>ERZ780067.173-NODE-173-length-33468-cov-8.32347_pt1 | contig 33468 bp, 36 predicted proteins | sample MGYA00511841_ERZ780067 | MGnify/ENA primary metagenome ERZ780067 (study PRJEB29588, sample SAMEA2143295) | human gut metagenome | biome: human gut; feature: human-associated habitat; material: faeces | place: Denmark | collected 2008/2010 ... | reverse complement strand
GGAGGGCACACCGCCCCCCGAATATCGCCTGCCGTTGACACCGGGCATCTACATAGCCCGTGTGGGACAAACTACGCAAAAGGTAATCGTGAAATAATCGATTGCAATCGGTCTCCCTCACGAGACCGATTCCGCCACAAAGGGCTGTACCTGCCGAACCGTTACGTCGGGGTGGTACAGTCCTTGTTTTAGTCCTATATCCGTAAGACCAATCACCCCAAGGCCGCCACCCAAACGTCGGCAAATGCCCCATACAACCGTCGAATGACCGCCAAATAATCCTATACAACAGCCTCTCCCCAAACCCGACAAGACTGTCTGCCCCTATCTCTACAGCCGTTTCCCGGACAAGCACTACCACCCCGACAGAAAAATAAAAAGCCCCCCGAACACTCGGAGAGCTTTTTACTATATAGCAATAAATCGATCCTCTTATTCTGCAGCTTTTTCCTCGGCAGCAGGGGCCTCGGCGGCCGGAGTTGCAGGAGCTTCAGCAGCGGGAGCAGCAGCCTCGGCAGCAGCAGGAGCGGCGCTCTTTTTCGAACGACGGGTACGAGTTGCTTTCTTAGCGGCTTTCTCTTTGAGCATGTTTTCGTTGTAGTCAACGAGCTCGATCATACAAGTAACGGCGTTGTCGCCCAAACGGTTGCCCGTTTTCAAGATACGGGTATATCCTCCGGGACGGTCGGCAATCTTAACCGAGATCTCTTTGAACAGTTCGGTAACAGCCTGTTTGCTCTGCAAGTAGCGGAATACTACACGACGCGAAGCGGTAGTATCTTCTTTGGCACGATTGATCAGGGGCTCGACATACATTCTCAGCGCTTTGGCTTTGGCCAACGTGGTGAAGATTCTTTTGTGGAGAATCAAAGAAGTAGCCATATTGGACAACATAGCGTCGCGGTGAGCTTTGGTACGACCCAAGTGGTTGAATTTCTTATTATGTCTCATCGTTTTACTCTTTATCTAATTTATATTTCGAGATATCCATTCCGAACGAAAGGTTCAAGTTGGCCAAGAGCTCATCGAGCTCGGTGAGCGATTTCTTACCGAAGTTGCGGAACTTCAACAAATCGGTCTTGTTGAATACCACCAGATCGCCAAGGGTCTCGACATCGGCCGACTTCAAGCAGTTGAGGGCGCGTACCGACAAGTCCATGTCGACCAGTTTGGTTTTGAGCAACTGGCGCATGTGCAATACTTCCTCGTCGAACTCTTCATTACCATCGGCATCGTTGGTCTCGAGCGTGATTTTCTCGTCAGAGAACAACATGAAGTGGTAAATCAAGATTTTGGCAGCCTCTTTCAAAGCCTCTTTGGGGTGAATGGAACCATCGGTTGTAATCTCAAGAATCAGTTTTTCGTAGTCCGTTTTCTGTTCTACGCGGAAATTTTCAACAGAATATTTCACATTCCGAATCGGGGTATAGATCGAATCGATAGGAATTACATTCACATCGTCGGCGGGGTTGCGGTTCTCATCGGCGGGAACATAGCCACGGCCTTTGTTGATGGTGATATCTATTTGAAAACTTGCGCTTGAATCCAAATGGCAAATAACCAAATCGGGGTTCAAAACTTCGAAACCGGTAAGCGATTTACCGATGTCACCTGCCTTGAACACGTCCGTACCCGAAACAGTAATGGTTACTTTTTCATTCTCGATTTCTTCAACGACCTGTTTGAAACGAACCTTTTTGAGATTCAGAATCACGTTTGTCACGTCCTCGATCACACCGGGAATCGTAGAAAACTCATGCTTTACGCCATCGATACGAATCGACGTAATCGCAAAACCTTCAAGCGAGGAAAGGAGGATACGGCGCAAGGCGTTACCCACGGTAACACCGTAGCCGGGCTCCAACGGACGAAATTCGAATTTACCGAAAAAATTGTCCGCTTCCAGCATTAATACTTTATCGGGTTTTTGAAATGCTAATATCGCCATGGAATCAATTATTGTTTAGAATACAACTCAACGATCAACTGTTCTTTAATGTTTTCAGGGATATCGGCTCTTTCGGGCAAATGCAACAATTTACCGCTCTTCAAGCTCTCGTCCCACTCTAACCAAGGATATTTGCTGTGATTGAATCCAGCAAGTGCATCGGCTATAACCTCGAGCGATTTGGCTTTCTCACGAACGCCAACTACTTGACCCGGTTTTACCGAATACGACGGGATATTCACCACTTTGCCGTCGACAACAATGTGACGGTGCAGCACGAGCTGACGGGCAGCGGCACGCGTGGGGGCGATGCCCAAACGGAATACCACGTTGTCGAGACGAGCTTCGAGCAGTTGAAGGAGCACTTCACCCTTCACACCTTTGGTACGAGAAGCCTTCTCGAAGAGGTTTCTAAATTGTTTTTCCAATACACCGTAAGTGTATTTGGCTTTTTGCTTTTCACGAAGCTGAACGCCATACTCGGAAGTTTTTCTTCTCTTGTTGATGCCGTGTTGTCCCGGGGGATAGTTCTTTTTCGTAAGAACTTTATCGGGGCCAAAAATAGCTTCGCCAAATTTACGAGCGATTTTTGTTCTAGGTCCGGTATATCTTGCCATTTCTAAAATTTTTTAATTATTAAATATTGCGAACCGAGAAGAGTGCAGCCGCGATTGCAGAGAGGATTATTATGCAATCTTATTCACTGTTCGGGATTCTCTGTTTACAAATAAAGAAAAATTAAACTCTTCTTCTCTTAGGAGGACGACAACCATTGTGCGGCAGCGGAGTTACATCGATAATCTCGGTTACTTCGATACCAGCGCCATGAATAGTTCTTACAGCCGATTCACGACCGTTTCCGGGGCCTTTTACATAGGCTTTCACTTTCCTCAAGCCCAGGTCATAAGCCACTTTTGCACAATCTTGTGCGGCCATTTGAGCGGCGTAAGGAGTATTTTTCTTAGAGCCTCTGAAGCCCATTTTACCTGCCGACGACCACGAAATCACCTGACCTTCGCTGTTGGCAAGTGTTACAATAATGTTGTTGAACGAAGAATGGATATGGGCCTGGCCAACGGCATCAACCTTTACAACCCTCTTCTTTGCTGCGACTGTTTTTTTTGCCATACTTACTTATTATTTAGTAGCTTTTTTCTTATTTGCAACGGTTTTCTTTTTACCTTTACGCGTACGAGCGTTGTTCTTGGTGCTCTGGCCTCTCACAGGCAAACCGATACGGTGACGGATACCCCGGTAGCAACCGATGTCCATCAGACGTTTGATGTTCAGCTGTATTTCGGTACGAAGGTCACCCTCCACCTTATACTCGGTACTGATGATTTCACGTACTTTTGCCGACTGGTCGTCGGTCCAATCTTTCACTTTGATGTCTTTGTCAATGCCGGCTTTACTCAAAATGGAATTAGCCGCGCTACGACCGATACCATAGATATAGGTCAAGGCGATCTCTCCTCTCTTATTTTGCGGCAGGTCTACACCAACAATTCTTATTGCCATATATTAGAATCTTTTAATTTGCAAAAATAATAATAAATTTATCCTTGACGTTGTTTATACTTAGGATTTTTCTTGTTAATTACGTACAAACGGCCGTGTCTTCTCACGATCTTGCTATCGGGCGTACGTTTTTTCAATGATGCTCTTACTTTCATATTATTGTTTTTTATTTATATCTAAAAGCAATTCTTCCTTTGGTCAAATCATAGGGCGACATTTCGATCCGCACCTTATCACCCGGGAGTATCTTGATGAAGTGCATACGCATCTTTCCCGAGATATGGGCGGTTATCTCATGCCCGTTTTCCAACTCTACGCGGAACATGGCATTCGACAATGCCTCCACGATTACACCATCTTGTTCTATTGCAGCTTGCTTCGCCATAAATTATAGTTAAATTGATTTGTCTCCTAAAACTTGCTCTACATATTCAAACGAAGAGAGTATATCGGCCTTCCCTCCTTTGATTGCTATCGTGTGCTCGAAGTGAGCAGCGGGTTTGCGATCGCGTGTGCGGGTAGTCCAACCATCGCGCTCGATGACGATATTGCGTGAACCCAGATTGATCATGGGCTCGATGGCAATACACATGCCGTTCTTGAGCAGCGGGCCGGTACCGGGACGTCCGTAATTGGGGACATTGGGCTCTTCGTGCAGGTGCTTGCCTACACCGTGTCCGCACAACTCCCTCACTACAGAATAACCACGAGCTTCGCAATAGGTTTGGATGGCATGGCCAATATCGCCTATGCGTTTTCCCTCGACAGCGTGCTCGATGCCCAGATAGAGCGACTCTTTGGTGGTCTTGAGCAGCTGTTTCACTTCGGGGGCAACCTCACCTACACAGAAGGTATAGGCCGAATCGCCGTTGAAGCCGTTTTTCACTACGCCGCAGTCGATCGACACGATGTCGCCCTCGCGCAGGGCGTAGCTGTTGGGAATGCCGTGTACAATTACCTCGTTGACCGAGATGCAAAGAGAGTTGGGATAGCCGGCGTAACCCAGGAACCCGGGTTCGGCCCCGTGATCCCGAATGAACTCCTCGGCTATCTTGTCGAGCCGGAGGGTGGTAATCCCGGGGGCTACCCACTTGGCCATTTCGCCCAGGGTCATGCCCACCAAGAGATTACTCTCCCGCATCAACTCTATCTCTTCGTCCGTTTTAAGATAAATCATTATCTATACTCCTTGTTTTAATAAGCTCCGCTACGACCTTTAATGCGGCCCGATTTCATCAGACCGTCGTAATGGCGCATCATCAAATGGCTTTCGATTTGTTGCAAAGTATCCAACACTACACCTACCAGAATGAGCAGCGACGTTCCGCCGAAGAACTGAGAGAACTCGGCGCTTACACCGCAAATCTGGGCAAAGGCCGGCATGATAGCCACGATAGCCAGGAAGATAGAACCGGGCAACGTGATTCTCGACATGATCGAGTCGAGGTAGTCGGCAGTCTTCTTACCGGGTTTCACACCGGGAATAAAGCCGTTGTTGCGTTTCATATCCTCGGCCATCTGCGTGGGTTGCACGGTGATTGCCGTATAGAAGTAGGTGAAGACGATGATAAGGAATGCAAACACGAAGTTATACCAGAATCCCGTCATCGACATGAACGATTGCCAGAACGAACTTGCGTTGGTCACGCTGAACCCGGCAATGGTGATGGGGATAAACATGATGGCCTGGGCAAAGATGATAGGCATCACACCGGCCGTGTTGACCTTCAAGGGGATATACTGGCGAGCGCCGCCGTACTGTTTGTTACCCACAATACGTTTGGCGTATTGTACGGGGACTTTCCGGGTGCCTTGTACGAGCAGAATTGCTGCGGCGATAACGGCCAGCAGGAAGACGATCTCGACCAGGAACATCACCAAACCACCTTGTTTCGAAGCCAGACGGCTGGTAAACTCGGCGGCGAAAGCCAGCGGCAGACGGGCGATGATACCGACCAGGATGATAAACGAAATACCGTTACCGATACCTTTGTCGGTGATACGTTCGCCCAGCCACATGATAAACATACTACCGGCAGCAAGCACGATTGTAGAAGAAACTATAAACAACCAACCGGAGGGGAATAAGGCCGAACCCATCTGTACTTTCAGGTTCACCAAGTAGGCGGGACCTTGCAGGAGCAGAATGATAACGGTCAAATAGCGGGTGTATTGGTTAAGTTTCGTACGACCGCTCTCGCCTTCGCGTTGCAGCTTCTGGAACGAGGGCATCACCATACCCAGCAATTGAATCACAATCGAGGCGGTGATATAAGGCATAATTCCCAAGGCAAAAATCGAAGCGTTGGAGAATGCACCTCCCGAAAACATATCGAGCAACTGCATCAGACCCTTGCTCGTCTGGTTGCGCAAGGCATCCAGATTGGCAGGATCGATACCCGGAAGCACGACGTATGACCCCACGCGGTATACCAGCACCAGCAGGATAGTGGTGATGATACGTTTGCGGAGGTCTTCGATTTTCCAAATGTTTTTTATAGTTTCTATTGCTCTCATTGTATTAGAGTTTGACTACTGTTCCACCTGCGGCAACGATAGCAGCTTCGGCAGTTTTGGAGAATGCGTGAGCGCAAACTTCCAATTTGGCCGTAAGAGCACCTTTACCAAGAATTTTCACTAACTGATTCGAAGAAATAAATCCGGCAGCCACAAGTGTTTCGATGTCGATCTTCTCCAATTTCTGGCTATCGGCCAGCGATTGCAGAGCCTCGAGGTTGATGCCTTTGTATTCTACACGATTTATATTCTTGAAGCCAAATTTCGGAACACGGCGTTGGAGAGGCATCTGACCACCCTCGAAACCGATTTTGCGTTTGTAACCCGAACGCGACTTTGCTCCTTTATGACCTCTGGTAGAAGTTCCACCCAAACCCGAACCCGGTCCGCGACCGATTCTCTTTCTTGTTTTGGTTGACCCTTCGGCGGGTTTTAAATTACTCAAGTCCATATTGTTACTTTTTTTAATCGATGGATAAAATTACTCAACTACTTTCACCAGGTGTTTTACCTTCTCTACCATACCCAGGATTTGGGGGGTAGCGTCGTGTTCTACGACATGGTTGAGTTTTCTCAAGCCCAGTGCATCAAGTGTCTTCTTCTGTACAGCGGGGCAGTTGATGCGGCTCTTTACTTGTTTGATCTTTATCTTTTCCATTGCTTCTCCTCCGTATTAACCTTTAAAGACTTTTTCTACAGAGATACCTCTGTTTTGAGCTACGGTAGCCGCATCTCTCAGTTCGCACAAGGCAGCAATCGTGGCTTTCACCAGGTTGTGGGGGTTGGACGAACCTTTCGATTTGGCCAGCACGTCGGTAATACCTACGCTCTCAAGCACGGCACGCATGGCACCACCGGCCTTTACTCCGGTACCCGGAGAAGCAGGTTTGATATATACGAGGGCACCGCCGAATTTGGCCAGCTGATCGTGGGGGATGGTACCTTTGAGAACCGGTACTTTCACCAGGTTCTTCTTGGCAGCTTCCACACCTTTGGCGATTGCGGTAGTTACCTCGCTCGCTTTACCCAGGCCCCAGCCTACGATACCGGCTTCGTTGCCCACTACGACAATAGCCGAGAAGCTGAACGTACGGCCACCTTTGGTTACTTTCGTTACACGGTTGATGGCAACCAGACGGTCTTTCAACTCGATGTCGTTTGTCGATTTTACTCTATTTATTTTTCCTGTCATGACGATTAAAATTTAAGGCCACCGTTGCGGGCAGCATCAGCTAATTCTTTTACTCTCCCATGATACAGGTAACCGTTGCGGTCAAATACAACCGTGGTAATACCGGCTTCCTGTGCTTTCTTGGCGATAGCTTCACCTACCTTGGCTGCCATCTCTTTTTTGGGAGCGGCTTCCATGCCTCTGGACGAGGCGGCGGCAAGAGTTCTGCCGGTGAGGTCATCGACCAATTGCACATATATTTGCTTATTGCTTCTAAACACCGTCATACGGGGACGCTCGGCCGTGCCGGAAACTTTACCGCGTATGCGGGTTTTGATTTTGAGTCTTCTTTCTATCTTCGTTGTCATGATAATACCTGTTTAATGATTATTTGGCACCTGCCGATTTACCCGATTTTCTACGGATTACCTCGCCAACGAACTTGATACCTTTACCCTTGTAAGGTTCGGGCTTGCGCAGCGAACGAATCTTGGCACATACCTGGCCGATCAGTTGCTTGTCGCACGATTCGAGAATAATCAACGGGTTTTTGTTTCTCTCCGATTTGGCTTCTACCTTGATTTCGGCAGGAAGTCTCAAGAAGATGGCGTGCGAGTAGCCCAGCGAGAGCTCGAGCACCTGGCCTTGGCTTTGGGCACGGTAGCCTACGCCCACCAGTTCCATCTCTTTCTTATACCCTTCGGAAACACCTACCACCATGTTGTGGATAAGAGCACGGTACAGACCGTGGAGGGCACGGGTTTGTTTCTCATCATTAGGCCGGGTCACGTGGATAGCCCCGTCTACCATTTCAACTTTAATTTCGGGCGATACGGTCTGCGACAGCTCCCCTTTGGGTCCTTTTACCTTTACCTCATTTCCGGAGATAGTAACGGTAACTCCGGCGGGTACTACTATGGGCAATTTTCCTATTCTTGACATAATATATACCTCCTTTTAATTAGTAAATGTAACATAATACCTCACCGCCGATCTTCAGGTCGCTGGCCTCTTTGTTGGTCATCACGCCTTTCGAGGTGGAGAGAATTGCAATACCCAAACCGTTCAATACACGCGGCATGTCTTTGTAGCCGGTATAACGGCGCAAACCCGGACTCGATACACGAATCAGCTTTTGGATTGCGCTCACTTTGTTTACGGGGTCGTACTTCAAGGCAATCTTGATGGTGCCTCGGGGACCGTCTTCTACAAACTTGTAATTGAGAATGTAGCCTTTTTCAAAAAGGATTTTCGTGATTTCTTTTTTCAATCTCGAGGAAGGCACTTCAACTACTCTGTGATGAGCTTTGATGGCGTTTCTCAATCTTGTCAGATAATCTGCTATTGGATCTGTCATATAAAAATTTGTTTAAATTGATCCGGAGTCTCCGGACAATATTTAACACTAAAAATAATTACCAGCTTGCTTTCTTTACACCCGGGATAAGACCTGCCGAAGCCATTTCGCGGAATTGTATACGGGAAATCCCAAACTGACGGATGTATCCTTTGGGACGACCGGTGATCTTGCAACGGTTGTGCAGACGTACACGCGATGCGTTTTTCGGCAGCAGTTGAAGGGCCTCGTAATTGCCTTCTGCCTTGAGTTGTTTTTTCTTTTCGGCATATTTGGCAACCAGCTTGGCTCTCTTCACTTCACGAGCTTTCATCGATTCTTTTGCCATATCTTAGTCTTTTTTTGCGTTTTTAAAAGGTAAGCCAAATGCTTTGAGAAGAGCATACCCTTCCTCGTCGGTTTTGGCTGAGGTTACAAAGGTAATATTCATTCCCATAATTTTGGTAATACTATCGATATTTATTTCAGGGAAAATGATTTGCTCCTGAATTCCGAGGGTGTAGTTGCCTCGTCCATCGAGTTTGCTTTCGATACCTTTGAAGTCGCGGATACGGGGAAGAGACACGCGTACCAGACGCTCCAGGAACTCGTACATGCGCTCGTGACGGAGGGTTACCATCACACCGATGGGCATCTTCTTACGCAGCTTGAAATTCGAGATATCCTTGCGCGAGAGGGTTGCCACTGCTTTCTGACCGGTGATGGCCGTCAACTCGTTGATGGCGGTTTCGATGATTTTCTTGTCGGCCGTTGCTTCGCCAAGACCTTGATTGATCACGATCTTTTTCAAAACAGGCACCTGCATGATCGACGAGTAGTTGAACTCCTTCTGCAAGGCGGGCACGATTCTTTCAAGATATTCTTTCTTCAGATTTGCGGTGTTGTTCATTACTTAATCTCCTCTCCTGATTTTTTGGAATAACGTACTGAAACGCCTGCTTCATTTTTCTTCCGGCCGATACGGGTAGCTTTTCCGCTCTTCGGATCCAGAGGATTCAAGTTCGAAATATGAATAGGAGCTTCTTTCTTCACTATACCTCCCTGGGGGTTTTTGGCATTGGGTTTGGTACTCTTCGATACCATGTTGATACCTTCTACGATGGCACGTTGCTCTTTTACCAACACGCTCAGTACACGACCGGTCTTGCCTTTGTCTTCACCGGCGTTTACATAGACTGTATCTCCCTTTTTGATATGTAACTTGCTCATTTAATCTTTCGCTTTATTCGATTAAAGTACTTCGGGTGCCAACGACACGATTTTCATATTTACGGCACGCAGCTCACGGGCTACCGGGCCAAAGATACGGCTACCGCGCAACTCACCCGCATTGTTCAACAATACACAGGCATTGTCGTCGAAGCGGATATACGAGCCGTCTTGACGACGGATTTCCTTTTTCGTGCGCACGATAATGGCTTTCGATACGGCGCCTTTTTTCACATCGCTCGAGGGGATAGCGCTTTTGATCGCTACGACAATCACGTCGCCTACCGACGCATAGCGACGGCCGGTACCACCCAACACGCGAATACAAAGAGCTTCCTTAGCTCCGCTGTTATCAGCTACTGTAAGTCTTGATTCTTGTTGTATCATAATTACTTAGCTCTTTCGATGATTTCTACTACTCTCCATCTCTTTGTTTTGCTCAAAGGACGAGTCTCCATCAGCCGCACGGTATCACCGATGTTGCATTCGTTCTTCTCGTCATGAGCATGGTATTTCTTCGTCTTGTTCACGAATTTACCATAGATCGGGTGTTTCTCTTTCCATTTCACGGTCACGGTAACCGTCTTTTCCATCTTGTTGCTGGAAACCACACCGACTCTCTCTTTTCTTAAATTTCTACTTTCCATCTTAGATATGTGGCTGATTATTTTTTATTAAGTTCACGTTTGCGCAACTCGGTTTTCATGCGCGCAATCATCCTGCGTTCGTGAGTTATTTTAGCAGGACTGTCCAACGGCGAGATGCTGTGGTTGATCTCCATCTGGTTGAGTGCGGCTACGGCTGCATCCAATCTCTCTTGCAATTCCTTGGAGCCTAATTCTTTTACTTCTGCTTTTTTCATAACTTACACATTTTGACTGGCGTCGTAGTCACGACGAACAACGAACTTAGTAGTAATCGGGAGTTTCTGGGCACCCAGGCGCAGAGCCTCCTTGGCGATCTCATAAGGTACACCCTCTACCTCGATAATAACACGACCCGGCGTGATGGGGAATACGAATCCCTCGGGATTACCTTTACCTTTACCCATACGTACATCGGCCGGCTTCTTAGTAATAGGTTTATCGGGAAATATACGGATCCAAATCTGACCTTGACGTTGCATGTAACGTGTTACAGCAACACGAGCGGCCTCGATTTGACGACCTGTAATCCATTTCGTATCTAACGACTTGATGCCGAAAGAGCCGAAAGCCAGCTGGTTGCCTCTTTGGGCATTGCCCTTTTGGCGACCTTTTTGCTGTCTTCTGAATTTAGTTTTTTTCGGTTGTAACATAGTTCAATTTTCGTTTAGCGGTTAGTTTTGGGTTTTCTGAAGCCCTTTTTCGGTCCTCCGTTTCCACCACGTGCCTCTTTGGCGTTGTTGGTGAACGCGGGAGCCAGGTCTTTCTTTCCGTAGATTTCGCCACGGCAGATCCAAACCTTGATACCGATGATGCCTACTTTCGTAAGAGCTTCTACCAAGGCATAGTCAATATCGGCACGCAATGTGTGCAGGGGGGTTCTTCCCTCTTTGTACATTTCGGAACGAGCCATTTCGGCACCGTTCAAACGACCCGACACTTGTACTTTGATACCCTCGGCGCCCATGCGCATCGTCGAAGCGATGGCCATCTTCACGGCACGACGGTAAGCGATTTTGCCTTCGATCTGGCGAGCGATGTTGCTGGCCACGATTTCGGCGTCGAGTTCGGGGCGTTTTACCTCGTAGATATTGATCTGTACGTCCTTGTCGGTAATCTTCTTCAACTCTTCCTTGAGCTTGTCTACCTCTTGACCGCCTTTACCGATGATCAGACCCGGACGAGCCGTGCACACGGTAATAGTGATCAACTTCAACGTACGTTCTATAACTATGCGTGAAACGCTGGCTTTTGCAAGACGGGCATTCAAATACTTCCGGATCTTGCTGTCTTCCAACAACCTGTCACCATAGTTTTTACCGCCATACCAATTGGAATCCCAACCTCTGATGATTCCCAAACGGTTACTTATCGGATTTACTTTCTGTCCCATCCAGCAATTAGTTTTTGTTATTGTTTTTATTTATTGTATCGACAAACAATGTTACGTGATTCGAACGTTTGCGAATCCGGTAACCTCGTCCTTTCGAATCCGGACGAAGACGCTTCAACATTGCTGCGCAATCTACATAGATTGTCGAGATGTATAGTTCTCCGCTTTCGGCCTTGCGCTCGTTCTTTTGCTCCCAGTTGGCAATGGCCGAACGCAACAGTTTTTCCAGTCTTTGCGAAGCTTCCTTGTTCGAGAACTTCAATACGCCCAAGGCTTTGAATACCTCCATACCTCTTACCATATCGGCTACCAAGCGCATTTTACGGGGAGAGGTAGGAACATTGTTCAACTTGGCGAAATATTGAGTTTTCAGAGCTTCCTTCCTTCTATTGGCTGATTCTCTTTTTCTTGCACCCATTTTTCAATTCTTTAATTGTATTAAAACTCGCATTCCCTCAGGCCTTATTTTTTCTTGTTACCTGCATGGCCGCGGAATGTACGCGTAGGAGCAAACTCGCCGAGCTTGTGGCCTACCATGTTTTCGGTAACGTATACGGGAATAAATTTATTACCATTGTGTACTGCAAAAGTATGCCCTACGAATTCGGGTGAAATCATAGATGCACGCGACCATGTTTTGATCACAGACTTTTTGCCTGATGCCTCCATGGCGGCAACTTTTTTATCCAGCTTCACACTGATATATGGGCCTTTTTTTAATGAACGACTCATGTTGTTGTCAATTTATCAGATTACTTTTTCCTTCTTTCAATTATATACTTCGAAGAGTGTTTCTTCGGAGCTCTGGTCTTCAAACCTTTTGCATACAAGCCTTTTCTCGATCTGGGGTGTCCACCTGATGCACGACCTTCACCACCACCCATCGGGTGATCTACAGGGTTCATCACGACACCACGGTTGCGAGGACGACGGCCCAACCAGCGCGAGCGTCCGGCTTTACCCGAGCGTTCGAGGGCGTGATCCGAGTTTCCTACGCTGCCGATCGTGGCTTTACAGGTTGCGAGGATTTTTCTGGTTTCTCCAGAAGGTAATTTGATAATTGCATAATCGCCTTCTCTCGAAGTCAACTGAGCAAACGTGCCGGCCGAGCGAACCAAGAAGGCTCCTTGACCCGGACGCAACTCGATGTTGTGAATAACAGTACCGATAGGTATGTTTTTCAAGGGCAACGCATTTCCTACCTCAGGAGCTGCATTTTCGCCAGACATCAAGGTTGCTCCAACTTCCAAGCCGTTGGGTGCAATAATGTAACGTTTTTCACCGTCTGCATAGAACAAGAGAGCGATACGGGCCGAACGGTTCGGGTCGTATTCGATCGTCTTTACAGTAGCGGGTACACCGTCTTTGTTTCTCTTGAAGTCGATCAATCTGTATTTTCTCTTGTGACCGCCGCCAATGTAGCGCATCGTCAGATGCCCTTCATTGTTACGACCACCCGATTTTCTGACACCTCTTACAAGAGATTTTTCTGGCGCGCTAGCAGTGATATTATCAAATGCACCAATAACTTTGTGTCTTTGCCCCGGTGTTGTGGGCTTTAATTTTCTTACTGCCATTGTTTAATTAGATATTGCTATAAAAATCAATAGTTTCTCCTTCTTTCAATGTAACCAAGGCTTTCTTATAAGCGGCCGTCTTACCCGAGATGAGACCGGTCTTGGTGTAGCGGCTTTTGTTTTTGCCACGATAGTTCATCGTGTTTACCGATACGACCGTCACGTTGTACATCGCTTCTACGGCTTTCTTGATTTGCAACTTGTCGGCCTTCGGGTCCACACGGAAACCATAGCGATTGTATTTCTCGCCCATGGCCGTCATTTTCTCTGTTACGATAGGTTTAATAATAATTCCCATATTTAAGCCTCCTTACATCAAAAGTTATTGATAGCGGCTACCGTGCTCTCCGTCAAAATCAAAGCCTTGTTGTCCAATACTTTGTAGGTGTTGAGCTCCGAAACCGTTACCACATTTGTTCCCGTAAGATTACGGGCCGACAAATATACGTTTTTATTTTGTTCCGATAAAACCAAAAGTGACTTTTTATCAGCAACTTGCAAATTTTTCAGCAAGTTTACGAATTCCTTGGTCTTGGGGGCATCGAAAGAGAAGTCCTCTACCACTACGATGGCATTCTCCTGAGCCTTGTAAGTCAATGCCGACTTGCGGGCGAGTTCTTTCACTTTCTTGTTCAGTTTGAAACGGTAGTCACGGGGTTTGGGACCGAATACACGACCACCACCGATCATAACCGGCGAGTTGATATCACCGCTACGAGCGCCGCCCGTTCCTTTTTGTCTTTTCAGTTTGCGGGTACTACCCGATACTTCGCTTCTTTCTTTGGATTTGTGAGTTCCTTGACGCAGGTTGGCCAAGTATTGTTTCACATCGAGATATACGGCGTGATCGTTGGGCTTGATTCCGAATACGGAGTCGTCCAGAACAACCTTCTTACCGGTGTCCTCACCTTTAATGTTATATACGCTCAGTTCCATTATTTCTCAATTATTACGATTGAACCTTTACTGCCCGGTACCGATCCTTTGATGAGCAAAAGATTGTGCTCGGGTATTACTTTTAACACTTGAAGGTTTTGCACGGTTACACGGCTGTTACCCATCTGGCCGGCCATACGAGTACCCTTGAACACACGGGCAGGATACGAACATGCACCGATAGAACCGGGGGCACGCAAGCGGTTGTGCTGACCGTGAGTGGTCTGGCCTACACCGCCGAAACCATGACGCTTAACTACACCTTGGAAACCTTTACCTTTTGATACGCCGATTACATCTACGTAATCCGCACCTTCAAACAAATCGACGGCAATCGTGTCGCCCAATTTGTATTCGGTATCGAATTTGAACTCGGCCAAGTGTCTCTTGGGCGTTACGCCTGCTTTCTTGAAATGGCCGGCTTCGGGCTTCGTAGTGTGTTTATCTTTCTTGTCGATAAAACCTACTTGTACTGCCTCGTAACCATCCTTTTCAACGGTTTTGATTTGCGTAACCACGCAAGGACCAACTTCGATAACAGTGCATGGTACATTTTTACCCTCGGCACTGAAAACGGATGTCATTCCGATTTTTTTTCCTAATAATCCTGGCATTTCTACTTAATTTTTGTTGAATCACACTTTAATTTCTACATCCACGCCGCTGGGCAACTCCAATTTCATCAAGGCGTCTACGGTCTTGGCCGTCGAGCTGTAGATGTCGATAAGACGCTTGAACGAAGACAACTCGAATTGCTCTCTCGATTTCTTGTTTACGAAAGTCGAGCGGTTTACCGTGAAAATACGTTTGTGAGTAGGAAGAGGAATAGGCCCGCTCACTACTGCGCCCGTAGCTTTCACCGTCTTTACGATTTTCTCGGCCGACTTGTCAACCAAGTTGTGGTCGTAAGACTTCAATTTAATTCTGATTTTTTGGCTCATATTGATATTTGATGGTTTAATTACAATAAATCTACTCTACCGTTTACTTCGGTCAACACATTCTTGGCAATCGACGAGCTTACCTCGGCATAGTGCGAGAACGACATCGTCGAGGTGGCACGACCCGAAGTGATGGTACGCAAGGCGGTTACATAACCGAACATCTCGGCCAGAGGTGCCGTTGCTTTCACGATACGGGCGCCCGAACGGCTCGACTCCATACCTTCGATTTGACCGCGGCGTTTGTTCAAGTCGGAGATTACATCACCCATGCTCTCTTCGGGGGTTACTACCTCGATCTTCATGATAGGCTCGAGCAATACGGGACCGGCCTTTTCGCAGGCTTTCTTGAAGGCCTGGATGGCACAGAGTTCGAACGACAACTGGTCAGAGTCTACGGGGTGGAACGAACCATCGAGTACGGTTACCTTCAGGCTGTCTACCGGGAAGCCGGCCAATACACCGTTCTTCATAGCCGTAGTGAAACCTTTCTGAATCGAGGGGATGAACTCTTTGGGGATGTTACCACCTTTTACTTCATCTACGAATTCGAGACCGGCCTCTTCGCGAGTCGAGGGCTCTACGCGTACGATGATGTCGGCAAATTTACCACGACCACCCGTCTGTTTCTTGAATACCTCGCGGAGCTCAACCGGTTTGGTGATAGCCTCTTTGTAGGTAACTTGGGGACGACCCTGGTTACATTCTACCTTGAACTCACGTTTCAGACGGTCGATAATGATCTCCAGGTGGAGCTCACCCATACCGCTGATAACCGTTTGTCCCGTCTCCTCGTTGGTAGCTACGGTAAAGGTAGGATCCTCTTCGGCCAGTTTCTGCAGACCGATACCCAGCTTGTCGAGGTCTTTCTGAGTCTTGGGCTCAACAGCGATACCGATCACAGGTGCGGGGAAGTCCATAGCCTCGAGTACGATAGGAGCGTCTTCGGCGCAGAGCGTATCGCCCGTGCGGATATCCTTGAAACCTACACCGGCACCTATATCGCCGCAGTCGATCGACTCTTTGGGGTTCTGTTTGTTCGAGTGCATCTGGAACAGACGCGATACACGCTCTTTCTTGCCCGAACGGGAGTTGAGTACGTAAGAACCGGCAACGATTTCGCCCGAATATACACGGAAGAAGCAGAGACGGCCTACATAGGGGTCGGTTGCGATCTTGAAGGCCAATGCACACATAGGCTCAGAGAAGGAGGGGTGACGTACCACTTCTTTCTCGGGGTCGTTCATGTCGTGACCTACCACGGCCGGCGTATCTACCGGGCTGGGCAAGAATGCGCAAACGGCATCGAGCAGCGGTTGTACACCTTTGTTCTTGAACGACGAACCGCAAATCATAGGAACGATTTGCATGGCCAGCGTACCTTTGCGGATAGCGCGGACGATTTCGTCTTCGGTAATCGTCGAAGGATCGGCGAAGTATTTCTCCATCAGCTCGTCGTCGCACTCGGCGATTTTCTCGAGCATCTTGTCTCTCCACTCGTCGCACTCGGCTTTCAAGCTGTCGGGAATTTCCTCCAGACTGTAGTCGGCACCCATCGTTTCGTCGTGCCAGTAGATGGCTTTCATGCGAATCAGGTCGACTACGCCTTTGAAAGTCTCCTCAGCACCGATAGGTACTTGGATGGGACAGGGGTTTGCACCCAGTACATCTTTCAGCTGGCGAACCACCTCAAAGAAGTTGGCACCCGAACGGTCCATCTTGTTTACATAACCGATACGCGGTACATTGTATTTATCGGCCTGGCGCCATACGGTTTCAGATTGGGGCTCAACACCACCTACTGCACAGAATGTAGCCACAGCACCGTCGAGCACACGCAACGAACGCTCTACCTCTACGGTAAAGTCGACGTGCCCCGGAGTATCAATCAGGTTGATTTTGTATTTCTCGCCTTTATAGTTCCAGAAAGCGGTAGTGGCGGCCGACGTAATCGTGATACCGCGCTCCTGCTCCTGCTCCATCCAGTCCATGGTAGCGGCACCGTCGTGCACCTCGCCGATTTTGTGCGTCAACCCCGTGTAGTACAGAATACGTTCCGAAGTCGTTGTCTTACCGGCATCGATGTGTGCCATAATACCAATATTTCTGGTATATTTCAAATGAGCGTCAGATTTTGCCATTTTCTTTATTCCTTATTTTATTCAATTAAAATCTAAAATGAGCGAATGCACGGTTGGCCTCGGCCATCTTGTGCATGTCTTCTTTACGTTTGAATGCACCACCCTGCTCGTTGAAAGCGTCGACAATTTCGGCAGCCAGTTTGTCGGCCATCGTTTTGCCACCTCTCTTACGAGAATAGATAATAAGATTTTTCATTGAAATAGATTCCTTACGATCGGGGCGGATTTCCGTAGGTACTTGGAAAGTAGCACCACCCACACGGCGAGACTTAACCTCTACTTGAGGTGTAATATTTTCCAGGGCTTTCTTCCAGATTTCGAGGGCCGATTTCTCCTCGTTGGGCAACTTCGATTTCGCAATCTCCAGTGCGCTGTAGAAAATAGAGTAGGCAGTATTTTTCTTGCCATCATACATCAAGTGGTTCACAAATTTCGAAACCCTTACATCATTGAATACGGGATCTGGTAATACAACCCGTTTCTTTGGTTTTGCTTTTCTCATTTTTTACAATAAATTGTCGTTCTTGTTTTTGGTTGCTGTTCTTTACATCTTCAACGAAATCCGCCGATTTCATTTACTCAACCCAATCAGCCTATCCAATAAACGCGAACCAGTGTTTGACACTAATTCTTTTTAATCTCTTTGCTGGCTTTTTCTCAAAGGTATCGATTATTTCTTACCTTTTGCGGCAGGTGCAGCTCCTGCTTTAGGTCTCTTGGCGCCATATTTCGAGCGACGTTGCGTGCGGCCACCTACACCGGCAGTATCCAACGTACCGCGTACGATGTGATAACGTACACCAGGGAGGTCTTTCACACGACCGCCACGAACGAGTACGATAGAGTGCTCTTGCAGGTTGTGGCCTTCACCCGGGATGTAAGAGTTCACCTCTTTACCGTTGGTTAAACGTACACGAGCAACTTTACGCATGGCAGAGTTAGGTTTCTTAGGAGTCGTCGTGTAAACTCTCACGCATACACCACGTCTTTGCGGACATGAATCCAATGCAGGAGATTTACTCTTGTCTTCCAATACAACCCGTCCTTTTCTTACTAATTGTTGAATCGTAGGCATTTCTTAGAACTTTTTTAAAAATCTTTTTACTTATAATTTTCCTTCTTATTCTCTCTGTCCAAGACGCTAAAATTGGTCATAGCTTTCACATAATCAATCGATTATATAAACGCTTCGACCTTTTACAGCATCAAAAGTGGTGCAAAGATAAGCACTAAATCACTAAAAACCAAATATATTCGGATTATTTTTCACCATTTTATCGTCAAGTCACAAACGACCGACAACAGTGATTTATATTCCCGCCTGTTACTCGAATGTCTCGATTTCATCGAACCCGAGCCCCTTCATATCTTTCGGCGAGAGTAGCATATCTTCGGGCTTCACCGGCCACACCACACCCACATGAGGGTCGTTGTAGAGCAATGTAGCCTCATGCTCAGGGGCATACACGTTGTCGACCTTGTAGCAGAACTGGGCTGTCTCGCTCAATACGGTAAAGCCGTGGGCAAATCCGCGCGGCACGAAGAGCTGGCGCTTGTTATCGTCGGAGAGTTCTACCCCGATGTACTGGCCGAAGGTGGGCGACGAGCGGCGCAGGTCTACAATCACGTCATACACACGACCTTGAGTCACCCGCACCAGTTTGGCTTGCGAATATTCACCCTTTTGGAAATGGAGACCGCGCAACACACCGTAACTCGACCGCGACTCGTTATCCTGTATGAAATCGACCGGTCCTACATATTGGTCGAAAAGTTCCTTTTTGTAACTCTCCATAAAATAGCCCCGACTGTCGCCGAACACTTGCGGCTCGATGACGAAGGCTCCCTTTAACTTTTGCTCTATAAATTTCATCACGATTGATTTTGGATGCAAAGGTAGTGAAAGTCAAGAAAAAGAGTTACGACGGAGCCATTTATTTTTGCGCGCCTGCGGCGGTGCCAATCGCCTCTCCTGCCCGCCCGGCCATCGGTCAGCCCAGACTCTTCAGCTGCAGGCAGAGCGAAAGCAGTTTCCACACCTTCGCCGGGTCGGCAAAGAGTTCATCCTCTTCGTGTCGCCAGGCCCGTTCCAGACGAGTGTGGTCGAACCACTCCGATCCCCGCCCGTAACGCAGGTCGAGCACTACCTCGTCGGCCCACCGCTTCATCTCGGCAGGCAGCATCGGCTCCTCCGCCTCGCTCTCTGGCGCCAGCCTCACCTCTCCCGAAAGCAAAGGGGTTACCACCTCGTGGTCGAACCACTGCCTGCGCGCCCATCCCGAAGGGCTGTCGCCGGCCAAGGCAAAGGCTATCTCTATGAGATTGTGGTTCAAAAAGGCATTGCGTATCTGCACGCCATAATACATGCTCATCTTGTCGACACACCGCAACAGGTGGGGAATGCGCTCATAGCACAAGTCGCAAAACTTCAAATGGCTGTTTTCCGACCCAACCACCCTCCGGTACCGAGGCTTGCGGGCCAGTTGCCGAAAGTCGGCCGACAATACCTCCGAGGGTACCAGCGACGTATATCGGTCGCCCGGCAGAACGGCATCGCCCAGAAAGTGGGCCAACCCCCAACCGCCACTGACCACCGCCAGCCCCCGCTTGCGCATCACCCGGAGAAAGGCCGACCGAGCCACCATCTCCATTCCGTCGACAGGTTCCTCTTGCCAACGGGACAGAAAATCGAGCTCCTTCAACAACATCGCAGGGGTAATGGAAACCTGTTCGAGCGGCACAGCTGTAGCCGACAGTTGCTCGGCCCCCCACAGCACTCCGCTCTGGTGCAACTTCCCGCGATAGGGCATGTAACTCTTCAGATAGCGAGGGGTCCCCGTCCCTTTCATCAAGGCTATAAAGAGGGCCGACTCCATGCCTCCAACGAGCGAAAGGCCCTTGGGCATCTCGCCCATGAGGCTATACCCTACACTGCGGCGCATCTGCTCTCGAAAGGCTTCGGCTCTACGTTCGGGCGATTCGTTGCGCCAGGCTTCGACCCGATTCTCCAATTCGTACCAACGCTTTTCGACCAGCGAATAACCGTTGTAGCGCAGCAAAAAACCGGCCGGCAACTGGTGCACCCCCTCCCAAAAGGTCTCATAGGGCGAACCATAAGTCGAGTAGGCCAGATAACCGGCCCACCGCTCGGCCGACAGCAGGGGCCTGACACCCCCGGCAAACAGGGCCCGCACCTCCGATGCAAAATAAAGATTTCCCCACCGGGTGGCATAGTAGAGCGGCTTGATGCCGAAACGGTCGCGACACAGCAACAACTCTTCGGAAAACCGATTGTAAACGACCAGGGCAAAATAGCCCTCGAAGCGATCGAAGCTGCTATCGCCCCAACGGTCGTAAGCCTTGGCCACCACCTCGCACATGCACCCGGTGGCAAAAGTGTAATAGTTGGCCAGTTGGTCACGCACCTCGGCGTAGTTGAATATCTCGCCGTCGAGCATCACCACCAGCCCCGTATCGGCATCTTCGTAAGGCTGACTCGGAGCCCGGGCCGGGTCGATGGTGTTCATGCGATTGTGCATCAATCCCACCCGGGCATCGACAAAGGTGGAGACCCACCCCACCGGCGTCTCGCGTCCCCGATGATTCTGGGCCTCCGACATGTGTCGCAATACCTGTTCCAACTGATCTACCTCTCCTACAATTCCCGACAAGCCACTCATATCCGTTCGCCTCCCTGCTCTCGTTTTATTCCTTGCCGGCCAGACCGGGGGCACACACCCGTTGAAACAGTTCGTCGAGGGTTCCCGTACTCGAGAAATCCTCGGGGGTCACCTCCACATGATACTCCTCCTCGAGCATCATGGCCAACGAGACTTCAAACAAAAAATTCCACTCCTTCAACCCTTTATAACGGGTATCCAACGTCAGCGTGTCCCGATTCGTCCGGTACAGCATACCGGCGACCAGTTGCACAAAGCGATTTTTCTCCATATCCTTCTTTTTTTCCATAAACGACCACACCGGTCCATTTGTTCAATCCATCATCCTCGAGGCAATACCTCGCCCCAGATTTTGATTTTCCATAAGATTTACATTACCTTTGGTCTATCAATCCATTATACACGATTATGAAAAATATCATTCTCTTCGACACACCCCAGCAGCATCTCGAGCTGCTGCCCCTGGCCTTCACCCGCCCCGTCGCCGACATACGCGTGGGTATCCTCACCCTGAGAGAAAAGTGGGAACGCCTGCTGCCCGGCAGCTACTCCTATATCACCCCCGAATATATGGCCGGGAAATATCCGGCCGTCATCGCCCCCGACAACCTCTTCATCGCCGGTCACCTCATCCCCGACGATACACTGGTTGCCCAGATAGACCGGTTGCAGCCGGGCGAGGCGCTGGTCGACCAGGATACGGTCATCGCCTTCCGGGGCAGCGAAACCGACTTCCGCGAAGGGCGTCACACCGCCACGCTCGCTTGCGAGCAAGAGCCCCGCTACATTCACCACCTCTACGACATCTTCCTGCTCAACGGCGAGTGTCTCGAGGCCGATTTCAAACTCATCACCCGCGGCCGCACCAGCCAGCCGCTCAGCCCGTCGAACCGCGTCATCGGCGACCCCTGCTTTGCCGACGGAACCCCCAAGATATTCATCGAGCCCGGAGCCAAGGCCGAGTGCGCCATCTTCAACGTGACCAACGGCCCCATCTACCTGGGTGCCGACAGCGAGGTGATGGAGGGCAGTTGCATACGGGCCCCCTTCGCCGCCTGCGAACATGTGTTTGTCAACATGGGTACCAAAATCTACGGAGCCACCACCCTGGGACCCTACTGCAAGGTGGGCGGCGAACTGAACAACGTGGTGATGTTCGGCTTCTCCAACAAGGCACACGACGGATTCCTGGGCAACGCCGTCATCGGCGAATGGTGCAACCTGGGCGCCGGCGCCGTAGCCTCGAACCTCAAGAACGATTACAGCGAAATAAAACTGTGGAACTACCCCACCCGCCGCTTCCTGCGCACCCACCTGCAATTCTGCGGCCTCATCATGGGCGACCACTCCAAGGCCGGCATCAACACCATGTTCAACACCGCTACGGTGATAGGCGTGGGAGTCAACATTCACGGTGCCGGGTTCCCCCGCAACTTCGTCGCCTCGTTCAGCGAGGGCGGCACGGCCGGCTTCACCGACGTGCAACTACCTAAATTCTACGCCATTGCCGAGAAAATGATGGCCCGTCGGGGACGCTCGCTCACCGAAGCCGACAAGACTATTTTCGAAGCTATCTACAATCAGGCCGAACAATTGAAGTAGTGCATAAAATAGAATTAAACTAAATTACAAAAAACAGCACCTCTACTGAACAAAATGTCACGAAAAGTAATATATTTGCAACAGAATCATCATACTTATGCAAAGAGTTACTTCAAAGATTGCTTTAGGGGTGCTGTTTTTTGCATCTTCACTTAGCAGCAAAGCCATACCGGCTTACCCCCACGTAGTCGAGTACATCCAACCCGACGGTACAGTGCTCACCATTTCGCTCACAGGCGACGAGCACGGACACTACTACCAGACCCTCGACCGTATCCCTGTCGGGAAAGGCGACGACGGCTTCTACCGATACCTCGACCTGAGGGGGAATACCCTCCGGCAAACTTTCATTGCTCGCAATCCACAGAATCGCACGCCTCGCGAAAAGGCGTTCGTCGACAGTCTTCGCACAAAAAGCTCATATCGCCAGGCTATACAGCAAAAACGCATCAACAGACGCCAACGTTTAGCCCGGGCATTCGACTTTCCCAACCGGGGCGAAGTGCGGGGCCTCATCATTTTGGCCCAATATGCCGACATAAAATTCTCGCCGGTGGGTACACGCGAGGCTTTCGAGGCCCAAATGAACCAAAAGGGCTATGCCGAAAACGGAGCCACCGGCAGCGCCCGCGACTACTTTATAGACCAGTCGAACGGTGTATTCATGCCCTCGTTCGATGTGGTAGGGCCGGTCACCCTCTCTCACGACATGAAATACTACGGAGAGAACGATTTTTACGGGAACGACCTCAACCTGGCGGCCATGATTACCGAGGCCTGTACCGAAGCTCACGAAAAATGCGATGTCAACTTTGCCGATTATGATTTCGACAACGACGGTACAGTCGACTTGGTATATGTCATCTATGCCGGACATGCCGAATCGAACGGAGCCGACGAGAACACCATTTGGCCCGCTGCCGGTACCCTCGACGAGTTTGGTCACTCCCTCACCCTCGACGGGAAAAAGATTTCGACCTTTGCCTGTTCCTCGGAACTAAGTGGAGAAACAGGCGAAATCCTGAGCGGAATAGGAACCTTCTGCCACGAATTTAGCCACTGTCTGGGACTCCCCGACATCTACAACACCGAGTATGGCGACACCTTCGGCATGGGAACCTGGAGCCTCATGGACATGGGCAGCTACAACAACGACAGCAAAACTCCCGTAGGCTACTCGGCTTTCGAACGATACAGCTGCGGCTGGCTCGACCTGCAAGAACTGCAAGAGCCACAAGCCCACATCGCCCTCCCGCCGCTCAACCGCTCGAATCGGGCCTGTCTCATGCGGTCGCCCCATAACGAAAACGAATTTTTCACCCTCGAAAACCGGCAACAGACAGGCTGGGACCGATATGCCGCCGGGCACGGACTCATGATTGTACACATCGACTATGACCCTGTGGCCTGGGATAACAACACCGTCAACAACACCGAAGGACACGAACGGGTGCAAATCGTACCGGCCGACGGCAATTTCACCAACCCGGAAGGCGACCTGTTCCCCGGCACAACCTACAATACCTATTTTACCGAAGACAGTAATCCCGCACCCGAATTGTATAGCGAAGGAGCTTTGAACAAACCGATTATCGACATTCGCGAATCGAACGACACCGTCTATTTCCATTTCATGATCGACCGACTGGCCACCCCCGACCAACTGGGCGTAACCGACGTGACCGACGACGGTTTCACGGCTACTTGGGGCGCAATCGACGGAGCCGATTCCTACACCGTAACTTTGTCCGAACAATACCCCCTGAATACCTTGCTGTTAGGCGAGTCGTTCTCGGGTTTCGCAAGCGGTACTTACTTGATGCCCGACACGACCGAAATTTCACAAAGCCTCGACTCCTACACACAACAACCGGGTTGGACCGGCGAGCGAATAGGCCAATGCGGCGGACGTTGCTGTATCAAAGCCAAGGGATACATGGTCTCGCCCCGGCTCGATTTCAGCGGCGACGGAACTTTCACTCTCGAATTTGAGGCCCAAACCACCCGCAGCTACTACGACGGGCTCGTTATCACACTTTGCGAAAACGCCGATTTCACAGGAGAAAAAATCATCTTCTCCCTGAAAAGCCCTACCTCAAAGACTCTCATCTCCCAAACTTTCAACACGTCAATCGACTCGGGATACCTCAAAATCGAGAGTCTCTCGAACCTCGCGTTGTCGAACCTCTCGCTCTATTCGGGCGAAAAATCGACAGCGCCCAAAAAACCGGTCGCCTCTCATGCAGAGCCTGCAATCATCACCGGGGTCACCGACAATCACTATTCGTTCACCGGGCTGAACCGACAGAGCAAATACCTCTTCAAGATACAAGCCCAAAACACCTACACCCGCTCCGACGAATCGATAAAATTCAAGGTAGGCAACACCTCCGCAATCGACAAGATCGAGACGTCGGGCATGCGCCATATCGCTACAAATCGGAATATACTGCATATATACGGTCAACCCGGCGACCCGGTAACCATCGTATCGATGACCGGACAAGTTCTCCTGAAACGGCAATTAACCGCCGATTCCCTCTCTCTCACGTTGCCGAGCGGTCTGTTCATCATACGTGTCGGCGACGAAACTTTCAAAGCAATCATATCACCTTTAACCCTTTAATCGGAAAAGCATGAAAAATTTACTACTTGTCGGAGCCTTGTGCTCCCTCACGCTGTTACCCTCGACAGCCGCACAATCTTTCGATGAAAACCCGGCTCAACGAAGAGTCGAAATAATTCAGACCGCTAGAAAGAGCATACGCTCCGAGGCCGCCAGAACTTTGAAAACCTATGAGCAAAACGGGCGTAAAATCGCAGTAAAAGAGACTCTCGACGGCAAACGCCGCTTCAAGGCCTTTGCCAATCGGAAAGAGAACCTGGCTCCTGTATATACCGCTCAAAAAGAGGCGATGCCGGCTGCCGACGAAGAATATACCTTGGCCGAAGGCTTTGAAGAATTTGCCAACCATATCGACGACCCCGATGCGCTCGAATGGCTGCCCGAAGGCTGGACCAGCATCAATACACACCCCAACTACGACGACCCCGATGCACTCTGGTACAGTTGGTACATCACCGAACCCAGCATCGCAAAAGGGCTTCCGCTGAACCCCGAAAGCCAATACATTGCCTATATCCAATACGACGAATACGAAGAGTCGGACGAGTGGCTTATCACCAAGCCCATCACCGTCAAAGAAGAAGACTATCTCTTCTTCGATTTGAGTTACCTCCCCTGCTACGTATTCTATAATTTCTATAACAAAGACGACGGTATCGCCGCCACCATGAAGATAAAAATCTCGGACAACGGCGGTGAATCATGGGATTTGCTGCTCGATGTGGCCGACCTGGAATATACCGACGAAGAACTGGAAATCTCCGATTTCCGCCGGTTCAGAATCGACATCAGCGATTATGCAGGGAAGACGGTATTAATCGCTTTCCAATACGAAGGAGTATACGGCGACTCGATGCAACTCGACGAAGTGTATGTACGCCCCATGCTGCCTACCGCCATCTACAACCGTCCGCAAGGAACGTTCCTCTCGGGTGTCAACTACAAGTGGGAAGCCTTCTCGACAACCTCGATTTTTGCACCCGCATTCAAAGATCTCGTGTGGAACAACTACTCCAACGAAGCCTTGTCGTATCAATGGGATTGCGACGGCGAAAACTACGACACCCCGACCTACACGGCCAACTATTCCATAGGCACACACTCGGTGCCCTCTCTCACCGCTACGTCCGGTTCGCGCCAAAGTTTCTACACCTGGAACGGCACTCTAACGGCAGGCCGGGCCATGACCATCGGCAATCTCGATGTCAATAACAACCGGCTCACCGTGCTCTCCTATAACGACGTGCCGGCTCCCCGAAACTACGTTTTCGGCAGTTGCGAACTCGATATGCGAGGTTACCACATCACCACCAAGGCCGTGATGAACATCTTTGAGAAACCTTGCTCCCCGATGCTCATCTCGGGTGTCGACCTCATTCTGGCCACCTTCGAGGCACCCGACGATGCCGAGTTCTTCCTGAGAGCCGTAGCTCTTACCGAAACAGGGGAGCTGGGCGACACACTGGCTATCGCTTCGCTCAAAGCCTCCGACGTAGAGGCTACCGAACTGGGTGGATACTATGGATATGGCATGCATTTCGAGTTTCTCAAAGAGGTGAACGGAACCCCCATGCCGCAACGGCTCCTCATCGACGAACCTATGGCCTATATTTTCGACGGATTTGACCGCGACGACGTAGTTGTCGGCGTGGTTTCGAACAGCGTCGAACAAACCTTCGACGCCGGTGCCTATGTATACCGTCTCCTTTCCAAAGAGGGTGAAGAGGATATGGTCGACATCTCCTCGATGGGCAGCTATTCTCTGGCCATGTCGCTGTGCAATGCCTCCATGTCGAGCCTCGGATGCGAAAGCCCCGTCGAGATTCCCGGAACGGCAGGCAGCTCGTCTGTCACGGTCTACTCGACCTTGTTCATGGCCGACGGTATCGACTGCACCGCAGCCGATTCGTGGCTCACACCGGGAACTCCGGTCGACGGTGCCTCAACCGAAATCTCGATACCCATTACATTCGAAGCTCTCCCCGAGGGAACCTCGCAACGCACGACAACGCTGACCGTAGAGACCCTCTATGCCGACCCGATTACCATCGAAATCATTCAGGACAAAAACGTTTCGGGTATCACCTCGGCCTCGATACTGAGCGGACTTTATGTAGCCAACACATCGGGCGAACTGGAATTTATCCACGCCCAAAATAGAACCGGCAAACTGGCTGTCTACAACATGCAGGGGATAAACCTGGTTACTGCCGACCTCTCGACAAGCGGAACGACCTCGCTCGACATCGACCTGGAGAGCGGCATCTACGTTGCCGTAGCCCAATATGCCGATGGCGGCTGCGAAAAGGCCAAATTCATCAAGCAATAACACTATCGGAAGCCTGGGAGAAAGAGAGCTCGGCAACGGGCCATCCTCCCAGGCTTTCTCATATCTTTACGGTCCGCACTCGAGGACCTTTGCACGACTCACGACAATCCCGGAAATTTTTCCCAATCGACAACCGCTATCCTCCCATACATACCTATTTGACACGAAAGGGAAAAAATATCTTGCCATAAGTTTCGATTTGTCAAAAGAATTTATTTATATTTGCAAATAACTAATGACAAAACCAAAATGATTATATAAGGGGACATATAAACAAGGGGACAACATTCAATAAGACATTTATAAAACAGCGTTAACTTTTTGTTTCTACAGATCTGAGAAATTCGGGCATACCGCAGAGAGAAAGTTCTGTGCACTTATTGCGCCCGCGCCGACTTAATATCGTGGTTTTTATACGATTTTCTAAGGTTTTAAAGAATAAAAAAGTTTGGGTCCGCGCTCTTTTATATTCGTCTGTAACAAACACATAAACATTCCGATTTTGGGACCGGTCGGATTTTAATCAACATTTTATACTATGAAGTATTCAACATTTCGTATCGTGCTTCTCATGTGCATGGTATTCGCATTCGCCGCATGCGAAGAAGATCAACCTACCAATGTCGATACCATATGGACAAGAGGACTGGTTAACTACGAAGAGGGCTTTGAATTTCTCAACAAAAACATTGCCATCACCTGGAACGAGGGGAAAATCGAAGGTGTAGCAGGCCGCATGACCACCTTCACCGACCTGGGAGTACAACGCACCGAGACAATCGACCTGAGTGCCTTCGGCGTACCCGAAGAGGGCGAGTCGTTCTGTGTTCCGGAACTGGGACACCTCTATTTCGTGCACCAGGCTTGGGAAAGCGAAACCCGCATTCAGAACCACTGCGGTTATTTCCGGGTAATCGAATTTTTGGGGAACCAGAAGGGTGTCGTCATCTTATCGTCGGAATATACCCCAGCCGGATGGAACTGGATAGGTCAATAACAAGCACAGAGGGGGCAAATTTAAATAAACGAACCTATCCTACAGCGAGGGCTGCCCGAGAAAGGGCAGCCCTCGTATTTTATTCTCTATCAATAAAATCGTCTTTTACTCCACGATGCGGGTACCCTCGTGAGGCTGCCCGATAGCATCGGCCCGGGTAATAATGACCTCGCGCACCCCGTGGCGAATGGCATCGAAGGCATTTTCGAGTTTAGGTATCATACCGCCCTGCACCACGCCTTCGGCCCGGTAGGTCTCGAACTGCTGTCGGGTCATCTCGGCAATTACGCTGTTGTCGTCGTTCTCATCGCGCAACACGCCCCGTTTCTCGAAACAGTAGACCAGAGATACCTCGTAACGCGAGGCCAGCGCCTTGGCGGTTTCGCCGGCCATGGTATCGGCGTTGGTATTGAGCATCGAGCCTTGCCCATCGTGAGTAAGCGGTGCAATCACGGGCACGACACCCATCTCGATGAGTGCCGACAGGGCGGCAGCGTCGACGCGACGCACATCGCCCACGTAACCGTAGTCGACCTCGCCCACCGGGCGCTTGTCCGACAGCAGGATATTCATGTCGGCCCCCGTCATACCCAGCGCATTTACTCCCTGGGCCTGCAGGCCGGCCACGATATTCTTGTTCACCAGGCCGGCGTAGACCATGGTCACCACCTCGAGCATGGCCTTGTCGGTGATACGACGACCGCCCACCATACGGCTCTCGATACCCAGCCGCGACGCCATGGCCGTGGCCGATCGGCCGCCTCCGTGCACCAGCACCTTGCGGCCGGGTATGGCGGCAAACGAGGCGAGCAGGCGACTCAACGTAGCCTGCTCCTCCACAATCTTACCGCCCACTTTTATCAGCGTGAGTTTCTCCATACCGGTTTATGCGTTGCTTTCGTCACCGCCGAACTCCATCAGATAGGCTTTGATAAAACCGTCGATCTTGCCGTCCATCACGCCTTGCACGTCGGAGGTCTGGTAGTTGGTGCGGTGGTCTTTCACCCGGCGGTCGTCAAACACATAGCTGCGTATCTGCGACCCCCACTCGATTTTCTTCTTGCCGGCCTCAATCTTGGCCTGCTCGGCCATACGGTGCTGCAACTCCTTGTCGTACAAGATAGAGCGCAACTGGCGCATGGCGTTCTCTCGGTTCTTGGGTTGGTCGCGGGTCTCGGTATTCTCGATCAGAATCTCCTCCTCTTCGCCCGTATAGGGATCTTTGAACTGGTAACGCAACCGCACGCCCGACTCCACCTTGTTCACATTCTGTCCACCGGCACCGCTCGAACGGAAAGTATCCCACGAGATGTTGGCGGGGTTGATGTTGATTTCGATGGTATCGTCGACCAGCGGTGTCACGAATACCGATGCAAACGAGGTCATGCGCTTGCCCTGAGCGTTGTAGGGCGATACCCGCACCAGACGGTGCACGCCGTTTTCGCTCTTCAGGTAACCGTAGACATAGTCGCCCTCGATCTGTATCGTCACCGACTTGATACCGGCCTCATCGCCCTCGAGAATATTGGAGATGGAGGTCTTGTAGTTGTGCTGTTCGCACCAGCGCAAGTACATGCGCATGAGCATCGAAGCCCAGTCTTGCGCCTCGGTACCACCGGCACCCGAGTTGATTTTCAATACCACGCCCAACTTGTCCTCTTCGCGACGCAGCATGTTGCGCAACTCGAGATTCTCAATCAGCGTCACCGTATGGTGATAAATCTCGTTGACCTCCTCTTCCGAAACGATACCCTCTTTTACAAAGTCGAAGGCCAGCTTCAACTCCTCGACCGATTTCTCGATTTCGGTATAGCTGTCTATCCAGAAGTGCAACGATTTTACCTTTTTCATCTGCGCTTCGGCCTTCTTCTGGTCTTCCCAGAAGTCGGGCACATGGGTGCGCAACTCCTCTTCTTCTACCTCGATTTTCTTCGAATCGATGTCAAAGATACCTCCTCAACGCCAACTTGCGTTCTTCTGTCTCTTTTAATTGTTCTTGTGTAATCATATCTTTATCACTTGTTTCTGTTATACGAAAAAAGGGTGTACAAAATTATACACCCTTGTGCTATTTACCAAATTTCGGTTTTCGTTTTTAGGCATACATCGCCTCTATCTCCTCCTTGTAGAGCAGGTTGATGACCGACCGGCGTATCTTGAGCGTGTTGGTCAACTCGCCTTTCTCCATGCTGAAGGCTCTCGGCAGCAGCGTGAAACGCTTGATTTGCTCGAAGCGGGCAAAGTTCTTTTGCAGCGCGTCGATACGCTCCGAGATAAGAGCATGAATCTTCTGGTTCTTCACCAGATCCTCGAGGGTGCGGTACTGTATGTGCTTCTGAGCGGCATACTCCTTCAGGGCCTCGAAGGCCGGGATAATGATGGCCGTCACATACTTGCGCTGGTCGCCGATGACGGCTACCTGATCGATATACTTGTCTTCGCCCAGGCGGGTCTCCAGAGCCTGCGGGGCAATGTATTTCCCGTTCGAAGTCTTGAAGAGGTCTTTCAAACGCTCGGTCAAGGCCAAAGCCCCTTCGTCGTTTATCTTGCCGGCATCGCCCGTGCGGAACCAGCCGTCCTCGGTAAAGACGCGGGCCGTCTCCTCGGGCTTGCGATAGTAGCCCTTCATCACGGTCTTGCCCTTCACCAGTATCTCGTTGTTCTCGCCCAACTTCACCTGAATATCGGGCATGAGCGAGCCTACGGTACCGAACTCGTAGCCGGTCAGGTCGAAGCAGCTCACCGTGGCCGTCGTCTCCGACAAACCATAGCCATAGACGATATTGATGCCGCAGATGTGCAGAAATTCGTTGATGGTATCGGAGAGCGGAGCCCCGGCGGTGGGGAAGATATTGCCGTTCTCCACCCCTACGGCTCGACGGATTTTCGAGAATACGAACTTGTCGTAGAATTTGTACTGACACTCGAGCCACAGCGGAACCCGTTTTCCTACACGCAGATACTCCACATTGCGACGGCGTCCGATGGCAAAAGCCCGTTCGGTGAGACGACGGGTCATCCCCTTCGTCTTCGACAGTTTGTCCTGGATGGCCGAGTAAACCTTCTCCCAGAAACGGGGCACGCTGCACATGATGGTAGGACGCACCTCGCGAATGGTATTCTGTATATCCTTGGGGTCTACGTTGATGGCAATGCGCATGCCTACCGTCAGGCAGTAGTACGACCAAGCCCGCTCGAAGACGTGGGTCAACGGCAGGAAGCAGAGCGATACGTCGCTGTCGGAGCAAGTCACCAACCGTTGCAGGTGAATGCGCATGGCCTCGTCGTAATTCGAGTGAGCCAGCATCACCCCTTTGGGCTCGCCGGTCGTACCCGAGGTGTAGATGAGCGTGGCCAAATCGTCGGGCGTACCGGCATTGCGACGGCGTTCTACCTCGGCTACCACATCGGCACCGGCCAGACGGCCCTGCTCCATGAGGTCATCGAAATAGATCGACGTATGGTCGTCGGCAGTCCGCTTGATGGCAGGGTCGAAAAGAATGAGTTTCTCGAGCGTAGGACACTCACGCAGGGCCACAATGGCATTGTCGTACTGCACCTGCCCGCCCACAAACAGAAAGCGCACCTCGGCTTCGTCGATGATGTACTTAATCTGGTCGAGCGAACTGGTGGGATAGAGCGGAACGACTACCGCACGGTTGTCGAATGCCGCAAAATCCACGATGAGACCTTCGGGTTTGTTTTGTGTATATGTCGAAATGTTTTCTTGCTCGCGAATACCTAAGAGAACCATAGCTTGCGCTATGTACGATACCTGTTCAGAGAAACGGTTCCAAGAGGTAGGAACCCATTGATTGTGCTCATAGTCCTTATGGCTGAACGCCTCACGGTTTCCGTATTTGGCAGCCTGTTTGCGAACCAAAGCGGTAAGTTGATTTACCATAAATTCAGTTATAAATCCGCTGCAAAGTTACGCATTATATTGACTCTATGACCATTTTAATAAGTTTTAAGCAGATTGGGCACTTTCATTTTGCCAACTCGACATAGCAAAAACGCAAGACTTCCTATCTATTTATCAACATTTCGGACGATTTATCCCCTCAAATTCAAATAGTTAATTACTGTTAATATTTTATCCCCGTTTTTTCGACATTTCTCTCCTTTCCCTACAATTTGTACAAGAAGTTACTGAAAGAGATAAAAATAAACTACTTTTGCATAAACTCGTAACCACCATGTATTCGAAAGACGAACTCTACTACATAGCCACCGACCTGCTGCACCGGCTCATTGCCACCCCTTCGGTCAGCCGGGAGGAGGGACAGGCAGCCCAACTCCTGTGCGAAACGCTCGAAAAAAACCGATTCACCCCGCACCGCATCGGCAACAACGTATGGACCCTGGCCGGGAAGTACGACCCGGCGAAACCGACCCTCCTGCTCAACTCGCACATCGACACCGTGAAACCGGTGGCCAGCTGGAGCCGCAACCCTTTTGAACCTGCCGAAGAGGAAGGTCGCCTCTACGGTCTGGGCAGCAACGACGCCGGAGCCAGTCTGGTATCGCTGCTCGCCGCCTTCCTGTTCCTGGCCGACAGCGAGCAACCCTACAACCTGATTTTCCTGGCTTCGGCCGAAGAGGAGGTTTCGGGAGCAAACGGCATCGCCCGGGCCTTGCAGGAGCTGCCCCCTGTCGATCTGGCCATCGTGGGCGAACCTACGGCCATGCAACCGGCCATCTGCGAAAAGGGGCTGCTGGTGCTCGACTGTGCCACGCACGGGCGGTCGGGACACGCTGCCCGCGAAGAGGGAATCAACGCCCTCTACAAAGCTACCGAGGCTATCGAACGGCTGCGGCGATTCGAGTTCCCCCTCGTCTCGGAGTGGCTGGGACGGACGAAACTCACCGTCACCCAGAT
>ERZ780067.168-NODE-168-length-34012-cov-6.19678_pt1 | contig 34012 bp, 19 predicted proteins | sample MGYA00511841_ERZ780067 | MGnify/ENA primary metagenome ERZ780067 (study PRJEB29588, sample SAMEA2143295) | human gut metagenome | biome: human gut; feature: human-associated habitat; material: faeces | place: Denmark | collected 2008/2010 ... | reverse complement strand
AATATGTTCCTAACCAAAACAGTAAACAAATCAGCCCACCTAGCCAATCTTTTATATCCACTGGTATAACTTTTGTTTTCCAGATTATCCAAAACACCAAATAAGCAACAATAATCGCATAAATGTATTGATTAAACGCATAGAGTCCTCGAACCTCATATACATTTAAGGTCATCACTTTAAAACCGAATGAAATTATATTGATCAATATTGCAGGCACAAACAGCGCCAAAATTCTTTTTTTCCAGAATTGATTTAAATAGCTTTGACTTCTTTCTACGCTAGTCCTACATCCAAAAGCTGAAATCGCAAAAAATGTAAAAACACCAACATACGCAAAACTACCGATAATGTTCTGTACCGTGTTAGTATAATCATTCGATATATGAACATACATAATGACAACACACATCATGCCTTTAACCGCATTCGTATACTTCTTATCCATGTATGTTGCCGCATTAAAATTCCATTTGCTACCTTGTACTGCGGCAAATATCAGCAAAGCTATTGGTATTAATGTATAAATATAATTCATCATTTTTTATTCTCATTCAATCTGTAAATAATAGTTCAGTCAACCGACACTACAGCCAAAGCGTTATTCATCTACGACAGAATCTTTTTAACGTAACATGTTCTATTTCACTACCTCTATTCAGATGAAGCACTTCCAATGTATTGTTCATAAACCAGAGTGCTCCATACAAACGCAGGTAGTGATACTGAAAGTTCTTATGATAAAATCATCTGCTGTTACTGAACCTAGGTAGCGAGATAAAAACTGCTCTCGCAGCTCTATCCATCTCTCAAAAAGTACCGTAAATACGCTATTTTTCAAACGTTTTCACTATGTACATCTCACTACCTGCGTTCGGTTAGAGGAGATTATTTATTATCAATACTCTCATCTATTATTTTCTCCTGTACAGTTTCATCGTTTCCTTTACAACTTCATCCCAGTTATATTTCTCGCAGATAAAGTCAGCTGCCTGATTCTTCATTTTCATAACCATTTCAGGATGGTCACAGGCCTCTTGCAGTTTTTCTCGCAAGTCCTCTACATCCGATTTTTTGAAAATCAATGCCTTATCTTCCACAACCTCTGCGCACTCTGGAATATCGGAAACCAAACAGCAGTTTCCATAGCTCATCGCCTCCAGCAGACTTAATGGCATTCCTTCTAGATCGGACGGCAGCGTGTAGATGTAAGCGTTGCTGTACAGTTCATCCAGCATTGCTCCCTGCACAAACCCAGTAAAGAGAATCCGATCGTCACCCTTCGCCAGTTCTTTCAATTCCTCCATAAAGGAATCCGTATCACTAGAGCCACCTGCGATGACCAGTTTTTTATCCGTCTTGACATTCTTGAATGCCTCAACCAGATATCGAATACCTTTTTCCGGCACCAGACGACCGAGGAACAATATGTAGGAATCTTTTTCCAGTCCAAAATTGTCCGTGATCAGCTTTGCTTTCCGATTCTCTGGCCTATTGACACCATTAGGGATAAAATGCGTCTCCCTCCCGTACGTATCCATGAAATATTTCTGAACGTCTTTACTTAGAACAATGATTTCATCTGCATATTTCACGGCATTTTTTTCACCCTGTCGGATAAATTTGGATCCAACTCCAAATTTCCATTTTTCGCGGGCCCAGTCCAAACCGTGAATAGTGCAGATTACACGCTTGCCAAAAAGTTTTGGTATCCAACAGAAAAAGGCAGGGCCTTCTGCATGGATATGCACCACATCGTATCTTCCAAATGCACTACAAAGTGCTGCGAAAAAGGAAGAGCTTACCGCTGCAAGTCCCCCTGATGTCAAGATAGGGACAAAAAAATTCTCAAAAAAAGCAAAAAAATAAGCCCCACAAGGCTTTTCTGACAATTCTTTGAATCATCAGGGCCTTGTAGGGCTATCCGTTATCTTATGCTATTTTATTTTCACACTGCCTGTAATGGGGTGTTCTCCATTGTTTCCTTAAACTGCTCAACTGTCATCTTTGCTTTTGCCGCAGCACGCTCCAGCGGTAAATCACCCTCTCGAACAAGCTGAACCAGCATCCGAATCTCGCCAATTCCGATGCCTTCGATTCTGCCTTCCTGACGGCCTTCTTCACGGCCTTCGGCTCTTACGCCTTGACTAAGATTGCACACTTCAAGCACCTCTCTTTCCAGTTCTTCGCTCATTGCAACGCCAAACTCTTCTTCCAGAATCTTCTTTTTCTCCGAACCTGATCTTGTGGAAGATAACAGCACTTCCATAAATTTCAGGATTCCCTTATGATTCTCCGTCCCTGGCTTGCCTAAACAAATCATTACGACACTCATCAAATCGTAGTTTTCGGTTTCTTCCTGCGCTTCTCCAATCAACTGTTCTGGTTTGATGGAGTACCGGGTAAGCGTATTTTCAAAACCATCTGACGGCTGAGTACAAATCCAGATGGAGTAGACCTTACGAATCTTCCCATATTCAGATTTTGTAAAAATCGGACCGTGCTGTGCAGAAATCATTCTGCTACAATAATAGATTGCCCGTTTCGTCAATGGGTATCCCGGCTTGAATTTTGTCTGTGCTTCCACATTGATAATCAGACGAATGACTTCTTCCTGTTCTGCACTGTCCGCAGATTTCGGTGCGATTGCATCAAAGCGAACATCGTAGAACAATGTTCCCTCGGTCAGCGTAGAGTCCTCGTTGTTACTACCCTTGATTACATCTGTTGACTTTTTGGGTCTGTTCGTATCATCGACATGAACACCAACAGAGCCAACCTCCGGGGTTCCCTCGATGTATTTCTCAACAATATCATCTACGGTGCAATCGCTGTATTCATTCACACAGCCTTTCATGATCTGTGCCAGAATCTGTTTGTTTGCCAACAGCTTTTTCGCTGTTCTGTCATACCTCGAATCATACTCTGTCTGATCTATCGTGTGGGCAAGCTGATTTTCCACCGTGCCTTGTTTTTCCATCGGCATTCACTTCCTCGCAGTAGATTCAACAAGAGCGTAAACTCTCCTATCGTACTTCCATCTTACCATAATTCACCGCCCATATCAAGCAACCAACTGTAAACTTTCCTTGCACGGAGTTGTCCATATTATTGCATTCTTCGCCACTGTTATATCATAGGCAACTAATTATTTCAGAACCCACTAATGTGAGATTCACATTTCAGTCAGTACTCTCCCGTTTTCTATCTGCATCGCATCCGTTATCTTAAACGAAACAAGTCGCTGCTGTGGAAAAGCTCTTCCGATCAGCCGATAGGACATTTTCTTGTCCCACCCAGAATCCCCGTAAATCATGCGAACCAATGCCATACACTTGATTTCGCCGCTATTAGATTCGTCTGGTTTTCCCACACGATGCGCTCCTGATTCTTCTGCTCCACACGCCTGTACAGCTATCTGTTTCATTTTACGATTATACAGAAACCGATAGTGTGACGGCCATTCTAACGCTTCCAGCGTTTTTCTGAAGACCGTGATTCGTCCCTCTTCCTCGCAGAAACTCATGCCAAGTCCTGCCTGTTGCTCCGTTTTCTGTTCTGTTTTTTGCATATTGCTCACCTCCCACAAATGGACAGACCCTCCCCTTGTACAACCTGTCAATTAGTCCTTTCCAGCTTCAGGAGCAATCTTTCCTGTCAGAATCCCCATTGACACATACCCATCCATTTGCTTGACTTCAGATTCTTTCCGGTGTTCTTCCACAGGCACACCAAAAGTTCCCACAATATCATCCAGGTAAAATCCCTTTCGGCTGTTCACAGGTTTTGTTGACGCAGCATTATCCTGCGAATCGACTGCGTTCTTTTTTCTCTGTCCTTCATGAAAAATTTCTGGCACAAGCAGATCAAAAACATACAGAGTTTCACCCTCAAAGGTAATCCTGTACCCCAGCATTTTATATCGGCACTCGCTGTCCCATCCCATTTTCTGATAAACTAAAGTCGCAAATGGCTTGCAGGACATCTTCCGGCTTTTGCGCTTATCCGGTTTTGCCACGCACCAACGCAGAGCGTCCTTGTCATTTTCATCACACCCACGAACAACGATACGCTTCAAATCATTGTTGAACATGACATGAACGTAGACCACATCCTCCAGCCCTGTGATACAGGCTGTATTGAATGTGATACTATCTTTACGAATCACGATTGCCGGGTCACGCAGATGGGCAAACAATTCCTTTCGCACGACCTGGTAGCCATCATACGAAAAGGCACTTTCCAGTTCTTCCGCCCGTGCGTCTCTATCATCCTGCACAATCTGCTTCTCTGGCGGCATGATTGTTGTGTTTTCTTCATTCATCTATAATCAGTCCATCCTTCCATTATCTTCTCCGCTTCACGGAGCAACTCATTTAGACTTTCTGCCGTAAATATGTTCATTTCCTCTATCTCCGTCGCAGGACGAAATACATCCCAGTTTCCGGCATAATGCTCCTGCCGTAAGATACCCACCTGTGCTATACTTGTAATCGGCTGTCCAAATGTTCCAGCCCACTCTGGTGGAAAAATGTAAATCTTCTTTTTGACCGTTTCGCCCTCATCTTCTTCGGTGTTTTCCTTTGGAGGCAGAACGATTTCTTCCACCTTAATCATTTCAGGCTCATCAAATGCGAACAGCATCATTTTGTTATCGCCCTGCTCCAAAAACTGGCCACGGAACCGATAACGCAAATCCTCATCCCATTCCATAATGTCAAATAAAGTCTTTGCAAGTCCACGACAGCCCAAAGTGCTTGCACACCAACGTCCCTCTTTCAGTCTGCCCCAACGGATCGCGTTTGGATTATGCTTGTCACAGGGGCGAATGGCAATGCAGCGTTCAACAGAATTTAGCAGCAACTCCACATATTCAACATTTTCAAACTTTTTCAAGCAAGCGGTGTTAAAGCGCAATCGTCCATTAGAAATCGTCATAGCCGGATTCTGCATAGTAGAAAAATACTGTACCCTGACTATTTCATAGCCCGTCAGATCAAGACGCTTTTTCACATCCGCAGTAACAGTGACATCCGGTTCTTTCATCACGCTTTCAGAGGCTTCCCTGTATTCTTCTGCCGAAAAACCTGTCCAATCCTTATCAAAAGGCACATATCCTCGCAAAATCCCATCTTCAACCACGCTCAACACGGGCAAGGGTCTGTTTTTCTTTGAATAATTGCGGGATGCCCGCAGATGATTGGCTGCATTAAAAACTTCTCTGGAAACAATGGCTTCATGGTGATTCTTCTGCCTGTACTGTGTCCGATCATTGTTGTTTTTCTTTGATTTATGCGTCAAAAAGTTCGGTGTAAAGGTCTTTCTTGCCAGTACATCACCACAATGGCGCTCATTTGCCAGAACACCTGCAAGTGTACCGGGATTCCACTCCACACGTCCCAACTTCGTCTTACGGCTATACTCCATCAAAAGAGTTGCAATCTCCGTAAGCGAATATCCATTCAGGTACAGGTAGTAAATCACCTTTACCGTCTGTGCTTCCTCCGGGTTAATTACAAGGTTGCCTTCCTCGTCTTTATCGTATCCAAGCAATGCAGGGGTCAGGAACAGGCCACGGCTGAGCCGCCCGCACCCCCCGCCGATCAATCGACCAGTTCATAATGATAGATTTGGAATGCGATTCTTCCTCTGCCACAGATGCCAGAATCGTCAGAATCATGCGTCCATTGCTGTCCAGCGTATAGATATTATCTGCTTCAAATTTCACACCCACAGGTGGATTCAGATTTTTCAGAAGTTCAATCACAGAAAGGCAGTCAACGATATTTCGAGCAAAACGGGCAATGGATTTTGTAAGAACAAGGTCAATCTTGCCTGCCTTGCAGTCCTCAATCAACTGCTGCATCCCTTTTCGGTGTTCCAGAGATGTGCCGCTGATGCCCTCATCCGCATAGATTCCAACAAATACCCATCCCGGCTGTGCCTGAATATAATCCGTATAATAGTTTTTCTGAAGTTCATACGAAGAAGTCTGTTCATCATTATCCGTGGAAACACGGATATATGCTGCCACACGCCGAATCACAGAACTTGTTTCCAAATCCTCTATGATTTTGGCGGGAATGACTTCCAATTCCGATATATCTACGCCCTTATAGCGGTCTCTGATTTTTTGCTTACGGTCTACTGCTTCTACTTCACCGGTAATCATGTGCTTTTCCTCATTCTCCCGTATGGATGCTCCAATACCACTGTCGCATCTTCCGATAACTTCGGATACCGAGTTCTTTCTTCGTATTTTCTGCGGTTCTGCGGCTGATTCCTTCATCTTTCATCCGCATATAGATTTCTCTTGCTCTCATATCGCCATCAGAAAGCAACTTTTTTATCAGATATGCTGCCTTTTCTGTTTTTGACTCAAATTCCGGCACTTTCGGTTGTTCCGATGAAACGAATGTGCTCTTGCACTCCAACCATTGAAAACCCATCTCCGCTGTTATAGAAAACCGAATTTCTCCATCAGACGGAGCCAAACTGTTTTTTATCTGCCGAACAATACGAATATCTGTATCTTTCTGGTCACGCTCCACCTGCAAAACACTTCGCGCAGCAGCAACCACATCTATGCTGCCAAGGCTTCGGTACAAACCTTTCGTTCCCTCTTTCTTATTGAGATGACCAATCAGCACAATGGCACAATCATATACTGAAGCCCACATTCCGAGACGCTGCATCAGTTTTCTGGCTCTCCCTGCAATCTGGAGGTCAGAATCACTTCCTAAATACGCCTGAATCGGGTCTATAACTACAAGCCGTGGGCGAAATTCAATGATTGCCTGACGGATACGCTCATCATCCAGTGTTAGACCACTGTATGTTTCTTCATTGATAAAAGCTACTTTTCTACAATCTGCGCCACATCTTTCCAGTCTGGGTTTAATGGTATCTGATACTCCATCTTCCGAACACTGGTAGATAACCCTCTGCGGCGTCCCAACAGGCTTTCCATCCGGTGTTTTCCCACCCTTAGAAAGTTCCGCAATCAGATTCATCATCATGGTTGACTTTCCATCGCCGGGATCGCCTTGTAGCAATGTTATCTTTCCCACTGCAATGAATGGATACCACAACCAGTGAACAGAAGTTGCCTGCACATCACTATATAATGTAAGAATTCTTTTTTCTACCTTGTCCGCCATCGTCTTTCCTTCCTATTTGCAGTCTTTTCCTACCTCTATTATAAAGCATTCGTTGCGTTTTGACTGCTACCCATCAGGTAGCATGAGTTGCCTTTTGCTACCCAGTAGGTAGCAAAACAGCCTAAGACCACAGAGCAGCTAGCAGTGTGTCCCTTTGCGGTCTTAGAACCTTTGATATAGAGTTGCTCTGCCTACCATCATGCGAGATAATTGTACTGCCTTATGCGGGGAATCATAAGGAGAAAAGCACATGGCTACTGATTATAAAGCTTTGGGCAAGCGCATTTCAAATGCCCGAAAACAAGCTGGTATCACGCAAGAGGCCCTTGGAGAGCAGCTTAACATGACACGAAAACATATTAGCGTAATCGAATCCGCTATCAAACGCCCAAGTCTTGATGCACTGGTTGATATTGCCAATGCTCTTGACGTATCGACTGATGATTTGCTGGTAGATAGTTTGATGCACTCGACTTCAACCTCAAATTCCGAAATTCACCGTCTTCTCTTGGACTGCAATGAAATCGAACAGGAAATTCTCACTCGGATGGTAAGAGAGATGAAAGCCATACTGTACGGTTTGGGAATCTGATTTTGTAGCCCGCTGATCATATAACAAAAAAGCCCGCATAAGACACAGCTGCACTTCGGATTACACCGGGGTGCTGTCTGTGGCTTATGCGGTCAAAGTCATTCCTACGGAATGAAATGCCCGCCTGATCGAGAAGATTTACGAATCCTCTCAACCAGACGGGCATTCTTTTTGCTCACCTTGCTGTTTCTATGCAGTTATGCGCCATACTTTTCCAATGCTCTCCGAATCACATCCTCACAGTTAAACTCAACTTTCATCGTCTGATCGTCATACAGATAAACCATGCTGACAAAAGCATCTACACATTCCTTGGTCAGACCGCCTATGTATGTTTTTTGACTTGCCTGCTTTGTCAGGTTGCGGATTTCTTCATCCAGTTCATCGGCACACTCCTGTTCTTCCTTTTCTGTCCGTATGCTATCCTGCAATGCAGCCAGTTTTTCCGAAAGGGTCTTTTTCTTTTCTATGTACACATCTCGCCGTAGCACACCGTCTGCATACGATTCATATAGTTTGATTTGCTCTACCCGAATGGCTTCTGCTTGCTTTTCCAAGTCCTCAATGTCCACGCAGCGCACCGTGATAGACTGCTTTTCCTGCATTCCCTGATTTACCACATCCAGCGCATAGAATACTGTTTTTATCGCACGAGCCACTTTTGCATTCACCGAATATTCTCTGTAATAGCCGCCGTAGCATTTAGAGAACTTTCCGGCTGACCGTTTATAGCCGCAATAGAAAACCATTTCCCCATATTGCCTTTCGTGGCGAAGCTGCCGATTACAGTTTCCGCAGCAGATTTTTCCTTTTAACGCAAAATCATCATCCACCTTATATTGAATTGGAGTTACGTTACGGATTGCTTTCTGTGCCTGGTAGTATTCATCTTTTGTCACGATGGCCTCATGAGCGTTTTCTGCGATGATCCACTTATCCTCCGGGAGCGTCCGAACAGAGGTAGTATTCACATCAATTTTCTTTCTTCTCCCCATAACCAACGCACCAGTGTATTCATACCGTCTAAGGATTCTCCACACGATTGCCGCGTTCCATAACATTTCACTGTCCGGGGCAATAATAGGATTGCTGCCCATCAGCAGATTCTTTCGTTTCGCATACAATCCCGGCGTAGGAAGATTTAATTCGTTCATGCCGTAGGCGATCTGCGTTGTATTGCGGCCGGACAATGCTAATTCAAATACTTTTTTCACGCAGGGTGCTGCCTCCGGGTCAATCTCCCACCGCTGCCCACCTTTCTTGTTCCACACATATCCAAAAGGGACATTCGTGCAGGTGGCTTTCCCGTTCTTCCAGTTCGTTTCCAGAGCAGCCCGAATCTTTTTCGCAATATCCCGGCTATACATATTATTCACCAGATTGCTGACCGCCACTTCGATTCCCGGTGTTCCGTTGTTCAGTTTCATGCTGTCAAAGGAATTATTCACAGCAATAAACCGAACTCCCATCAACGGAAAAATCTGTTCAATGTAATCGCCAACACCGATATAGTCACGACCAAGGCGGGATAAATCCTTTACCATGATGACTTTTATATCGCCCTGCTTCAAATCCACGATCATTTTCTGAAAAGCCGGACGATTAAAATTTGTTCCAGTATAGCCATCATCTACATATTCTACAATCTCGCCAAACAAATCTTCCTGCTTCCCAATGTAATCGTGGAGCAGCATCCGTTGGTTCTCAATGCTGTTACTTTCATCCTTGCTGCCTTTTTTCAAATCTCCGTCTGCCAATGATAAGCGGAGATAGATTGCAATTTTATCATTCATTCTGAACCTCCGACATGATTGCAAGCACTTCCTGATAGGGGTCGCTACACTTAAATTCGACCTCCACAGAATTGTCCATTCCTACATAGATTCTCTTGATAAGTTCATGCACCAGTTCTTCATCAAATTCATTTTGATTCAGAATCCCGCGCATCCGCTCCATCTGCGCATCGCAGATTTTGATTCTTTTTTCCAGTTCCAATGCACGTTGACGCTGCTTTTGCAGTTCATGTTCCAACCGCTGCTTTTCTGCTATGTAGTGTTCCTTTAGCTGACTGTATTCATCTTCGTCCAGAATTTCAGCTTTATAGTCCTCATATAAGCGCAACCGCCGTTCTTCAGCTTCCTGAATCCGAAACAGGATAGAGTTTTCTTTCATTTTGATGGAACGAGCCGAATCCAGATTGCTGCTGCGCATCATGTCTTTTACCAGCTTTTCTTCTTCACACATGGTAGACACCAGATGATGAATCTGATCCATCGCCACCATCATCAGCATTTTCTCCGGCACCGCATGATAGGCGCAGGGAGTCGTGTTCTTCTTTCTTTTGCAAATGAACACTCCATAGTGCGTTTCTTTCACCGTACCATGCACTCTCCGTTCAAACGTCATGTTGCGTCTGCAACAGCCACAGTAAACCATTCCTGAGAGATGGTTATAACACTTTTCTCTGGTTGCCTTGGAACGAGCCATCGCCATTTCCCGTTTTTCCTTATTCTGTTCCCGCCGTGCCTGCACTTTTTCAAAATCCGATTTCAGAATGATTGCTTCATGCGCGTTTTCAACAATATGCCATTCCTTCTTTTCCACTGGATGGAGGCCAATCCCTTTGTATGATGCAGTTTGCGTTTTTCCAGATACCAGTTCTCCAATATAGGCACTGCTGTTTAAAATACGAAGAACCGTACTGGGGTGCCATTTATTATAGGTAGGGTCATCTCCCTCATGTAATTTGCGATTCAGCCGTTCGTTCGGCCTTGCTACTTCTAAAAATTCCAACCTGCGGGCAATTTCGTTTGTACTCACTCCTGCAAGATACCATTGATAGATCAGTTTGACCCACTTCGCATCCTCAGTCGCTTCAAGCTTATTTCCCTGTTGGTTCAACTGATAGCCATACGGTGTACACCACGATGTAGGGATTCCCTTCTCGCGGCGCATCTGGTAACTAAGGCTGATTTTCTTTGAAATGTCCTTCGCGTACAAGCTGTTTACCATGTTCTTGATGGGAACCGCAAGACTATCCACATCCGACTGCCGGATGTTGTCAAAATCATCGTTGATGGCGATAAAACGAACATGGAGCATCGGGAAAATAGTTTCCAGATAGCTTCCCGTTTCGATATAGTCACGACCAAATCGAGATAAGTCCTTCACTACGATGCACTGAATTTTGCCTGTCCGTATATCCTGCATCATACGCTCAAATTCTGGTCGGTCAAAACGTGTTCCCGTAAAACCATTGTCTGCATAGGTATCGGTCAGCGTCAGTTCCGGGTTTTCCCTGATATAATTATGAATTTGCAAAATCTGTGTGTGCATGGAATCTTCTGTTTCATGCCCGCCGTTCTCAACCGACAGCCGCGCATACGCTGCCGTGCGCAGAAGTTCTTTTTCGTTTTGCTGTACGGCCTCCTGCACAGCAGCCTGCGGCATCATATTCTTTCTACTCTTTCTTGCCATTACAATCTTCCTCTCCGTTGTTCAGCCATTCTTCCGGGAAGAATCTCTTCCACTCACTTTCTTGTAGGATCACTTCTACCTGTTCAAAATCTACGATCCATACATGGTCAAGCCATTCTTTAAGATGTGTGCGCTCCAATTTTTCAGGAATTGAAATCGCTCGGAACTTCATCAACCAGGGATTTCCATGGCTAAATGCTTTTTCTATGTCATTAACAGCCAGCATTACTTTTTTAAAAGCCGCTTCCTGCTTCTGGACCGCCACCTGATACTGATGTTCATACTCCTCTACCTGTTCTAGTAAAATTGATCCCTGCTCGTATTGCCGATAAACTGCTGTTCGTTCATCGTCCTTGGCCATCAAGTGCGCAACAATCTCATTTGCTCTTTTTCTGTACTGCAACAGTCCAGCATCCATGCACTGCTTGACTTTCTCAGGATTCAAGTCCAGCACCCTATCAATATGCGCAGCTTGCATTTTTTCTTTTTCCAAAGCTGAAAGAATCTCTCGAAAGATTTTCTCGCTTTCGATGAAAGGGGCTTTTCCAGAGAAGCATCTATACCCCTTGTCAAACGAATAGATTTGCTGGCTTTCATCTTCTGATGTTCTGCACAGCAGACCTTTTCCACTTTCCTTGTCATAGATTTTTTTGAAGAGCAGATTTGGTTTTTTTCGAGCCTTTTTTCTCGAAGGCAACCTCGTAGATTCCAACTTTTTCTGAGCTTTCTGAAATTCCGTCTTTGAAACAATCGCCGGAACCTCCAATTCTCGCTTTGCCTTTGCCAGTGTCAGCGTACACTTTCCGATATAGAGTGGATTTTTCAAAATCGAGCGAATTGTTGAATCCTGCCACTTATTTTTTGTTCTTGATCTTTTTTTCTTTGCCATCTGGACTTGCGGTGTTTGAACGCCCTGTACATCCAATGCTCTTGCGATTTCCGGGATTTTCATATCTTCCAGATACATCTGAAAAATCAGCTTTACAACCTGTGCGCTTTCAGGATTAAGAACAAGGCTTCTGCGATCTTCCGACAGCGCATAACCATATTTAGCCTGTCGATGGGTCAATGTACCTTCTTCAAAGTGATTCTGGCGATTGGTAATAAATTCCGAACGAATCTTATCAATGGTCTTTCCATTGAAATACTCTGCAACCTCTTCGGCAGTTTTGTCTATGCTGCAAAAGTCATCTTCCACAACTGCAAATTGGATACCAAGCGGATAGAACGTCCTCTGCAGTGCTTCAATGGCAAACGGAAGGGTTCTTCCACAGCGGAAGATAGAATCCACAACAACTGCATCAAATTTCCGAGCCATCCCATCCTGTACCAATTTGTCAAAGCCCTCCGTGGCTTCTGCTGTTCTCCTGCGGTCACTGTATTTTTCGGATACGCTGCACCCGCACTTTTTTAGATACCGTGCAATGCGCTCATTCTGTTCCGCAATCGTATTGGATGGATTTTCTTCTCCGATCCTGCTGGAAATCGACCTTGTATAACTGACCCATTTCATTCCTCTGCCACCTCATTTCCATGATGTGCTTGATATTCCATAAATTTTTCTGTGATACTGTGCAGTTCATCCTCGAAGCAGAAATGAATTTCAATCTCTGTTTTGCTATGAACATCTATGTGGTCGATCAGTTCCACCACGACCCTGCGTTCGAGCGTTTTGATATGTTCGTACTGCTTAAATTCTTCCAACCAAGTAGGAAGCAGTGTGTCGTGCTTTAATGCCTCCTGCTTCTTTTCGCGGATTTCCTGAATCTTATCCTGTGCCTCTTTTATCTTCTGCGCAAAGCTAGTATTCATTTCTCCGTACTCTTCCCGACTGACAACATCATCGCATAAGTCCTGATACAGACGGATTTTTAAATTACTGTACCGTTCTAATTCAGCTTCCAGTGCAGTGATCTGGCTGTCCAGAATCTTTATGCCAATCTGTTCGCCGCTTGCCAACTCTGCATTGGAGAGTACCTTTTCCGCTTCTACAAGAAGTGTCACTTGATGCCGGATCGCAGCCAGAACACTTTCCGTCAACTTCTCACTGTTTATCATGTGCGGTGTGCAGCCGCCGCCATTCTTATAGGTAGAGCAGTGATAGTATTGATACTTCTTCCCGTTTTTCGTCACCGTGCGGCGAATCATATTCTGCCCGCAGTCTGCACAGCGCAGAAAACCTGATAATGGATAAACTGTTGTCTGCGATGGTGCGGTACGAGTGTCCAGTTCCAACAACTGTTGTACTTGCTGGAACTCGCCTTTGCTGATAATGGCATCATGCGCATCTTCCACCCGAATCCAGTTTTCACTTCCAACATCATGGCTCTTTTTTACTTTGTAATTGATTTTCCTGCGTTTACCCTGAATCAATGTTCCCGTATAGGATTCATTTTTCAAAATACGATTGACGGAAACCACTGTCCACTTCTGATTCAGCCCAGCCTGAAAACCGCAGGTATAGTTGAATCCATTGGCTCTCTTATACTCGTTTGGCGGCAGGACACCCAGTTCGTTCAAGTGACTGGCAATGCGCTGTGAACTCATTCCGTTCAATTTCTGCTTGAATATTTCCTGCACAATGCCCGCAGCGTATTCATCTATAATCAGATGATTCTTGTCTTTCGGGTCTTTCTGATACCCGTATCCTGCAAAGCTGCCAATGAACTGACCTTCTTTCCGTTTCACATCCAAGTGACTTCTGACACGCATCGAAATGTCACGGCAATAGGTATCGTTGATAAGATTGTTGAACGGAATCAGGATACGTCCCTTATCATCGTTTTCTTCCGCACTGTCATAATGATCGTTGATGGCGATGAACCGGACTCCCATAAATGGAAAGATTCTTTCCAGATAACGTCCTGTTTCAATGTAGTTTCTGCCGAATCGTGATAAGTCCTTGACGATAATACAGTTGATTTTCCGATTCTCAATGTCCTGTATCATCCGTTTGAAATCCGGGCGTTCAAAATTCGTACCACTGTATCCATCGTCTACATACTCATCGACCTTATGCAGTTCCGGGTGCTTTCCCAGATAATCATTCAGTAAAGCTCTTTGATTTTTGATGCTGTCGCTTTCCTGCTCATCGCCGTCCGAACGTGACAATCGAAGATACACAGCACAGCGATATTGTCCATTTTCCTGAAAAAACATAAAAAGCCGATAACCTCCTTAATCTATTTGTCGTTCTGACAATAAACCAAGAAAATTATCGGCTTTAGTTAGCATATTCTGTTTTGACCCAAAGCCATTATCTCATATTTCGCGGTCCATGTCAACGCTTTAATGTGCTAAAGTGTAAATTTTCTTCTGCTTTCTTCTTTTTTATCTCCGATGCGTCCGTGCGCATTTTTTCAGTGTGTCCTCTAATCGGTTCTCTCCCGCAAAGCTGATCTTCACTACCATGCCCTTGTCGAGATAGCAATAAGGGTTCTTGATCTGCGAAATGAAATCGACCATCCGCTCCCGCTGCGACAAGTCTTTTCTAATTTCCACTTCGTTGATGTCTACCAGTTCCTTGCGGTTCACATTACGGAGATCGGTCTGTGCCATCTGGCGCAGGCTTTCCATGGTGTGATAGGTTCGTGCAGTTGTTTCGGTCATTCACTCATTCCTTTCTGTTTTTGGGGTGGTGTGTCAGCCTCTTTCACTTATAGAATTGGAGAAAGGCCATTTCGCAAGGTATTTCAAAAATTTTTTGTCTTTTTTCAAAAACACCTTGCGAAACACGCTCTGCCCGATTCTAAAGATAGAAGAACCCGAAAAATGCGTAAGGCAACGGCTTCACCGTAAGTAGGGCAAGATTCGCCTGGAGTAACTCAAAATTCACTTTCGTGATTTTTCGTTACCGGCAATCTTGATGGGGATTCCGCTTCCCCATTCCCTCGGTACGCACAAAATCTCTGATTTTGGCTATTTGGCTTCCACTAAAGTGGTCGCAGCCGACCGCCTACGGCTTGTCGGGATTTGCTTCGCAAATAAATTTGAAGGGAGTTTCTATCTATGGGCAGAAGAAAAAAGTGCGAGCAGATAAAAAGAACAAATAACGTAATGGTACGTTTTACGGATGCCGAGTACGCTTCTATTTCCATTTCTGCTGAACAGGCAGGCTATCCGGTTGCCGTTTATGTCAGGAAGAGTGCGCTGGACGAACGCATCGAAGTCCACTACAACATCACTGCAGAACTTCCCGAACTTCAAAAACTGATTGCTGAGTATTCTGCCATCGGCAACAACCTAAATCAGATTGCCCAATACTTCCACTCTGGCGGTTTCTATTCCAAGTCAATGCAGGACGAGATCAACCGCCATCTCACTGCATTATGGCAGCTTCGGCAGGAAGCAATCAAATTAGGGGGAACCTATCATGGCCGTGTTAAAACACATCGCAATAAAAAACGCTGATTACAGTGCGGCAGTCTGCTATTTGAAATACCAGCATGATGAACGACACTTAAAACCGCTCCTTGATGAAAACGGGAGCATGATGCTCCGCAGCGAATTTCACATGAATGGAGTAAACTGCAATCCCGACACCTTTGATCTTGAGTGCGAAATGCTCAATGACCAGTATCGAAAAAACTACCGATACGACGAAGTCAAGTCCCATCACTATATCATCAGTTTTGATCCGCGCGATAAAGACGAACACCATCTTACTGGCGAGAAAGCACAAACCCTGGGACTTGAATTTGTGAAGAATCATCTTCCCGGCCATCAAGCATTGGTCTGTACTCACACGGATGGACATAATGGCAGTGGCAACATCCATGTTCATATCATAATCAACAGCTTACGGAAACTGGACATAGAGCCACAGTCATACACCACACGCAGCATTGACTGCAAAGCAGGATACAAACATCACCTGACAAAAGATTATCTAAAATACTTACAGCAAGAACTTATGAATCTATGCCAGCGTGAAAATCTGTATCAGGTCGATCTTCTCTCTCCGGCTCAACATAAAATCACTGAAGCTGAATACTGGTTGCAAAAGCGAGGTCAGAAAGAGCTGGAAGATATAAACGAACAGATCATTGCTGATGGCATGAATCCAATGGAAACAACATTTCAGACTCGTAAGCAGTTTGTTCGGAATGCCGTTTCAGAGATTTCTTCCTCCGCAATTTCGTTTGAAGATTTTCAAAGCCAGTTATTTGAAAAGTATAAGATTCATGTGAAAGAAAATCGGGGAAGATATAGCTATCTGCATCCAGAGCGAGAGAAGCACATTTCTGGTCGCTCTTTAGGCACAAATTTTGATAAAGATTATTTGCTCAATCTTTTTGAAGCCAATGCACTTGCTGCTGAGCAAGAAGAAAAGCAACGACAGACCATGCCCGATTACCATGCAGACCCGATTGCCATTCTCTTCATTCGCTCTGATCTGCGTCTTGTTGTGGACTTGCAGAACTGTATTAAGGCTCAACAGAGCAGAGCTTATGCTCAAAAAGTCAAAATTTCCAATCTTCAGCAGATGGCAAAGACCGTAGCTTACATTCAGGAAAACGGATTCGATACCAGAGAAAATTTACAGACAACCTACGATAGCATCACATTACAGATGCACGATGCACGGCAAAAGACAAAGGACACCGAAACACAAATCAAATCTGTGAATGAGCAAATCCACTATCTGGGTCAGTATCTTTCCACAAAATCCACCTACAATGAATTTTTGAAAGCTCGCTTCAAAGGAAAATTTCGCAAGGATCACGCTGATGAAATTGAGAAGCACGAAAAAGCCGCCCAGATTCTGAAAGCACAAAATCCAGACGGCTCACTTCCGAAGATGAAAGATTTGAAGCTTGAAAAAGAACGATTACTTGCCTTGAAAGCGGCTCAATACGACACCTACACCTATTACAAAGATTATCAAAAAGAATTGCGAACAGCCTGTGCCAATGTTGACAGCATCTTGGGGCAGCACCACATTCGAGATCACATTCAACGCACAGAACAGACCCTTTAAGCAAAAAAGAGCCACCATACGCTACCCTTTTGTTGGGTAAGCCTATGGTGGCTCTTGCACTATTTTCAGTCTTTAAGCGTCCCTGTATTTCAAGAAACCATTTTGTAATTTCACAAAGCGATCCTGAAATATTTCTTCCAACGCCTGTTTGCAGGGAACCCTCTGCATCCGGGCAACAACAGATCACTTCCTGTTCCGTTCCATATCAGCCGACTGCTCTTGGCTGCTCTTTTGCTTTTCCCGTGCCATCTGCCTGATTCGCAATTTATCAAGAACGGATTCTCGTCCGTTGATTATGCGGGGCTTAGGGAGATTGTTGGCACAGCCATCAATCATATTGTAGTTCTGTTCCGTAGTTGATTCTACGGCCCGAACATATTCCCCGTTCTCATAGAACTTCTGATAATGTTCCATCTGGTGTAGTGACGGCTTCTGGTTCATCGGCTTTTCCATCAGCGGTGGATGCAGATAATCCAGAATCTTTTTTCTGGCATCCTCATCCAACCCTTTTCGGATTTCAGTGGAAACCAGTTTGCCAGAAGCATCTACAATCACGTTCGGTGCTTTTTCCTTATAGACTTCATGCTGCATCAGAAAAAAGTGCTGGCTTTCTACTACGCATTCTTCGGTTGCCACCCACGTTCCAGCACATCCATCTATAAAAAGATTTTTCGTGTCAAGTGTAACCAGAATGCCAGAACTACTACTGCGGATAAAGCCAGCAACCACAACAAGGGAGTCCTTATCCACAAAATACGCCGTGATTTCTCCCTGTTGGTTTATGACAATCACATCACCGACACCAAATGGACGGCCACGGAAATTCTTCGGTCGATGCTCTTCCAACCGTTTCCGAATTATCTCTGGTGTGTCCGATGTAAACAACTTGGTAAAATACGCCTGCTGATAATTTTGTACGATCACCTGAAAATGATGTTCCGTCAAATACTGATATGAACGTGACCGATACGCAGCAAGTTCTGCACTTTCTTTCAGCTGATAGACCGCATACTGATTGATATTCATTTTGCCACCACATCCTGAAGATACGGTTTAAGGTCAAGTCTGGAAAATTCCATGTCCGAAATAGAGCGCATCTTTTTCATGGTCGATGCTACCAGCGAAAAAACTTCAACATCGTCCTCGACAAACGGAACAACTTCCTCGATATATCTCATGGTTTCCGTCCGTGTCGGCTGCTCAAACATTGCCATAACCATCATCTCATCTGCATTAAACTTCACCTTGCTCACAGTTCCATTTCTCCTTTCTTCTTTGCCTTCTTCGGTTTTTCCTGTTCCTGATTGGACTGCTTTTCCTGCGCCTTTTTGCGGTTCTTCAACGCTTCACGAACAGACTGCCGGGTGCTGGGGCGTTCCTCTAACTCCTTGCTTGCCTGCCGCTTTTCCAAAAGCGTTTTCATATCCGAAATTGCTTTCTGCACCAGCGGACTTTCCCGGTAATGCTGGATATGGTTGACGATTTCTGCCTGCACTTCTCCACCTACCATCAGGTCAATCATTCCCGAATAGATGCTTCCATCCTCAAGGGAAAAGCCAATGCTCTTGATTCCGTTCATCCGCTCTGCCGGAATCTTATCGTAGACTTCCAATGCCTGCTCCAAGGTCAGATTGTCATGGAACTCACCCATCACTGGGAACTCTGCACACTCTGCCACATAAAAGCTGATGCTTGCTTCCGGCGCAGGCTTCTCTGCCGCCAGCTTTTCTTTCATCGCTTCTGCCCGCTGTGTTTCTGCACGGTAGGACTGTTCCTGAAGATATTCAGCGCTAATCACACCGCACTCAGAAACGCTGTGTCCGTGTTCTGCCAGAACTTCTTCCATCACTTCCTGCACGGGTCTGTACTCGTCTGTTTCAACAATGCCACCGTCCATTACTGTGAAGTCCTTACTATATAAGGTATAGTCGTAGCCGTCCTCGCTGGTCTGGATGTGAAAATAGCCATCGTTGATCTCATAGGCTACCGCCACATCCTGCACTTTCAATGCTTCTGCCACCAATGCAACAACATGATTCTGGATGTACGGATTATCCCAGCCCGGAACTTTCTTGTAGTCCTCCACAATCGTGTCGATACCGTTCTTGCACTGCACAATGTCCAGACTGCCCGGAAGTGGGTCAGGCGTTTTCTCTACGCCAAGGGCTTTCAGATGAAAATTCGGAACCTGCTGATAGCAGGACATTGCATCATCGAGATTCCCGAACTTCTCAATTTTCATCGGATTGGTCTGCAAATCTGTCACAACATAGAACTGCTGGACAAACGGTTTTTCTGGCTCCCGCTGCTGTTCAGCCGCAAGTTCTTTGCGGTACATATCCACAAACCCGTTCAGCACAGCCGGGTGACTGCGCACGATCCAGTCGGTGCGGATATTGCTGCCCCGTTCTCCCTTGCAGGTGGTGTCTGCCCATTCCCTATTACTGTGTGAATAGCGTCCGTCATGGTTGTTATAATTCAGCGTGTACGCCAGAATATAGCCCATGCGCTCCATGCCAAACTGTTCAACGACGGACTTCGTAGCATCATCTGCAAGATTCATTCCGTCGAAGTTGTCTGCAATCGCTTCTTCAATGGCGTTTCTGCACTCTTCATTGAGCTGTCTGGAAATGCGGTACAAATCCACTTCGCCATTCTCTGCTGCATAGCCGAAAGATTCGTAATAGACCGGGACATCCGAATCATCCGTGCGGCTTTCCTCCTCCACAGGCACAACCAGTTCTTCTTTTTGTGAAGTCGGATTCTTTTCAGCAAAATACTCCTTTACGGCATCCTGGAAATCCTCATCAAAGCCATTCCACAAATCTTCTGCCACAAGTTTTCCCTGCTCATTGACCGCAACGCAGGCAGCTTCATCCCCGTATTCCTCATGCTCCAGCAGGAAGAACTTCTCGCCGCCGACCTCCGTTTCATCAATCGCATACCATGTACCAACATGACCCTCAACTGCAATCTGGTCGGAGTCACCGTGTATTAAGCCATCCTTTTTATGCTCTTGTTCTTCCTTAAACTCCCGCACAGTCAGCAATCCACCCGTGAAGTTCAGCCCTTCCTCGCCCAGTTCCAGCCGACCGCCTGCGCCAAGGTCAAGTTCTTCTGCCATCAGAACAGATGCCGCATGGTTTACGATCACTGTTTTCTCCACCAGAATCGGCTGCCCCGGATCATAGTCTGACCCGCGCAGGTCATAGCGGTACAATCCATCCGGCACATCCTCATCCCGCAGTCTGCTGTTGCTGAAAAGACCGGGCTTATCAAAGATTTCAATTTCCTGCAACTGTTCATCCAGAATCGTTTCTTTCTTCAAATCCATCTTTCTTTCCTTGAAAAAATCCGGCAGCTCTGCAAAGCCGATGCTGTCCACATAGCAGGCTTTGATCGACTTGCCATCGTTCAGCACCACAACATCACTGACGGAAAGCGAATGCCCGGTAAAATCCGCTGGGCGCTGGATATTGAAGCGTTCGTAAATAGCTTCCAGCGTATCATTTTCCGTAAGTGGTGCGGTATAGACCAGTTCATAGTCTGCACAGTTTACTTCCATCCCGTGCCGCTTTACAAAATCCAGATTCATAAAGCGGTAGTCGTGTTCCGGGTCACGGGCAGTGATCTGGTAGATGCCAAACTGCTTTTCGCTGCCGGAAAGCAGCTTCTGCTCCTTAACTACTGCATCCATACGAGTTATCAGTTCTGCCGCCTTTTCTGCGGACTCTCCCTCTGATTCCTCCACTGCGGCTTGCAGCCATTCCCTGATCGGCTGAACATCCCCAGCCTGAATCTGTTCTTTCAGTGCTTCAACTGCCTGCTCCCGATCCTCTACGCTGTCCTTATAGTGGTAGAAATCGAAGTCAAAGGCAAAATCGTCAAGGTCTACTGCCAGCTTTTCAACGGGTGCTTTCTCGCCGTTTTCCATTGTTTTCTGCTTGTCCTTTTCCAAATCTTCCTTAGCAATCTGGAAATAGTCACTTCCACGTTCGATTTCTTCACGCCCTGTGACAAGAACCGGCCATGGACTAACGCGGATAAGATAAATCTGCTTGCCCTCATCAAACAGCCGCAGAGCCTGCTCCCGACTTATCACCGTCAGTGCGGCATCCGGGCGGGAATACTCATCTTCCAGATACTCTTCGTTCTTTTCCAGCAAAATTGCACTCCATGCGTCAGCCTTGATTCCGAAAATGCCATCATGCTGTTCAATCTCTTCCTGACTGGCGAAATCTCCTGCCGTGCCATCCTGAAACAGCGGGTAAATCCGTTCGCCCAGCCGATGCCACTCCCGTGCGCCTTCCTTTGTCAGCGGCAGAACATCATCTTTCAGATACCCATATTCGTGCATTTCCGAAAGACCGATCATGCCATCCGGCAGACTTTCGATCTTCTCCTCTGCTTCCCACATCAGGCGATTGATTTCTTCCGTGTTTTCAGCCGCAACCACAGCCGCCAGATTGTTGGCCAGTTCTTCCGTTGCCGCCCGGTCATCCAGCTTGTAAGCAAAGTTTACAATGAGATTTCGCTGGCTGTTGTCAAAAACGGTTTTGTCCCGTTCCTTGTCCGCAATCAGCTTTTCAGCATATTCCATCGCCGTCATGCGCTCCACACTCCTTTCTGCCACCGCCGTTTCCAGTTTTTCAAGAAAATCAGCAGCGGTCAATCGAATCGTATCCATCGAATCTTTCAATTCTTTCAGTTCCTTGCCGCTTGCCCAGCTTGCTACATACGGGAACGAGTAGTCCGAAGTATCAATGCCAAGTGCCGAGCAAACCGTAAATGCAATGCTTTCCGCTTCTGTTTCTTTGGTAAGCTGGTCTTTTTCCTCGCCGCGCTGTTTCATCTGGTCGCTGTCATGCAGCATGGCATGAGCAACCTCATGGATCATCGTCTTGATGGTCTGGCTCTCACCCATATCGGCACGAACACAGATTTCTTTGTCCATGTGGCTGTAATAACCTTTTGCGTTGCCCTCGATCTCTCCAAAACGAATTGGCACAGGAGATACCTGTTCGATTGCCTCTTTCAGCAGGGTATAATCCTTGACACGGGCAGTCAGTTCATTCACTTCCAGCGTAGGCAGCGGTTCTCCGTCTGTCTGGGCATAATCGAAAACCGTTGTTACCCGGAACCGGGGAATCACCCTCTCCACCACTTCGATTTCCGGCTCCCCGCTCTCATTCAGCACCGTAAGCCCGGTGTCCTTGTCGATTTTCTTCCTCTCTTCCCGTTCCTTTACCGGGGCAGGCGCGATGATCTGGATGCCCTTTTCCCCCTTTTTCACATAGCGGTTAAACTTATTTTTCCAGGCATTGTACCCAGCCACCAACGTAGCATCTGGACGCTGCATTGCGATCAGCAGCGTATTATTGAAGCTGTAATTGTGGAATTTCGACATTGTAAGCAGGTACTTCGTATACATTTCCGAAGTAAAAATGTCCTTTACGCCCTGCTCCAACCGTTCCGTGATTTCTTTGAGCTGGTCTGCCCGCTTATCTGCCATTCATGCCCTCCTTTTCGATTTTTTTGACCCATCTAGTTTTCATCTGATACGGATACTGGTTCGCCATCTTCGGCTTTCTCTCGCCGTTCCATTCCAATCCTCCAGCACGGCCCTCACAAACATATCCGGCAGCTTTGAGCGATACGCCGCTTTCGGTGTCCAGAATATAAGTGACAACCTTTGTATAGCCCATTGCCCTTGCCGCCCGGTATGCGGCAGCATAGAGGATACTGCAAGCATTCGGTGTACCATCCGCACAAAGGCGGTTGATTTCCAGCGTATAGCCATCATCCAGCCGCCGCGCAACAGGTCTGCCGCATATTGCCACACCCACCAGTGAACCACTGTCTGAAACTCCGATGGAAAACTTGTGTCCTCTTGTCGGCTTATGATGGCGGTGATACTGCTGCACAAATGCGTTTGCAGTTTTCAGATTGATCGGTGTTAATGTCAGCAAATGCCCTCCTTTACAAAATCTGCCCCATCAGATTCCCTTTCGGAGATCTGACGGGGCATTCTCAGTTATAGTTCCATCTCGTGACTTTTCTTTTTCTGCGGTTTCGGCTCTGCCATGCGTTCTGCCTGCTTTTCGTGAAGCTGTGCAAGGATCGACGGACGTTTTACGCTGTCTGCACTCCGCTCAATCTCACGTTTCGGCGCAGGAAGTTCGCTATCCGTTACTTCCTCATCCATGCCAAGAGCCGCATCATCCCCCTTTTCGTCCATATCCAACAGGGCATTCAATTCTGCAAGCCGTGCAGATTTTTCGTTTAATTCCGCCTCCTGCGGGAACGGACGCTGCACTTCTTCCTTTGCTTCTGCCAACTGCTGCTGTAAGGTTTCCAATCTGCGCTCCACCTGCGGCAGTGTCTTTTCGATAGATGCCAGCGCATTGAGAATACGCTGGATATTGCCAGCCGGATCACTGCCAAGTTCAATCGTATAACTGCTCTGCCGCTTGATGGTCAGCTTGAATGTCTGGGCGAACGCATCAAACCGGGAACTGATTGCAAACCCTCCCAAATCTGCGATTTGCCCCTCTGTCTTAGCGATCTTCATTGCGGCACAGGCTGCAAGAATTGCCGAGCCTGCTTCCTTGCGGTCGGTATAAACCCTGTCCTCCACCGTGATGGAGAACTTCTCCTTGTCCTGTTCCAGCAACGGCTTTGCCACTGCAAGGTCAGCTTTCAGACCTGCTATGCGCTCTTTCGCTGCCGTGATTTCTGCCGGATACCGCCGTGCAATATCCGATTCCAGGCTGTAAATCTGGCTGGTGTGGTTGGCCCGCATCAGCTTCAGCTTGCTGACCTGAATATCCAAATCCATCTTTTCCTTGATGTAGGGATTTCCCGTTGCCAATGCTTTGATTTCTGCATAGGTCAGCGCGGTATCGTCCACATCATCGCAGGCACGAACAGGAGATTTCGAGGTCATGATCTGCGAGATGAACTTCTGTTTATTTTCCAGAATTTGCCACATATACGAATCGAACGTATTCTCTGTGACGTAACGGAAAATCTTCACTTTCTGGTTGCGGTTTCCCTGACGAAGAATGCGTCCTTCCTGTTGTTCCAGATCAGAGGGCTTCCACGGGCAGTCCAGATGATGCAGGGCGATCAGTCTGTCCTGAATGTTTGTACCAGCACCCAGTTTCGGGGTCGAACCAAGCAGGATACGCACCTGACCGGAGCGCACCTTTGCAAACAGTTCTGCCTTTTTGGTTTCGGTATTTGCCTCATGGATAAAAGCAATCTCCTCACGGGGGATTCCCTTTGCCACCAGTTTTTCCCGGACATCATCGTACACATTGAATGTTCCGTCTGCTTTCGGGGTCGATAAGTCGCAGAAAATCAACTGGGTGGATTTGTCGGGCGTGGATTCTTCCCATACCTGATAGGCATTCTCCACGCAGAGGTTGACCTTACTTTCCGGCTCATCCGGCAGCAGGTCATTGATAAGCCGCTGATCCAAGGCCAGCTTTCTGCCGTCGTTCGTGATTTTGAGCATATTATCGGTTCTCGGATCGACATTTCCGTTCCGCACACGCTCTGCACGGTCGGCAAAGCTGCTCACCATTTCCTGCTGCGTTTCACTGGGTTTCAGCACCTCATTGATGTACTCTGCTTCTGGCACAGGCAGATTCAGCATATCTGCCGTCTGTACGTCTGCGGACTCCTTGAACAGTGAAATCAATTCAGGGAGATTGAAAAACCGGGCGAACCGCGTCTTTGCACGGTAGCCCGTTCCCTCTGGGGACAATTCGATTGCCGTTACGGTTTCGCCAAACGAAGCCGCCCAGCTATCGAAATGTCCAAGATGAAGTTTCTGCAAGGTGTCATACTGCAAGTAGCGCATAATGGTATACAGCTCTACCATGCTGTTCGATACAGGCGTACCTGTTGCAAAGGTCACACCCTTGCCGCCAGTGATTTCATCGAGATACTGACATTTTGCAAACATATCCGAGGACTTCTGTGCATCGGTCTGAGCAATACCAGCGATGTTCCGCATTTTTGTGTAGAGGAACATATTTTTATAAAAATGGCTCTCGTCCACAAACAGGCGGTCAACACCAAGCTGCTCAAATGTAACTACATCATCCTTGCGGCTCTGGTCGTTCAGCTTCTGAAGTTTTGCCTGCAAGGTTTTCTTTGTTTTCTCCATCTGCTTGACCGTGAAACTCTTGCCATCGTCCTCTGCCTTTGCTTCTGCAATCGCAAAGGTAATGTCCTGAATCTGCCGCTCGATCATGGATTTCTGCCGTTCCGGGGAAAGCGGAATCCGCTCAAACTGCGAATGCCCGATAATGATAGCATCATAATCGCCCGTGGCAATCCGGGAACAGAACTTCTTTCGGTTGGATGGCTCGAAATCCTTTTTCGTTGCCACCAGCACATTGGCATTCGGATACAGCCGCAGGAAGTCTGCACCCCACTGTTCCGTCAGATGGTTCGGCACAACATAAAGATTCTTCTGCGCCAGACCCAGACGGCGGCTTTCCATGCCGGCAGCGATCATCTGGAAGGTCTTGCCAGCACCCACACAATGCGCCAGCAGCGTATTATTGCCATACAGGATATGCGCCACTGCATTTTTCTGGTGCGGCATCAGGCTGATTTCCGGGGTCATGCCCACGAACTTGATGTGACTGCCATCGTATTCACGGGGACGAATCGCATTGAACCGCTCATTGTAGACCTTGCAAAGTTCCTCTCTGCGGTCTAAATCCTTGAAAATCCACTGCTTGAACGCATCCCGAATCGCTTCCTGTGCCTGCTGCGCCAGCATGGTTTCTTTTTTGTTCAGCACTCTCCTTTCTTTTCCATCCTCATAGATGGTATCGTAAATTTTGGTATCCCGGAGATTCAGCGCATCTTCCAGCAGTCGATAGCCGTTGACCCGCATTGTGCCATAGGTGTTCGTCACACGGGGATTACTCCGGTCAAGTGACTTTCCGCTGATGTTCCATGCGCCGCTGATTTCCGAATAGGTAGCCTTGATGGAACTTCCGATATAGTAACTCGGCGTTTTGAATACCTGCTCCATGAAGTCCGTAATGTACTCTGCCTTGATCCAGTTTGCACCCAGCCGCACTTCAATCTCCGAAGCATTCAAATCTTTCGGCTGTACCCGCTTGAGATACTCGACATTGACCTGATACTCCGGGTGGTTTGCGGCAAAGGTTTCTGCCGTTGCCAGCTTTTCCCGGACGTTGCCGGACAGATATTCGTCCGCCGTCACCCACGCCTGTGTGACAGGATTGCGGAAGATAACGCCCGCCAGTTCTTCGGTCACTTCCTGCTCTGTTTTTCCGCAAAGTTCAGCCATAAACGGCACATCGACCTTTGCTTTTTCTCCGATGGAGAGTGCCAGGGCTTCACTCGGCGTATCCACAGAGGTCACAGGTTCCGGCTTGCGAATGGTGCGCTTGGTAAAAATATCTGCCAGCCGCTTGAGGTTTTTATCCTCGTCCAGAATCTCAAGAGATGCCAGCAGACAATAGCTGCTATCCTGCCGGAATGCCCGTTTGTTGGCGGTGCTGTTGATCAGACCATACTGCGCTGTGAACCGCTTATACTGGTCTTTCAGCTTTCCTTGCAGCAGTTCCACTTCGGCATCCGTACCATCGTGCAACTGGCAGTCCAGCAATTTCTGTGTGGTTTCCCGCAGGGCAATCATCCCCAGCACACGCTCTGCCGTGACCGCAGGCAGGTCAACCTTGTTCATGTAGGAGTTTTCACGGTAATAAACCTGTCCATCCACGTTGGTGTAACTGAAATTCTTCACGTTCGGATCTGCCGGGAGCGGTTCTGCGTTCTGGTCAAGTTCATCGTCCGTGATTTCCGGCTCTGTGATTTCCGCATGGATGTTCTCAACTGCTGCTTTCAACTGCTGGGCAAGGTCTGCGCCCTCGATGGGCTTGACCGTGGTTTCCTGCTTGCCGTATTGTGTACTTTCAGTCGTGATCTCACCCAGCACCATTTCAGGATGCTGCGCAAAATACTGGTTGATGGGGTATCCCTCCGGCGTTGTGCCAAGGTCTACCCACTCTGCCCGCTCCACTGCCGCCCGGTCACGCTTTTGCAGGAACAAAATGTCAGCTACAACACTTGTGTTCGCATTGCGCTGGAACGCATTGTTTGGCAGGCGAATTGCACCGACCAGATCGGCACGGTTGGCAAGATACTCTCGGACAGAGGAATCCTTTTTATCCATCGTACCGCTGGAAGTGACTACCGCCACCACGCCGCCCGGACGAACAAGGTCAAGACTTTTTGCAATAAAGTAATCATGGATGAGGAAGTTGTGGCGGTCATACCGCTTATCCGGCACTTTGTAATTGCCGAACGGCACATTACCCACCACACAATCAAAGAAACTGTCCGGGAACTGCATTGTTTCAAAGCCCTGCACTGCAATTTTGTTCTTCTGATAAAGCTGCTGTGCAATGCGTCCTGATACGTTGTCCAGCTCCACACCATACATCTTGATGTTCTCCATGCTTTCAGGCACAAGACCCATGAAGTTACCGACACCGCAGGACGGTTCCAGTACATTGCCTTTGCTCAGACCCATGTTGGAAAGGGCTTCATACATTGCCTTGATAACCGTAGGCGAAGTGTAGAAAGCATTCAGCGTGGATGCCCGCGCTTCGCTGTACTCATCTGCCGGGAGCAGAGATTTCAGTTCCGCATACTCCTTTACCCAGTCCGCATTCTTCTCGTCGAACGCCTGCGGAATGCCGCCCCAGCCGACATACCGGGAGAGAACTTCCTGTTCTTCTGCGGTTGCCTGCCGCTGTTCTGCATCCAGCGTTTGCAGCAGCCGGATGGCTTCGATGTTTGCTTTGAATTTTGTCTTGGCTCCTCCTGCGCCGAGATCATCGTCCGTAATACGGAAGTTCATAGGCTCCTGTTTCGGCTGTGCAGGCTGTTCCGTTTCGGCTCCACTGTCCAGCGGAAGGTTGTGCTGCCGCCGTGCATGGTTGACCTCTTCCGGGGTCATAGGCTTACTAGTAAGAGGATTCAAAACATCGTCCACTGCCGAACGATGGATGGCATCTGTCCGGGTCTGCACATCCGCGATCAGCTGCATCTGTTCCGGCGAGAAGTCGGGATTCAGCAGTTCTTCTAACTCGCCGCCCGATTCTGCCACCGAATAGATCACATCCATCTGCTCCGGGGAAAAATCCTCGTAAGCCACACCTGCATTGTGCAGAGCCGTAAAGACCGTAATTTCCACCGCTTCTTCCATCGGCACATCTGCCTGTTCGTACAGATGCCGAATGTACTCCAGCGGTTCCGTTCGGAAAATCGGGTACCGGGCTTCTTTCGCAAGGGTCATGTCCTGCAAGCTGACCGTTCCCTGCTCAAAGTTGACCGAATCCACACGGAACTCCCGATCGTCCAGTTCGATGATGGTATTAACAGGCAGATATTCCTCTCTGCGGAAGTATTTCGTTTGGGCATGGGTTCCATCTTCCTGCTGGCCGGACAGATAGACGCTCTCCCCCTGTTTCCAGAGCTTCATTGCCTGCGAAACCCACTGTTCACGCGGAAAACCAGATACCTCCACCTTGCCGAGTGCGGTTTCCTTTTCCAACAGCTTGCTGCCAAGAAGTTCTGAAACGCGCTTTGCATCCTCGCCGTAGAACTCAAAGTTGCCGTACTGCTCATAGCCGACCAGAGCATCCGGGTAACGCTCTTTCAGCGCGTTATATTCGTTTACGGCATCCAGCGGCAGGGGCTGCAAGGTCGGCTCAACGGCCTTTTCTTCCGCTGCATACGGAACCATAATGCCGCGCACCCACTGCGGTGCGTCCTTGCTATCCTGATACAGTGCAACGGCATCCCGTCTGTCCGTAATAACGTCCTGATAGGTGTGCTGGAAAATATCTTCTACCAACCAGTCTTTGAAGTTTTCCCAGTTCTGGCTTGCTTCCAGATACAGCGGAGCAGTTTTCGCATTCTGCTCTAACAGCTCGTCAATCTTGTTCCGAAGTTCCTTTTCCGCTTCGTCTGCATCCACATCGCGGTCGCGGAGATACGGATAGATTTCACTCTGCTGCACCGCATCCAGCATGGAATACAGACATTCTTTGTAAACACATCGACTATCTTTCAATGCAGATTTCTGCCCTGCCAGAAGATAATCATTCAGCGGATTCTTTGCCAGTTCTGCATCATACTGGTTCGGTCGAAGCACCCGCGCCGCCCATGCAGGACGCTCCATATCTTTCAGATAGATCAGAGAATCCGTAACACGTTCGATTTTATAAAGGCGGTCATCTTCCAGATAGAGATAATCCCCGACATTTCTGCTGTACTTTGCCGCCTGCTTCTGGGGTTCTTCAACCACTGCGGTGGTTGAATGCTCTTTCGATTCCTGTTCCTGCGCCCAAATATCGAAAAGCGATATTTGTCCTGTCTCAGAAACAGAAATCTCAACAGCCTTTTTCTTTTCCGGAAAGATCGTGTACGTTCCCTCAACATACTGGTGCAGTTCAGCAAGCGTCTTTGATTTTTCCGCATATTCCGGGGAATCCAGCGGCACGGAAAGAAGTGCTGCATCCATCTTTTCCAGAAGCTCTACCGCCTGTTCCGGGTCAGCCAGCATGGTGGGCAGTTTCTTTCTGGCATCCTCATTCAGCAATTCCCGCTTAAATGGACGCTCTACTTCATCGGGCAGACGATGGTAGAAACCGATTACCCGATTTACCATCTGCTCACGCTCGTAACTCGGCATCCGGCTGTAATCCGCAGGCTTCAGATACAAACTCTGGTCAATGAGCTTTGCAACTCGTTCAGCCGCCTGGTTCCAGTTCAGCTTTACCAGCGCATCCGGCTTTCCATAGATGCCCCGTGCCAGTTCAAGACCTCTGCCGTCATAGCTGGCATGGGAATTATCTGCACGGGAAAGTGCATGACTGCTGCCGCCCACACCGTATCGGTCTTTCAGAAATGCCGCGCGTTCTGCTTTCTCTGTATGGGTAAGGAAGAAACTGTACGTTGCCAGCCTGCCATCCGAATACGGCCCGCCGCCTGCAAGGAAAGCATTGATCTCATCTTCCGTGATAAAGACTTCCTGCTCATTCCACTGAAAGCCCTCTCTTGCCTGATAGGGCTGATACGGGAGGGCGAACTTCTGAAATCGTTCCGACACCTTATCCGGGCGGTAGAACTGCATCCGCATCACACTTTTATCTTCGGCGTAGGCTTCTGCCAGTCCTAAAAGACGTTCGTTCAGGTCAGCCAGAAATTCCGGCTGGTCAAGCAGCTTTGCAAGGCGTTCTGTAAGCTCCGGGTATCCGCCGGAGAAGATGGACGTATCGGCAAAGACCATCTCTGCCACGCCCTCTGCCATATCGCGTTCCATATAGCTTAGGGCTTCTGCGTGTTCATGCAGAGCATTGCCACGGGCTGCATCCAGGACAGACTTTGGTGCGTACTCTCCCTGCTGCAGAAGCTGATGGATTCTGCAGCTGACATCTTCCCAGGACAGAAATGCTTTGTTTTTGGGGTCGTTCCGAATCGTATCTCCAACGGCGATCTGCATACCCAACTCATCGAACCAGACTGCATATTTTGTGCCGCCGATCTCAAAGCCCTTGCCGCCCTCGCCATACTCTTTTTTGACGAAAGCAGTATACTCTTCCGGGGTCTGTTCGGTCATAAAGTTATAGATAAGGCGGAGCTGGCTTTTGCTTCGATTGCTTCCCGTCCGCAGGATTTCATCCACAACTTCTGCCGGAATCGTGATCTCATCGGCATACTGGGCCTGCATCGGGGCTTCGATTGCCCGAATCTGCTGTTCCACGGTCGGCAGACTGGGCAGAGAAAAAGCAGAGGCAATTTCTTCCTCTGCTTCGCTCAAATCCTGTTCGGTTGTGTCAGCGGTTAGTTGTACACCAATTCCTTCAGCACGATTTCTTCCGCCATCGCGGTCAGATTGTTCTGATGTGCCACCCATGCCATCTGTTCGGTTTCCTTGTTCGGAGCCGGATACTTCTCGTTCAGGCTCTCGATCAGTTCTTCCATCCGGTTCTCCGCCTGCTCGTCGATCTGCGCCAGATGCTGATTCAGCCTGCCGCTCATCAGCATACTCTGATACCAGTTCTTCTTGTTTTCCCTCAGATAAGTCCTGCGCAGCATCCCGTACTTCCCAATGCTCATCGGCTCGTCCTGTACGGTCAGGTTCGGAAACAGGTAGTCCCCCTTGCGGTGATAAGTCAGTTCCATACGGTTTTCCTCCTTCAGTGATGTTCGTTTCAGTTTCACGCTTTAATGCGCTAAAGTCCGTACTGGTATTATACAAGCTGTCGGCAGTTTTTGCAAGATGTTCTGTGACTTCTTTTCGGTAAATTTTCTGCATTTCCCGTCCGATGTCACGGAGAACCGCTTCACATTGTTCCGAAACAGCATTGCCCAGGAACGTCAAAACCGGAAGCTGGTTGAAATCCACAATACGGATAAAATCCTCATCTTCCAAAACTTCCAGCGGTTCCTGTTCGCAGCGTCGGGAAAGGGTATAGAAAATACTGTTGGTCATTAACTCCCGGAAACGGACACGGAGGTTATCTTCATCCAGTCCTTCCAGAAAAGTGTCTGCCACCTCATATTCCAGACCATCCATCGCTTCTTCCAGATTTTCAGCGGTCAACTGCTGTGCCAGTTCCATCAGCGCAGCATTCATGCTGTCCGTCTGCGTCAGAGCATAAGTATCTGCCAGATGGTCGAGGATCATCTGCTGGTGTTCCGAATCATCAATGCGCCAGAGGATCGGCGTTCTGCCGCCCTGCACCAGATGCGTGTCCGCAATGTCGAACACATAGCGCAGCTTTGCCCGTGGGCTGGCATCGTCCAAAAGCGCAATGCCTTTTGCGCCACGGTTTACCCAGCGGTTCATTTTCTTGTTCCAGACTTCCAGCTCTGCACAGGCGGTCGCATCAGGACGCTGAGCATGGATCAGCAGAGTATCTTTGAACGAATAGCGGTACAGCCGTGCCGCCACATCCAGATAGTTCATCCAGTCTTTCGGAGAATTGCTTACCCACCGTGCGTTCTGCTGGGCAAGTTCCCGAATATCGTTAAATTTCGCCAATCGTTCCCTCCTTACTTCTTAGCTGGTGTTTTCGGAAATTCAAGACTGTACTGCGCCCTGCCATTTTCTATTGCCATAACAAGGTCTGCGGCAAAGGTCTTGTCCTTTTTGGCAGAGTAGAAGTCTTTTGCATAGGTACGTCCTTTCTTCAAAAGGTCAGTTGCCATCTTCTTTGTGAGCGTCTTTTTCATGCCGGAAAGATATTTGCTTTCTTTCCAGAGAGCAAATTTGCACTCCCGGTCAGAGCAATAGAAATTCAGCTTGCCTTCACAGACGGGCTTTCCACATACCGGGCAGTTCCCGATAGATACCTTATTATAAATAGGTGATTCCTGTACGGTCGGAATTTGCCGGAGGTCTGCCAGCATTCGTTCCAGCAATCCACCGATACCCTGCATGAAGTCGGCGGGCTTTGTTTCGCCCCGTTCCATCCGCAGCAGTTTATTTTCCCACTCAGCGGTCATGCTTGCCGATTTCAGGTAATCCGGGATATTTGCGATTGCCGTAACCCCCTCTGCACTGGGAAGAATCTGCTTGCCTTTGCGTTCCACATAGCCGGAAGATACCAGCTTTTCCAGAATCGCTGCACGGGTCGCAGGTGTTCCCAGTCCTTTCTTTTCCGTGTCTTTTTCAAACTCCTTGTTGCCTGCGCTTTCCATTGCAGAAAGCAGGGTATCTTCGGTAAATGCTTTCGGCGGGGATGTAAAGCCCTGCTTTTTCTCCGCGCTCACCACAGGAATCACCTCGCCCTGTTCCAGTTTCTTGGGGAATGCCATATCCTTGCTTTTTTCCTGTTCTGCAAACGGAACAGGCATTGCGGTATGTCCCGCCTGCAAGACATTTTTGTATTTTGCAGTGAATTTCCTGTCCTGACAGCATACTGTTACCAGAACATCTTCATAGATGTATGGCGGCTGTACTGCCTGTTGCATCTTCCAGACGATGAGAGCAAAGACCTTTTCCTTATCCCCGGACAGGCTGTTTGACCCACGCTTGCAGCTTTCCAGTGTCGGCAGAATCGCATGGTGGTCAGTGACCTTTTTGTTATTGACCACCTGCTTTACTCCATCTGCTTCGCCGCCATAGTGTTTGAGCAAATCTGCCATGGTCTGCTGCATATCTTCCGTGACGTACTGGCTGTCCGTTCGCGGGTATGTCACCAGCTTTTCTTCGTACAATTCCTGTACGATCTTCAAAGTCTGACTGGCGGTAAAACCATAATAGCGGTTAGCTTCTCGCTGCAAGGTCGTTAAGTCATACAGCTTCGGCGCAGACTGTTCTTTCCGTTTGCGCTCGATGCTGCCAACTACGGCACACTGTCCATCACAAGCTGCCTGCATGGTATCCGCATCCTGCTCCTGTGCCATCCGTTCCGATTCTGCCACGATGCCATTTCCTGTGATTTCTACTTTGTAATACGGCTCTTTTACAAAGTTCTGGATTTTGTTCTGCCGTTCCGTCAGCATTGCCAGTGTCGGAGTCTGCACCCGTCCAATGGTCTGCCGCCTGCCGTATTTCTTGGTAAAAGCCCGTGTGCCATTCATACCAATCAGCCAGTCTGCCTTTGCCCTGCACTCCGAAGCGGCAAACAGGTTGTCATACTCTGCACCATCCTTTAAGGAATCAAAGCCCTGCTGGATAGCGGAATCTTCCATGCTGCTAATCCACAGCCGTTTGACCGGGAGGTTGCT
>ERZ780067.167-NODE-167-length-34279-cov-10.5107_pt1 | contig 34279 bp, 22 predicted proteins | sample MGYA00511841_ERZ780067 | MGnify/ENA primary metagenome ERZ780067 (study PRJEB29588, sample SAMEA2143295) | human gut metagenome | biome: human gut; feature: human-associated habitat; material: faeces | place: Denmark | collected 2008/2010 ... | reverse complement strand
GATTCAATCTATGCCAATAATGCCAACCGGAAATTTTGTACAAAATATCATATAAGTACTTCCTTTAAGCGTAAGGGCAGAGCTGCCAAAGATGAGCCGCTTCGGAGAATCTTACGGTCGGAACTCAGCCGTGAAAGAGCTACCCGCCTGGAAGGAAGTTTTGGAACGCAGAAACAACATTACTCACTGGCCAGGATAAAAGCTAGAAACAGGAAAACGGAAGTACTTTGGATTTTCTTTGGGATACATACAGCCAATGCGGTATGTATGATAGAAAAGGTCGAAAAGAAAAAAAGAAAGGCAGCATAATCTGACTAAAATAACAGGAAAAACAGGAGAGGTTTTAACTTCCCCTAAAAAAGACATGTACATAATGCATGGGTGGGAAGGAAAAAACAAGAATATGTAAACAATATTCTACAAAAAAGATAGAAGACTGGGAGAGTTGAACGAAAAAATCAAGAGAAAAGCTTTGCTTTACGTGAGCTTTTCTCTTGATTTTTTTAGAAAGAGGAACATTTACTGAATATCCCTAAATATTGCCGTATTTACCCGATAGTAATTCCTTAGTTAAATCAATAAATCCAAAATTGTTAACCTAAAAAGAAATTTTTATGGTAAAGAAAAGTATTTTTTTACACTTAAAAAAAAGACTTAAGCTTTTTTGCATTATAAACGTCTTTTTTATGATTCCTAGTTCTTCGTTCGGTACTAATTCTATCCGATGGAATTCCGAAGAAGATTTGTTCTCGGTACAATATGAGAATACCACAGTTAAAGATATCTTAGATTATATCGAAAAACATAGTAAGTACATTTTTATTTATTCAGCGAATGTTCAAAAAAATCTGAATAATAAAGTCTCCATTTCAGTTTCCAATAAGAAAATAGATGCTGTGTTGAAAGAATTGTTTTCAGAGACAGGGCTGAATTATAAGATGTCGGGAAGGCAAATTACGATTTCGGTCCCAGAAGCTCCTAAAGTGCAGCAAACTGCACAGCAAAAGGGTATTAAGGTAACAGGTAACGTATCAGATGAAAAAGGAGAGCCGCTAATTGGTGTAACAATCATTTTGAAGAATGATTCTACAGTGCATTCATTAACGGATATGAATGGTAATTATAGCATTATGGTTCCTACGAAAAAGTCAGTACTTCATCGATAAAGATATAATTCTTAGCTTTTTCTTTGCTATGAGAAATGATGTACGAGTGTAAATCTTCTGCTGTTTGCAGGGAACTGAATGCAAAATCTTCAAGATTGATATAGATAATATTCGCATCCGGCTCTTCTCCTAGAATTTCTTCAATAAGTTGGTAAAGGAAGAAACTTTTGCCTACACAGCGTTGCCCTGTTAACACCTTGGCTACTGATTTTTGCATAAAAGGTTTTATTCGGTCAATATAACCTTTTCTTTTTTTGAGGATTCGAGGAAAGTTCATGGGCCTGAAAGTTTTAATTATACCTTAAACTCTTGCGAATATACGGAAAAGTTTTAATTATACCTTAAACTTTCGGAGATTTAATGGAATGTTTTAATCAAAACCCTCTTATTGAACTTTCATGCTATAATCCGCTTTCAGCCGTTTCTGTTTTATCTGTAAACGCTTTGCTGGAAGGAGATAGCGGCTGAAACCGGAAAATATCATCCCTTGCAGGAAGGTACTGTAGGCAAGGGGGAGTGCTTTCAGCGCATTCAGCTTTTCAGGCTTACTAGTAGAGCTATATATTCAGCGTGATGGGTATATATACTCACCATGCTGAATATACATGTCCACCAAGCGGGATCTATAGATCCACCACATGGGCAAAAGTGAGGTGAAATGTGGGCTTATGGCTGCTTGCGCGTGGGCTCGAACACGCCAGCACGTGGGCTGAACAAAACAGAGCCTCTGTTGAAAGTAAATATGGCAAAAGGAATTGGAGTTAAACACTTTTGCTTTCAGGAGTGCTTTCAGCAAAAATCACCGATGAAAAGGGGCTTTTTTAAAGAACTGAAGGCTGAAGGCGGTTTTTATTCTAATAGTTAGTAAGGGATTTGACTGTAACAAGAAAGGGAACTGAGCCTCTTTCTCCATCTTTTATTTTTTATTGCAACAAAAGTATGCTTTCTTATAGGGAATCAGTCCTTTTTACAGTTGAATTCTGAAGGCAGGCATCCGAACTCTTCCTTGAAATATTTAGCGAATTGTTTGGGTGACAGTCCCACTTGATAAGCTATTTGAGAAATGCTTTCCTGGCTCTGTTCCAATAATTGCTTTCCTCTTTTTATGCGCAAGACACGGATAAATTCAAGAGGGGACTTGCCTGTTATCGTCATTAGTTTTTTGTATAAGTGACCACGACTCATTCCGACAGTCATGCTTAGGTCTTCGACAGAGAAATCTGTATTGTCCATATTCTCTTCCACTGCTTGTATGGCTCGCTCAATAAGCCTTTCATCAATAGTGCTGATGGTAATCTCGGCAGGAGACACTTCAACTTTTCCGAATCGTTGATGGTTGCGGCTACTCCATTCTAACAGCTTTTGGATACGGAGTAGAAGAATATCCAGATTGAAAGGCTTGGTTATATAGTCATCGGCACCTTCACGCAATCCTTCCAGCATATGTTCCTGGGCGGTTCGTGCAGTTAGTAAAATAACAGGGATATGTGAGTAACGGAAGTCTCCCTTTATCTTATTACATAGCTCCAGTCCGTTCATTATCGGCATACGGACATCGCTTATCACAAGGCTGATATCATGCAGGGCCAATATCTCCATTGCTTTTTCACCTTGTTCGGCCTCATAAACAGTAAATCAGTCTTTCAGGCAGTCAACAATGAATTGTCGGAAATCTTCGTTGTCCTCCACAATAAGTAATGAACAACCTGTTGGCGTTTTTGCTTGCTCCGGTTCTTCCTGTATGTCTGGTCTTTCAGTTGGCGTTGCCGTGGGATTTATGTTCTTGCATTCATGTCGTATGGGGAACATAAATTCAAAGATAGTACCTTGGGGATGATTATCGCGAATTTGAATGTCGCCATTATGGAGAGTAACATATTCTTTGACTATATGCATGCCTATGCCACTGCCGATATAATCAGTGGATGAGTGCTCTTCTTGATAGAAACGGTCGAATATTTTAGCTTTGTTTTCTTCACGTATCCCGATTCCGGTATCCGCCACTTGGATGCAGGCATATTCTCTTTCATCTTTTATGATACGATCCAGCACTACGTTCACGCTTCCGTGATTCACGTTGTATTTGAATGCGTTCGATAATAGATTAAGCATTATGCGCTGCATTTTATTCTTATCAAAGTCTGTTTCCAGATTATCGGTTTTCAATGAAAGGCTGAAGGCAATATTCTTTTTGTCGCCGTACGAATAGAAAGAATCACATACTTCTTTGATGAAATCTGCCAAATCACCGTGGGAAGGATTGAGTTGGGCTTTACCATTATCCAGCCGACGTAAATCAAGCAGTTGGTTGATAACGTCCAGGAGTGCCAATGCATTGCGATGAATCAACTTCAATTCCTTTTTTATCTCTTGTGCCGTATTAGTAGCCAATATTTGCTCAAGAGGAGTGATGATAAGTGACAAAGGAGTGCGCAGGTCATGGCTTACATTAGTGAAAAAGCGTAATTTGGCTTCGTCAATTTCATGCTGCTGCACCGTTTCCATATCACGTTTTTGTTGAAGCAATAATCGACGGTGTTTCCGTTTCATGTGGATAAAGATAAGTGATATGGCACTCACCAACAGTAATGCATAGATGCTATAAGCTATATTAGAAAGCCAGAATGGCGGATACACATTGATGGAAAGTGTAGCACTTGCATCGTTTTCATAATCATGAACCTTCATTACCCGTACTTGAAGTTGATAAGTTCCGGGAGCCAGTTTATTGAAATAAATCCGGTTTCCCTCCAGCTTTGTCCATTCTTCGTTTTTATTGAGTCTGTATTCGTATTGTAGCTTGTGCAGATTGCCATAGTCCATAGCCGAGACTTCCACAGCAAAACTGTTGTCTGAATAGTTCAGGTTGAGGTTGTTAAGCAACTGGATGTTCTTTGTGAGAATGATACGTCCGTTGTGTGCAGGCCTGTTTGCATTGACACACTCATTATCAATATATAAGTCGGTGAATATTACTTGGCGGTCGAAGTAAAACAAGTCATTGCCGCGTGGGATAATTTTTACGTATCCTCCTCCGCCACCGGCAATTACCTCATTCCTGTGATTGCAGAAGATTGAAAAATTATTGAAAGTAAGGTTACCGATTCCATCCTCTTCATAATAAGGGTGGCAACGGAAGTCGGGCATACTGGCAGCATCGGATTCCACTACTTCCACGTGGGTGATGCCATGGTCTGTAGTGAGCCACATATTGTGAGATGCATCTTCGATAATGGCACGTATATATGAATGGGAAATACCGTTTGCGGTATTCAAATTGATTAACTTATTTTGCTTCGGGCTATACACATTGACCCCTTTCCGTCCGCCTATCCATAGTAGTCCGCGTGAATCTTGATAGATGCAATTGGCGAACTTATCTTGTATCACTTCTTCACCGTCGGCAGTTTGTTCCAATATCGTCATTTCCCGGGTGGAAGTATTCATGTGGTACACTCCGGAACTGGTAGCCACATAAAGGGAATGACCATCAACGTATGCCAGGTCGGCAATGTAATTGGTCAGTAAAGTCGAATTACTCATTGTATAATCTTTGAGCATTCCGGAAGGTTCCAGGCAGTAGAGTCCTTGCGAGTAAGTGGCAAACCATAAGTTACCGGCATTATCCTGTGTGATACGACGTATGTATTGAGGCAGTTCCACCGGATTATTTTCCGGCGCTTTGAGCGGAGTGAACTGCCCGTTCTGATAATAAAACGCTCCACCGCCGAAACTTCCCCACCACACTCTGCCTTTGTTGTCATGGAAAGAGCAAACAATCAAGTCGGAAGGAATCTCTTTGTTCTTTGATTTATAATAAGTATAGGTGTTTTTATCCTTGTCGTAACTGGCTATGCCTTCACCGTCAAATCCCAGCCATAGTTTGCCCTCTCCGTCTTCGTAGAAACAACTGACATCCTCCAGTTGGGGACAATAATGGTTTTCGAATATCAGATTGTTCAAACCTGAATAGGCTACGCCCTGTTTGCCGGTTCCTATCCATATCACGTCGCGGTTGTCCTTATAGATATAGGTCACGTGATTGTCCGGCAGGGAATATAATTTGTCGTCATCCTTGAATAGACGCGTCACCTTGCCCTTTTCTTTATCATACGGGCATATGAATATTCCTCTGCCGTCGGTCCCTATCCAGATATTCCCTTTGCCGTCGTCGGTTATTGTGGTAATCATGGTTCGTTCTCTACTGAGTTCCGTTCGGGCGGCAAAGTCAATCCAGTTGTTTTCTGTCAGAGAATAACATTTGACATCCGCGCTGTGCGGGGCGTACACCCAAAGCCGGGAAGAAAAGTCCAGATAAATGTGAGGCACATAAGTGGTATGTATTTCCGTATGAAACAGTTTGGTTATGGATTTATGCATCCAGTCTATGTTAATTACATTTCCATCGGTCATGAGAATGTAACATCTCTTGTTGCGGCATGCCATGTCGGCAATGTTTACGCTGCCCGGAAGTGACTGTTTGTATAGCGTTTCATCGGAGAAGATGTAGTAATACAATGTGTTGTTTGCAACACACCACAGGTTCTTGTCGTCATCTATGAATAATTGCCTGGGGCTTTCAAAGATACCTATCTTGTGCAGAAGAAGCTCCGTTCTGTTATCCAGTTCGTCCATTTCACGGTCATAAAAACAATAGTTAACCGGAGTTTTTATCCATATATTGCCTGCTGCATCTTCTGCTACCCATTCTACGCTATTGTTGTAAGCTCCTTGCCGGAGGGTAGTATAAGTCTTGAAATGATAACCGTCATAGCGGTTCAGGCCATCACGGGTAGCAAACCACATGAACCCATATTTATCCCGTTCTATCGCCTGAATATAATTGTCGGACATGCCTGTTTTTACTCCCAGCTGGTGAAAACTCATTTCGTTTGAAGCGTATGATGCCAGGCTATTCAGCAAGGAGATAAGAAGAAACAAAGGAATTCGTAAGTGTCTTTTCATAATTGTATCTTTTCACGTTGCTAAGTTAAGAATTCCGTTCATAAATCCCTTATCCCGAATGTATCATTTTAGGGGAAGATATGTGTCTTTTGTATCTTTTTCTATCCCGAATCGATTATTCTCCGGTCGGGATACAATTCGGATAGTTTGAAAATCAAATGAGAAATAGGCGGTACTTTTTTATTCGTACATTTGCCACAGTCAAAAGGAAGTCCTTAAATCGACAGAATAAAAACCTATCAAATATTTATATTATGAATCTAAAATCCAGAAAAACAGTATTTATCACAGGGCTCTGCCTGGCATCTCTGGTTAGTGGTGTTCCTCTTCCCGCTAATGCGTCTGCCGACACGACAGCAATGATACAACAGCAATCCGTTAAAATAAAAGGACGGGTGACGGATGCTTCGGGAGAACCGGTGATTGGTGCAAATGTAGTACAGAAAGGTACGACAAACGGAACTATCACTGATTTGAACGGTGATTTTACATTAACCGTTTCGCAAGGGGCGGTTTTACAGGTCAGCTTTATTGGCTATAAGCAGCAGGAAGTATCCTTAAAGAACGGACAGGCCCGGGTGACTGTTGTTCTTAAGGATGATGCGGAACTGCTGGACGAGGTTGTCGTAGTGGGTTACGGTACAATGAAGAAACGTGATTTGAGCGGTGCCGTTTCGCAGATAAAAAGTGACGACCTGATGAAAGGCAATCCTACTGATTTGAGTAAGGGGTTGGCGGGCAAGATTGCCGGTGTGCAGGTGAATCAGAGTGACGGCGCTCCGGGGGGCGGCATCAGTATTCAGATTCGCGGTACGAACTCTTTCTCTACCAACTCACAACCTCTTTATATTGTAGACGGCGTGCCGTTTGATACGGGAGATACTCCTGCAAGTGACACGAATAACAGTCAGAATAAATCAAACCCATTGGCATTTATCAATCCGCACGACATTCAGAGTATTGATGTCTTGAAAGATGCTTCCGCGACTGCCATATATGGTTCCCGTGGGGCGAACGGGGTTGTTATCATAACCACCAAACGAGGTGAGAAGGGAAATGAAAAGGTGGAATTCAGTGCCAACTTTACATTCTCGAAGATAGCGAAACGTATGGATGTGCTCGACGCATTCACTTATGCCAATTATCAAAACGAACAAGTGCTCAATGATTATAAATATAGTAATAAGCCTTATGGCAAGCTGCCGTATCCCGGGGCTTGGGAATATCCGGCCTTGCCGGGTGGCGGAAACGATACTTCTGCAGGCAAATACCTGCCGGCACCGGAAGACTTCCTCCGACCGGGTGATTATGTAGATGAATATGGTAACATTTCCTATGTGGGGGTGGCCGACTGGCAGGATTTGATTTATCAGAACGGCTTTTCGCAGGAATATAATATCAGTGTATCGGGCGGTTCGGACAAGGGTTGGCACTCATTCTCCGGTAATTTCCTCAAACAGGACGGTATCATCAAGAATTCCGGTTTTACCCGTTATTCATTACGTTCCAATATAGGCAGGTATATAACCAAATGGTTGGAAATGGGCATGAATACCAGTTTCACGCATACTGATACGGATTTCTCGAAGACCAACTCTTCTGATTGTGGTGTTATCCGTTCTGCATTGGTGTTTCCCTCGACGTATGATCCGCAGAAGAATAAAGCGGAAACTGGTGAATTGAGCTGGCTTGCATCTAATCCGTTGGCTTATATAACCAACACAAAAGATAATTTGCGCAGCATAAATGTGTTCAATTCAAGCTATATGGAGGTTAAACTTTTGTCTTTTCTGAAGTTCAGACAGAATTTGGGTATCAGTTACACTAACAATGACCGTGGCATGTACTATGGCCGCGAAACGCAGGAAGGTTCGTCCACTACTAATATCAATGGCAAGGCCGAACAATCAAGCAACTGGTGGTTGGGAATCACCGCCGAATCGCTGCTGACGTTCGATGAGACGTTCGGTATCCATAGCGTTAATGCGGTGACAGGTTTTACGGCAGAGAAATCCAGTTGGGGAAGCAAAGCAATGTCGGCCACGGGATTTCCCAACGACATCACTCAGGACTTCGATATGAGTTTGGGCGCTAATCCGGGCAAATTGAGGTCTGACAGGGGAGATGCAGCTTTAGCTTCATTCCTGGCACGTGTCAATTACACTCTCATGGATAAATATATCCTTACCGTATCCTGTCGTGCTGACGGTTCGAGTAAGTTTACCGATAAGAACAAGTGGGCTAGTTTCCTCTCCGGAGCTATTGCATGGCGTATGTCGGAAGAGAAGTTTATCAAAGACTTGGGGATATTCAGTAACTTGAAGTTGCGCCTGAGCTATGGTGAAACGGGTAACCAGGGTATCGGAAGTTATCGTACGCTGCCAATGCTTAATATGGCAAACTATCCTTTTGGCGGAGCTATCAACAGCGGCTTTGCCGAAGTGGACTGGAGAGGCCCGGTTTCCGATGACTTGCGCTGGGAGACGACTGCCCAATATAATGTGGGAATTGATATGGGATTCTTGAATAACCGCATTAACCTGACGGTGGATTATTATCATAAGAAAACACGCGATTTGCTTCAGGATGTGAAAATCCCTTCAAGTACCGGTTTCGGTAGCATGATGGTCAATAGCGGACACATCACTAATGAAGGGCTTGAACTGACCGGTAAGTTCTATGTGTTGCAGAATACACCGCTGAAATGGAATATCGATGCGAATATCTCGTTCAACCGCAACAGGATTGGCGGACTGAAAGCTGACCAGTTTGCGCAGAAATTATGGAGTTCGGCTGATGAGGTGTTCATACAGCGCAACGGTTGTCCTATCGGGGCTATATATGGTTATGTAGAAGATGGATTCTATGATAATCTGGCAGAGGTGATGGCTTCGCCCAGTGCAGATATCCGCGCAAAAGGCGCCGGTATGATTGGTGAAATAAAATACAGGAACTTTGATGATAATCCCGATATTACTTCGGCCGACCGGGTGATTATCGGAGACACGAATCCTGATTTTGTTTATGGACTTACCAGCAACTTCGAGTGGAAGGGCGTTACATTGAGCTTTTTCCTGCAAGGAAGTCAGGGAAACGACATTTTCAATGGCAACCTGATGGATATGAAGATGGGGAATGTGGGTAATATTACCCGTGAAGCCTATAATACCCGCTGGACAGAAGCCAATGCCGCCCAGGCAAAGTGGCCGAAAGCCGTTTCGGGCTACGAACGTAATATGCTTATCTCTAACCGTTATGTAGAAGACGGCTCTTACTTGAAGCTGAAAAGCTTGAATATCGGGTATGTCTGGAAACCTAATTTCAAAGGTATCAGCAATGTCAATGTGTATGCCAGCGCAACCAATCTCTTCACCATTACCGGCTATAGCTGGTTCGACCCCGAAGTGAATGCTTTCGGTTCGGATGCCTCCCGGCGTGGTGTTGATGTGTATTCCTATCCCAGCAGCCGCACATTCTCATTGGGCATAAAAGTAGATTTTTAAGATGATAAACAATTAAATGTAACTCCATGAAACTGAAAAAAATATATATCCTGTTATCTCTTTCTTTAGCAGGCATGACAACTTTCTCCGCTTGCCAGGATTTCTTGAGCGAAAAGCCATATTCTTTTGTGGGCCCGGAAGAGGTGGGTAACGATGATGCTGCAGTCAGCCAATGGGTGACCGGCGTATACAGTAAATGGGCGGACGATATGTTCCGTTGGGGGAATTTCCCCCGCGTGCTTGATATGGACTGTGACTATGCTTCCGGTCCTGACTGGGCATTCAGCAATGCAGGTGCCGGCAATTATCAGGGAGATGATGTGACCAATACCATTTGGAAGGGTTGCTATAACTTGATTAATCGCGCTAATGTGGCTATTAAATATATCAATGCAATCACGGGTGCCGATGAACGGGTAAAGACGAATGGTCTGGGTGAGGTGTATTTCCAAAAGGCTTTTGCCTATTTTATGCTGGTAAAGGCGTATGGTGAGATTCCGTTGTTTGACAGGGCTGTCACGGACGGGGCGGGATACAACAATCCTCGCCGTCCGATAGCCGATGTCTATGCTGAAATAGTTCGTCTTTTGGAAGAGGAAGCCATTCCCCGTCTTTATAAGAATACGGATGCAGAGTATCAGACAGGGCATGTATGTGCAGGAACAGCTGTCGGACTGCTCGCTAAAGTATATGCAACCATGGCTTCCGGTGCACTTCCTGCAGGTGAGAAAATGACAGTGATGACTGGTTCGTCTTATTCATACAATGGTGACGATAAAGTCTTGGATATGCCTGTAAGGCGGGAGTTTGCAAAGACTCAGGTGAAAGGTTACGAAAGTTTCGATTGGAGGGATTGCTATGAAAAGGCTGCCAAATGGGCGGGATATCTGCTCTATCCTACTCCGGACAACAACTACGGCAGCCATGACCTGCTTCCTTATGACCAACTGTGGAAGCGTTCCGGACTGGGGCAAAGTACCGAACACCTGTTTGCCTTGCAAGGTGCCAACGGTGATGAACTTTATGGAAACAGTATCTTTGAATGGTATAATGGGATTGACAATGGACGCGGTGTAGTGGCCAGCGGTCTGTATATCGGCAACCGATATCACTGGTATACTCTGTTCACCTCTCAGGATTACCGTGTCACACAAGGAGTGAAACATCGTTTTATAGTAAGCTATCAGGACGAAGAGGGAAAACCGAAGAGCGGCTTTTTCTATCCGAACACGCCGGAGTACGTGCTGAAGGCCACAGGCTATGATGCTAACGGAAATTATGTGGCAGAACCGGAAGCTCCCTACGACGACGGACGTAACTATTACTTTAACGTATCGAACGAGTGTCTGGCATTCACCAACAAATATGCAGACGTTACAGACGCCACACAGAAAAAATCGGATGCCTACTGGCCTTTCCTTCGTCTGGCTGACATCGTGCTGATTTACGCAGAAGCGAAATGTGAATTGGATAATGGAGTATCTTCGGAGGCTATCAGTGCATTGAATAGGGTACGTATCCGTTCGAATGCCACTCTTGCATCAAGTTCCGGTGATGGAGCCATTGCTTCCAAACAAGCCCTGCGTTCCGCCATTTTTGAAGAACGTGCCAAAGAACTTGCGCTGGAAGGAGACAGGCGATGGGATTTGATTCGTTGGGGAATCTATGTGGAAGTGATGAACTCTATCGGCGGAATCAACAAGGACGGTTCTCAAACCCACTACGATGAAGCCGGCGTGAACAAACATCGTGAACAGCGTCATTTGCTCTTTCCATTGCCTTCTGATGAGGTTTCTACTAATGAGGCGATTGACAGCAATAATCCGGGTTGGAGTTAAAGTGCCTTCCCTATTCTAGAATAAAGTCAGAAATTTAAAATCAATATTTCATGAAAAGATTATCTTTCAAATCCATAACTCTTATGTGCTGTATGGCCTTGAGCTTTGGTGCTTGTCAGGACATAGTGACCTATAATGATAATTATGATGACGAAATGGCGTCAAGCGGTGCCCCCGTTATTGACGCTGTGTATGACTCCAAAGACAGGGATAAATTGTTGCCAATCACTGACGGAAATCTGGAGCAGATGATTGTACTCGACGGTTCCAATTTAAGCCGTGTGAGGAAAGTGATGTTCAATGATGTTGAACTTCCTGTCGGTGAGGTATATGCGACTGCCGGCAGTGCCTACCTTCCCATTCCCCGTCAGATTCCGTTGGAAGTGAATAATAAACTCTATTATGAAACGGAGTTGGGAAGTACCACTTATGATTTCACGGTGTCTGTACCTTTGGTTCAGGTGGACGGTCTGTATAATGAGTTTGCTCTTCCCGGCACATCTGTACAGCTGAAAGGTAAATACTTCGACCTCTATGGGTTCGGAGGCGCGAATTCCACTTCTACTGTCAAAATGAATGGTGTCGAGCTTGAGGTAGATTCCATCTCGGACAAATATATGTCAGTTGTCATTCCTGAAGATGCTCAGGATAACTCTGTCATCGAAGTGAGTTATATGGGAGCGGGTTCTGTTGCACATACCGAAAAAATCCCTTATCGTATGACGGATGCGATTATCTGGAACCTTTCTCATCCTGATGATTACGGACTCTGGGCAGGCAAAGAACTTATTATCAATGAAGCAGGCGACAATGAGCCCGAGATTCTCTATGGACCTTATTTTAGAGTAACCGGCAGTTATGGTGCCTGGAATTGGACGAATCTTGTTTGCGGAGGATTCAACTGTCCGGCTGATGTGGCGGCAGCTCCTGCCGATTACAACTTTAAGTTTGAGGTTTACTCTCCGACGGGACATCCGTTCTACGATTCGGCTGGATATGGCTATCTGATTCAGCTTAATAATGGTAATTATCCGTGGAATCCTTCTGCGAATGGCAGTTTCAATACTTACGGGAAGTGGTGTACTGTTTCGATTGATTTGCAGACTGTGTCGGGCAATGCTTTCTCGGAAGGATGGACAGGGTTGTCATTCATTCTCCAACCCAATTCGGATTGGAACGTAGACCACAGTTTCGCCAATATCCGTATTGAGAAGAAAATCCGGTAAATGATTATAGAAAATAGGTATGAAGAATATATATAACTTTTTGATTTATTTCATCTTTTGCGGCATAGGAGCGGGATGCTCTTCCTCGTCCGGGGAAGACTTTCCGGTTCCGGAGCCGGAACCGGTGGACAATTCATTGATAAAGAAAGAACTTTGCACCGAAGGTGCATCCGTTGAGGCTAAGAAAGTGTATACATATCTGAGAAACTGCTGGGGGAGAAAAACCTTAAGCAGTACAATGGCGAACGTGGCATGGAACGTCAATGAAGCAATATGGGTAAACCGTCAGACCGGGAAGCATCCTGCCATTGCCTGCTTTGATTACATGAACCTTCCCGCTTCACCGGCCGACTGGATTGATTATAATAAGACATCGGTTGTTGAAGACTGGTGGAATGCCGGAGGATTGGTTGCTGCATGCTGGCATTGGAATGTACCGGTCACGGAAAATAGCAGTGAGTATAAATGTATGATTAGTGAAACGGATTTTGACATCGCCAAGGCATTGCAGGAGGGAACCCGGGAAAATGAAATCATTAAAGCCGATTTGGAAGAATTGGCGGGTTACTTACTGCTTTTGAAGCAGAAGAATATTCCTGTAATTTGGAGACCGTTGCACGAAGCTGCAGGCAAATGGTTCTGGTGGGGGAAAGATGCAGCTTCATACAAACGGCTCTGGAAACTCGTATATGAGACTTTCAAGCAGAAAGGACTGAACAATCTTATCTGGGTATGGACTAGCGAAACGAATGACAGGGACTGGTATCCCGGTGATGCATACGTGGATATTATCGGACGGGACGTGTACCACAAGACCAGCGCTGCCGGACTGGCAATGGATTTTGATGCACTAAAAAAAGCTTTTCCGGACAAGCTGATTGCACTTAGCGAATGTGGTGATGTGGCAACCATAGACAAGCAACTGGCAGCCGGAGCCCAATGGGCATGGTTCATGACTTGGTATGATTATGAAGTGACAAAGGACACTACTGCGCCTGTTTTTAATTCCGGACAGCACGAACATGCCGACAAAGCTTGGTGGAACAACGCTTTCAGCCAGCCTGGTGTGATTTGCCGTAGTGATTTGCCTTCGTTTAAATAACAGACTATTCAACTTTTATGATGAAATATATTATTCTGACTATTAATGCGATATTTAGCCTTCTCTTGCCGACTGCATGTAGCGGAAGTGGAGAGACCGGTGGAAAAACTCAGGAAACAGTTGCCTTGTTGCAGAACTTGAAACAGGCGGAACGGAAAGGCATCCTTTTCGGTCATCATGATGATACTGCTTACGGAATAGGCTGGGAAGGAGATAAGGGTCGTAGCGATGTTAAAAGTGTCTGCGGTGCCTATCCGGGGGTGATGTCTTTCGATTTGGGCGAGATTGAACTCGGAGGAACACATAATCTTGACAAAGTATCCTTTGCGCATCTTCGTGAATATATTATCGAGCAGTATGCCCGTGGCGGTATGATTTCGCTCAGTTGGCATGTACGTAATCCGAAAACGGGCGGTGACTCATGGGATGTGACCGATAGCACCGTAGTGGCTTCTGTCATGCAAGGGGGAGAGAACCGTGTGAAAATGCTCGAATGGATAGACCGTGTGGCCGATTTCCTGCTTTCGCTGAAGACAAAGGAGGGTGTACTCATTCCTGTGGTGTTCCGCCCTTGGCATGAACATACCGGAAGCTGGTTTTGGTGGGGAAAGGATTTGTGCTCTTCGGAACAGTACAAGACTCTTTGGCGGATGACTAATGACCGTTTGCGTCTGAAGGGAGTGAATAATGTGCTGTTAGCTTACTCTCCGGGAATGGAATCTGATACGGTTGAGGAATATCTTGAACGCTATCCGGGGGATGATATTATAGATGTTCTCGGTACGGATGTATATCAGTTTGAACGTTCCCAGTATATCAAGCAATTGAACAAGATGCTGACGATTCTGACCGAGGCGGGCAAGAAGCACGATAAGCCTATTGCCCTGACCGAAACAGGATTGGAAGGCATTCCCGATTCTTTATGGTGGACAGGGACTCTGTTGCCTGTCATTGAGAAATATCCCCTCAGTTATGTACTGGTTTGGCGTAATGCGCGTGAAAAGTCCACTCATTATTATGCTCCCTATCCCGGACAAGTATCTGCCGATGATTTTGTGAAATTCAGTCGGTCTCCGAAAATATTGTTTGTCGGAGACAATTTTGAACTCTATAAATAAGGAAACATGATAAAGAACCTGATTAGAATCTGCCTGTTTACTATGCTTTTGTTTGTAACAGGAGACCTGGCTGCCCAAAATATACATTTGTCAACCCCTCGTACCTCACTGGTGCTCTCGGCTCCGGCGGGAGGAGAGTTGAAGTATGTATATTATGGCAGTAAGCTTACTGAAAATGACTGTCGCGAAGTTTATAATGCACCTACCATGCAACATGGGGCTTATCCGGTATATGGTATGAACTGCCCGGGTGAGTCGGCGCTGGCAGTGACTCATGCCGACGGAAACATGACTTTGCAAATGGAAGTGGCCGGTACGGAAATAAAGAATACTGACGGAGCAGTTACTGCTGTCATTAAACTGAAAGACAAGGTCTATCCGTTTTCTGTGAATGTGTGCTACAAGGCCTACTCCGATGTCGACATCATAGAGACTTGGACGGAGATAGCCCATGCGGAGAAAAAGAACGTTATGTTACGTAAGTTTGATTCGGCTTTCCTGCCTGTGAGAAGGGGAGATGTATGGTTATCAAGTCTGTATGGCTCATGGGCCAACGAGGGAAGGCTTGTGCAGGAACCTCTTGAACCGGGCATGAAAGTGATAAAGAACCGGGACGGTGTGAGAAATTCACATACGGCACATGCCGAGGTGATGTTCTCGCTTGACGGGAAACCTCAGGAGAACTATGGCAATGTCATTGGTGCAGCTCTTTGTTATGGCGGAAACTACAAACTGCGCATTGATACGGACGACAGTGAATATCACCAGTTTTATGCCGGCATAAATGAAGAAAATTCAGTTTATAACTTGAAGAAAGGAGAACTTTTCATAACTCCGGCTTTAGCATTGACTTACAGTGCTGAAGGGTTGAGCGGATGCAGCCGTAACTTTCATCGTTGGGCGCGCAAATACAAACTGGCGCATGGAAATTCTCTCCGTAAAATATTGCTGAACAGTTGGGAAGGAGTGTATTTTGATATCAACGAGAACGGTATGAACCAGATGATGGGAGATATCGCATCTATGGGCGGTGAACTGTTTGTGATGGATGACGGGTGGTTTGGCGATAAATACAAACGTAACTCTGATAATTCTTCATTGGGCGACTGGAAGGTGGATACCGGGAAGCTGCCCGGTGGTATCCGTAAATTGGTGGACGATGCCCGCCAATATAAGGTGAAGTTCGGTATATGGATTGAACCGGAAATGGCCAATACCACTAGCGAACTTTACGAAAAACATCCGGAATGGATATTGAAAGCTCCCTTGCGCGAACCGGTATTGGGGCGTGGAGGGACGCAGGTGGTGCTTGACTTGGGTAATCCGCAGGTGCAGGATTTCATATTCAATCTTGTAGACACTTTGATGACCAATTATCCGGAAATAGATTACATCAAATGGGATGCGAACATGGCTATTATGAATCATGGGTCGGACTATCTGCCGAAGGATGAACAAAGTCATCTGTATATTGCCTATCATCGGGGATTTGAGAATGTTTGCCGCCGGATACGTGCCAAATATCCGGAACTCACCATACAGGCGTGTGCCAGTGGAGGCGGGCGTGCCAATTATGGAGTGCTTCCTTACTTTGATGAGTTTTGGGTGAGTGACAATACGGATGCGTTGCAACGAATTTATATGCAATGGGGAGCCTCTTATTTCTTTCCGGCTATAGCTATGGCTTCACATATCAGTGCTGCGCCCAATCATCAGACTTTCCGCACCATTCCTTTGAAATATCGTATTGATGTGGCTATGAGCGGTCGTTTGGGAATGGAAATACAGCCCAAGAATATGACAGGCGAAGAGAAAGAGCTATGCCGTAAAGCTATTGCTGATTATAAAATGATTCGTCCTGTGGTACAGTTGGGAGATATTTACCGGTTGCTTTCTCCGTATGACAGGCTTGGAGCAGCTTCGCTGATGTATGTCGCACCGGAAAAAGAGAAGGCTGTGTTCTATTGGTGGAAGACCGAGCATTTCTGCAACCAGCATTTGCCGCGTATCAGGATGGCGGGGCTTCATCCGGATAAGATTTATAAGGTGACCGAGCTGAACAGGATAGACAACCAGCCTCTGGATTACGAAGGAAAAGCTTTCAGCGGCGCGTATCTGATGGCGAACGGGCTGGAAATCCCTTATAATCACAAAGTGGATTACCATAAGTTGAGTGATTATTCCAGCCGGGTACTTTATCTGGAAGAGGTTAAGTGAATATATATAAGAGAATAACGACATTTAATTTGACGATTGATATGATTACATTTAAAGAGAAGTTGAACACTCTGTTTGATGATTACAATAAACTGATTATCCGCAAGAATGTGCCTTTGGAAGACGGTAACGGTATTCTCACCCGTTATAAGTATCCGATACTGACGGCTGCCCATACTCCCGTTTTCTGGCGTTATGATTTGGATCCTGAATCCAACCCTTATCTGATGGAGCGTATCGGCATGAACGCTACATTGAATTCCGGAGCTATTAAATGGAACGGCAAGTACCTGTTGGTAGTACGTGTGGAAGGTGCCGACCGTAAATCGTTTTTTGCGGTGGCCGAGAGTCCTAATGGCATTGACAATTTCCGTTTTTGGGATTATCCTATTACGATGCCCGAAGATGTGATTCCGGCTACCAATATTTATGATATGCGCCTTACGGCGCATGAAGACGGCTGGGTGTACGGCATTTTCTGTGCGGAAAGACATGACCCGGCAGCACCGGCGGGCGACTTGTCGTCGGCAACTGCCACTGCTGCCATAGCTCGCACCAAAGATTTTGTGAACTGGGAGCGGCTGCCTGATTTGAAGACCGGAAGCCAGCAACGCAATGTCGTGCTTCATCCCGAATTCGTCAATGGGAAATATGCACTTTACACCCGTCCGCAGGACGGATTCATCGATGCCGGAAGCGGAGGGGGAATCGGCTGGGCATTGGTGGACAATATGACTCATGCGGAGGTAAGGGAGGAAACGATTATCGATCGGCGCTATTATCATACCATCAAAGAGGTGAAGAACGGAGAAGGGCCGCATCCTATCAAGACTCCTAAAGGGTGGCTGCATCTGGCACATGGGGTTCGCGGATGTGCCGCCGGGTTAAGATATGTTCTTTATATGTATATGACTTCTCTTGAAGACCCGACGCGTGTGATAGCTTCTCCTGCCGGGGCAATCATGGTTCCCGAAGGCGGGGAGCGTGTGGGAGATGTTTCGAATGTACTGTTTTCCAATGGCTGGATTGCAGATGAAGACGGAAAAGTATTCATTTATTACGCTTCGAGTGATACACGTATGCATGTGGCAACTTCTACCATAGACCGATTGGTGGATTATTGTCTGAATACTCCGCAAGACGGTTATTCTTCATCTGCTTCTGTGGAAACACAGAAACGCCAGATTGCGAAAAACCTAAAATTGATGAGTTGATGCACAGCATCCTTAAATAACGGTCTACCATGATAAAACTAAAAGAAAAGATTGGCTACGGTTTGGGAGACATGGCTTCCTCTATGTTCTGGAAGTTGTTCGGCTCTTATCTTATGATATTTTATACGGATGTATTCGGGATGTCGGCAGCCGTTGTGGGGACTATGTTCCTCGTCACTCGTGTATGGGATTCGGCATTCGACCCTATTGTCGGAATCATTGCCGACCGCACTCATTCACGGTGGGGGAAGTTCCGCCCTTATCTGCTATTTCTTGCTTTTCCGTTTGCCTTCATCGGAATCCTTACTTTTACTACTCCCGAATGGAGCATGACGGCGAAGATTGTATATGCTTATATTACTTACTCACTGATGATGATGGTTTATTCTGCTATCAATGTGCCTTATGCTTCTCTGTTAGGTGTAATGAGTGCCGAACCGCACGACCGCAATGTACTGTCTGTCTACCGCATGGTATTTGCCTATTTGGGCAGTTTCATCGCATTGCTGCTGTTCATGCCTATGGTGAATGCTTTTAGCGAGGGACATGGTGAGCAATATGGTTGGGAAATGGCTGTAACTGTGATTGCTGTCATGTGTACTGTCTTTTTTATCGGTTGTTTTGCTTTGACCCGTGAGCGTGTGAAACCTATAAGGGAGAAGCAAGCCCCGCTGAAAGATGATTTGAAAGATTTGTTGCACAACCGTCCCTGGTGGATTTTGTTGGGAGCGGGTATTGCTGCCTTGATTTTCAATTCCATTCGTGACGGTGCCACTGTGTATTATTTCAAGTACTTTATTGTAGAAAATAGTAATGAGCCGGTTACTTTTCTAGGTATCCCATTTGTATTAAGCGGACTGTACCTGGCTATTGGACAGGCGGCTAATATTATCGGAGTGGTTTTGGCCGCTCCGGTCAGTAACCGTATCGGGAAGAAAAGAACTTATATGTGGGCTATGGTAGTTGCGACGGTGCTCAGTATCGTTTTCTACTGGTTCGATAAAGAGAATCTCGTACTCATTTTTATTTTCCAGCTACTTATCAGTATTTGTGCCGGCAGTATTTTTCCTCTTTTATGGAGCATGTATGCCGATTGTGTAGACTATTCCGAACTTAAAACGGGTAACAGGGCTACCGGACTGATATTTTCTTCTTCATCTATGAGCCAGAAGTTCGGGTGGGCAATTGGTAGCGCTGTCACTGGCTGGTTGTTGGGGTATTTCGGTTTCCAGGCGAATGTGGTGCAAAACGACCAGGCTATTAATGGTATCAGGATGTTTCTCAGCTTTTTGCCTGCCATAGGTACCTTATTGAGTATTTTATTTATCAGCATGTATCCGCTATCCGAAAGAAGAATGAAAGAAATCATCGGGGAACTGGAACAGAAGAGAAACCAACATTAAACATTTAGGATTATGGAAACTACTATTGAATGCCTGAAAGAGGAAGTGCAACAAGTGCTTACCACTAATATTCTCCCTTACTGGATAGAAAAAATGCAGGATAGAGGGAATGGAGGATTTTACGGTCGCATCACAGGGCAGGAATGTTTGGTTGCTGAAGCGGAGAAGGGGGCTGTCATGAATGCACGCATTCTGTGGACGTTCTCTGCTGCTTACCGCCTGTTGCATAAGACCGAATATCTGGAAATTGCCACTCGTGCCAAACGTGAAATAATCGACCGCTTTTATGATACACAATTTGGAGGAATTTATTGGAGCATAGATGCTCATGGGCAGCCTTTGGATACAAAGAAGCAGGTTTATGCTATCGGATTTGCTATTTATGGACTGAGTGAGTTTCATCGGGCAACGGCGGACGACGAGGCTTTGGAATATGCTGTCCGCCTTTTTCATGACATCGAATTGCATTGTTTTGACAAAGGAAAAAATGGGTATTATGAAGCGTTTTCCAGAGAATGGGGAGAAATAGCAGATATGCGTCTCAGTGACAAGGATGCTAATGAACGCAAAACAATGAATACTCATTTGCATATTCTTGAGCCTTATACCAATCTTTTCCGGGTATGGAAGGATGAAATGCTGAAAAACCGGTTGCATAATCTTATCCGTTTGTTCATTGATGAGATTATGGATATGGACACAAGGCATCTGCAACTTTTCTTTGACGACAACTGGCGAAGCAATTACCATATTATATCTTACGGTCATGATATTGAAGCGTCGTGGCTTATTCATGAGGCGGCACTCGTACTTGCTGACCGCCAACTATTGACTGAAATAGAAATGTATATCGTTGAGATGGCTGAAGCTGCTGCGGAGGGCTTTCTTTCCGACGGAGGAATGATTTACGAATTACGGACTGACAGTTCGTCTATTGATGCCGACCGGCATTGGTGGGTACAAGCTGAAACAGTGGTAGGATTTATGAATCTATATCAACATTTCGGTGACAAGCTATCTTTGTCACGTGCTGTCCGGTGTTGGGAGTTCATTAAAAAGTATTTAATTGATTATGCAAATGGAGAATGGTACTGGAGCCTTTCGGCTGATGGGACTGTCAACTGTGAGAATGATAAAGCCGGATTTTGGAAATGTCCTTACCATAACGGGCGTATGTGTATGGAGATAATGGAGCGCTTTTGATTTCATTGCAGCCGTTTAGTTCCAACCCTGTTTGGGACTGTTTGTTTCTCGGCGTGAAACACTTTGTTTCCCTGCTTGAAACATTTCGTTTCACACCGAGAAACAAATGGTTTCATGGCATGAAACAAACCACGGCTTGTGGGGTGACGCCCAGTATGCTGTGGGATGACTGAAGATGACCTTTAAGCTATTTATAATGAAAGCTGGAGAAAGGGATGTTTTATCCTTCCTCCAACTCTTATATTATTGATGGGCAGTGAATTACTTCACTTCCCAAATGTCATTAGTCATCAAAAGCTCCTCGAAATTATGGTATTTCTTTTTGCTTTTTACTTCTTCGATTTGTGCTTCTACTGCATCATTATAAGTTGGAGCGTCTACATCGCGGATGACACCAAGTGCGATGGGGAAGTCAGGACCTTCCATCAAGGCGAGTTTTAACTGGAGTGTGTTGTCCAGGCAGTGTGCATCATGTATCAGAATATCTCTTTCTGTGATACCGTTCTCGCCTAGTTTCACAACTTTCAGCCCAAAACCTTCCTGCATTAATCCGAACTCCTTGTTTTCACCGAATAACATCGGTTTGCCATGTTCCAAATAAATTGCATTTTTTGCACGCCCTTCTTTGTTATATACGGAGTTGTGTGTACCATCATTGAAGATGACGCAGTTCTGTAAAATCTCGCAGACAGCAGTGCCCTTATGATTATAGGCAGCTTTCAATATATCTATTGTACCGGGAGCGTCTGTGGCAACAGCACGTGCGAAAAAATGTCCGCGTGCGCCAAAACATAGTTCAGCTGGATTGAACGGGTCTTCTACGGTGCCGTAGGGAGAAGACTTGCTGACAAAACCACGCGGTGAAGTGGGTGAGTATTGTCCTTTAGTCAGACCATAGATACGGTTGTTGAGCAAGATCATGTTGATGTCGATATTGCGTCGGTTGGCATGAATGAAATGGTTACCTCCGATAGCAAGACCGTCACCGTCACCGCTTACCTGCCATACGGTTAGTTTGGGATTGGCGACTTTGCACCCTGTCGCGATAGCGGCAGCACGACCGTGAATTGTATTCATGCCGTATGTATTCATATAGTGAGGAAGGCGGCTGGAACAACCGATACCGGAAATTACTGCCGTATCCCATGGAGCGACACCGATTTCTGCCATAGCCTTGTGTAACGAAGCCAGGAAAAAGTGGTCACCACATCCCGGACACCAGCGTGGCTGTCCTTTTTTAAAGTCTTTAGCTGTATATTCGCTCATAATTTCTTGATTTTACTTGTTGATAATCTCAGTGAATGCATTGACTAGTTCATTGACAACAAAGGGCTGTCCTTTCACTTGGTTGAACTGATAAGGAACGAAACCGTCCACCTTCATACGGAGATATCCGGCAAACTGTCCCATATTTTGCTCGGCTACCACCACTTTTTTGTATTTCTTCATCAAGGCTGCCGTATTCTTTGGAAGAGGATTGATGAACTTAAAGTGTGCTAATGCTACTTTTTTACCATTAGCACGGAGTTCGTCCATAGCGGCGTGTAAATGTCCATAAGTACCTCCGAAACCTACAATCAGCAATTCGGCATCTTCCTTGTAGCCTTCAACTTCTACGTCAGGTACTTCGATATTGGAAATTTTCTGCTGGCGTAATCGCGTCATCAAGTCATGGTTTTCCGGATCAGTTGAGATAGCTCCTGTCTTGTTGTCTTTTTCAAGACCTCCTAATACATGAGTGAATCCTTCTGTACCCGGAACTGCCCAATAACGAACGCCTGTCTGCGGGTCCCGTTGATACGGTGTCCAGGTTTCAGACATTTCCGGGCGTACGTAAGGAGGATTGATAGCAGGATAATCAGCCAATTTAGGCAATTTCCATGCACCAGAACCATTGGCAACAAATGCGTCTGTCAACAACACGACCGGAGTCATGTGTTCCAAAGCGATCTTAGCAGCCATATAGGCTGAGTCAAAACAGTCTGTAGGGGATGTTGCAGCAATGACAGGCATAGGGCTTTCACCGTTACGACCGAAGAGAACTTGCAACAGGTCTGTTTGTTCCGATTTGGTCGGTAGACCGGTAGCGGGACCGCCACGTTGTACATCCAATACGACCAATGGCAATTCCATGATAACGGCCAAGTTCATGGCTTCTGATTTCAAACAGATACCAGGTCCTGAAGTGGAAGTAACAGCTAATGCACCGGCGTATGAAGCACCGATAGCAGAAGCACAACCGGCAATCTCATCTTCACATTGCACGGTGGTTACGCCCAATGATTTATGTTTTGAGAGTTCATGCAGTACATCTGTTGCAGGAGTGATAGGGTAAGACCCTAAATAGAGTTTCAGTCCGGCTTTCTCTGCAGCTGCGATGAATCCGTATGCAGTCGCTTTATTTCCGGTGATATCCATATATTTTCCGGGAACGGCTGCTTTACTTTCAATCTTATATGTATGTGCTACGGAAGCGTGTGTGTTGTGTCCGTAATCATATCCGGCACGAACAACTTTGATATTTGCTTCCGCTATTTCCGGTTTCTTGGAGAATTTCTCGCGGATAAAGTCTTCCGCTATGTTAAGGTCGCGGTTGAACAACCAGCATACCAGTCCTACGGCAAACATATTACGGCATTTCAGCATGGACTTATTATCCATTCCCGTATCTGCCAAACAGTCTTTTACCATCTGCGAGATAGGTGCTGCAATCACGTCCTGCTTGATACCCATTTCTTCAATAGGATTATCGGTGGTGAATGCCGCTTTATCTAAATCTGATTTTTGAAAGGCGTCTGTGTCGATGATGATACAGGCGGTGGATTTTGCGAATTTATATTGTGTTTTCAATGCGGCGGCATTCATAGCTACCAATACGTCGCATTTGTCTCCCGGAGTATAAACTTTTTCTGCACCGATGTGTACCTGAAAACCGGAAACACCGGTTAGCGAACCTTGCGGTGCGCGGATGTCTGCCGGATAGTCGGGGAATGTACTGATGTCATTGCCAATCGTAGCCGACACGGTCGAGAAGATGTTGCCGGCCAACTGCATACCGTCACCGGAGTCGCCGGAGAAACGTACTACTACTTCCTCCAATTCTTTAACCATCATTTCGTCTGCCATAACTTTAATTACTATATTTAATTTAAAAACTGCTTTTACTTTCAATTTGTGAGCGCAAAGGTCGGAAAGTTAATCGAATTATCAAAATAAAACGTACTTTATTGTCCTATTGACGCAAAATATTTGAAATATCTGGAAGGAACCTGTATTTTTATTCTTGTTAAATCAACAGAAACCGTTATCTTTGCAATCAAAATAGGAACGGCCTTGTAGTTCAACGGATAGAATAGAAGTTTCCTAAACTTTAGATAGGGGTTCGATTCCCCTCGGGGCTACTACAAAGAATCTATAGGAAGTTGTGTTGGATGCTTTCATGCTGTATCGAGTTTTAAGTTTTACAATGGCTTCTTTTAAGATGAACGTCTTATAGCTTCTATTTGTTTTAATAATCAATAGAAAAAGCCTCCTCCGAACTTCGGAAGAGGCTTTTTCTATTTCTGGAATATTTTATTCTCCCGCAGTTGTTGCTACAGTCTTTTTGTTCTTCATAAAGTTGTATGCAATCGGAGATGCAATAAACAGTGAAGATAAAGTACCGATTACAACACCGAGAATCATCGCGAATGCAAAGCTGCGGATAGAGTCACCACCGAGGATGAAGATACACAACAATACGATCAATGTACTCAATGAAGTATTGATGGTGCGAGCCAGTGTAGTGTTCAGAGAGTCATTGAATAACTGACGCTTGTCACGTTTCGGATACAATCCGAAGAACTCACGTACACGGTCGAAGATTACCACCTTATCATTAATAGAGTAACCGATAGCCGTCAGGATAGCACCGATAAAGGTCTGGTCGATTTCCAGTGAGAATGGCAGGATACCCCAGAATAATGAATAAGCACCGATAATCATGATTGTGTCACAAGTCAATGCTGCAATAGAACCAATACTGTATGCAATGTTACGGAAACGAATCAAGATATACAAACCGATGGCAATCAATGCCAGAACGACTGACCAGATAGCACCGGTCTTGATATCGTCTGCGATACTCGGCCCTACTTTCTGTGAGCTTACAATGCTGCCGCCTGTGTGGTTATCACGGTCGATGAAAGTTGCCAGGTCAATGTTCTGAGTCAACAACGGTTTCAGTGTTTCATATAAATATGATTCGATTTCCGAGTCAACATTATTGCCTCCGTCTTCGATACGGTAGTTGGTACTGATGCGAACCGTTTTCTTATCTGTTCCGATGGCGATAACGCTAACGTTCGCATCACCGAACTTGCTTGAGATCAGCTCGCGCACCTGTTCCGGTTCTACCGGGTTTTCAAACTGTACCTTGAAGTTACGTCCACCGGTGAAGTCGATACTTTGACTTAGCCCGCGGATAGCGAACGAACCGATACAAACGATGATAACTGCACTGACGATAATAAGGGATTTTTTGTTTGTTCCCATAAAATCGAAGTGTGTATTGGCCATCAGGTTCTTTGAAATCTTAGTGGTAAATGTCAGGTTCTGCCATTTATCTTTACTCAAGAAATGTTCGTAAACCAGACGAGTCATGAACACTGCGGTAAAGAACGATACGAGGATACCGATAATCAAAGTCGTTGCAAAACCACGGATAGGTCCTGTACCGAAATTGAACAGAATGATACCTGTAATAATAGATGTCAAGTTAGAGTCAAAGATAGCGGAGAAGGCATTAGAATAACCGTCAGCCAATGCTTTCTTCACTCCCTTGCCTGCACGAAGTTCTTCTTTAGTACGTTCATAAATCAATACGTTCGCATCCACTGCCATACCCAGCGACAATACCATACCGGCAATACCGGACATCGTCAATGCAGCCTGGAAAGAAGAAAGGATACCTAATGTGAAGAAGAAGTTCAGGAACAAAGCACCGTTGGCAACCATACCCGGGATGAAACCATACATAGAGCACATATAGATCATCAACAGGATCAAAGCTACAACGAATGAGAAAATACCGGCATTGATAGATTCCTGACCCAACGACGGACCAACGATATCTTCCTGTACGATGTGAGCCGGAGCCGGCATCTTACCTGATTTCAATACGTTTGCTAAGTCTTTTGCTTGTTCAGGAGTAAAATGACCTGTAATCTGTGAACGTCCGCCTGTAATTTCTGAATTTACGTTTGGTGCAGAATATACATAATTATCAAGAACAATAGCAATAGAACGACCGATATTCTGTTTTGTCAGCTGAGCCCAACGGCGTGCACCGTCAGAGTTCATTGTCATACTTACAGCCGGTTTGCTGTATTGGTCAAATTCGTCTTTAGCGTCTGTTACTACATCGCCTTCCAACGGAGCTTTACCGTTACGTTCGGTAGATTTGATCGCGTATAATTCGAATGTTTGTCCTTTTTTGTCGAACTCAGAAGGAGAAACGCCCCATTTCAGGCGAAGATCTTTCGGAAGTTCTGCCTTGATTTCCGGCATAGCCAGATACTTGTTGATATCAGCAGTATCTTTATAGTTTGCATAACCGATAACAGGACCTTGTCCGCTTGAATTCAATTGAAGCATAGACAACAGAGGATATTGTTTCTTGAGCTCTTCCATGTTTACAGAAGGCTTTTCAGAGGCTGTTGTGTCACCTTTCAGTGCAGCGGCAAGGCTATCGGCAGCACTTACAGCTTTTGTCTCCACCGGAGTAGCTTCAGTAAGAACGGCAGTCTCTATTGTATCTCCATCAGTTGTTGTTTCTTCAGCTAAGATAGCGCGCAATTTGGCGTCAGCAGACTGCATGGAAGGAAGAACTTCCTTGGCTGTATAAGTTTCCCAGAATTCTAGGTTAGCAGAACCTTGGAGAAGTTTTCTCACACGTTCCGGTTCTTTGATACCCGGCAGCTCCACCATGATACGTCCCATTTTGTCTTCCAGACTTTGGATATTCGGCTGAACAACACCGAAGCGGTCAATACGGGTACGAAGTACATTGTATGAGTTCTCAACGGCTGCTTTTACTTCTGCTCTCAATACTTTTTCAACTTCAGTGTCTGTTGATTTTTGGTTAACCTTGTCTTTCAACTGTTGTGTTGCGAAGAGTTCGGAAAGTTTCGCTTCCGGAGCAGCCTTGTGATATTCTCTGATGAACAGGGTAATGATATCATCCTGACTGTTGATTGCCTGCTTTGCTGCTTCTGCCAATGCATTGTTGAAAGCTTCGTCCGGCTTGTTGTCAGCCAGTGCTTTGATAACATCAGGTACAGAAACTTCAAGGATAACGTTCATACCACCCTTCAGGTCCAAACCTAAACTAATCTCCATCTCACGACATTGTTTCAGCGTCCAGTTACCCAGCCAGACTTTCTCGTTGGAGAGAGAGTCGAGGTAGTCTTGTTCTACTTTCGGGTCGCCGTTCGCAATTTCTTTCGCCTTGTTGGTATAGTGGCGTGTTACGAAGGAGAAGGAGAGGTAGAACACGCATACCAGCGTGAGTAATACCGCAAAAACCTTTACAAATCCTTTGTTTTGCATTTTACTTTTAATTTATGATGATTACTTTTTTAATTTAATATTCAGTTAAATTCTGTCGTATACAAGTTCTTTTTGCCGCATACAAGGCTGCAAATATAGTTTTTTTTTCACATTTATATGTAACAAGCCCTCAAATATTTGATGTTTAAGGGCTTTTTTGCAGAATTATTTCATTCCCCTGTTTTTCAATAATGGTTCCAAGCTAGGCTCTGTTCCTCGGAAATTTTTATAAAGCACCATCGGGTCTTCACTGTCTCCTTTTTCCAAAACATTGTGGCGGAACAGATCTGCGGTGGTTTTATCAAAAACTCCGTGTTCTTTGAAAGCTTCAAAAGCATCGTTATCCAATACGTTGGCCCACAGATAACTGTAATATCCGGCAGCGTACCCACCGATGATATGATTGAAGTAAGTAACGCGGTAACGTGGCGCTATCTCAGGGATCAGATTGAGTTTGTCCATCGCTTCTTTCTCGAATGAAAGTATATCCATATTATTTACATCTGTTATTGTGTGCAGGTTCATGTCGAGGATAGCGGCTGCCAGCAATTCGGTAGTCATGAATCCTTGATTGAAAGTCTTCTGTTGCAGTATCTTTTCGATGATTTCATCGGGGATTACTTCTCCGGTCTGATAATGTTTGGCATACATTTTCAGTACCTCTGGTTCGGTAGCCCAATGTTCGTTGATTTGAGAAGGGAGTTCTACAAAGTCACGTACTACGTTTGTGCCAGATGTTCCCTTGTATTCACATTTTGTCAGTAAGCCGTGTAGGGCATGTCCAAATTCGTGGAACAAGGTTTCCACTTCATCCATTGTCAATAGTGATGGAGTATCGCCTACCGGTTTGGTGAAACTGCAAACGTTGCACACTAACGGACGGGTTGCTCCTTGTTGCTCACGGTAATTACTCATCCAGGCACCTCCGCTTTTTCCGGCACGCGGGAAATAGTCCACATAGAAAATACCGAGTTGAGAACCGTCAGTGTCTTTCACTTCAAACACCTCAACATCCGGATGGTAGGTCGGAATTCCTTTCAGCTTGTTGAAAGTGATACCATATAACTTGTTGGCTACGGCAAAAGCACCTTCACGTACATTTTCCAATTTAAAATAGGGCTTTGTCTCCTCTTCGGACAGATTATATTTCTCTTTTCGTAGCTTTTCGGTATAGTACCACCAGTCCCATGCCTCCAACTTTTCGCCTTTACCTTCCTTGTCCATCAGCTTTTGAAGCTCGGCGGCCTCTTCTTTGGCTTTAGGCAGTGCATAGCTCCAAAGATTGTTCAAAAGGTCCATTACGTTCGTCGCGTTTTTAGCCATCGTCTCATCCAGCACGAAATTTGCGTAACAGTCGAAACCTAACAATTTTGCTTTTTCCAAACGGAGAGAAACGATTTTGCGGATGTTCTCTTTGTTGTCGTTCTCATTGTTATTATTTCCCCGATTGATATACGCTTTGTATATTTGTTCCCGAAGCGGACGATTCTCGGCATATTGCAGGAATGGCAGACGGCTGGCGTTATGCAGAGTAAATAACCATTTGCCCGGTTGTCCAGCGGCTTTTGCTTCTTCAGCTGCACTTTGACAGAACCATTCGGGCAATCCTGCTAAGTCCTCTTCTTTCTCGACGAAGAGCTGGTACGCATTATTCTCGTTCAGTACATTATTGCCGAATGTGATACCAAGTGTGGACAGCTCTTTGTTTATTTCACGCAAACGTGCTTGTTTTTCTGCGCTAAGATTGGCACCTGAACGGACAAACTGTTTGTAGGTCTTGTCCAGCAGGCGTTTCTGCTCTGTGGTCAGATTCAGGGAATCTTTTTGTTGGTAGACATCGTTTACACGCTTGAAAAGTTTCTCATTCAAGGATATATTGTCTTCATGTTCCGAAAGAACCGGAGCTAGCTTGATGGATAGCGCAGTTAATGAGTCGGTTGTTTCAGCATCTGTCATATTGAAGAAAATAGCGCTTACCCGATCCAGGATTGGTGCACTGTTATCCAATGCCACGATGGTATTTTCGAATGTAGGGATTTCCGGACTTTCGATGATAGCTTCGATGTTTTGATTTTGTTCCTCGATACCTTTCAGGAAGGCAGGCTCATAATGTTCCAATTTGATTTTGTCAAAGGAAGGAACGCCATACTCGGTTTGGAACTCTGCAAAGAAAGGATTACTTTCTGTTTTTGTAGCACAGGAGTACATCATACAACTTACTGCTAAAAGGGTTAATGTCTTTTTAATCATCATTATGTGTTTTATAATATAGAATTCTCCGTTTTTATCGTTTACTGATATAACACCAAATCGGATAGTGGTCCGAAGCCTTAATAGAACGGTCTACAGTACAATTATAGGCTTTCAGGTCAGGACTAATCAGGATATTGTCGATTCGGAAGTAGAACTTGTTCTGGTTATAGGAGATTCCCAATCCTTTACCGGACTGTGTGAAAGCGTCATCCAGTTCTTGAGTGAGAACCCGGTGGGTATACGAAATAGAACCGTCGTTGAAATCTCCACATACAATCATTGTAGGATAATGGCTTTCTGTAATGATTCTCGCTACGGAATCTGCTTGGGAGGCACGGATAGCCGATGCTTCCCCTAGTTTTCGAATTAGTTGTCGGAGCCCGGTCTTTACTTTTTTAGCATTCGGATCTTTTATCATATCTTCATAGATCCCTCTGTCTTCTTTGGTGAGTTTGTTGGATTCCAAGTGATTGTTGATTAATGTAATAGTGTCATTATTTACATTCAGCACATATTTCATAGAGCCGTTATAATCACTTTTATACTCAATAAGTTGTGACGAGAGTATCGGGAATCTGGAGAAACAGGCAAGCTGCACATCTCCTTTCCTTTGTTGGCGAATGGATTGATAGGGATACGCTTTCAACGCTTTCTTTACATCCTGCTCCGTTACGAACTTTTTATTGCTGGCTGTGTTGTATTCTTGCAGACAGATAATGTCTGCATTACTGTTTTTCAGATAAGATAAAATCGGATTCTTCCCATCTTTCTTCTTCAGATTACTAAAGCTCATTACATTGTAAGACAGAACTTTGATACTTCCTTCCGGTATTGTCCGGGTAGTAGAGTTGAAAGGAATATAAGTCCGTATTTGCGGAAAGCAAATCAGAAAACCGATGACGGGTAGTAGTGCATATCTGTAATTGACAAATGCCCAAAGAAACAGGAAAAATAGATTGATAATCAGGAATATTGGAAATGCGAGTCCGAAACAGGAAACTAACGGATTGACTTTGGGGCTGAGATAGGGGCTATAAGCGCTTAATATCAGCGTTCCCACGAAGAATGCGTTGATAGCCAGTATCAGATATGCGACAATTTTGCCAATATGTTCCATTCTTTTATCTTTTGCTTGCGTCGAACAAGCTTTTCTTTTCTTCTGTCGTCAGACTGTCGTAACCGGATTTTTTCAACTTTTCCAGAATACGGTCCACTTCGTCAGATTGTGCTTTTTTATAGGCATTATAATCATAATCTTTCCGTCGTTCGGTAGCATTACTGCCATAGTGTACTTTCATTTTAGGTTTGCGTTCCCATGTTTTCTTTTGGAAAAGAGAGATGAAACCATCCAGAACCCAGTTAATCCAGGAAGTTAAGTCAGTCCCTTTGCTTAGACTGGCTGCAAACCAGAGCCCGGCAAGAGCGCCTCCTAGATGGGCAATGTGTCCTCCGGCATTACTTGAGGTAATAGACAGTACATCAATTCCGATAACGACCAGTGCGAGATATTTGAGACGGACAGCACCGAAAAGAAAAAGTTGCACCCTATAGTTGGGTTCACGATAGGCCGTAGCCGCTACGATAGCCAGTACGGAAGCGGAAGCCCCGACTAACGTTGCTCCGGTCACTTGTGAGCTGAATAAAGGAAATACGTTGTAGGCGACCATATAAAGCAAACCTCCGCAGATACCTCCCAATATATATAGCCCTCTTAAATGCTTTGCCGAGAAAAAATAAAGAAATAAACTCCCGAACCAGTATAGCCAAAGCATATTGAATAGAATGTGCAGAATACCGGCATGCATAAACATATAGGTAAACAACGACCACGGTTGATGGATAAACCCGACAAGAGAGGCCGGTAAAGCGAATATGTTGAATATATCGAGAGTGTTGACTTCAAACAGTCGTAGAAAAACATGAATCAATGTGCCGATCACAAAGATACCGACATTGATATAAATCAGTTGGATAAAAATGTTTCCTCTTCTGAATGTTTCCTTCAAATCAGCTATAATATGTCCCATTGTTATTACTTTTTTTTCTCCAATACAAAATCAGTATCAGTCCGAACAGCATTCCGCCTAAATGGGCGAAGTGGGCGACGTTGTCTCCTATATTGTTGGCAAGTCCTGACCATAACTCAATTGCGGCATATCCGATTACGAAAAATTTGGCTTTGATCGGAAAAGGTAGCGGGAAGATAAACAACCGATTGTCGGGAAACAGCATACCGAATGCCAGCAATATGGCATAGACAGCTCCTGAAGCACCTACGGTAGTCATCATGTTCAGATACTCTTCCATGGGAATAATACCGGTACCTATATTTACTTGTGAGTATTGGCTGAGTTCTGTTGCATATTGAATATATTGTACTCCTTCTTGGATAACTCCCGCACCGATACCACAAAGGATATAATAGAACAGAAAACGTCTGGGTCCCCATGTTTGTTCGAGAATCGGACCGAACATGAAAACGGCGAACATATTAAAGAAAATATGGCTGAATCCGCCATGCATAAACATATAAGTGATAAGCTGTGCCGGATTGAAGTCACTTGCGAGGAAAAAATGTAATCCCAGATAATTAGTCAGATCTACTCCATAGCGTTGTGCTACGAATGTACCGAAAAACATTAGTACATTGATAATTATCAGGTTTTTAGTTACAGTTGGCATCATTTTTTTATTCTGAATATTATGATAATAGATGCAAAAGTACGAATAAATTCTGTTTTAAAGCATGAAAAGTGCTTCCTATTAGCTCTTTTTCAATAATTTGCTGCGTTTTTTTTATGTTTTTATTTGATATGTTGTTTTGTTCGGCTATATTTGTAGAATTAATCCATTGTGGGAGAATCTTTTGTGTAACATATATATTAATTAATCATTTTACGTATTATGAATAAGTCTGATCTTATTAATGCAATGGCTGCCGAAGCTCAAATGAGCAAAGCCGATGCAAAAAAGGCACTTGATGCTTTTGTCACTTCAGTTACTAATGCCATGAAAGCCGGTGAGAAAGTATCTCTCGTTGGTTTTGGTACTTTCTCTGTAAGCGAAAGAGCTGAAAGAACAGGTATTAACCCTTCTACAAAAGCAACTATTACTATTCCCGCTAAGAAAGTAGCTAAATTTAAAGCCGGTGCTGAATTATCTGCAGCTGTTGAATAAGATAGATAGTTGAAAGAATTTAATTTAGGAGAGGAGGCGTGAAACGTCTCCTTTTTTTGTATCTTTGCGCCCAAGAAACAACTTGATTATGAAGATAGAAGATAAACTTGTAGCGTCCGTCATCAACGGACTCAAAGCACTCTACGGTCAGGAAGTCCCTGAAAAGATGGTGCAGTTGCAAAAAACGAAGAAAGAGTTTGAAGGACATCTGACTTTGGTCGTGTTCCCTTTCCTGAAAATGTCAAGAAAAGGACCGGAGCAGACAGCCCAGGAAATCGGTGAGTATCTGAAAGCCAACGAACCGGCTGTAGCTGCTTTTAATGTGATAAAAGGGTTCTTGAACCTGACTATTGCGTCGGCTACCTGGATTGAACTGCTCAATGAGATTCAGGCTGACGAGCAATATGGTCTGGTAAAAGCTACCGAAACTTCTCCGTTGGTAATGATCGAGTATTCTTCTCCGAATACAAACAAACCGCTTCACTTGGGACATGTGCGCAATAACCTTTTAGGTAACGCATTGGCTAACATTGTGGCTGCCAACGGCAACAAGGTAGTAAAGACTAATATCGTAAACGACCGTGGTATCCATATCTGTAAATCCATGTTGGCATGGAAGAAATACGGAAACGGTGAAACACCTGAGACTTCGGGCAAGAAGGGCGATCATCTGGTGGGTGACTATTATGTGTCTTTCGATAAGCATTATAAAGCCGAAGTGAAGGAACTGATGGCTCAATTTACAGCTCAGGGGATGAACGATGAAGAAGCGAAGGCGAAAGCCGAAGCGGAATCTCCGTTGATGCAGGAAGCCCGTGAGATGTTGGTGAAGTGGGAAGCCGGTGACCCGGAAGTACGCGGATTGTGGGAGATGATGAACAACTGGGTATATGCAGGATTTGATGAGACTTACAAGATGATGGGTGTCGGCTTCGACAAGATATATTATGAATCCAATACTTACCTCGAAGGAAAAGAGAAGGTGATGGAAGGGCTCGAGAAGGGTTTCTTCTTCAAGAAAGAAGATGGTTCCGTATGGGCGGACCTGACTGCCGAAGGATTGGATCACAAACTGCTTCTTCGTGGTGACGGAACCTCTGTCTACATGACACAGGATATTGGTACGGCCAAACTTCGTTTCGCTGATTATCCGATTGACAAGATGATTTACGTTGTGGGTAATGAGCAGAATTATCACTTCCAGGTACTTTCTATCTTGCTCGATAAATTGGGTTTTGAGTGGGGAAAGAGCCTGGTGCATTTCTCTTACGGAATGGTGGAATTGCCGGAAGGTAAGATGAAATCC
>ERZ780067.154-NODE-154-length-36749-cov-7.50245_pt1 | contig 36749 bp, 27 predicted proteins | sample MGYA00511841_ERZ780067 | MGnify/ENA primary metagenome ERZ780067 (study PRJEB29588, sample SAMEA2143295) | human gut metagenome | biome: human gut; feature: human-associated habitat; material: faeces | place: Denmark | collected 2008/2010 ... | reverse complement strand
GACAAAGGAAAACCCCCCCCCCCCCCCCCCCGCCGATAGGCAGACAGCAGATGGTCGCAAACAGAAACATCCACTTCATCAAGGTAACAGGCGTATAGCGGCTGATAAGCCCCTTGAATGCCACGTAGTAAATGGCGAAGCTCACCTCGGCAATGAGGCAGAAGAGGTCGCCCATCACCCGGCCGCCCGACAAACTGCCGCCCGACGCACTGCCGGCGCCATCCAGAATCAGAATCAGAGCCCCCGTGAGACCCATGAATACACCGATTACCTTCTTGCCCGTCATCGGCTCCTTCTGAATGAAAGCAGCCAGAATCATCGTAATGATAGGCGTCAGCGAGGCTACCACCGACGCATCGATAGGTGTCGTATAGGAGAGTCCCACCACAAAAAATCCCTGATTCAGAGTAATTCCAAACAGGGAGGCCGCAAACAGTAACAGTAAATCGCGCTTGGTCACCGACTCGCGAGGCATGAACAGGGAGGCTATCCAGAAGAAGGCAGCCGCCCCCACCATACGCATGTTGGTCAACGAAAAAGCCGATATGACACCCGTTAAAAAAATCGATTTGGAAATAGGCGACATGATTCCCCACAGGAAGTTCGCCGTAAACATGGCCGAATGGCCCTTCAATTTCTCTTTCATTTCCCACTATTTTGGGCGCAAAAGTACAAAAAGTACAAATTGTTTCGTCACGAAATTCTCCACACGACACATATTTTTTCTCGAGCCTCTCCACCATCCGGCCTATCCGATTATCTTTGCAGCCGTTATCCCGTGCAGCATCTGCATAAGCGCCACACACTTGTGGCAGCACATCTATCCCACCGGCGGCCACGGCTGGGGCTATCAGGAGACGTTCCGGTTCAAAAGCGAGGTGCACAGCGCCCTGGCCGACTGGCTGCGGTCGTTCTAAGGAGGGAGTAAAGTTCGAGATGGAAATCGCATAGTCCATTACGAACAAATAATTACATCATTTCTCTTGCTTTTTTATCTTTTTTTTAATAACTTGCACCGTTTTTAAATGGGTCTTGATATAACCAAAATAACTTTAATCGACTGATAGCAAACATATTACCGTATTATCTTGTGGGGGGGGGGAAAAATCTATCGACAATCCATATTTCGCATGAATATTTGGCATTATTTGAAACAAATTTTAAATACCACGTTATGAAACATTTCATTCTTTCTCTGGCAGCATTGTCGTGCCTGGTTTCCTGTACTTCGGGTGACGATGAAATTATTCCTTCTCCGACACCGGATCCCGATCCCGTCAAAATTCCCATCAATATTTCCATGAATGTATGGACTCGTGTCACGGATACAGACTACGAATCCGGAGACAAGGTGGGTATCTATGTGGTCAACTATCAGGGCTCTTCAGCCGGAGCTCTTCAGTCTTCGGGCAATCATGTGGATAACATGTGCTTCACCTACACGGACAATTGGACGCCCGAATCGGATATCTACTGGCAGGACGAGACGACGAAAGCCGACTTCTACTGCTACTATCCGTACGGTACACCCTCCGACATCACCGCCCATCCCTTCTCGGTCAAGACCGACCAGTCTCAACAAGCCGATTACAAGGCTTCCGAGTTCCTGTGGGGAAAAGCATCGGGCGTCAGCCCCACGGCCAATGCCGTGCCCATCATCACCAACCGCTCGATGAGCAACATGCTCATCTATGTGGCTCCAGGCAAGGGGTTCACCGAGGAGACGCTGGCGGCTGCCACCAAGTCTGTCCGCATCTGCAATGTAAAGTCTTCGGCAACGGTCGACCTCCGTACGGGTGTGGCTACGGCTACCGGATCTGCGACGGAGATTATTCCCTACAACGAGGGTACCTATTACCGGGCTCTGCTTGTTCCTCAAACCGTGGCCGATGGTTCGAATCTGATTACAATCACCGTCGACGGCGTGGATTATACGCTGGCCAAGGGTTTCACCTTCAAGGCGAACACGCAGCATAAGTTTACGGTTACCATCAACAAGGCCAGCAGTGGTGTCGATATTGGTGTCGGCAACTGGGAAGTCGACGATACGGACAACGGCGGCGCGGCCGAATAGAGGCCATCCGGTTGAAAACAGACTTGTTTACTCCCTTTCTTGAATAAAAAACAATAGCAATATGAAAATAAGGAATTTATTGATATGCAGTCTCTTCTCAGTCGTGTTGGGGGCCTGCTCGTATGAACCCGACGAAATGCCCGTCACGGTCGACCAGTCCTATCCCATACGGCTATTCAACGAGATTGAACAGATTGCTACCACGCGCGTCAACGACGAAGGTTTCTGTAATGGCGATGAAGTGGGCATCTATGTAGTCAACTATAACGGCTCGAATCCAGGCCGGTTGGCCGTCGAGGGCAACCAGGCCGATAACGTCCGTTATACCTACGACGAGGGCAACAACCAATGGACTCCGGAAGAGTCGGTCTACTTTAAGGATAAGAATACGCACGTCGACATCATCGGCTATTACCCGTATGCCTCGCCGTCGTCGGTGGATGCCTATGCTTTCGAGCTGTCCAAAGACCAGTCGACCGAGGCCGAAAACGGCCTTCTGGGTGGATACGAGGCCAGCGATTTTCTGTGGGGCAAGGCTACCGATATTGCCCCCACTTCGCAGCGTATTGCCGTCAAGTTCCAGCACCGGATGGCCGGTGTGCTGGTGACGCTGACGGAGGGCACGGGCTTTGACACCGGCGAATTTGCCCGGCTGGAGAAGAGCGTCCTGGTGACCAACACGATACGCAAGGCGCTGATCGATCTTGCAACCGGCGAGGTAACCCCGACCGGCGACGTGCCCACCACGGGTACCATTCCCTACCATCGTGACGGCGATTTCAGAGCGGTGGTTGTTCCGCAGACCGTAGAGGCCTCGACACCGCTATTCAGCATCACGGTCGACGGCGTGCCCTATGTCTTCCGCAAGAACGAGCCGTTCAGCTACGTGAGCGGCAAGCTGCACAAGTTCACCATCGAGGTGTCCAAGAAGAGCGCCAGCGGCCTGGAGTTCAAACTGCTGGGCGAGAGCATCACGGCGTGGGAGACGGATAACATCTCGCACGACGCAACGGCGCGTGAGTACATTATCGTCGACTGCCCGGAGCCCGGGACGTTGAAAGCCTGCATCACGGCCGCCGGGAAGGACCATGCAAAGGTCAAGAATCTCAAGGTGACCGGCACCATCGACCAGCGGGATTTCAAGATGATGTGTGATGAGATGGCAGCCTTGCAGTCGCTCAATCTGCAGGAGGTCGAGATTACTGAATATGGCAGCTACCCCACCTATCCCGCCCATGAGATTCCGAATAACACATTCGACGGGAAATCCACCCTTATCCGGTTTGTCTTTCCCGAGAATATTACGAGAATTGGAAGTTGTGCATTTAGAGGTACCAACTTGTCGGGCTCGTTGATTATTCCGAATGGAGTTACCGAAATTGGAGGCTCTGCATTCGCCAACTGCCCCTTAACGGGTACGTTGACATTGCCCGGCTCCTTGACAACAATTGGTAGTTCTGCATTTTCTGGCTGTGACTTGTCCGGTAATCTGAATATTCCAGCATCTGTTGAGACTATAGGGGGCTCAGCTTTTAGTGGGTGCGACTTTACAGGAAATCTGTATCTCCCTAAAGGGTTGAAAACATTGGGATCCTTCGCTTTTTATACCTGCTCCGGATTTACCGGTTCACTGACGATTCCTCCGGGTATTACGAAAATAGAGGATCAAGTTTTTTATGGATGTCAAGGTCTAAATGGACAACTCTATTTGCCGAAAGATCTGACGGAAGTGGGTGATTATGCTTTTAACAATTGCCAATTTCGAGGCACCTTGCAGTTACCGGAAAATGTAACCATTATAGGAGAGTCGGCTTTTTCGGGAAACTTATTTTCCGGAGAGTTGAAACTACCGCCCACATTGACCGCAATTGGTGGTTATGCTTTTTCCGATAATTCCCGTTTAACCGGGGTGGTGGAGTTGCCCGAGGAGCTTATTTCGGTCAGTTCGTATCTATTCTCCAATTGTTTCCAGCTGGAGGGGGTGATTATCCCTAAAAACGTAGAGAATATTCGAGCTAATGCTTTTAGCAATTGTTTCCAACTCAATTCGATTGTTTGCGAAGCGCAGAATCCTCCGCAGGTGAATGCAACGGCTTTCAATGGGGTTGCGAAGGACAACTTTACGGTCGAGGTACCCGAAGCGTCGGTCAGCAGCTACAGTACGGCGCCCGTCTGGAGGGAGTTCAAGCGCTTTGCGGCCCATCACGACTTCTCGATCTCACGCAACCTGTTCCGAACGCTGAACGCCTCGCTGGCGAAAACATTGGTGCTGCGCGCTCCGAGCGGAGAAGCGTGGAGCGTGGAGTCCAAACCCGACTGGGTGACGGTTGAGCCGATGAGCGGAACGGGCAAGGTAGAGGTTACCGTAACGGTGGCAGACCAGCCCAAGGGGGCCGGATACCGCGAAGGCGAGGTGGTATTCCTGCTCGACGGGAAGGACTACCGGACCCGGACCAAGGTAGAGCAATATGACTACCAATATGGCGACGGCGAGGTGCTGACCGTGCAGACGGCAACCCGGGGCGCCGGTGTCGACCTGGTATTCATGGGCGACTGCTTCGATGCCAAGGATATTGCCGAGGGCAAATATCTGGACGACATAAACGAGGCTATCGGCTACTTCTTTGCCGTGGAGCCCTACAAGACCTACCGCGACTACTTCAATGTCTACACCATCTTCGGCCTCTCGCCCGACAGCGGAGTGGGAGACGTGAACACCATTCGGGAATCGAAATTCGGTTCGGCCTATGCGCTCGGAAAAATTGCGCCCGATGAGCAGGTCTGCTTCGAATATGCCTGCAAGGCACCAACCGTCACCGAAGATCGAATCAGCAGAACATTGATTACGCTGATTGAAAATACGGCCGATTACGGCGGAATCACCTACATGTGGGGTGACGGTTCGGCAATCGCCTGCTGTCCGGTGAGCGAAGATGTCTATCCGTATGACTTCCGCGGCCTGGTACAGCATGAGGCCGGCGGACATGGGTTCGGCAAGCTCGGCGACGAGTACATCTATCACAATGCCTTCATTCAGAATTGTACTTGTACATGCTGCTCGCATGTGAATGAGTTCAACCTCAACAAGTCGCGGGGCTGGTATGCGAACCTCTCCCTGACGGGAAACATGTACGACGTTCCCTGGAGCCACCTGATCTTCGATCCGCAGTATTCGAATCTGGTCGACATCTACGAAGGCGGTTACATGCACATGCGCGGTGTATTCCGCTCCGAACCGAACAGCTGCATGAACAACAACATCCCCTACTTCTCGGCCATCTCGCGCGAGGCAATCGTGAAGCGAATCAAGGAGTATGCGGGTGAAAGCTATTCGTTCGAGGAGTTCAAGGCGCTCGACGTACTCGATGCCTCAACGGCCGGTGATGAGACCCGCTCGATCTCCTCGGCCATGAAGTTCTCCGCATCGAACAAGCAGCATCATCCGGTTTACATGGGAGAAAAACCTGAGTTCAAATAATAAACAGAGATTCGATTATGAGAAAATGGAATTATATATGGATGGCGGCATTGTTGCTCGCATCCTGTGACAAGGCGGAAGAGATTGCGGTCGATGATGGAAGCATACGCTTTGTCATGCAGTACCCCTCAGCAACTCGAGCTACGGAGACCTCCTTTGAGCAAGGGGACAAAATAGGCCTGTTCCTTACGGAGTACACCGGCGAGACACCGGCTCCCCTGCAGATCTCGGGCAACTGGGCCAACAACGTGGCCGCAACCCTCGAGGGAACGGAATGGGTGACGGCAAAGAAAATTTTCTGGAGCGACAATCGCATGGATGCCTATGGTTACTATCCCTACATGTCGTTGACCTCTGTCGACGAACAGCCTTTCTCCATTGCGCTGGATCAGTCGACAGAACGGACCGGCGACCAGTTGGGCGGCTATGAGGCTTCGGACTTTCTGTGGGCAAAAACGGAAGGCGTAGACCAGTCGACAGAGACCGTAACCCTGCAGTTCTCGCACCGGTGCAGCAAACTGGTCATTCAACTGGTAAAGGGCCCTTCGTATGAAGGCGAACTGCCGGACAGCGCGACGGTCTACATCCACAACGTCGTGCCCACGGCAACCATCGATCTGGCGACAGGCGCCGTCACAAAGGACATCTTTGGCGAAGTGGCCACCGTCAAGGCCCGGAAGGTGAACAATGCGACCTATGAGGCTATCATGATTCCGCAGCGTATTGAATCACGCCGCCCGTTTATCGAGATAGTCGTGAACAACATATCCTACCTGCTGGAAGATACATTCCAGTTCAAGGCCGGCATGCAACATACGTTGTCGCTGGTAATCAACTCCAATCCGGATCAGGTATCGGTCGATATCGGAGGCGAGATTGTGGGTGGCTGGAATTGACAACCGGGATATAAAAACAGTGAATCGAATTCTCAGGAAACACGGTCCTGGGAATTCGATTTTTTTGTATCTGACAAGGGATATTCGGTAAATGGCCCGGTACGGGTCAATGCAATACGTGTCGCCGGGACAATGGGGCCTGGTCGACAAAATTCAGGATGAAAATTTGAAAAGAAAAGAGGCTGCAACCCGACGACAATCCGCCTGTCGGCATCCTGCTTTGCACCGAGAAGGGCGACACGTTGGTAAAATACGCCACTGCCGGATTAGACCCGAACATCTTCGTGCAAAAGTATATGATAGAACTTCCCACTGAAGAGGAAATTAAGAAGTTCATTTCAACTGCAAACTATTAGCAATAAAAAACACTACTGGCGAAAAGAAGGAAAGCCATTCTTTCTCTTTTCGCCAGCACGTTTATTACTGCCAACAAGAATAGGTTTAGGTTAGTTTGGATGTATATACAAAAGACAGAACTAAACCGTAAATGCAGACGATAATTATAGCAAGTCACTTATGATACATTCTGTTCTTCCAAGACTATATTAGCATCATTATCGCATTTTTCAGGCTTAATCCGCTCTATACGACGAATATGTTTTGCCCTATTAGCTATAATTAACGGTACACGCTCGACAACAACAACCGATGTGTCAAGCCCCAACGCACTCGGTTCTCCAATGCCTATCTTTCTAATTAAGGCATAAAGGCTCATCAGCAAATTTTGTCGGCGGTTACGGGAATCTTCAGGATAATATATCCGGTGGATAATAATAAAGCGAAAATCACCCGGTATGCCATTCTTATGCAATGAAGGATAAGAGCTTGTTAGTTCTACTTCACCATCCGCAACAAGGTCATCAACTACTTGTCGTAAATAAAGGCTCACGCGCGGTTCTATACGAAAACCTATACGCATGGTTATACTAAACAATGTCCCTTTTATTAATGTGGAACAATTATATTCAAGTGTGTCTGGTGTATCCACAAATTCAAGGTTAATAAGCCAATAATGATCTGCCCGTTTAGGCTGCTTATTAATTATGGAATACAACAATTTATCGTCCACACAACCTTCTTTGTCTGCATGATTCACATAGACAAGATTAGAAGCATATTTGGATATGCTTTCGTCCGCCTTAATATCAGAAATAATGTTGTAGTATTCACTTAACCGTTTGGAAGACATATGTTTTCGACGAATTTTGTTGGCACTTACCCATACAAACATGATAAAACATAATAATCCACCTATTAACAGCGTAAACCAACCTCCGACCATAAATTTGGACAGGTTTGCAGCAAGGAAAATACCTTCAATAACACAATATCCGCCGACAAACAGTATTGATAGAATGCGTGGAATGTTATGCATATGCAAATAGAATCCCAACAACAATGTTGTCATCAACATTGTAATAGTTATGGCAAGTCCATAAGCGGCTTCCATGTGGGTGGAATCTCGAAACAACAATATAGTAAATATTACTCCAATATACATTACAAGGTTTACCATTGGAATAAATGACTGACCTTTTACGTTGGTAGGGTGCTTAATACGCATACGAGGCCAGAAATTCAAGTTCATAGCTTCACTCAATATGGAAAATGAACCGCTTATTAGAGCTTGGCTCGCAACAATAGCTGCCCCGGTAGCCATTGCTATGGAAAACAACAGTATTTCTTGTGGCATGATTGAATAAAATGGGTTCACTGTACCTTCTGCACTTTCCGGATGATGCAATACCCACGCTCCTTGCCCCAAATAATTTAGAATAAGCATCACCTTTACAAATATCCAACTGACCGTAATATTTCGTCTGCCACAGTGCCCTAAATCAGAGTATAAGGCTTCTGCACCAGTGGTACACAAGAAAACGGCACCCAATATCAGAAACCAGTGGGGGGATTCCACTAATAACCGTATGGCATAGTAAGGATTGAATGCCTTGAATACTTGAGGATAGGAAGTCAGACTGATAGCTCCGGCGATTCCAAGAAGCAGGAACCAAAGTAGCATAAATATGCCAAATGACCGTCCTATATTTTCTGTACCAAAACGCTGAATGAAAAATATAATGGTAATAATGGTCAGTGTAATAGGAATCACAGGCAGATGCGGACTGATACTTTCAAGTCCTTCTATGGCAGTTGTGACCGTAATGGCTGGAGTGATAATACCATCAGCAAGCAAAGTGCTCGCACCGATAATGGCAATGATGTAAATCCACCTTCTTCTGTGGCGGCGTAAAAGGGCATAAAGCGCAAGTATGCCACCCTCCCCGTTATTGTCGGCACGGAGAGCCACCAGCACATATTTCACCGTAGTCTGAAGAGTAAGCGTCCATATGATACAAGACAATGCGCCTAAAACATAATTTTCATCAAGAGCTTCTCCAGTATGAATGATGGCTTTCATAACATAGAGTGGCGATGTTCCAATGTCACCAAAAACAATACCCAATGTGATGAGCAACCCGGCAAATCCAAGTTTATGTTGAATATTGCCTTCTTTTGATAGGTTTGCCATAAAAAGTAGTTTTTTGTTCTACATATATTTGTTTTCCTTTCAAGCGGCGCAAATATAAAATAAAATCTTAACAATAAGATTTCACTTTTCTTTTTTCGTGAAAAATATCATATAAACCTTGACGATGGTCAAAGGCTTGTCTAAAAAAAATAGTCTGTTTGAATTACGTATAACTATTACAAATTAAATATCTTTGTAAACGGATTGAGGCTACTCTTTCCAAAGCATATTAGAATTAAGAAGAAACGTTATGTTTATCTTGTAGGTGAAAACGTAGGAAATTTTCAGACTGATGCAAGAGATAGCATAGTGGTTCTCACGCATATAGCGTGGGCTGCTATTGTTACATCTGCATCAAAGGTTTCCTACGACCTTCACTTAGACGTGGCATAGTTGGCTCACGTTTTTTCATTACAAATTTAACACCCAACAGAGTCAATGGGAAAGTATACCAATATGAATAAACTTATAATTCCGTTTCTGTCAATTATATCTCTATTTGTTGTAGCCTGCAATGATGACGACTACAAAAGTGAGCCAATTATTCCGTTCAGTCTTGAAAAAAACTATTATGAAACACGATTAGAACGTGGTGCTACGTCCATTTCAATCACAAACGGTAGTGGTGATATTAGTTTGGCAATAGAAGATGAAGATATACTGAAAGCTATTTATTCAAAATACAACGATAAGGAGGATAACAGAAAAGGACACATCAATTTGTATGGTTTGCAAAAGGGGGCGACAATGCTGACCATTACAGATAATATTACAAAGGATGTGGAAACTGTTGAAGTGAAAGTGACAGATTGTTATCTTGCATACGTGATCAATGACAGCAACCATCCGGTATTACCGGCAGGCACCACACTCTTTTTAGTGAACAATCAAGCGCAGGACTACTATCTGTTCGACCAAGACAACACATATAACAAGCCTATACTAAAAGACAACGGTTACGAGTTTTTCATCAAGCTGGATGCTGGCACAGGGACGGCACCCACCAACTACGCTATTCCAAACTTACGCTTATACAAGCACAATCCCGCCGATGCCGCAACTACTACATCGGAGTTCTATGATTTCCAGATAGAAATGTATGGCGAAGATGCCAGTTCTTCATCCGTGTTAAAAATCATCCAAGCCTATTTAGATGTGGATTGGGAGGAACTTATAAGCAATGCTCTGACCAAATCACCTGCTCCCATAGATATGACAATGATAATGACTGTACCCGATACAGACTATCGAATTAGAGGAATTTTAAGCACTGTATCCATTCCAGAACACATATTGGATTGATACATTGCTGCGATCAGGCAATTAAACTGATATAAAAGCCAACGAAAAGAACAATCAAGTTATGCTCTTTTCGTTGGCTTTGTTTTATTCAGACACTTTTTTCTGAGCAAAGATGCGTTCCATCTTAAAAAATACAAAAACACCCAATTTTACATTCTTGGAGTGTAAAATTGGGTGTTTATTTTGCAATTCACTGATTTTCAGAGTTTATTGCAGAGAGACAGGCTCTAACAAAATTCTGCCATTATCATAGGTACATAAAAAACAATAACCCTGAAGTTTGCTTGTTCAGCAGGGACAACAGGGTCTTACGCTTGCAAATATAGTCATCAATTTCTATATTTGCAAGAAAAGTCTTGTTTTTAAATTTATACCAAATGAAATATGACGAATGTTTGCAGGTGCTATCCCCGGCAAGATTAAATAAATACGCACAAGCAAGTGGCAATGAAAAAGCCAAGACCTTGCGTCTATACCAATACAACATCAAGTTGAGCCAACGTTTTTATGGAGTTATCGGTATGTTTGAGATAATGCTACGCAATGCCATAAACGCTCACTACAAACAATATTTCAATGATGATAATTGGATAATCAACCAAGCAAGACCCAATGGATTGCTTGAACAGGAAGCTTCCGAAATAGTACGCATACAGCGTACTTATACCAATATGGGAGTGTACAACAACGATAAGATGGTAGCTTCCTTTACATTTGGTTTCTGGACTTATCTGTTTACAAGACGCAATTATCGCATAGGAGGAAAAACACTTCTTCAAATATTCCCCAACAAAGCGCATGGCTTAAAACAAACAGACATCTACAAACAATTGACTGCCATCCGTGAATTTCGTAACCGAATAGCACATCATGAACCTATCTGCTTCAACGCTACACGTGCGATAGATACAAAATATGCCAAAGAGCATTATGAGTTAATACGAACCTATATAGAATATATGGGATTTGATTCGGATTCTGTATTGCGAATGGTAGAAAAGCCCGATTCTATACTAAAAGTAATAGATGGCATGAAGTAAATACCCCATCTTTGGCGGAATACATAAGGATGATTGGGAACAATTTGGGAACATCTCCGATAAAAAGAAAGAGCTAAGTATTTATTTATCAAATACTTAGCTCTTTTTCTTGTACCCAGAGCCGGGATCGAACCGGCATGGAGGTTAATCCACTGGTGTTTGAGACCAGCGCGTCTACCGATTCCGCCATCTGGGCAGAAAAGACGTGGCAAAGGTAAGGATAGATTTTGAATGCGCCAAATAATCTGTGTTTTTTTTCAAAAAAAGTTGATTGATACATCTTTCTAATAAAAAATAATTACATTAGCGGAATAATTAACATAAAAAAATGGCTCGCCCATGGAAAATAGATATTGCGTAATTATGGGAGGCGGCGTGGGAAGCCGCTTTTGGCCGTTCAGCCGAAACAACAGACCGAAACAATTTCTCGATTTCTTCGGAATTGGGCGTTCGTTGCTCCAAATGAGTTTCGACCGTTTCGCCAAAATCATACCCAAGGATCACATCTTCATCGTCACCAACGAAATCTATGTCGACCTGATCAAGGAACAGCTCCCCGACCTGCCGGCCGAGAATATTCTTTTGGAGCCGGCTCGCCGCAACACGGCTCCTTGTATTGCCTGGGCCTCGTATCATATCCGGGCAATCAACCCCAAGGCCAACATCGTGGTGGCTCCCTCCGATCACCTCATTCTCAAGGAGGATGAGTTTGCCCGCTGCGTAAATCAGGGTCTCGAATTCGTAGCTAAATATCCGGCTCTGCTCACACTGGGTATCAAGCCCAACCGACCCGAAACGGGATATGGCTACATACAGATTGGCGAGGATGCCGAGGGTGACATCAAAACGGTAAAGACCTTTACCGAGAAACCCAACCTCGAGTTTGCCAAGATGTTTGTCGAGAGCGGCGAATTCTTCTGGAACTCGGGTATATTTATCTGGAATGTACAGACGATTATCAACGCCTTCCAGAGATTCCTGCCCGATATTTCCAACCGGTTCGAAGAGCATAACGAGGTATTCAATACGCCGGCCGAGAAACAGTTTATCGACGAGAATTTTGCGGCTTGTCCCAACATTTCGATTGACTTTGGTGTGATGGAGAAGGCCTCGAACGTATTCGTTCTCTGTGCCGACTTCGGCTGGAGCGACCTGGGTTCGTGGAGCGCCCTGTATGACCACTCGCCCAAAAACAAAGACGGCAACGTGGCCCAGGGATGCAAGACCCTGCTCTACAACACCACAAACAACGTCATTGCCGTGAAGGGCGACAAGCTGGTGGTTGTCGAGGGGCTGAAGGACTACATCATTGCCGAGGCCGACAACGTGCTGCTCATTTGCCCCAAGAGCGAGGAGCAGAAGATCAAGCAGTTTGTAACCGACGCCAAGATGGCTTTCGACGATACCTACATCTAAACCGTCGTACAGCGTCGACACGATATAGGAAGAGCCGGAGGTTTTCCTCCGGCTCTTCCTGTTATTTGGCGTATGCCAATCGGTCTCGATTAAAAGAATTTGGTGGGGACGCCCCAAATGTCGGTGAGCAGGTTGTTGGCCAACCGGCTGGCACCGATTCTGAAGTGCTCGTTGTTGAGCCATTGCTCGCCCAGCACCTCTTTGACCACGCAATAATATTTCACGGCGTCGACCGTCGTAGAGATGCCTCCGGCCGGTTTGAAACCAATCATGGTTCCCGTCTGCTCGTAATACTCCCTTGCTGGCCTGCCGCATCACATAGGCAGCCTCGAGCGTAGCGGCGGGCTCGGTTTTACCGGTCGATGTCTTGATGAAATCGGCACCCGAATAGATGGACAGCAGCGAGGCCTTCTTGATATTCGAAGCCGTCTTCAAGGCACCCGATTCGAGGATAACCTTCAGATGCGACTCCTTGCAGGCGTGTTTCAGCTCTTCGATCTCCTGGCACATCTCTTCGTAATTCCCGGCCAGGAAGTTGCCTACGTTGATTACAATATCAATCTCGTCGGCCCCGTCGGCAACGGCCAGAGCCGTCTCGGCTACCTTCACCTCGGTAAAGGTCTGCGACGAGGGGAAACCGCCCGATACGGCAGCAATATTCACGGCCGACACGTCGAGGTTGGCGCGAACGGTTCCGGCAAAGTTGGGATAGACACAGATGGCAGCCACGTTGTCCATCTCGGGATGCTCCTCTTCAAAATCGTTCACCCGCTTGGTCATGCGCGTAATCGACTCGGTGTTATCCTCGGTATGCAGCGACGTCAGGTCGATGCAGTGGAACAAAAACTTGTACACATCGGGTGTACTGTTTGCGGCCAGATTGTCGCGAACGATTTTCCCTCCGCCAGCCACTACTTGGGCATCGTCCAAATCGGTGTTGTACCGACTCAACATTTCTTCGTATTTGTCCAGTTTATTCTCCATGTTTGGTCAGTTTAGGATTATTGATATGTCTTGTTTTATCTCGATTGGTTTTCTTCTCGATATTCTTTTCGAATGCAGCGGTCAGGTCCACGCCCGTCTGGTTGGCCAGGCAGAGCAGCACCCAGAAGACGTCGCACAACTCGTCCGACAGGTCGCTCTGCGCCTCTTCGCCCGGCTTGAACGACTGGTCGCCGTAGCGGCGCGAAATGATACGGGCCACCTCGCCCACCTCTTCGGTCAGGATGGCCATATTGGTCAGCTCGCTGAAGTATCGCACCCCCACACTCTTGATCCAGGCGTCTACCTGTTCTTGTGCCTCTTTGATTGTCATATTTCTTTACTCTTTGTTTTTGGTATCCATGCAAATGGTCACCGGGCCGTCATTTATCAATTCTACCTGCATGTCAGCGCCGAAAACACCCGTGGAGACCTGTCGGCCCACCTCCTCGGAGAAACGCCGGCAGAAGGCCTCGTACATAGGCACAGCCACCTCGTGACCCGCAGCGCGTATGTACGACGGGCGGTTCCCCTTCTTGGTCGAGGCCAGCAGCGTAAACTGGCTCACCACCATGGCCTCGCCGCCCACATCGAGCAACGAGCGGTTCATCACCCCGTTTTCATCGTCGAAAATGCGCAGGTTGGCGCACTTCTTAACCAGCCATTCGAGCTCCGAAAGCTCGTCGCTCTCTTCCACGCCCAGCAAAATCAAGAGCCCCCGACCGATTGACGAATGCAACTCACCGCCTATCGTTACCGAAGCCCGCTTTACCCGTTGAACAACTACTCTCATGTGAAACTCTCCATTTTTATCGGTGCAGATGTCGAGCCTATCCCCACCCGATCTTAACCGACCGGCGCAGTTCATACTCCCCTCTGCGTAAAGCACAAAGATAATACAAACGACAACAGAAACAAATTTTATTTCATCCGTTTCCCTCAGGTCTGCGATAAGCTATCGCTTCCCGATTAAACGGAATTGCCCTTGTATGGCATATTTATAATACTGATAATCAACTATATAAAAATCAAACCAGATGCTCTTTGATGATGCGAGCCTTGGCCTCGCCCACCACCGAGGCCAAATCGGCCTCCGACGCCTCTTTGATGCGCTTCACACTCTTGAAGTGCGTCAACAATGCATCGCGGGTTTTTGGCCCTATTCCGGCAATGGAATCGAGAGCCGACTTCACCTGCCCCTTGCTCCGCTTGTTGCGGTGGAAGGTTATACCAAACCGGTGAGCCTCGTCGCGCATGTGCTGAATCACCCGCAGCGACTCCGAATTTTTGTCGATATAGAGCGGCAGCGAATCGCCGGGAAAATAGATTTCTTCCAACCGCTTGGCAATACCCACGATGGGCACCTTGCCCCGCAGGCCCAACACCTCGAGCGACTCCAGTGCGGCACTCAACTGCCCCTTGCCGCCATCGACTATGATCAACTGGGGCAGCTCCTCCCCTTCGTCGAGCAACCGACGATAACGACGATAGATAATTTCGCGCATCGAAGCAAAGTCGTCGGGACCCACCACGGTCTTAATATCGAAATGTCGGTAATCTTTTTTCGAGGGTTTCCCCTTCTTGAAGACCACGCACGAAGCCACCGGATTGGTGCCTTGGATATTGGAGTTATCGAAACACTCCATATGCCACGGCAGTTCGGGCAAACGAAAATCTTGCTGGATGCGCGAAAGCACCCGCATCACCCGCTGCTCGGGATTCAGCTTTTCGTTTTGCTTCAGCCGGTCTATCTTGTACTGCTTCACGTTCTGCTCCGAGACCGCCAGCAATTTCTTCTTATCACCCCGTTGCGGAACCACAAATTCCACATCGTCGAAACTCGATTCGGGCAGGAAGGGAACCAGAGCCTCCCGGGCCTTACTGCCAAACCGCGACCTCAGCTCGGCAATACCCAGCGACAGAATTTCGGGAGCCGATTCATCGAGTTTTTTCTTATACTCGATGGTGATACTTTGTACAATCGACCCACCCCGCACGTGCATATAGTTGACGAAAGCTACCCCCTCGTCTTCATCGTAAGAAAAGACATCGATCTCGTGCAACGACGGATTTACGATAACCGACTTGGCCTTATATTTCTCGATTAAATCGTACTTCTCCTTAATCGCCTGCGCCTCCTCGAAACGAAGCTCGGCCGACAGGCTCTGCATCTCCTCCAACAGGTGACGACTCAACTGGTGAATATCGCCGTTGAGAATCTGGCGCACCTGCTCGATATAACCGTCGTACTCCTGTTCCGAAATCTTCCCCTCGCAACACCCTTTACAGTTTTTGATGTGGTATTGCAGACAGACCCGGAACCGTTTTTTTGCGATGTTTTCGGGGGTAAGCGCATAGTTGCAGGTGCGTATCGGATAGAGCTCGCGTATCAACGCCAGCACCGTCTTGGCCAAATGCACGTTGGCATACGGGCCATAATATTTCGAGCCATCCTTATTCACCCTACGGGTAAGAAATACCCGTGGAAAATGCTCGTTCCGCAAGCAAATCCACGGGTAAGTTTTATCGTCCTTGAGCAAGACATTGTAACGCGGCTTGTACTCCTTGATCAGACTGTTTTCGAGATGCAGGGCATCCTCTTCGGTCTTCACGACGATATACTGCAAGTCATAGATATTCTTCACCAACATATTCGTCTTGGCCGAATCGTGCACCTTGTTGAAGTACGAAGAGACCCGACGCTTCAGGTTCTTCGCCTTCCCCACATAGATAATCTTGCCCGTCTTGTCGAAATACTGATACACGCCAGGTGTATCGGGCAAGAGGGCAAGTTTGTTCTTAATATTTTCGTTTTTCTCGATCAATCCGTATCAATATTTGATAAGAGCCTCTACCTCGACATCGTCGGGGAAAGCCTCGCGGCCCTTCAAGAACTCCAGTTCGACCAGGAAATTGACATAGATTTTTTTCGGATTAAACCGTTTCACCAGCTTATAGGCAGCTAGCATGGTTCCACCCGTTGCCAGCAAATCGTCGTGCAACAGGACCACGTCGTTTTCGCAAAGGGCATCCTTGTGAATCTCGATTACATCTACCCCATACTCCTTGGTATAACTCTCCTGCCAGGTCTCGGCGGGCAGCTTGCCCGGTTTACGCATGGGCACAAATCCGGCCCCGATGCGGGTAGCCACAATAGGTCCCATGATAAAACCACGCGACTCTATACCCACCACTTTGGTTATCCCCTTCTCGGCATACATACGGGTGAGCATATCCGACAACTCTTTCAAGCAGTCGGGCTCTTTGAATACTGTTGTCAAATCTCTAAATACAATTCCCTTTTGCGGGAAATCGACCACGTCGCGAATCTTGCTTTTAATAATCTCTAAACTCATTTTTTATTCTTGTTATTTTGTTTGTCCTTCCCTTTTGTAATAAGGCTTTGCCCGATTTTGTTTCACGTGAAACATCAACGTCCGCACAGCAGCAACAAGATGTTTATATCGCTCGGCGAGATGCCTGGTATACGCGAAGCCTGTGCGATGGTTTCAGGGTCGATTCGTTCCAGTTTCTGACGGGCTTCGGTCGACAGCGCATGTATCTCGCTATACTTGAATCGTCCTTTTATGCGAATATGTTCAAGTCGGGCTATCTTCTCGGCAATCATCTTTTCGCGATCGATATAGCCCTGATACTTCATCTTTATCTCGGCAGCTTCTACAATTTCGTCGCGTCGGTTTTTGATTGAATCCAACTCCCGTTTCAAAGCCGGAACCAGTTGCGAGAGCTGTGCCAAATCGAGCTGCGGACGTAAAACCAAGTCAATCAACCGCACTCCCTGTTTCAGCGGCGTAGTACCCAAAGCCTCCAGCCCGGCGTTGATATAGGCCGGTTTTATCGAATAATGTTCAGCGAAATGGATTAAATGGTCTATCCTATCCCGCTTCTCCCGCAACAAATCGTAGCGGTCAGACTTGGCCAACCCCAACCGATAAGAGCGCTCGGTCAACCGCATGTCGGCATCGTCCTGACGCAGCAAGATACGGTATTCGGCCCGCGACGTAAACATACGATAAGGCTCGTCGACCCCCTTGGTCACCAGATCGTCGATGAGCACACCGATATAGGCCTCGTCGCGTCCCAATGTAAACGGCACACCGCCGTGACAGTTGATATGAGCGTTTATACCGGCAATAAGCCCCTGCCCTCCGGCCTCTTCGTAACCGGTCGTTCCGTTTATCTGACCGGCAAAAAAGAGGTTGGCAATCTGCTTGGTCTCGAGGTTATGGTTCAGCTGGGTGGGGTCGAAATAGTCGTATTCGATGGCATATCCCGGTCGATAAATGCGCACGTCGCGCAACGCCGGAATCGCCTGCAAAGCCCGCACCTGCACATCGAGCGGAAGCGACGAAGAGAAGCCGTTGAGGTAATACTCCTGCGTCGTCTCGCCCTCGGGTTCGAGAAAGAGCTGGTGCTCCGTTTTATCGGGGAAAGTCACGATTTTGGTCTCGATACTGGGGCAATAACGGGGCCCGATACTCTGGATTTGCCCGTTGTAAAGGGGCGAATCGGGCAACCCGGCACGAAGAATATCGTGCACGTGCTCGTTGGTATAGATGGTCCAGCAACTGCGCTGTTTCAACGGACGGGGCTGAAAATCGAGGAACGAGAATTTATGGAAATCGTTCTCGCCCCGCTGCTCGGCCGCCTCTTCGAAGTGGATGCTGCGGCCGTCGATACGCACCGGAGTACCCGTTTTCATACGGCCGACCGTAAAGCCCAGTTCGACCAATTGCTCGGTGATTCCGTACGAAGCCGGCTCCGAAATACGACCGCCACGCAACTTGGTGCGGCCGATGTGCATCAGACCGTTCATAAAGGTACCGGTCGTGAGCACCACGCATTTGGCGGTAAAGGTTACATTCATGGCCGTAACTACGCCCGTTACCCTTCCGTCTTTTACAAGAATCTGATTTACAGAATCTTGCCACATATACAAGTTGTCTGTATTCTCGAGAATCGAACGCCAGGTCGTGATAAACTTGGCGCGGTCGCTCTGCGAACGGGGGCTCCACATGGCAGGCCCTTTCGAGCGGTTCAACATCCGGAACTGGATGGCCGTCTCGTCGGTCACAATACCCATGAAACCACCTAAAGCATCGATTTCGCGAACAATCTGACCCTTGGCAATTCCACCCACGGCCGGATTGCAGCTCATCTGAGCTATCTTGTTCATATCCATTGTGATAAGCAAGGTCTTCGAACCCAGATTGGCCGAAGCGCATGCCGCTTCGCAACCGGCATGACCGGCACCCACCACGATTACATCGTAATTAAAATCCATTGTATTGTATTTCTCCATGACCTATGGGGAGAAAAAGCGAACGCTTCCCCACCCCCCTGGTCATATCTGTTTCTCGATTATCTCAGTTTCAGAGCCTCGTCTTCACAACGGGTCATCGCTTCGCGCTCACCCGGTCCTTTATCGTTGATTCCGCACAAGTGCAGAATACCGTGTATGATGATGCGATGGATCTCCTCGTCGTAGTCGGTCCCAAACTGTTCGGCATTGGAACGGACCGTATCCACACTGATGAAAATATCGCCGCTTATCTTATCGCCCTCGGTATAGTCGAAGGTGATGACATCGGTATAATAGTCATGCTGCAAATAGGCCTTGTTCACCTCGAGAATCTTCTCGTCGGAGCAAAAAATATAGGCTATATCGCCGCATTTTTTCCCGTACCCCGAAGCGACCCGACGAATCCAATCGGTCGTTTCTCTCTTTTTTATCGCCGGCATCTTGACATCTTCGGCAAAATAACTCACAGCCATAACTCGTACTTTTTATATTCTTATTGTCACTGCAAAGATAGTGCAAACCCGGGGGAGAAGCAAGTATATTCGTGCAGGAGAGGCATTCACAACCTCCTGAAAAGGTCAGACCGTTCTACCCTGTCCAGATTGTTTCCATCGCCACACAGGCCGCATTTCGCAGCATACGGTCAAAGATACACATTTATTCCGTTCCTTTCTATTTGAAGAAGAAATAAGAGACCGTAATGGCCGAAATGGCCCCTATCACATCGGCCAGCAGAGCATACCCCACGGCATAACGGGTCTTGCGCACCCCTACGCTACCGAAGTAAACGGCCAATATGTAGAAGGTGGTATCGGTCGAACCCTGCACGGTACAGGCCACCCGACCTACAAACGAATCGACTCCGTAGGTCGACATGGCATCGACCATCATCCCTCGCGAACCGCTACCGCTCAGCGACTTCATCAGCGCCGTAGGCAGCGCGCCCACAAACTCGGTATCGATACCCAACCACCCGAAGAAGGAAGCAAAGCCCTCGACAATATAATCCATGGCTCCCGAGGCCCGGAATATCCCGATGGCTACCAGAATAGCCACCAGGTAGGGAATGATCATCACCGCCGTCTTAAAGCCCTCTTTGGCCCCTTCGATAAAGGCATCGTAGACGTTGATACGCTTCACCAGACCCGAGACGATAAAGACCACGATAATGGTAAACAGGATGCTGTTGGCGGCAAAAGCCGAGTAGGTAGAAATCTTGTCTTCGGGCAACGACGAAAAGTAGTAGAAGACCCCGCCCACAAAAGCGGTGAGCCCGAGTCCCCACAGCACGATTACCCGATCGAAGATATTGATACGCTGCTTGATACACAAGGCCAGAAGCCCTACAAAAGTAGCCATAAAGGTGGCGATGAGAATAGGCAGAAAAACGTCCGACGGATTGGCCGCCCCCATCTGAGCCCGATAGGTCATCACCCCGATGGGTATCAAGGTAAGCCCCGAGGCATTCAGCACCAGAAACATCAGCATCGCATCGGTGGCCGTGTCTTTCTTGGGATTCAGTTCCTGCAACTCCTTCATCGCCTTCAACCCCAGCGGGGTAGCGGCATTGTCGAGTCCCAGCATATTGGCCGACACATTCATAAACATCGAACCCAAAGCCGGATGCCCCTTGGGTACACCCGGGAACAGTCGGGTAAAGAGCGGACTGATCAGGCGCGACAGCACGGCCACCATACCACCCCGTTCGCCGATTTTCATCAAACCGAGCCACAAGGTGAGAACACCCGTCAACCCCAACGAAATATCGAAGGCGGTACGGGCCGAAGAAAACGAAGCATTCATTATGTCGGTCCAAATGGCCGTATTGCCATACACTACAGTCTGTACCACCGCCACCACAAAGGCAATGACAAAAAATGCAATCCAGATGTAATTAAGAACCATACGACTGTTTTTGAATATTTTTCGTTTCCTGGGACAAAGATAGTGAAAGGTGAGCGCAGAATAAAATATCGAAACTTGTTTCAGATATTTTTTATGCCGAACCGTATCCTATCTTCTTCAAAGATAGTGAAAGCTGAGAGCAGAGGCAAATGGAAAACCAAGTTTTCAACATTTGACTATGCCGAGCCGCATCCTGTTTTCTCAGAAAACAGTCATTTTAGAGAGTCGCACACTCGCTCGAGGCTTAAAAAGAGAGAGGGCAACAACAGGCCAGCCGACACCGTTCTATTTCGCGTTTTTTTCCGCACGTTCCAAAACGCACATATATCACTACAACTCAAATAATTATCTAATTTTTATCTTCTGGAGAATCGAATATTTTCTTTCTTTCGATTACCTATGCGTCATTTTTTCAGCCAGGAACCTCTATTTTAACAATTCGAAATATTGTCGTCGACAACTGTTTTGTCGTGCAACAAAATTCATTCATCGGCCCATCGAAAAAAATTCACTACCTTTGTCTCAAACGACACAACACCATGCACACAGCACAAGAAATCGAAAAAGCCATCCGGGCAGCAGCCGACCCCGGGAAAGTGAAAACCCTCTCGGGCTTCTTCAAAACCGGAGAGGGACAATATGGCGAAAACGATATTTTCATCGGGGTGCCCGTCCCCGTCATACGAAACATCACCAAGCAATACCTCGACACTCCACTTGCCGAACTCACCACTCTGCTGCATAGTCCTGTGCACGAGTTGCGCATGGCAGCTCTCCTCTGCATGGTCGAGCAGTTCAAGAAAGCCGACAAAGCCCAACGCACGGCCCTGTACAACACCTATCTGGCCCACACCGCTTGTATCAACAACTGGGATCTGGTAGACCTCTCGGCCTCGCAAATCGTAGGGGGCTATCTCGAACACCGCGACCATGCCCCGCTCTACCGTCTGGCTCAAAGCCCACAGCTTTGGGAACAGCGTATCGCCATCGTCGCCACCTGGCAATGGATTCGCCGCGGTCACCTCGACGATACCCTGGCTCTGGCCGACCTGCTGCTCCACCACGAGCACGACCTCATACGCAAAGCTACGGGTTGGATGTTGCGCGAGGTCGGCAAGAAAGACAAAGCCCGCCTGTGCCGGTTTCTCGACACCCGTTACCGACAGATGCCGCGCACCATGCTACGCTACGCCATCGAGCGATTCACCCCCGAAGAGCGCAAACATTACATGCAAAAATAGGAATACGAGTCAGAGCCTGCCCTCGCGACGCCATTGCCGTTTGTACTTGTAGAGCCGCTGCAACAGTTTGAGCGACGTGATGTGCCAGTAATAACGCCGAACGTGTTCGCGGCAGCACAACTCGATAAAATCCCAACTGCCCACCCGCTTCTTCATGAGCATTCTGATAAAGAGAAACGACATCTTTATCTCCCTGAAATACGACACCCGAGAGTTGGTCTTCTCGAGATAAAAAGGCAAACGGTCGGCCCACTTCCGGTGGAACCGCACCGTATCGTCGAGCCACGGCTGGTTGTAGGAGCCCTCGGAAAAGTGCTCCAGCAGCACATCGTTCGTCACATAGTTGACATACTTCTGCCCCACAGCCATCGAAATATCGAGGTCATACAGATGGAACCCCTGGAAAGTCGCCTCGTCAAACCGAGTCTCGGCCCACACCTCCTTCCTCATAAACAGGCACATGCCGTCGAGCACGATTACCGGCGAAGCCGATACCTTGTCGGGGTTGGCAATGCAATATTTAATCGAGCCGTTCCTGAACCGCTGTATATAATTGTAGCGTGTATACTGCTTCATCGAGCCCCACCCCGAGTAGGCCGCCAGCTTGGCAGTCGAACCGGCAAAACCCACCACACCCGTCGCGGGCCGTTGCAAGAGCGACACGATGCGCTCGCCCCAATCGGGGGTTCTGAAAAATATATCTTCATGAGCAAAGCAGAGGTATTCGCCTTTTGCCTTCGCGGCACACAAGTTATATACATGAGTAATACCGTAGCCCGTCTCGCGGTTGTCGTGAACGACAAACTCGCAAGGACAACCTACCGTCATGAGCACATTCTCGCAAAACTTTTCCAGTTTCGCCGGGTCGACCGAACAAACTATCATGGAAATCATGCCAAACAATCCTCCTCTCGATTACAAAACCAAACCGTCTCGGCTCCTCGTCAGTAAAACACCTCAGCCGCGAAACCCATGAAAACAGACTCTCAACAGCCTAATTTTTCGGGTCTTTCTTTACAGGCACATTTATAAATATTATCTTTGTCAAAGATAAAGCAGCGATTTTTTCTTACATATTATTTCGACCAATCGCCGTTTTATATCGAAAAAAATAACCAAGTCACCCCGAAATGGAACACATTCACCTGTTTTTCGCCTTGAACGACACCTACTGTCGGCACTGTTGCACGACAATAGTTTCCCTCCTGGAGAACAACCCCGACGACTTCTTCGACATCTACCTCCTCTCGGACTATATCTCGCCCGAGAACCGGCAGAAACTCTCGTCGCTCGGGCAACGATACAGCCACCACACGATACATTTCCACATCGTCGACGATACCGACTTCCGCAACTTCAACCTCAACATCGGGTACATCACCCTGCAAACCTACTACCGGTATGCCATCGCCGAGTGGTTTCCCCAACTCGACAAAGCCCTCTATCTCGACTGCGACCTGGTGGTAAACGGCCCGCTCAAAGCCTTGTGGCAGACCGATATAACCGACTATATCTGTGCCGGGGTCCCCGATTTGTGGATTGAGAACATCTACTACAAGCCCGAGATAGGCATGTCGCTCGACGAACTCTACATCAACGCCGGGGTACTCCTGCTCAATCTGAAAAGAATGAGAGAGGAACACACCGGCCGACTCTTGTCACAGGCCACCGCACAGCCGCCCTGCAAAATAAAATTTCAGGACCAGGACATCATCAATCTCGTGTGCCGGGGCAAAATCAAGGCTCTGCCCGAGAGGTTCAACTTCACGACCGAAAACGCCTTCAAACACCCCGACCAACGGGCCGAAGCCACCATCATTCACTATACCGGCGAACGCAAGCCCTGGTGCGGCGAGGTCTGTGCCAACCCCTTGAAACACCTGTATTTCGACTATCTGAAAAAAACACCTTATAACGATACGCTAAAAAAAGACTCCATGTTGAAACGACTGACCCACCTCTTTTCCCGCAAACCGAAAGAGTCGTCTCGCCCCATACGCGTGGCCCTGCTCATCGACGAATTTTTCGGCGGTGCCGGAACGGCATTCGGCGGATACGGTTTTCTGGCCCGACACTACATTGCCAAATATCTCCCGTGCGACGATATACAAATAGACGTGCTGCTGCGACTCGACTACCAGCGGAAGAAGAAAAAAGCAACCAAAACCCGGGTCGACAACGTCGACGTCTACGTCCTGCCCGGCCGGAAATATGCCTCGGCCTGGCTAAAGAAAAAGAACTACGACCTCTACTTTTCCATCGAGCTAACCAGCTCGTTCCTCCAGTACGAACCCGACCCCAACAAGCGGCTGCTTTTGTGGGTACAAGACCCGAGGCCCTGGAAGGACTGGCTCGAAATACAAACCGTCAAACTTTTCCCCGAGTCGTGCTACTGGAATACCGAGGTCTACGAACTCGTACACCGCCTTTACACCGAGGGGCGTGTCACCTTCGTTACCCAGGGCCGGTTCCTCATCGAGAAGGCACGTTGCCTCTACCGACTCTCGCCCGAGACCCCCATCGCCTATCTGCCCAACCCGGTAGATATCGACCCCCAATTCGACGTGAAGAATTTCCCCAAGAAAAACCACATCATCTTCATCGGCCGCATCGAGTCGGTAAAGCGAGGCTGGCTCTTCTGCGAGATAGCCAAACGCATGCCCGAGTACGAGTTCTACATGCTGGGGCAATCCTTCCGCGAAAAAGCACAGAACGACTCGGTCATGGCGCAATACCGGTCGGGAATCAAAAACCTGCATTTCACGGGACATGTCGAGGGAGAAGAAAAATTCAACTATATCAAAGAAGCCAAAATTCTTGTCAACACCTCCATACACGAAGCTCTGCCCGTGACCTTCCTCGAAGCACTCGCCTGCGGAACCCTGCTGGTGAGCTGCCAGAATCCCGAGGAGCTCACCGAGAAATTCGGGGTCTATACCGGCCCCGTGCTGGGCGACGGATTCGACAAAATCGACCTTTTCGTCGAGGCCATTCGCTCCCTCATGGAGAACGAAGAGAAGCGGAAAACTCTCTCCATCGCCGGATATGAATATGTAAAACAGGTACACAACGTGCCCGACTTCATACGCAACACCCGCGAACTTATCCGTCGCGAAGCCCGCAAATAAAAATCTCTTTGCCAACCCACGAGCCTATTGCCGTATAATCACTACTTTTACAAAAAAGAAAAAACGACAAGAGCATGACACCCCAAGTATCGGTCATCATTCCCGTTTACAACGTAGGCAAATACCTCGAAAAATGCCTCTCCTCGGTCGTGGAGCAAACCTTTACCGACCTGGAAATCGTTGTCGTCAACGACGGCAGTACCGACGACTCGCCCCAGATCATTGCCCGATTTGCCCGACAGGATTCACGCATCGTGGTCATCGACAAGTCGAACGAAGGGCTCGCCTATGCCCGCAAATCGGGTGTAGAGGCTGCCCGGGGCACCTATATCTACCACCTCGACGGCGACGATTACCTCGAACCCGATGCTATCGAGCTGATATATGCCCAAGCCCGGGAAACTGATGCCGACATGACTATAGCGCCTTTCGTAATCGACTATCCCGAGACCGGCCAGTCGCAGCACTCGCTCGTGCCGGGTCGCGAAAGCTACACCGGACTGGAATACTTCTCCGAAATTGCTTTCACCCGAGCCCATTGGTCGGTATTCAGCTACCTGCACAAGCGCAACCTGTATGACCATGTCACCTTTTGCAAAGGGCTAAGCTACGGCGAAGATGTTTACCTCACCACACAATTAACCTACTACTCCTCACGTATAGCTGTCATCAAAGGCAAGCCTCTCATGCACTATATCATACGGAATAGCTCCATCACCAACAGCAGGTTCAGCGAGCAAAAGGCCCGCGACATACAGCTCTACCCCGACCTGATAAACGATTTTTTCAAGGATAAACCCGAATATGCCTCGTTGCAAAAAGAACTCGGGGCTATCCGCATACAAGCCTACAACACCCTGTTGAGCAAACGGTGGTTCAACGATGCCCACCGGCTGAGCCGGGAGTCGCTCTCCATCTTGCGCCAATACCCCGACCTCAGGAACATCCCCCAGATACGGGCCTTCCGCAAACTCTTCACTCTCTATGCCCACAGCCGGGTATTAGGAAGATTGTATGCCCAGTATTATATTTGCAAAAAGAAAATCAAGTAATGGCACCCCGAGTCTCTGTCGTCATTCCCGTTTACAACGTGGGCAAGCAGCTCGAAACCTGCTTGCAGTCGGTTGTCGGTCAAACTTTTACCGACCTGGAAATCGTTGTTGTCAACGACGGCAGTACCGACGACTCGCCCCAGATTGTCGCCCGGTTTGCCCGACAAGACCCCCGCATCGTAATCATCGACCGACCCAACGAGGGAGTAGCCTATGCCCGCAAACACGGTGTGGAGGCTGCCCGGGGAGAATACATACAATATCTCGATGGCGACGACTTCCTCGAACCCGATGCCATCGAACTGCTCTACCGGAAAGCTGTCGACGAACAGGCCGATATGGTAGTACTCCCCTTTTGGCTCGAAAGTGAAAACCGCAAGAAAGCCTCCAACCCTACACCGGGAACCTACGATTCGGTATCGTTTTTCTACTCCCTGGCCTTTTGCCGCAACTATTGGGCCGTGTGGTCGTTCCTGCACAAGCGGTCGCTATACGCCGGGGTACATGTCGAAAAAGGATTGAGCTATGGCGAGGACGCCTATCTGGCCTCGCAACTGACCTACTTTGCCCGCAAAATCGTGGTACTCGAGTCACACCCGCTGTTGCACTATGTCATTCACAGCGGCTCGGCCACCCTGAGCGGGTTCTCCGAAAAAAAGGCTCGTGACATCGAACTGTATCCTCAACTGCAACGGCGTTTCTATGCCGACAAGCCTACCTATCGACAAGTAGAAAAAGCTCTTGCCAATGTCGAATTGGGAGCCATCGTCCTGTTGTTGAGCAAACGCTGGTTCGGCGAGGCCCGACGCCTGGCCCTGCGAGCCATGGAAATCGAGAAACAATTCCCGGGGCTGCTGCACCAGCGCCCCGCCCGCCATTATCGCAAACTGCTGAAAGCCTATGCCCGCAGCGAATTTTGGGGCAAGCTGATGGCTCGGTATTATCTCTTCACCCGGAAAATAAAATAGACACAAACCATGAAGATTCTCTTCTTTTCGCATGGAAAACGCGCCAACGGCGGCGCCGAACGCTGCTTGCTCGACCTCATCAAAGGAATAAAGCAAGCCCACGAGTCGTGGGAAATCTATGTGGTCTTCCCGGGACAAGACGAATTATGGGAAATGTCTCGTCCCTACCTGTCGGGGTATGCCTTCATACGACAACCCTGGTGGCTGGTTCGTCCCAAAAAGAACGGCTGGCGCAAGCGGCTTCTCTTCAACATACAGAAGCGTAATGCCATACGCCAAACCCGCAATTACCTCCGCACCGTCGCCCCCGACATAGCTATCACCAACACCCTGGCGACCCCCATCGGTGCCTGGGCAGCACGGGAAGAGAACATCACACACTATTGGTTCATACACGAAATTCCCCCGTTGGCACGCAATCTGGTCTACCTTTTCAACGAAGGGAAAAGCCTCAAACAAGTCGGTGCCCTGTCGCAGAAAATCATCGTCCCCTCCGATTTCGTAGGCGAATATTACAAAGCCCATTTCCCCGAAGCCGGGAAAATAGAGGTCGTGTACCAGTCGGTCGACATCGTGCCCCCCGCACGTCCCCGGGTCGACCAGCCCTTCACCATAGGCATGCTGGCCAATTTCGAGCCCAACAAGGGACAACATATCGCCATCGAGGCCTTTCGCGAGGTCGTGAAAGAGTACCCCGACACACACCTGCTGCTCATCGGCGGCAACCACAGCCGATATGCCCAGGAAATCAAGGAAAGCGTCATTGCCTACAAACTGGAATCGAATGTCTCGATTGTCGAGCACACCATTCACCCCCACGACTACCTCATACAGGCCGACGCCGCCCTGGTATGCTCGGGTTTTGAATGTTTCGGCCGGGTAATCGTTGAGGGACTCAAATGCGGGCTGCCCGTCGTTGTTCCCGACAAACCTTTCGGCCGGGAACTGATTCGGGAGGGATACAACGGTTTTCTCTACAACCGCGACGATGCCCATGACCTGGCCCGCAAAATCATCTTGCTACGCCGGCAAGACCTCTCTACCTTGAAACAGAATGCACTAGATTCGGTCGAGAACCGCTTCTCGGTCCATTCATTCGCCCAAGATTTTACTGCTATCATCAATCCTGCAAAGTCATGAACAAGCCCTCGGTAATCATCGTCATTCCCATCTACACAACACGATTATCCGACCTCGAACTGGCGGCTTTAGACCAGTGTTTCCGGGTGCTCGCCACACACGATATATGTTTCGTGAAACCCCAGTCGCTCGATTTGACACCCCTCGCCGACCGCTATCGGACCGACTACGTCGTCGACTTCCCCGATACCTGTTTCCTGGGCATCGCCGCCTACAACCGACTCATGATGTCGCCCGAGTTCTACGAGGCTTTCGAGCAGTGGGAATACATGCTCATCTATCAGCCCGATGCCTGGGTCTTCGCCGACAACCTCGACGACTGGTGTGCCCGCGGCTACGACTATATAGGGGCTCCCTGGATACCCAAACCCAAATACGGCCGGCTCTACTATCGCCTCTTCAATCGCCTGAAACGGGCTCTCAACCGGGTGTCGGGGGCTTCGGACTACAGCCAGCTCTACTATCAGGTGGGCAACGGCGGGCTGTCGTTGCGGCGCATCGCCCTCTTTGCCCGCACCGCTCGCGACATGGAACCGCAAGTAGCCCGTTATTTGAGCCATCCCGGGGTCGATTTCTACAACGAAGATATTTTCTGGAGTCTCGAAGCCAACCGCGACCAAGAGCGGCTGAAGATACCCCACTGGCAAGAGGCGCTCCAATTCTCGTTCGACAAGAACCCGGCCGTCTGCTACGAACTCAACGGCCACCGGTTGCCCTTCGGGTGTCACGGCTGGAGCAAAAAAAATATGTTGCCCTTTTGGGAACAACATATCCAAACACTTAGACACGGCTAATCGCACCGTCTCTAACCCTCCCCTCGCTTACAGGAAAGGAAGGTATCGCGATATTTTCTTCCGCATGTTCGACGAAGTCTGCACAAAACGTTCCTCGCCCGAAGCATTGTCGTCGAAACATTTCAGATACACGGCATTCATCTCGTCGGCCAACCGTTTCGGGTCGAACCGCACGACATACGCCTTGCCCTGCTCGATCATTTCGTGGCGCAGTTTCTCATCGCTCATCACCCGCTTCATGGCATCGGCCATACCGGCCACATCGTCGGGACCTACATAAATCGAGTGAGGTCCGCCGGCCTCTTCGAGGCACGACCCCGTGGCGGCTATTACCGGCACACCGGCACAGAGAGCCTCGACAAAGGGAATGCCGAACCCTTCGAACCGCGACGGATAGACAAACGCCGTAGCCAGATGATACAGTACGGGCAGATCGCCGAACTTCAGATTATGAATAATGTGTACCCGGTCGCTCAACCTATGAGCCTCGACATAGGCCTTCACCTTCTCGGCGTAAGGGGTGCATTTGCCCACGGCCACCAGATGCACATCGCCCAACCGCTCGATAGCCTTCACGGCCAGCAGCAGGTTTTTACGCTCCTCGATAGTGCCCACACTCAAGATAAAGTGGTCGGGCAGCCCGTAGGCCTGACGCACACGCTCCTTCTCACCGGCTGCTACCGGCTTAGCAAAAACAGGGTCGCAACCCTGATAAACCACATCGATCTTGTCGGGCGAGATGCCGTAAAACTTCACGATGTCGCGCTTGGTACACTCGCTCACCGCCACAATGCGGTTGGCCTTGCGGCACGCATACCTGAACTTGTAGTTATAGATTTTTCTATCCAACCAGTGATAATATTGGGGATAGCGCAGGAATATCAGATCGTGAATGGTCACCACACTGCGAATACCCGTGCGATGGAGCCCGATGGGAAGTTCGTTGCTCAATCCATGATACAGCTGTACACCGTCTTGCAGTAACCCCCGTTTGATAAAGAAAGTACGCCACAAGGCCTTGCAACTTTTCATCAAGAAAGTGCGGGGCAAAATCGAAGCCACATTCTTGTGCTTCAACAGGGAATCATACGAGGCATTCTTGCATCTTTTGGGTATATACATACGGTACTTGTGCTCGTTGCCGTACGTAGCCATCGTATCTACCATGAATCGGCTGTAATTGCCCAATCCGGTAAAATTGGCGTTAGCCCTTTTTGCATCGAATCCTATAATCATCCTTAAATCTCAATTTACGGTTTACATAAGAATAGATGTATTCTACACCTATTTTGCTGCATGCCTCTCAAAAAATTTTAGGTTTTTCTTCCATTTCTCGAACAGGCAAAATAAATTTCTCATTTTTAAAACATTATAGAGATACGTTTCCCCTATTGCCATTTCCTGTTTTTTTCATCTATCTCGACAAGCGACTTTGCCCGGCGACAACTATTCTACACAGAATCCGGGCACAAAGGTACATTTTGTTGCAATTATTTTTATCTTTGTGCAAATAAAAATACGGTATATCCCCCGTATTTCCCGCAAAAAGAAAGAGAGATGGTACACAAATTCGACTTTTTAGTCATCGGTTCCGGTATTGCCGGAATGAGTTTTGCCCTCAAAGTGGCTCACAAAGGAAAAGTAGCCCTCATTTGCAAAACCGAATTGGAAGAGGCCAACACCTATTTCGCTCAAGGAGGCGTAGCTTCGGTAACAAACACACTGGTCGACAACTTCGAAAAACATATCGAAGACACCATGATAGCCGGCGACTGGCTCAGCGACCGCGCCGCTGTCGAGAAGGTCGTGCGCGAGGCACCCTCACAAATCAAGGAGCTCATCAAATGGGGTGTAGACTTCGATAAAAACGAAAAAGGCGAATTCGACCTGCACCGCGAAGGCGGTCACTCCGAGTTCCGCATCCTCCATCACAAGGACAACACCGGTGCCGAAATCCAGGACAGCCTCATCAAGGCCGTCAGACAACACCCCAACATCACCATCTTTGAGAAACATTTCGCCATCGAAATCATCACCCAGCACCATCTGGGAGTTACCGTCACCCGACAGACGCCCGACATCGAGTGCTACGGTTCCTATGTACTCGACCTCAATACCGGCAAGGTAGAGACCTTCCTCTCCAAAGTGACCCTCATGGCCACCGGCGGCGTGGGTGCCATCTACCAAACCACCACCAACCCGCTCGTGGCTACCGGCGACGGAATCGCCATGGTATACCGGGCCAAAGGTACCGTCAAGGACATGGAGTTTATCCAGTTCCACCCCACGGCTCTCTACCATCCCGGCGACCGCCCCTCGTTCCTCATCACCGAGGCCATGCGCGGCTACGGTGCCGTGTTGCGTACGCTCGACGGTAAGGAGTTCATGCAGAAGTACGACCCGCGCCTGTCGCTGGCTCCCCGCGATATTGTGGCCCGGGCCATCGACAACGAGATGAAAAACCGGGGCGACGACCACGTCTACCTCGACGTCACTCACAAAGACCCCGAAGAGACCAAGAAACACTTCCCCAACATCTACGAGAAGTGCAAGAGCCTGGGCATCGACATCACCCGCGACTACATACCCGTAGCCCCGGCCCCCCCCTACCGCCAGCCCCCCCGCCCCGGATTCACCCGCCTCTATGCCGTGGGCGAGTGCTCCTGCACCGGTCTGCACGGCGGTAACCGGCTGGCATCCAACTCGCTCATCGAGGCCGTAGTCTATGCCGATGCGGCTGCCAAACACAGCCTCAAGGTCATCGACAACTACTCCTATCAAGAGAATATCCCCGAGTGGAACGACGAGGGGACCGTAGAGCCCGAAGAGATGGTGCTCATCACCCAAAGTGTCAAGGAGGTGGGCCAGATCATGAGTACCTATGTAGGTATCGTCCGCTCCAACCTGCGCCTCAAACGGGCCTGGGACCGTCTCGACATCCTCTACGAAGAGACCGAAAGCCTCTTCAAGCGCAGCAAGGCTTCGAAAGAGATTTGCGAGCTGCGCAACATGATCAACACCGGTTATCTGGTGATGCGTCAGGCCATGGACCGCAAGGAGAGCCGAGGGTTGCACTACACCATCGACTACCCGCACCCCGACACCACACCGCACAAGTAACCGGTCGAAAACACGACTGTCGACCCACGCGTAGTACCGCATTGCTTATATCAACGGGGCTGTGTAGAAATGATTCGTTTTTCCCACAGCCCCTTGTTGTCGATAGCATGCACCATGCCGCCCGGAAAAAATAGAACTAAAAACCAATATATTGTTATGAAAAATCGTATCATCCCCGTTGCCATAGCGACAATAGCGATGACAACCTTTTCAAATTGTAATCAAGTGAAGAAAATAGAACATCTGCCCTACCCCGAAACCGAGCGCGGCAACGTGACCGACAACTACTTCGGCACCGAGGTGGCCGACCCGTACCGCTGGCTCGAGGACGACCGCTCCGAAGCGACGGCCGCCTGGGTAAAAGCCGAAAACGAAGTGACCTTCGACTACCTGTCGAAGATTCCCTTCCGCCAGGCCATCAAAGAGCGACTGACCGAGCTGTGGAACTACCCCAAAGAGAGTGCCCCCACGAAAAAGGGCGACTGGCTTTACTTCTCGCGCAACGACGGTTTGCAAAATCAAGACATCATCTACCGGCAGGCCAACCCCGAAGCCGAAGCCGAGGTATTCCTCGACCCCAACCAACTCTCCGACGACGGAACGGTAGCCCTGGCTTCCACCTCGTTCTCGAAAGACGGCAAATACTTTGCCTTCGCTACGGCTGCATCGGGCTCGGACTGGGTCGAGATACACGTCATGGAGACCGAGGGTAAACGTCTGCTCGACGACTGCATCGAGTGGGCCAAATTCTCGGGAGCCACCTGGAGCCCCGACAGCAAAGGCTTCTATTACAGCCGATACGACGAACCCAAAGAGGGCGTGTTTACCTCCAAGAACGAATATCAAAAGGTCTATTATCACCAAGTAGGCACTCCCCAAAGCGCCGACCGCCTCGTCTATACCGACCCCCAGCATCCGCTGCGATACTTCTCGGCCTGGGAGAGCGACGACAGCCGCTGGGTATTCGTCCTTTCGTCCGAGGGTACATCGGGTAGCGAGATTCTCTACAAACGCAAGGGCGACTCCTCCTTCCAGGTTCTGCTCAAGGGCTTCGACTACGATTACAGCCCCGTCGAGTGCCAGGACGACCAGCTCTACGTCATGAGCAACGAAGGGGCCGAGAACTACCACCTCATCAAAATCGACCTCAACGACCCCACAAAACGCCAGGTAGTCATCGCCGAAAAGGAGAATCTGCTCGAGAGTGTCAGCTCGGCCGGTGGCTGCCTGATGGCCATCTACCTCGAGGATGCGCAAAACAAGGCCTATCAATACGGTCTGGACGGCAAGCTCATCCGCGAAATAGAACTGCCGGGTATAGGCACAGTCGAAGGCTTCAACGGCGAAAAGGAGGATATAGAACTCTACTACTCGATTACCACCTTCACGGCCCCGGCCACCATCTACTCGTTCAATCTCGAGAGCGGCAAGTCTACCCTCTACTTCCGTCCCGAAGTGGCCTTCAACCCCGACGACTTCACCACCGAACAGATATTCTTCACCAGCAAGGACGGCACACGCGTGCCCATGTTTGTCTCGCACAAGAAAGGGATGAAGCTCAACGGCAACAACCCCTGCTACCTCTACGGTTACGGCGGTTTCCAGATTAACCTCACCCCCTCTTTCAGCCCTTCGTCGATCATGTTCATGGAGCAGGGCGGCGTGTATGTCTTCGTCACGCTGCGCGGCGGACTCGAATATGGCGAGAAATGGCACCGGGCCGGCATGCTCGAGAACAAGCAGAACGTATTCGACGACTTCATCTCGGCAGCCCAATACCTGATAGACAACCGATACACCTCGTCGAAGAAACTGGCCATTGCCGGCGGCTCGAACGGCGGTCTGCTGGTAGGTGCCTGCGAGGTACAGCGGCCCGACCTCTTTGCCGTGTGTCTGCCCAGCGTGGGCGTTATGGACATGCTCCGCTACCACAAGTTCACCATCGGTTGGGGTTGGGTAGTCGAGTATGGCTCGAGCGACAACCAGGAGCAGTTTGAATACCTCTACAAATATTCGCCGCTGCACAACATCAAGAAGGGCGAGAAGTACCCCGCCACCCTCATCACCACGGCCGACCACGACGACCGGGTAGTGCCGGCCCACTCGTTCAAGTTTGCGGCTCAGATGCAATATGCCCAGTCGGGCAACGCCCCCATACTCATACGCATCGAAACCAACGCCGGGCACGGTGCCGGCAAGCCTACCTCGAAACGTATCGACGAGGCTACCGACTGCTACGCCTTCCTGTTCCAGAATACAAATACTCCCTATATTCCTGTCAATCAGAAGAAATAAAGCAGATATTCCCTCCTGAGAAAAGAGTTCGCCCCCGGTTGGGGACGAACTCTTTTTCATTTCCACACACCCCCGAAACAAATTTATAGCCAACTCTACCCCTGCTTTCCCGAACCATTTCTCTCCCCGGTTGTTCTTACCATACAAAAAGCAATCTGCCATGATGAAATCGATTCAAGGAACCCAGACCGAACAGAACCTGCTCAAAGCCTTTGCCGGCGAGTCGCAGGCCCGTAACCGCTACACCCTCTTTGCCCGGAAGGCGCAGGAGGAAGGATATGAACAAATCAGAGCCGTCTTTGCCGAAACGGCCGAACAGGAGCTGGCCCACGCCACCCGTTTCTTCAACTTCCTGCAAGGGGGCATGGTCTCCATCACCGCCGAATATCCGGCCGGACGCGTAGGCACCACGGCCGAAAATCTGCTCGAAGCCGCCGAGGGCGAGCGCCTCGAATGGAGCGACCTCTACAACAACTTCGGACAGGTGGCTGCCGACGAAGGATTCAAGGATGTGGCCACGGCCTTCAAGATGGTCGCCCAGGTCGAGAACTTCCACGAGTGGCGCTACCGCAAACTGCTCGAACGGCTCCACGACGACACCCTCTTCAAACGCGAGACTCCTATTCGCTGGCAATGCCGCAACTGCGGCTACATCTACGAAGGTACCGTGGCCCCCGCCCGATGCCCAGCCTGTCTCGAACCGCGCGCCTTCTTCGAGCCCGCCCGCGAAAACTATTGAACAAAACTATCTATCTTTTCATACGACCCAGCCCGTGGTTTGCGACTCCCCGTCGCCGCCACGGGTCTCTTTTTTTACCCCCCTGAGCCATTCCTCGCCTACGGCTTCATGGCCGAGCGGGCGAGCAACTTGTGCCCGATGCGACAATAGAGGCACTTGTGTGCCTGGCAATATTCGTTATTCAACTGTATCACAGCCTGGCTCTCGAGCGCACTGTTGACCCCCACCCCCATTGAGGCGAAACGGCGCACAATCGAGTTCTTCTCGGGACGCAACGACTCGAGCAACGCCAGGGCCCAGTCGGTCATCGCCTCGTTACCGGTCGATACCCCACAGGCATAGAGCAGCGGGGCCACGGCGTTGATGAGCACGATGTCGATCGCACTCTCGCCCAGCACCGCACTCGACTCGGGCGAGGCATGCCCGAAGAGGTAGTGTGTAGTCCAATAACCCGACAGCTCGACCTTGAAGATAGCCCGCAGCGCCTCGTCGCTGTCGGCCTCGCAGATGCGCGAAAAGAGGTTGAATCCCCGGTGTATATACTGGGCCAGCATGGCAATGCGCCGGTGGGGAAAGTTGGCCGGCCGCAGCCTGAAGAACTTCCAGCTGTCGGGGTTGATGGGCGTGAGCCCGAACTTGTTTCGCAAGAAGGCATACTCACCCGTCAACCGCGTATAGTAGTCGTCGCCCGCATGCTCCCCCTCGACCAACAGTCCCGCCTGCCCGAAGAGGAAAGCCTCGACCTGCGCCAGCGAGTCGGCATGCTTCTGCATGAAACGCAGCGGCAGACTGCGGGCCAACCGCTCGAAGGCGTCGCCGTTGATGCCGAACCCCAGGCTGCGCGATACCGCCACGTAGCACACCTCTTCCCAACTACCCCGATAGAGCTCGAGCCAGTCGTGCAGACGCTGCGCCTTGGCCTGCAACCTCTCCACGGCCAGCGACGAAATCCAGTCGGCCAGCAACACCGGATCGAAATCGCCGATGTACCGGGCACACGACTGGCTGGGCGAGTGGGCCACCAGCGATTCGTAATCGGCCCGGAACGTGGGCGAACACGACAGCACCAGCGTGGGAATCTCCTCACCGTCGGTGCGGTAGACCGGGGTATCGGCCACCTCGACCACATGCAGCACCACCGAGTCGTAGGCCGGGTCGAGGTGATGGTTGTGCCGCCGCCAGTCCGAAGCCCGCCGGTGAATTTCCACGTTACCGGCCCAGACGTAACCGTCGATTCCAATTTTGGCATTGAAAAAATCGGGGCCCGAGTCGGTATTCAACCGCCCCACGTCGATTACCCGCACCTTGCGGCCGTCGCCCCGCGCCC
>ERZ780067.152-NODE-152-length-37280-cov-5.71729_pt1 | contig 37280 bp, 48 predicted proteins | sample MGYA00511841_ERZ780067 | MGnify/ENA primary metagenome ERZ780067 (study PRJEB29588, sample SAMEA2143295) | human gut metagenome | biome: human gut; feature: human-associated habitat; material: faeces | place: Denmark | collected 2008/2010 ... | reverse complement strand
AGAGCGGAGCGGTAGCACCTGCGGCTGGCTGGTAAACAAGCGGGTACACTCAGAAGCAACGCGAAAATGCGAAAAACAGAGCGCCGCGCCTGCGTCCGGTCTTTTTAACTCAATTTAACTCAATTTTGACTCAATTTTAACGCGTTAAAATTGGGCATAATATTCATGTAAAAAAATGGTACGCAAACAAAGCAGCTGCTCAAGGCTGTATTTAGCAAAATTATAAAACGGGATCACGAAAAAAGCAACGACAAAAAGACGAGCTGCAAGCGTCTGTATAAAACCGGATCTTTTGCCGGATCTGCGCACGGTATGCATCAGTCTGTTTTTGTGTGGGTTATATAGTCCGCGCGCATAGATCCAGGATAGCTATATACCCCGTTTTTGCATTTTATGCCCTGTATTATAAAAAATGGGTGGACTTGCCACCCAAAAAAGAAAAAATCAGTTGTAAATTGCATTGTATGCGCTTATATATTCCGGGCGGCCTGCGCAAAATGAAAATTGATCTCTTTTTGCGTCGTCCGGACTTTTGCCTGCGCGCAGCGACATATAAAATATGTCGACAAGCTCACTTTTTGCAGCTGACAATCGCTTTAGCGATTCCCACTCGTCCAGGTCATAGATCCGGATGCAGAGTGTATAAAAATGGCTGTCGACGTATACGCCATGCATACGCTGGAAAGCAGAAGCGACCATCTCAAATTCTGGAATATTTTCTGCAATAATTTCCAAAAATTCTGTACCGCAGGAAACCACGCGCACTCGGTAACTTAAATTATATTTTTTCACAGTCTTTAAAATACTATTTTTCATTTTTTTATTCCCTTTCTTTTTCCCGGTATCCGGGATTATAAAAAAACTGCCGCCCGGTAACGATCCGGGCGCGCATCCTCTGCGGCAGCTGCTATTTAATTTAACATCATAATATCTGTTATGATGTTATCTGTGTTTGTGGCGATGTAAAAAACAACCCCGCCGCGCACGCCGTTGTCTATATAAGCGGCGGCATCGTAACCGGGAAAATCGTGGTTTTCGGTTACAATGACACAGCCGTTTCCGCGCTCCTGATAGTCCTCAAAAGCACAAATAACGTTGTCGGCGTCAAATTCGGATCCTACCAACTCCAATAAATTTTTCAAAACCTTTCTTTTTGTCATTTTACAAGCTCCTTTCCTGTTTTTCATACCGGATGATAACAACTTTTTCGCCTGTTTCTTTGATGCGGCTAAACCCGTTAAACATCGGACCTGCAAGCCCTAACAGAAGCGGCTGCCCCTGCAGTTCATCGCGGGTTTTGCAGCTAAAATGATACCCGTATATAAGGGACTCAAACTCTGCAGCTGTTTTGATCTCGCTCGGGAGATCGTACACATATTTTTGCCCAAGCTCATCTTTTCCCGTAATCATATTTTCCCTTTCTGGTCTGCCTCATCAGCACCGGGAGACCGTCCCGCGGTGGACGCCCTGACGGGCGTTTCGGCTGTTACACTGTCAGTTTTTTAACTGCTTTCCGCTTTTTTTCGTTTTCTTTCTGGCTTATGCTGGAATCATCAAAAACAACACCGATACCATCAACAAAAAGAGCAGCCGCCATTTTATAGGGATCGATTTTAGGAAAACCACAAACATATTCGATAACATTCATTCTGACATAGCCAACATTTTCCCCGATTTTTTCAAGATCTTTTTTGTAAAAATCAAATATTCTTTTTTCTTTCTGCTCTGCTGTTTCGCTTCTCATGATATTTTCCTTTCCTTTCTGTTGTTCGCCCTGTCTCATCGGTGCAGGTGGGACAGTTCCTACAGACCGCCGGGCGGCGGTTTCGACTTATTCGCAAATTCTGCAGAAAATGGAAATTGCAAGTTCTGCGGCGGCTCTCTTCCTGTCGCTCCAATATCCGCGGCGCTTGTTTTTTAAAGCTTTTTCGGCGGCTTTTAGGTTTCCGACGCCAACGCTTGCCGCTTTATTTAGTTTTTCCCATTCATCCGGGGAAACCTTCACGGCTTTAAGCGTTTCCGGGTTGATGCTATAATCATCTTTGTTTTCGGGGTGCAGGTCTTCGCATAACGGAATATATTCATGGGTTCCCATGTTTTCCCCGATGTTCCAAATAAAGAAGCCTGCCGGGATCTTTTCAACGATTTTAAAAACGTGAATATTGTTTTCACAAAGTTCGGAATCAACTACTATTTTGTTGCCTTCCATTTTTAATTTTGCCATTTTGTTTTCTCCCTTCATTTGATGGTTTTATTATAACAAATATAATGCACTTATACAAGATGCAACAATTCACAAATAATGCACTTATAAAATGGAATACTTTGTTCAAAATATATAATGCACTTATGACATTGACATTATAATGCACTTATGATAAGATTATTTATAAATATAATATAAATGGAGGCGAAAACATGGAGGAATTAAAAACGACAGAGGCACAGAGAAAAGCTGTTAGGGCATATGAGAAAAAGAACGATCGTATTAACGTTATTTTTCCGGCGGGCACACGCGACAAAATGGAGCAGCTCGGGATTAGTAAACCAGGTACATTTATAAAGGAGGTTGTAGCTGCGGAGCTGGAGAGAATGGAAAAATACAAAAAATAAGTGCATTATACAATTGACATTATAATGCACTTATGATATATTAGTAGTGTAATAAAAACCGGCCTGAAAAAGGCAAATAAAAAATACGGAGGAAAAAACAATGAAAAAAGAAAAATTATACAGTGGATCGGAAGTATTCTTGATCTTCAAGAACTACGGCGTTCTGGGAGCAGAAAAAAGGAACGTGTACACATACGCAGGCAGTCACCCGCAGGGCGTTTGCTCCGATGAAATGGAGGTAAGACTCCCCGAGAACAACTGCTTCCAGCTGTACAAGACGATTTCCGGAGGCTTAGCTGTAGAGTCCGCTTGGGGCTGGAATTATGATATTGACGATGTCCTGGAAGGGGACAAGAGGCCTTGTTTCTATGCTCTTGACAAGGACGGAAAAGGACACAGGGTATACTTGGACGTGTTGTAGTACAGAATTGGAGCAAATGAGCAGCTAGAGACAATTGACGCAGAATATAATATAGCCGGGGAGCAAACCTCTGGCTATTTTTTATTTATCATTAGACAAAATATTTTAACCGTGTTATAGATATAAATAACCGGTCTGTAAGGATCCGGTATATAATACAAAAGATATTAAATGCATCCAGATAAAACAGTTAAATTTTAATCCTGTAAAGTCTGGATGTATTTTTTATATGGTTTATATAGATTGGAGGTGTACAGATCCATGACTGATAAAATTATATATGCAGATATACAAACTATAAACTCTGTAGAGGATATAGGGCCAATAGTTAAAGATATTATTGTACAATACTGTAATAAATACGGTTTTGATGAGTACAGTATACCACATACAGTATGGATGGATGTATTAACAGAGATATATCTGGATCTATTTAAACCATGTAAAAAATTACTTAAAAAAGATAGCTTAATACACAATGAGTATGATTTAGATAAAGTAGAGTATGTATATAATTATATATATAAAAGGATATGCAATAACCACAGTAAAATAGTATCTATAAGCGGATTCTGTGAAATGACCGGGATAGATCCGTATACCGTGAGACTGTGGGAGAGTAGCAGGCTAAGCACACAGCGCTCTCTTTTGGGACAAAAAATAGACAGAGACGAGGAAAACAGCCTTCTGGGGGCGATGATGGACAACAAGGGAAGCCCGGTGCCGTACCTTGCACGGCTTAACAAAAAATTTGAGTACAATATGCCCGGTGTAAGGGCAATAGCGCAGGACAAACAGCTGCTATCTGCGGACGATCTGCCTATTTTAAACGCTCCAAAACAAGCGAAATCGTCTGATAACTTACTTGCGAACGGTTTACATAATGCAGATTAAATTGTGTGTAATTTGGCACAATTTAAAAGCCCGCATCTATGCGGGTTTCAGGACATCAACTATTCACTAAACATTAATTTAGCGCATAGTTAAAATGAATTGTAGAAAATGAGTGGGAAATTGAAACAATTTATAATTGAGTCAAGATTGGATCCGGTACGCTGAGAGCTGCGGGCTCGGGACCTAATGACCAGACGGGGGAGGGGGTCGCACGGGGCACCAGGCGCCGGCCGACTAAGCCCCCCAAATATCCCCAAAAACAAAAAAGCCCTACTGGCAACACAAATACATACTACACAAACGATGAAACAATAGCAACAAAAAAATTAAAGACGGAGAAAGGCAGCTACCGGTTGTGCTGCGGCGGTCTGTAAAACCGTTCCCATCGTGGTGAACACTGTAGGTTCAACTCCTACTTCTCCGACTCTGCTGAGAATATCGCTGACTGTCTGACAGTTGGTTTAGTGTTCCGGTGGACAAAGCAGGTGGCCGTATTATAAACACAGCGAATGGAAGTTATCGGCCTTAAATCAGGAACTTTTCGCACTGAGCCTGCAAAATATCGCCCAGATTTCCGGTTATGGCAAACCGGGTGAAACATGTCAAACGTGTTTCTAACAGCAAATAAGATTATGAGTTCAATTCTCATCTGGGCAACTTTGGGATGCTTACAGCAATAAAATGGATATGACTGTTAATCATAAAACCAAAAGCATCCTGAAATAGCTTTTAAGTGACCACAACGGCAAAATTAAAATCGTTGATTATGCAAAATCAAAAGGCTGCGATCTTTGGGCGTGGCTAATGGAAAGTGGTCATGAATCAAATTTATGGGACTCCTGAAGCAATCATAATGGTTAAGAAAATTGTCTGAAAAACAATATGCGAACGGTTCAAATCCGTAAATGTGAGTCCTGGAAAGGTAGGGAAACATGAATTTTGCAGAAGCAATAAGGGGAGACGCAAGACTTACTCGAACAGAAAATGGTGCAGTGGCATTGAGTACCACCGGCGATGCCAGATTAGACCTGTTTGGTACAATTGGATCACTGAGAGAGGCTGATGAGAGCAGAATTACCGCTCTATTTGCAGAGGCGTACGCGCAAGATAAACTATTTGCTACAAAAATTGCGTTCTACGCAAGAGACATTCGGGGCGGCCTCGGAGAAAGAAAGACTTTCAGGGTTCTTATTCGCTATATGGCAGAGAAGCACCCAGAAGCGCTTAGACCGAACCTTGATCTGATCGGCGTGTTCGGAAGATATGATGACTTGTACGAACTTATCGGTACTCCACTGGAGGACGATATGTGGTCTGCAATGAAAAATCAGTTTGAGGAAGATTTGCAGAACCTAAATGCTGGAAATGCAATTTCCTTGCTTGCAAAGTGGATTAAGACCGCAGACGCAAGTAGCGTTGCCACAAGAAAGCTCGGCATCCTTACGGCGCAGAAACTCGGCTATCCGGTCTACAATTTTAAGCGCATTGTGCGCAACATGAGAAAACGGATCGGCGTTGTTGAGAGCCTTATGTCCACCGGAAGATGGAATGAAATCAAATACCCAGAAGTTCCGAGCCGTGCGATGATGATTTACCGCAAGGCATTTATGAAACATGATGCCGATAGGTTTGGAGAATTTATCAACAAGGCAGAAAATGGGGAGGTGAAGATCAACGCCTCAACGCTGTTCCCATACGATATTGTTGAAAAAATCCTTTATGGAAAAGAAAATAATAAAGTACTTGAAGCTCAGTGGAAAGCATTACCGGATTATGTGGAGAAAGGAACAAACGTTTTAGTCATGGCGGATGTGTCCGGGTCCATGTATGGAAGGCCATTGGCAACAGCAATTGGATTGGCGGTCTATTTTGCAGAGAGAAATGTCGGAGCATATCACAACCTGTTTATGACGTTTTCTGGTGATCCAAAAACGGTATTACTAAGAGGAGAAACGCTCGGGCAAAAGATACGAAACGTAAACGGAGCAAACTGGGGGAATAACACGGACCTGCGGGCTGCGTTTGAAAGAGTCATAGAAATTGCCGAAAGGCATAACACACCGCAGGAGGATATGCCAAAAGCTATTGTTGTTATATCTGACATGGAAATTGATTCCTGTGGAAATAGAGATTGGATTTTCTACGATGAAATGGCAAATGAGTTCCATAAATCAGGATACGTGATTCCGAATGTTATTTTCTGGAATGTTGATAGCAGACACGACGTATTCCATGCAGATCATAGTCGCAAAGGAGTGCAGCTTGCCAGTGGGCAGTCCGCCACGGTGTTTAAACAGATCTTGCAGAATCTCGGACATAATCCGGTTGAAGCTATGGAAAGCACGATAAACTCTGAAAGATATGACTGCATAAGAGTGGAGGAAGTGAAATAAATGTTTACAGATATCGCGGTTATGTATATTTTGTGGAGAATAGGGGCTCCGTCTTATTTAGGCCTTATGGTTATCATTTCCGTGTTCCTGAAAGCGATGATATTATTCGCTGGAACGCTTGCAAAAAAGACGGAGGAATGTGATGAAATGGAGGATGGAAGCAATGACATTTAACGAGTACCAGAAAGAAGCAATGAGAACAGCGAGTGGCGTTTGTGCAGCTACTTCGGAAAATCTCATACTTAACGGAGTTATGGGGCTAAACGGTGAGGCTGGCGAAGCAATAGACATGGTTAAAAAGGCTACGTTCCAGGGCCATGACCTCGATTACCGCCATATTGCAAAGGAACTTGGCGATATTTTATGGTATATTGCGGTTACTGCACAGGGAATCGGATACGATCTTGAAACAATAATGCAGATGAACGTCGAAAAACTACGCTCCAGGTATCCGGATGGGTTTGAAGCCGAAAAATCCATGCATCGAAAAGATGGTGATATCTAATGGAGATTTGCGGAAAGAAAATCAACGATGAATGCCAGTACTGCGGCAAGATACTTGAATGCGAACTATTTAAAGACGGTCACGGTATCCGAAGAGAACGAATGAGAGTGTCCGAAATGGTATGCTGCCAGCTGATACATCAGGAGGAAAGAGAAGGTGGAAAAACCAATTGACAATGTAAACCACCCAAAACATTATACAAACCGAAAACATGAATGCATTGACGAAATGATTGCGATGTTTGGAAGAGAAGCTGTAATTGCCTTCTGCAAATGTAACGCATGGAAATACTGATACCGTGCTGGAAGTAAGGGGAACTACGAAGAAGATATGGAAAAATCCGATTGGTACATCAACAAGGCGATGCAGCTATTAGATGAAGAATGAAAGAAAAAGTCTTTACACCGGCTCAATACCGGCATTCTTCTTCGGGATTAAATCCCGATACGTTTTCATTCCCATTGCATGTCTACTCCACCTGCTAGCAAGAGCTGATAAAAGGGCGAGTCAAATCGCCCGGCAGGTATTGTTCGAGCATCTTCCCACTATGCTTGAGCGGCGGTATGTGTTGGACTGAGAATCACATTTTTTACACGGTTCGATTCCGTGATACCGCAGAGGTTCGGCAGCTCCGAACTAGTGTGTTGATGGCGGATATCCACACGAAATAAAAAAATGCGGTCAAGAATTACTCCCCGATTGTTTTCTCCTCCGTTTACTTAGCCACGTAACCTTGACCGAAACGCACAAAGGCACTTAGCTCAGCTGGAAGAGCATCCGTCTTATACGCGGCTTGTCCTGGGTTCGAGCCCCAGAGTGCCCATTAAAAATGAATTCGAAACCACCAGTATGTAGACACTGCCGCTAACCTAGAAAAATTATAGGCAGGAGTTTAAAACACTTCTGCTTTTGAAAGTAGAGGTGTTTTTTTGTCTGAAAAATTGCAGAAAGCGCTCGAAAGCTACGAAAACTACATCAGGAATTATGGGATAACCCTTGAAGTAATAAACGCTTATTCCGAGGCGGCAAATATCGCAATCAATTCCGAAAAGAATGTTCCACTTGGGTTAAAAATTACAAGGCGCGCAAAGGAAATTGCAGAAAAATACATACTCGAAAAGACGAACGGGACTGTATGGGAGCTGGAAAAGTATTCCTTTGAGAGCGGAAAACAGTTCGACGTGTTGGAACTGTATTACGGAATATCACTCCTAGAAGCGCAAAACAAGGTCGTAGACAGTTTTTTCCGGTATATAGAGAAAAATAGACTACCTAAAGACAGGTTTTATATGCCACGCAGGAAGCAACTTATAAAAATAGGGTTAGTGGACGCATTACAGGGAATGATTGACGACAAGTATGATATGCTTTGCATCAGCCTAATACCCGGCGCTGGGAAAACTACGATTGAAAAATTTTTTGCGGCAGGCGTAATCGGATGGTTTCCAAAAGACTTTAATCTTTTTTATTCCCATAGTGGAGACATCACGAGAATGTTTTATGACGGCATGCTGGACATTGTAACCAATTCCGAAGAATACACATGGGGAGAAATTTTCCCATCGCTACGTGTTACAAGGACAGATGCGAAAATGGAACAGTTTAATGTCGGAAAGTATAAATCTTTTCCGTCGATGCAGTGCACTTCTGTCGGAAGCAAAAATGCCGGTAAAGTAAGAGCATCAAAGTTTCTGCTTGTTGATGACATGATCGGTGGAATTGAAGAAGCGATGAATCCTGTAATACTGGATAAACTATGGAGCAAATACTCTGTAGATGCAAGGCAAAGAAAAATACAGGATACAGACGGACGTAATTGCAAGGAAATACATATCGCTACTAGGTGGAGCGTGCATGACGTTATAGGGCGATTACAGAGCATGTACGAAGGAAATGACCGTGTAAAAGTCATCGCCGTTCCTGACGTTGATCCGGTAACTGGAGAGAGCAATTTCGATTATGAATTTTCTGGTTTTACAAAAGAGTTTTTTGAGGACCAGCAGCTCTTGATGGATGATGTATCTTACAGATGCTTATACAAACAGGAACCAATTGAGCGAGAAGGTCTTGTATTCCCTGATGATAAAGTCAGGCGATATCTGAATTTACCGCATGGAGAGCCGGAAATTATAACAGCACAGTGCGACACAAAGGGGAAGGGTACAGACTTTTTTGTAATGCCGGTATTGCAAAAATACGGAGAAGATTATTACTGCATTGACTGCGTTTGCGATAATACGGCGGATTATGAGATACAGTACGAGAATGCCGCAAATATGCTTTTTAACAACAAGGTTCAGGAATGTGAATTTGAAAGAAATGCAGGCGGCGACAGAGTCGCTATGGAAGTGAATAAGCGTGTTGAAAAGATGGGTTGGATTTGCAACATAACAGACACGCCGACAGAAACGAATAAGGAAGCCAGGATATTCCAGTGCTCAAACTGGATTTTACAACACATAGTGTTTAAAGACAAAAGCAAGTACTCACCGAAAGAACCATACGGAATAATGATGTCGTTACTGGAGAGGTATTCTGCGTCCGGCAAAAAACAGCTGGATGACGTGCCAGACGTATTTTCAAACTTTGCGTTAAGGGTGACAAAGGGAGACAGGGTCGCAAAAGTAGAGGCTGTAAGAAATCCATTCAGGAGGTATTGACATATGCAGGCGAAAGAATATCTCGGTCAAGTAAGCAGAATTAACAGAATGATAAACAATAAGATTTCTGAGATTGCGCAGCTGAAAGAAATTGCAATAAATATTTCTGCGATTGATACAAAGGAAAGGGTGCAAACATCCTCTGATTTTGACAAAATAGGGAAAATGTTTGTCAGAATTGACGAGGAAGAAGACAAATTAAATCGCTTAATATTTGAATACATTGAGCTCAAAAATAAAATTATATCGCAGATCGAAGGGATTAGAGAAGAAACCTTCTATTGCGTCTTGTTTTCCCGGTATATCGAAAACAAGACATTTGAAAAGATTGCAATTGATATGCAATACTCGTTCAGGCAGATAACGAGGATACACGGGAAGGCATTATTAGCATTTGATAAAATGTATGGGGAAGAATATAAAAACATGTCCTAGAATGTCCTAATGTAAAAGTGGTATTATGTAAAATGAAAAGAAACAGTTAAAAGAAGCGTTGCGGATGCAACGCTTTTTTTATTTCGGAGATTAAGGTTATGCATTCACAGTTTGTTTATTGCCCGAAATGCAAAAGAAGAGTTGCACGATACGACGGAAAATCAAAGATAAATATAATTGTGGAGTGCAGGAAATGCAGACGACTTGTCCTATTTCACGTAGACACCGGAATTACAGAGAATAAGCGTGTCCCGAAAAGAAATACAAGTTCAGGCACAACGATTTGGTAGGTGTTTAAGCATGAACAGAATCAGTTTTAACGATTTAGTAAGCGGGGATTTTGGAAGAAAAATAGCATACACGGATGCTACAGAAATAAATTCACGAAATGTCGTTAGCATAATCGGAAATTGCATAGGATGTTTTTACAAAAACAAACCAGCCATAAAATATCTCTGGAAATACTACAAAGGAGATCAACCGGTCCTTTATAGAACCAAAATTTCCAACGAGGATATTATAAATAAAGTCGTAGAAAATCACGCATATGAAATTGTGCAGTTTAAGGTTGGGCAGACATACGGAGAACCGATACAGTTTATAAGCAGAAGAGATGACGAGAAAATAAATAAAGCGGTTGATGAGCTGAACGATTTTATGGCAGACGCAAATAAGCAAGAAAAAGACATAAAAGCGGGTGAATGGCAGTCTGCAACCGGAACGTCATTCAAAGCAATTCAACCGAAAAACGGAGACGTACCATTCCGAATCGTAGCTCCTACGCCATTAAACACATTCGTGATATACAGCAAAAGCACAGAAGAACCAATGCTCGCTGTTCAGGAATTAAAGGACGAAAACGGGAAATACTACAAGATGGCATTTTCCGATACGATGTCCTTCAAGATAGTTGACAGTGCGGTTGTGGAGTCAAAACTTCACATATACGGGGGAATACCAATTGTCGAATACCCAAACAACCACGAGAGAATATCAGACATAGAACTTGTCGTACTTATTCTTGACGCAGTAAATACGATGCAGTCAAATCGAATGGACGGTGTCGAACAGTTTATACAATCGTTTGTAAAATTTGTAAACTGTGAAATTGACACGGAACAGTTCGAAAAAATGAAAATGGAACACGCATTTGTGGTGAAGTCCATAAATAAGGATTTTAAGTCGGACGTAGACCTGATTACTCAAGAGCTTAATCAGACACAATGCCAGGTTGCGAAAGACGACCTGTGGGATAATGCACTTTCTATTCTGGCAATACCGACAAAACAGAGTAACACTGGCGGCGACACGCAGGGGGCGGTTCAGCTTCGCAACGGCTGGGACTTCTCGAAAACAAGAGCAAAATTAAAAGATCCAATTGTAAAAACAGCAGAAAAGAGATTGGCGGTTGTTGCGTTAAACGTACTCAGGATGGCAGGAATTGACCTGAAACTTTCCGTTAGGGATTTTGATGTGCAAATTAACCACAGCCCACAGGACAACATGTATACGAAGTCACAGACACTATACCAGCTGTTACAGTCTGGTATTCATCCACTTGTCGCGATTAAAACAGTCGGACTTTGGGGGGATTCCGAAAAAACATTCCTTTTATCAAAACCGTATATTGATAATTTGTGGAAGACGATTTACGACGTAGCGGAAAAAGTCGATGCAAAAAGCGTAAATAACGATCCTAGAAAGGAGCCAGAGAATGAAGTATGAAAACAATGTCGTTCAGGACGGAATTACGTATATGGCTGGTGAAGACGTCCCCGACATGGGAAGCATCATATGCATAAAATTTTCCGGCAATATCAGAAGCTATGAAGGACTGCAAAAGGACATCGAAAAGCTTCCTACATATGTTGCAACAGGTAGCTCCTGCTTAATGATTGACACGGGAAGGTTTTATAAGTTCGAAAAAACAACAAAAACTTGGTATGAACTATAGGAGTGATGCTGGAGAATGGAAGCAAACGAAGTATATGCAATACTAAAAAATCTAATAAAGAAGAATTCTGGAGCAACAGACGAACAGATTAAACAGGCCGTGGAAGAATATCTTATTAAAAATCCCGTATCTGTAGAAACTGATAAGACCTTGTCAAAAAATGGAGTTCCGGCGGATTCAAAAGCCACAGGGGATGCGATAAAGAAAGCAGAAGAAAAGGTAAGCAGCACCATTGACGAAAGAATCATGGACGCATTTTTTGGATCGATGAGAAACGGAAAAGTTTACCAGACGGAGCTGTATTTAACAGAGACAAACCCAACATCGGACGGTGTAAAAACGATTGCCAACAAAGACAAAGTGTGTGAACCTTCAACTGATACTTTAGAGGGTCAAGACGATTATGAGGGTATCGGTATTTTTAACTGGTACAACTGCAATTACGTCACGGATGACTACGGGCGCAAGATACCTACAGCAATTGAGGGATGGGGAAACGGATACAAAAACGACGGCACTGTTGACGTAGGAGTTATCGCAATGACTCCGTACTGGTCAGTTATTGAGAAAGATGGGAAGCATATCTGGACGTTATCGGACACGCCAAACGATGACTATGGGCTGATCCCATGGGAAACGGCGAGAAAAGAAGATGGAACTTACGCGCCCTATGTAATCCATAGCAAATACGTAAGCGGTATTGGAGCGGATGGTCTACTGAGATCATTCAAAAACTCAAAACCAGCGAGAAGCCAGTGCTACAACAACATGATAGACAACTACCAAAAAAAAGGCAAAGGTTGCTGGGGAGCTGGAAAAGAAAGAGACATGTACGTTATTTTGTACGACGTAATCAAGTACGCTACAAAAAACGAACAGAAAACCTTCAAGGGAACAACAAACTACAATTTCCAGATTCCGGCGTCGATAGAAAGAAGCACAAAAGAAACTTACTTCCCGGTTGCAAACAATCAGGCGGCGCAAATCATTGTTGGAGGTTACGTCTCCGTTGGATACGGAACTAAAAACACAGATAACACGGTAACTAACGACAGGGGATACGCGACGATCCACCAGTATGCTGACGATGTTAAAGTGCTGAGGATCGAAGATCTGGACGAAAACAACAAAGCTGTGTATCTGGACGTGGAGGATGGATTTACCACAATCCCCGTTACGTTGAGTGACGAAGTAAATGCGCAGATAATTTTAACGTCGATGCACTGGTGGAGCGGCACGACAGACAAAGTAATCGGGAAGCACGATGGCTCAATGACATCCAACACGGATGGCAAGCATCCGTTTAGGGTAATGGGTCTGGAATGCTCGGTTGGCGGTTATGTCGTATACGCAGACTCGGTTATGATATTTAAAGAGGACTACAGCAAAGATGTATATATTGCGCCGAGAGGGACGAAGCATGTAAAAGACGAAGCGACGATCAAGAGCACATACAAGCTAATCGGTAATATCCCCGGAAACGAGGGCAATGATTTTTGGATTGGAGACATCGGCGTTGATGTGGAAACGTGCTCATGGTTTGCAAAGACCGTCGGAGCAAGCGATTCGCAAGGCTGGGGCGACAGATGCTACTCTGGTGGCAAAAACACATCTGGAAGCAGAGAGGATCTTGGGCGCGGTAATCTCGGGGATGGGTCGCTTGCTGGCTCTGTGTGCGTGCGTTACTGGAACTGGCTCGGCGGGGCGCTCTGGGGCTTCCTCGGCTGCGATTAAAATTAGGTCGTCGGGGGTGAATTTCCGAAGGAAAGAGGGGATCTCCCCTGATACGACCGGAACAATTAAAAGGACTTACGGCGCGCGCGGTAATCTCGGGGATGGGTCGCATGCTGGCTCTGTGTACGTGAATTGCTGGAACAGGCTCGACAGGGCGAACTGGAACTACCTCGGCTGAAATTGTTAATTTACAAGCAAAAAATATTTGCGTCGTATTTCGCACTCGTAAAGAGTGTAGCCAAAAGGCTCTTGGGCAGATGCCCGAAATACTTTTTATAGACCTACTAAAACTTTCACAAAGGAAGGAATAAGGATAGGCAGGGAACGCCTGCTTGTCGGGGTTAGTAGTAAAAACCGAAAGCCCTTATAAAGACAATCGAAAAATGAAAACGTATTGTAAAAAGGTCGATATCACCGATAGAAAGCTGATACAAAGAGCGGTGTATAAATGTCTCAAGAAAAAATACAAAAGAAACGATGTGCACAGGATGTTTGCAGAGTACACTGGACTTCCGGCAGATTTTATACGGAGAGTGCTGAACGAATTTGGTATAAAGGGACTGGAACCCCTAGTAGAAATGGTAATCGACGGTGTACGTGAAGAAATTATCCAAAATAACATAAAATTTAAACCGATATGGTACAAGAATAAAATTGACGCGTCCAACCAAAAGGTGCGGAGAATCGGAATCCAAAACATCAAACAGCAGATATATGACTATATCGCCGTAGAAGCTATGGGAGACATCCTGAAAAGAATCGGAGAATACCAATGCGCGGCGTTGAAAGGAAGAGGTCAATCATACGGGATTAAAGCGATAAAACGCTGGATGCGAAACAAGAATATCAGATACGCAGGACAATGCGACATAAAAAAGTGCTATCCATCAATAGACAGGAATAAGCTGTTGGAGTTTTTAGAGAAACGCATTAAAAACAAGCCACTACTCGGTTTGATAAGGCTCCTGGTAATGACGTTTGACACAGGACTGAGCATCGGATCGTATTTGAGCCAATATCTTTGCAACCTATTTTTATCTCAGGTATATCACGCAGTAGCCGAAAGAATGTACCGTGTAAGAAAGAAAAGAAATGGAACGAAGAAGCGGATTAACCTTGTAAAGCACCAGTTGTTCTTCATGGACGATATGCTGATTCTTGGCACGAACGCAAGTGATATCCATAAAGCGATGGATATGATAATACAAAAGGCTAAAGAAATGGGCCTGGAAATCAAAGACAGCTGGTCGGTTTTTACAACAGTTAGCAAAAGCAAAGATGACGGACACTTTATCGACATCATGGGAGTGCGCATATACAGGCAACACACTACGATCAGGCGGCGCGTATTCCTACGTGTTCGCAGGGCGTACAAAAATGCGATTGCACTTATAAAGCAAAGCAAAAATGTGCCGCTGTGGCTTGCAAGAAAATGCATGTCGTACAAAGGAATCCTAGACAACACAGAAAGCCATAACATCAAAAAGAAATATAATACAAATAAAACAATACGCATTTGCAAAGGAGTGATATCGCGTGAAAGCAAGATTCGACTCAGAGCAGCCTAGCGTTAGGTGTGTTTCTGATTCCGGCAAAATATATATATTTATTGCCGTAAACGGGAAGTGGACGGAAACAGTGTATGATGAAACGCAAGATCCACAGACGGTGTGGGAATGCGACTACAGAGAAATCGTAACAAGAGAAGGCAGAATAGACATAGAGAAAGTAAAAGAGAATCCAGGTAAATATCTGGATTGGGTGGATCAGGAAGAAAGGAGCGCAGAAGAGAAAATTGCAGAGTTACAAGACCAAAACAAGATGCTAACACAGTGTTTAATGGAAATGTCGGAGATTGTATATGCTTAAATGCTTAGAAAGGATGGTAATTATGATGGCTATGTTATGGGCGCAGGAAATTATGTCTCAGGAGACAATTGAAGAAGCAAAGAAAATGTATCAGAGATGCCCAAGGCTGTTAAAGGAAAAGGTTAAGGCTATTCTGATAAACAGCGGGTTTGAAGAGATTACAGAATAAAGAAAATGGCGGGAATACGATTAAAAAATGACGAATTAAACGTCGTTTCATATGATAAGTATTTCGGAGAAATGGACATTTCGGAAGAAGAAAAGGAAAAGCGCAAACAGCTTGCAAAAGAGCTGGAAGATGCTTTTTTTATTATGTTTTATCTTCTTACAGATTCAGATATCGAAAGCGTATACAAATATATTCAGGAAAAGTATTGCGAAATCTGCAGAAAATACATTTCTTCGAAAGAAACGCCAACGTACATCGTTACGTATTCCGCTTATATTACAAAGCAGATCATTGATTCTGTAAAAGAAAATTTTGTTTATAACGCGGATACATGCAGATTGAAATCCATGAATATTGCAGCGAATGAAGCAAACGTAATTGGAAATTACATAAATCAAAAGGACGCAGTACGTCATGGGTTTAAGTACAAAGTTTGGAAGACCAAAGAGGACAAAAAAGTCCGACATACACATGTAAAAGTGGACGGAAAAAAGATTGGAATATTCGATTCTTTTAAGGTCGGAAATTCTGAAATGATGTTTCCGAAAGATTATTCACTTGGGGCGCACCCAGAGGAAATAGTAAACTGCCGGTGCGTAGTTAAATATGAAAGAAGTTAAAGCTGCCAATATGGCGGCTTTTCTTTTTTATAAGCAGCTATGCGGTAAATAGCAAATAAAAACTTTGCAGGAACGACCTGCGGAAACAAAAATGTGAGTTATTGGAGGTTATTTTTTATGACAAGAGAACAGGTAATTAAGCTTTTCCCAGATGCGACAGACGATCAGATTACAGCACTTTTAAATCAGAACAATTCCGAGGTAGCAAGAGAAAAGGAGAAAGCTTCTGGCTATAAAGAAAAAGCGAGCAAGGCAGATGAGCTGCAAAAAAAAATCGACGAGCTTGAATCTGGAAATCTTTCCGAGATTGAAAAAGCAAACAAAGCCTTGGAAGAAGCGAATAAGCAGATTGCTGTTTTGCAGAAAAACAATGCAATCAGAGATCAGAGAGAATCTGCTATGACGAATTTTAAAATTACGGCAGAGCGGGCAAAGAAGGTCGTGAAAGACGACGGAAGTCTTGATTATTCTGAACTCGGGAAAATTATCTCCGAAAAAGAAACTGCGTCTGCACAAGCAAAGGAACAGGAAATCGCAAAAAAAGCAGCTGTTCCGAATGGTGGGCCAGCAGGCGGAAGTAAAGAAAAAACAGCCGATGTTGAGAATGCAGAACTGATCTCCTTCGGAAATCAGGCGGCATCAGCAGAAGCACAGAATCATTATGTGATTTAAGGAGGTTAAAATGGGCAAACCAATCGAAAGGGATTTCACCCAGAAAAAAGGTATTTTAAAATTTTTCCCGTATGAAGGGGCGGCGTGCATCGTTCCACAGACGATGGTATCAAGTCCGGATGGAAATGGTAATAAGATCGTAAAGGCGGGTACACCATTCCCTAGCAACGACAACAAATGCGTTGGATATCTGCTGGAGGATGTGGATGTAACGATGGGAGATGCTCCCGGCACTTATGTTTATCAGGGATCTATCGACAACAAAAAACTGACTGAAAATGGAGTAACTGTTGAGGCAACAGCAAAGGATGCAACCCCGAGAGTTACTTTTTTTGACTAAAAAACAGGAGGAAATTAAGGATGGCATTACCTTTATCCGAAGCATTTACAGCCAGAAGCCTTGGCGTAATGTGGAATAACTACGAAAAAACACTTGGTTCCGCACCGTATCTCGGTAGGCAGAAATTCGGCACAAGAAAACAGGATTCTCTGGAGCTGAGATTCATTAAGGGGAAAAGTGGACTTCCTGTTTCCATGAAAGCATCTAACTTTGATGCACAGGCAGAGTTGAGAGATGTTGGAGGGTTCTCCGATATCCAGAACGAAATGCCTTTTTACCGTGAGTCATATATGGTAACAGAAAAAGAAGAACAGGAATACGACAATTACAGAAGCGCAGAAAACACCAGCCTTGCAAATCAGGTCCTTCGCGAGATCAGCAAGAAGCCAATGATGTTGATTGAAGGCGCCATGGTTGTTCCGGAGCAACAGATTTGGAACCTGTTAGCACCGGAGGACGGCGTACCAAAAATTCCCGTAACAATCGGAAGCAAGAGCTATACAGTCGAGTATACAAGCGACGGAGGAGTGGCGCACAAAGCAGACCATTTCGTGGATATTTCCGGTAGTGATACGGATAAATGGTCTGAGGCGGCAACGGCAACACCTCTGGATGACTTGATCGAAGAAAGAAGAGCATTTGCAAAGAAAACTGGCTATTCGCTTACAAGGTTTACCATGAATACAGAGACGTGGGAAATGGTTCTGAAAGCGGAAGACACAAAGAAACAGGTTCTTGGCATTACTGCTTATAACGGTGGAATCAGGCTGCAGCAGGCGCAGGTAACGGAATATCTGCGTGGATACGGAATTGAAATCGAGGTTTACGACAAGCTTTATGTAGACCCTGCAGATGGGAAGACAAAGTATTTTGTACCAACCGGTATTATTTCCGCACAATCTGGCGGTGTTTACCTGGGAGATTATGTATTCGGGAAGACTCCGGAAGAAAGAAGCGGAAGTATTACAGACGGCAATCTGTCTATCGTAGAAACTGGTATTTCTGTGTACACGTATGCGACAAACCATCCGATCAATACGCATTGCATAGTGTCAATGATCGGTCTCCCTACCTTTGAAGGAATGGACAGCGTTGTGGTTATGAAAGTCGCTTAGGAGGCTTAAATGATTGCTGAATACACAGTAAAGCGAAACGGAAAATGGTACAAAGCAGGTGAGTTTATTCCAGAAGCGGAAGTGTCTGCCTCTGGAATAAATCCAGAAAAATTCCGAAAAACAAAAACAGAAATAAACATGATGAAAGTCGACGATCTTAGAGCACTCGCAAAGCAGTATGGAATTGAAAACGCAGATTCCATGACGGGAAGCGCGATAAAGGAACATTTTGTGAAGATTTTCGATTTGTAGGAGGGTTTTATGGCTTACTCAATATTGGAACAGGTAAAAATACGATTAAAGCAATTCCATATTGAAAGCGCAGAAAATTCTGACACAGTCGTGTTTGACAGCAAGGAGGACAACCCACTTCTTGAGCAGCTTATCGATCAGGTAAAACAGGAAATTGTTTCAAGGAAAATGTATCCAGATAGCTATACAGAAGAAAAAATAGAAATGGATATGAAAAAGTACGAAGGAAATATTGTGAATCTGGTTGTTTACGACCGTTCTCAGGCAGGAGAGTCATACATGGCGTCTTATTCGGAAAATGGCGTAAGTAGGAGCTGGAAAGACAGAGAGGAGTTGTTTGCTGGTATTTATCCGTTTGTAAAAATCTTGTAATACATAGAAGATTGTGCGTTGCCTTATGGCAGCAGGCCGCACACATTAAGAGGTGGAGGGTAGTGTGCGAAATAAACATTATAAGGCGGTAAAAATGACGATAGCAAACATCATAAGCCTTGTTGCGCTTTCTTTCTCGATTGTATTTAGCGTTTGTTCTATGTTTTTTTCTGTTCGCGGGAACAAACGAACAGACACAAAAGATATCGAAAGCAGAGCAAGGGAGAATGCAGAGTTAAATTGCAAACTCGATATCATAAGCAAGAACACGGCAGATATTAAATATGATATCTCAGCCGTAAAAAAAGACGTGCAGGCACACGGCGAAAAAATCGTAGAGCTTGACGCGTCTGTAAAATCGGCGCATCACCGCATAGATGGTATCGAAACACGATTGAATAACAAGGAGGCAACACCATGAGCGAATACGGTATGAAGTGGAGGAAGGCGGCTGCAGTGCGAGCTGTTAAAACATGCGCACAGACAGCAGTTGCTACAATCGGAACGGCGGCGGTCATTGGAGACGTAAACTGGGTTATGGTAGCGTCTGCGTCAGTTCTCGCAGGATGCTTATCTATTTTGACAAGTATCGCCGGACTTCCGGAGATTAAAGAAGATGCTTGACATAAATAAACAAAAAATGTTGTATTCGCTTCCGAATGGAAGAGGACCCGTGTACGAATTGGACGAAAACGGGGACGTTAAATACATTGTCATTGATGGCGAATCCGTACCGGTTATTACAGGTGAAACAGAAACTGCATATGAAGAGCCAGTCAAATTTTTTGCGAATATAAGTAACAAGCTAAGCGAAGCGTTGATGAAAGAATTCGGGATAGACCAATCCACAAATTACGTGCAGATTGCGTCTGATAAAGGGAGGCTGCCGCTAACGGTTGGCAGCCTTGTTTGGAAAAAATCTTCTGTGGCGCATAAAAATCTTAGACCAGACCCAAAGTCCGCTGACTATAAAGTTATTGGAGTTGCAGACGAAGGATTGACGGTCGACTTGTTTTTGCTCCAAAAAAACGTTAAGTAGGTTTGACATGGCAAGACATAACATCACAATAGGGCTGTCCCCTAAATCGATTGATATTGCAATAAAAGAGCTCCGAAAATACAAGGAATATTTGCGAAAAAAAACAGATGAACTTGTAAAAGCATTGGCAGAGTCTGGAATACCAGTCATTGACGAAAACATGGGCGCGGCAAACTATACATATGACGAAAATGGGGTAAGAAGCGGTTCTGATGCATCCCATTACAGTTATGTGAAAATGGAATCGTTCGGGGACATATCTCGTGCAAAACTTATCGTAGAAGGAAAAGAACTTCTGTTTATCGAATTTGGGGCTGGCGTTTATTACAATGGGCCTGCAGGAACAAGCCCACACCCTAAAGGACAGGAGTTCGGCTTTCTGATAGGCTCTTATGGTGCAGGATATGGACAGCGAAAAGTCTGGGGGTATTACGATGATGATGGCCAATTGGTATTAACGCATGGTGTGGAAGCAACTATGCCTGTTTTAAAAGCGAGTCAGGAAATTATCGAAAACTATGTTTCTGTCGCAAGGAAGGTGCTTGGAAATGGATAATAACAACATGTGGGCAATGGATTTTGAAACCACAATATTTACCATGTTTTCATTTTTTTTGAGAAAGCACTTTTCTGAGAAATACCCAGACATGAACATTACACAGGACGAGGAACAAGACGGAAATCCGATTTTTCCGACAATTTTGCTTCGCCAGATGTCAATGTCGGAAACCGGAAAAGACATCGAAGGGACTTCGATCAATGCAATTCGCACAACAATGCAGGTAAATATTACGTACAAAGGGAAAAAGCAGAATTTGAAAGAACTTACTTCTTATTCTGTTTTATTTTTTAAAAAATATGGGTTTGAAATATCGAACGTTTTTTACAGTGTTTCAAACGATATAAGAGCTTCCACTTTTCGAGCAAAAAGAATTGTTGGAGCAAGTGACATTTTGAAATAAGAGCTGAAAAGCTCTTATTTTTTTGACAAAAAGGAGGTAACTTATGGAAGCTGGAATTTCCACGCTTGGGATTACATTCGGTTACGGGACAGAGACGACAGCTGGTGAAAAGCCAACAACATTTACTCAGCTGCATCGAATAAATGCAATAGGCGGCATTACAATCGAAAACGAGCAGATTGATGCATCGGCTGTAGAAGACCTTGTATCGAGATACGTCAGAGGACGTGGCGATACAGGCGGTTCCTTCCCTGTGACTGTCAACTTTACATCAGAAACAAAAGAAGAATGGAGCAGCGTTATCACTGCTTACAATGCACTTAACGGTGGGAAACGCATGTGGTTCGAGACCATTATTCCTGGATTTGATGATGCGTTTTTTGTAGTTGCAGAACCGCCGACAGCTATTCCTGCACCAGAGATTGCTCAGAACGAGCTGCTTACCGTGGAAATGGGATTGACAATTGAAGAGTATAAAGGAATGGACACAAAAGTTGCATTCGCATAAGCACTTGACGGGGCATTTGCCCCGTCTTTTTTGAAAGGTAATAAAAAAATGAAAACATTTAAAATTAACAACAAAATTTATTCACCAGTTCCGTTTGATTTCAATTTTATTTGCGATCTGGAAGACATGGGAGTCTCTCTTGAGAGAGCAGGTGAAAAACCTATGTCTATGCTGAGAGCATATTTCGCAAAGTGCACCGGGAGGGGAACGGAGTTCGCTGGAAAAGAAATGGAAGCCCATATGATTAACGGTGGAAGCCTTAAGGATATCATGGACGTTATGGCAGAGGAAATGAAAAAATCTGATTTTTTTCGCAGCCTCAGCCAGAGCCAGGAAACGAACGATCAGGCGGGCTAAATCAAAAATCTCAAAACGGGAAAAAGTACAATTCACAAAGAGAACGTTTTGAAAAAGAGTGGTTCCCAATAGCATACTCCATGGGCGTTTCGTGGAATGATTTTTGGAAAATGAACCCTAGAATTATTAGGGCTATCTCACACGGGTACAATGAAAAACTAAAACGGCAGGACTGTATGTTGTGGCTGAATAATCAGTACACATTGTCTGCTGTTTACACTGCCTTAGACCACTTGCTGAACGGGAAAAAGGCAAAATCAGAATATTTTAAAAGCCCAATAATAGAAGAGACTTTAAAAAGAAAACAGCTAAACGAAGATGACTTGCAGAAGCAGCGAGAATTGTTTGTTGCAAAACTTGAAACAATGAAAGCGAACTTCGAAATTGCACACCCTGAAAAGAAACAGAAGTGAAGGTGGTGGTTTAAATGCCGAATGAAATAGATTCCCTGGAAGTATCAATTGAGTCCGACGCGAGCAAAGCAAATTCGGAAGTTGACAGTTTAATATCTAAGCTGCGGGATCTTTCTTCTGTTATTTCTAAAATTCGCGGTGATAAAGCTTTCGAAAGCATGAGAGACGGAGCAGAGGAAATTGCCGGAGAATTTAAAAAAGCCGCAAAACCAGTTGCAGAAGTGAAAACAGATATCAAAAAATTGGTATCTGAAATAAACAAAAAAAGTATCGACATAAAACCAGAAGTTGACACGTCGAACGCAGAAGCAGAAACAAAAAAATGGCAGAATCAGCTTCGGAGTGCTCAAAATGCGCTGAACAGGATTCTTGCATCCTCAGACCCGGAAAAACAGGCTAAAGGAATTGAAAGATATACAATTCGAATCAACGAAGCAAAGAATGCGCTGGAGCAGTTAAAAAGCGTTTCTATGAAACCGGCAGAATCGGATATGAGTCATATCGATGCTGCAATTAAACGCATGTATGATAGGAAAAATGCGGAATCCAGACCAAACAAGGAATGGGAGAACGGACGAGTCGAGCCGCTCGGTTCCATGAAACACGATGGGGCTCCTATACCAGACTTTCTTAAAAGCAACGACATAAAAGAAGCGGCAGAGGAACTTTCCGATTTCGAAAAAACGTTGGAAAGTGTGCAGGCACTAGAGTTCAAAGGCAGCGGATTTTTCGAAATGGAAAAATGGGTAAGCGATCTGCAAAGCAAGCTTGAGCAGCTCCTGAACAAGCAGGAAAAGCTTCAAGATTTGGGGGCAAATGTAGATACGCAAAGGCTACAAAGCATCGCATACGATATCGAGCAAATATCAAAGACGCTGGATGTATACGAAGGAAAGGTAGAATCCGCAAGGAAAGCAGGGCAGCTTGATATTAAGGTTCCCAAAATTGATGCAGACGTAAAAGATTCAGACATTAAGTCAGTAAGAGAAAAAATAACAAGCGCTCTTTCCAGCACAAAAATTGTTATTCCCACAGATGGAATGAATGAAATCCAAAAAGAACTTGATAAGGTAAAACGAAAATACGACGACATTGCAAAATCAATGTCCATAAAATCTTCTATTACTCCATTTTACGGAGCAACTGTTGATTTCAAGAAAAAGCAGGCAGAATTAGCTGCATTACGACAGGAATACCAGGATCTTATCAATAAGCAGAAAGAACTATCACTGTCTGGCGGATTTCAGCTTAATTTTAAAGGGCTTTCTGATGGCGCAAAAACACTTGGCAAAAATATCACTCCTGTTGCTTCCGCGTTGTCTAAGGCTAACAAGCATTTAAGTTCTTTCACTAGGAAAGTTGCATCCGCTCTGGCACCGACGAAAAAACTGAAATCTGCGATGGGCGGTCTTGATCTGTCGAGCGCAGGACTTGCAAAAAGCCTATTGCGGACGAGCAAGATGCTGAAATTGATGGTCGTCCGAATGGCGTTACGTGGAGTTATCGACGGTGTAAAACAGGGAATGGTTGGTCTGTCCCAGTACAGCAACGAGACAAATAAGAGCCTGTCTCTTTTGATGAGCTCATTGAAACAACTAAGCGCATCTTTTGCAGCGGCCGTGTCTCCAATTATAAACGCATTTGCTCCGGCATTGGACTTTATTATCCAGAAAATCATCGCTGTTGTAAATATGATAAATCAGCTTTTTTCTGCGCTGACTGGCAAAAATACGTTTATATACGCAAAGAAGCAGGCGGATGATTTTGCAACAGCTGTCGGCGGGGCGAACAAGAATGCCAAAAAGCTGAATCAGACGCTTCTTGGAATTGATGAATTAAATATAAACAATCCGGACAAAAACAGCGGCGGTAGTTCCGGAAGTGGGATAACTGGAAGCGACTTTGAAGAAAAACCAATTGAAAACAAGTACAAAGACCTGGCGGACAAGATCAAAGATTTCTTTTCGAAATTATTTGCACCTCTGAAAGAAGCATGGGACCGGGAAGGTCAGTTCGTAATGGATTCCTGGAAATACGCGCTGGACGAGGTAAAAAAGCTTGTGCAAGACATTGGGCGGGACTTCCTGATTATGTGGAATCAGGAAGAGACGATCGCGATGCTTGCGGACATCCTGCATATCATCGGGGATATCGGGCTGGTGGTAGGAAACCTGGCAAAAAACTTCCGCGAAGCGTGGAACGCAAATGATGCAGGACTGCGGACGTTGGAAAACATCCGAGATATATTTGCGGCGATTATTCACAATATCCGGCAGGCCGCAGACGCAACGGTTATCTGGGCGCAGGGGTTGGATTTTAAGCCATTGATGGAGCAGATTGCACAGTATACGCAGTCTCTGATTCCGGTGTTTGATGCGCTGTCCGGCGTGATGGCAGATTTTTATACGCAGGTGCTTTTACCGATTGGAAAATGGACGATCGAAAATGGGCTGCCTGAACTGTTGAATATTTTGAAACAGTTCAACGAAAGCATAGACTGGTCAGCAATGCGTCAGGAGCTCTCTGATTTGTGGTTACATCTGGAACCGTTCGCAGAAACAGTAGGTCAGGGATTGCTTGACTTTATCCGCGATCTATCAGAGAAAATATCGTCTTTTGCAAACAGTGAAGTTTTTTTGAGCGTACTCGATGAAATAAAGAAGTGGCTGAACAGCGTAAAACCAGAGGGAGTAACAAATGCACTGAAAGATCTGGCAAAAGCTCTTGTGGCATTTAAAGTCGCAGTTGTCGCGGTTGACATCGCATTAAAGGGGACGATGATTGTACAGACCATTACGAAAATAGGAGCAGCATTCGAATCATTGCGTCTTTTTGTTCAGAATTTTATTGCGTTCTTTACTGGAATACCATGGCTGGAAATCTTTCAAAGCATGAATCCGGCAATGCAAGCGGAGTTGTTTTTTAGACTGGAAGACAAAATCGCAGGAACATTTCTTGATCCGTTTTCGTGGGATAACGTAATCGGAGACTTGCTACGTGGGATTGGAAATGCACTTGGATTGCTTGCGGACGGAATCATCGAGCTGCTGAGCGAACCGCTCGAAGTGGGCAAGAGAGCGATTGAATCCATTTTTGACATAAGCTGGGTGCAGGAACTATTTGAAAAGTGCCTTGAAAATTTCAGGAGTGCATTCAAAGGAGAAGAGATCGGTAAAAATATAGCAGAAGGATTTTTCAATGGTATTTCTGCTGCTTTTGGGCTTTTACTTGCACCGATTGTCAATATTTTCAGCGATATCGTCGAGGCGGTTTGCGAGCTTTTAGGTATCCATTCTCCGAGTACGGTTTTTGCAGAGATCGGTGAAAATGTTATCTTGGGCTTACTGCTGGGAATCAGCGAGTTTTGGAATACGATAATTGAATTTTTCACAAATTCTTTTGCCGAGCTAATAGCTTTCTTTTCAAACAGTTGGTTATCTATTCAGGAAGGTGTAACAAATGTTTGGAATAACATTACGTCATTTTTGACAAAAACATGGACAAACATTTCTACTACTGCAAGTGCGATTTGGAATGCGATAAAGCTTTTTTTGATTACCACATGGACAAATATAAAAACAACTGCTATCGAAATATGGACAACCATAAAAGATAAGATTGTTGAAATTTGGAATAAGGTAAAAGAAAAAGCGGAAGAAATATGGGATAAAGTAAAAGAAGTAGTAAAGGAAAAATTTGACAAAATCAAAGAAAAATCCGATGAACTGATCGAAAAGTTTCGAAATTTAAAGGAAGAAGTAAAGGAAAAATTCGAGAGTGTAAAAGAAATCATCAACAACACGATCGGATCCGCAATTGACAAGCTTGCAGGATTTATCGATAAGCTGAGGGAAGCCGGTCAAGCTGTCAAGGATTTCCTCGAAAGTGGGTATGAAAAAGTAAGTGGAATAATTGGTAGTATTGGCGGAGCACTCGGAATATCCGCGCACTCTGACGATGCAGCATCTAACCCAGTTGCTTTCAGCATTCCCGCATACGCGGTCGGAGGATTCCCGGAAGACGGATTGTTTTATGCAAACCACAATGAGCTTGTCGGCTCGTTCGGGAACGGGAAAACTGCCGTAGCAAATAACGATCAGATAATCGAAGGCATTCGAAGCGGCGTTGAATCTGCTGTAGAAAACGTTCTTGCGCCGTATCTGGAACAGATTGTGCAGAATACGAGAGAAACAGCAGAAAAAGAAAGCAGTATAAGCATTGATGGCAGAGAACTTATAACCGCCATAGATGCGAGGAGCAAAAGGAACGGATATTCGTTCACGTAAGATTAAGGCGGCAATCTTGCCGCCTTTTTTGCGAGGTGATTTTATGGCAATGTCCTCATTTTTAAATGTAAACGGATACGACCTTCCGTGCCCAGCAGCCGGATTTTCGTGGACGATATCGACTACGGTAAATGCAGGGCGCAACGTAAACAACGCAGTTGTTGGACAAAGGGTAGGACGCGATCTGTACAAGCTGGAAAATCTTAAGTGGGTTGGGTTGTATCCGGAACAAAGAGCGCTCATATTGAAAGCCGTGAAAGATTATTTCGTACCCGTAACCTTTGAAGATATGGAGAATCCAGGGAAAACAATAACCGTTACCATGTACCCAGGAGACAGAAAGGGAGTTCCGCTATTCGCGGACAAATTAACGCACATGATTACAAGAGACGAAACCCTTTCTTTCAATTTGATTGATTGCGGATGGTAGGTGGTTAAATGCAGAACGCAAGCAAAGCTTATAAGCAGTCAATAAAGGGAATAGGACGCAACAGGGAGTACATTAAGGCGACGATAGGCGTCATAAATTCAGAAGCACAGAAAAACGTTGCGTTGGACGACGTTACAGAAGTCACATATTTTTCAAACAAAAGGAAACCATTCGATCATTATACCGTAGACAATGTGTATGCTACTCAGGAGGAAGATTTTACAAAAATCGATGGTAGCATGTACTTTTTACCAAAAGAAAACTCTGGATATGAGTTTTATAATAACGGAATTGTTTCTTTAAACATTTTGGGTGCGATAAAGATTTCTTTTAAAGGAGCAACAGGTCTTGACATAAAAGGATTGACGATAAACTTCGGAGAGCGCTTCCCGGTAGAGTTTACCATAGAAAATGACAACGTATCTCACCATTACACGAATAACGATAAAGCTTACTGGTCTACAGAAGATTCGTTTGATGGAACATCTTACTTTATCATTACTCCAATAAAAATGATAAATGGAAATGGACGATTAAGAATAGAACAGTTTTTCTGCGGAATCGTAAATGCTTTTGGGAACAATGAAGTTATAAGTTATACCGGTAAGGAATATGTATCTTCTATCACGGACACAATCCCCAGTAATGATGTGACGTTTACGGTAAACAATCGAAGCCAATACTATAATCCAGATAATCCGGAAAGCGCCCTTGCCTACATGGAAGTAGGACAGGAGATAAAAGTACAATTCGGATATGATGTTGACGGTCTTGGAAACATCGAATGGATTCCGGAGCAGACAACATACCTAAAATCTTGGTCTACGACAGATACAGAGGCAAAGTTCGTTTCCACAGATAGGTTTGACTACATGACGGGAACATATCGAAGAGGACTGTACAAGGAAGAAGGGATTAGCCTTTACGATCTTGCTGTTGACGTTCTTAATGACGCTGGCATAACGGACGAACGAGAGTTTTTTATCGACCCGTACCTGAAAAACGTTATTGTGAAGAATCCTGTTCCGGTGTTGAAGCACAGCGAAGCATTGCAGGTTATAGCAAATGCCGGAAGATGCACTCTCTATGAGGACAGAAACAGCAGGATACATATGCAATCTTCGTTTATCCCTAACATGGTAGCAAGTTCAAAAAACCAGACCAATTATAGCCATGTAGAGAATATACTAAGCCTATCTAAAAAAGATGCTTATGCGATATACAGCAATGATTTTTCTGTTGTTGATGGAAGTGTTCTTTTCCTTGATTCAAATGATATAAGCAAAAACACTGGTTATGTAAGCAATTCTGTTTCAAACGAGTATGGATTGTTCGAGGAAAACCCATCAATCACAATTGAACTGGAAGCTGGGTATGTTGCCTATGGTCTTACAATCCGTTTTCGCAATGTAGCTCCGGAAGAATTTGACATCGAAACGTATTATAACGGAGAAATTGCGGAAAGCAGACATGTGTCAGATATCTCAAAAAATGAGTGGTCAACAAACGAGCAATTCGCACTTTTTGACAAAATGCAGATTACCTTTACAAAATCTTACCCGAACAGCAGGGTAACAATCGACAACATTACATTTGGAGATATAACAGATTACCACATCGAGAGAAATGACATAACATCATCTGTAACAGCAACAAGGCAAAATAAAATAAAGTCAATTTCCGTGCTAATGACAGAATATCGAAAAACATCAGAGAAAAAGGCATTATTTTCCCAGGAAACAGTGCTGAACGTTACAGATACAACAAGGACGGTATATTTTAATAACGCAAGCTACGGAGTTACTGTAGAGGTTGAAAGCGCAGATATCACAGCAGAATTGACTGAAAGCGGAAGTTATTATGCGGTCTTGTCATTTGCTGGCGTTAGTGAAGAAACAACCATTAAATATACTGTATCCGGTTATGAATTTGCGACAGAAGAGATCCCGTACCATGTAAATCACAATGACACCGGAGAAGAAAAAACATGGAAAAATCCTCTTGTAAGTGACGCGACGCACGCAAAAGCGTTGGAGCGATGGCTTGCTTCGTATTTCCTCGGAGATGTCGACTATAAAATACCGTGGCGCGGAGACCCAAGAACAGACGCAAATGACGTATTTTACCTAGAACTCGCAAATGGAAGCGAAACAGAAATAAGGACATACCAAAACGAGCTTAAATTCAGCGGATCGCTGAGCGGAACTATGAGAGCTAGAAAGGCGGTGATTTAATTGCCTGACGAAATTACAGAGTTGATACCTCCGAAAACGAATTGGTTATCTTCGGACAGGTTTAATATCGAGGACTACAACCGAATTAGGAACAATATTTTGTATATACACGATATTGCTAATCAGGTCTATGCGTCATTTGAACTTGAAAGCATGGGAGAAAACAGAAACTCATACGAAGGGTACTGGACAGCAGACGAGTTTAATGCAATCGAGAAAAACGTGTCCACAATCAACGACCACATCCTGTCGAAAGATTACGGAGTTTCTCAGCGATTTTTCCCAAACGGAGCTTTTATAAAATGGGACGAACTAAACAGAATCGAATCTGCGATATCGTCTATGCATGCCATTTTGGCAAGGCAAAAAGGAAGCATACCGCAGCTACAATTCAGACTCGGAAACTACAAGGGTATTAAGATTTAATCATGCGGAGGTGCTTATGTATTTAAAGTTTTTAAACAGTAAAAAAGCAATAGAATGCTCCGTTATTGCGGTTGGTGATAACGTCGTTACGATTCTGCAAAAAACCAAAATATCGGTAAACACAACTGGATTTGACCTGTATTTAGACAAAGACTGCGAAAACAACATAGGTGGAGATTATTACCATGGTTTCACTACTGTCTACAGGAACGATTCGGAAACAAAAAAATACAACGGGTATCAGCTTTCAAATGACGGAAGTGTTTACGAAAAAGAAAAGCACACAGTTCTGTTTCGTGCCGGCGCAAATGGTCATCTTTCCGGAAATTTGGAAATAAAGGCAGATGACTATAGCAGCCTGATTGTTCCGGAAGCTTCTGGCGAAGAAGGATACAAATTTTCTGGATGGATTCCGGAAATACCAAAAGACGGAGATATAAAGGAAGATATTACTTTTACTGCTATTTTTTGCGAAAAGCCAACAGTAACTTTCAAATCCTCAGAAAATGGTGGAATTATCGGAAACAGTGTGCAAAAAGTTGACCGTTACGAAGATTTAAAGATTCCTGATGTTTCTCCGATTTCTGGTTACGAGTTTGCCGGGTGGCTTCCTGAAATTCCGGCGTCTGGCGACATAGACACAAACAAAAAGTTCACAGCAAAAATACGAAAAATATTTGTTCCTACAATCAGGTTTACTGTGTCAGATAAAGGTACAATTTCCGGAGATGCGGAGCAGCACGCAACTTCTTATGAAAACATAATTGTTCCCAGCGTGGAAACAGAAGAAAATTACAGGTTTACCGGCTGGGTTCCGGAGGTTCCAAAAATCGGAAGCATCGAATCTGACGTAACATTTGCAGCAGACATAGAATATGTCCCTACGCTGGATGATGTAAAGGAAGAAAAAATCCTGTCATTAAATTCGGAACAGCAATCAGCCATTGCAGAAGGGTTTGACATCACTCTTACGAACGGAACTGTAGAACATTTTACGTTGACAGAGCGAGACCAGACAAGCCTTATCGGATTGCAGACGCTTGTTATGTCAGGAGCCGAGTCTATACCGTGGCACACATCTGATCATTCCGAGCACTGCCGCTATTACTCGAACGCGGACATGTCGCTGATTGTGAGCAAGGCATTACAGTTCGTCACATATCACGTTACATATTTTAGAGATCTGAGAATATATGTAAACAGCATGGTAGACAAAGAGAGTGTAAACGCTGCTTATTACGGAATGTACGTACCGGAGGAATATCAGTCCGAGGTATTAAAGGACATTTACAAGCAGCCGAACTAAAACGTTGGAGGAATCGAAATGGCAAAAAGAACGCTGGCGACAGATTTTAAGGACGATATACTTGCCGAAAGCATGGATGGTAAGAGAAGATATAGACTTGTTGCGAATGGAGACGGAACATATTGCCTCGAGGACGCAAGCGTTTACGAACAAACTGGCAGCATCTACGGTGCAAAACAGGTAAACGAAGCAAACGAAGCAATAAACAGTGCTGCAGACTCTGCGAAAATAATCGACGACATTGACGCTGTTTTGGCAAATACGGTCGGTGGGTACATGGCAGGGGCTATGGCAGTCAGAGGTCTTGATGGAAAATTAAAAACTGTCGCAAAAACAGGAAGTTACAATGATCTTACGGACAAGCCCACCATTCCATCAGGCGCTGCAGCAAATTATGCTGTTGCTGATAATGACACAACAAACAGTGCCGCAAGCCTTGTTACGGCAAGGGTTGCATACGAACATGGAACAGAAATTGACGATCTTTCGAAAACGATCGAAAAAAGACTCCCGGATGGAACCGGAATAGAATGGGACGGAACAAACTTTTACGGTACAACTACGGACGGCGTAAAAAAAAAATTGGGTAGAACGGGGACAATTGCTGGCGTTGGCGTATATTTTGACGATCCTCCGCACTCTGTGCTCAAAACTTGGCAAGGAGGTTGCGTAAAATGGGATGACGACAAGTTAATCGTCACTGTCGAAGATGACTATGCGCAAGGCCATCTTACAGTAGGCACAGTAATTGGAAAGAGAAATAGACCTCAAACATGGGGAGATACAACGGAAGGGTTTATCACGCTCCGGTATTAAAGTTCGGAGGTAATATTTATGCGTTATCTAAAAAACTTCTTTAAACTTTGCATTTTGTTTTCCTTCGGCGGAATAACATACAATACTCTCGAGCGCATGGCAAGAGGTCACACACACTGGACAATGTTCATTGTTGGCGGGATATGCTTCTACCTGATCGGGGCGATAAACGAAGTTATCCCGTGGAGCATGGCATTCTGGAAACAGTGCATCATAGGCGGTTGCATTGTGACTGCAATTGAGTTTGTATCTGGCTGCATAATAAATCTTTGGCTCGGCTGGCATGTTTGGGATTACTCAAACATGCCTTTTAATATTTTGGGGCAAATATGCCTACCGTTTTCACTCCTATGGTGCGTCGTATCAGCGGTTGCAATTGTGTGTGATGACTATTTAAGATACTGGTTTTTTAATGAGGAAAAGCCAGTATACAAGCTATTTTGAAAGGAATATAAAAGCTATGGTAGAAATTTTAAAGCTGATCGGAATCCTTGGTATAGCGGTGCTTTGCAATATCCTTGGCGGATTATATGTAAACATCGGACTTAATGACGGTCAATTCGATACAAAAAAGCTTCTGTACGGGCTTGCAAAGGCAGCTTGTGTAGCCGCAATGTTTATCGGTCTTGCCTACACGATCGAACAGATTCCGAGTCTGTCAGACACTCTTGGTATGGAACCAAAAGCCACCCTGATTGCTGCTATCGGCGTTTACTCCGGTAAGGTTGTAAAGCACTTGTCCAGCATTTTCGGAAGCGATGCGATTAAAAAAGCAGAGAAAACAACCGGAACAGAAGAGTTGGAAGAATACCAGGATATGTGAGGTGCAAAAAATGAAAGTAGAAGAATTTTTATCTACGGTCGCGTATGAAATTGTAAGCTCCTGCAATGCCGTGAACCTGCTTCCATCACCGTCAATTGCCCAGGCAATCATCGAAAGCAAATACGGCACAAGCCAGCTTGCGACGGAAGGCAATGCGCTTTTTGGGATCAAGGCGGACAGCAGATGGAGCGGTAAAGTTTGCCAGAAGCTTACAAAAGAGTACGTAAATGGCGAATATATCGACGTTATGGCCTCGTTTCGCGCCTATGACAGTTGGAGCGATTCCATAAAAGACCACGCAGACTTCCTCGTGCAGAATAAGCGCTACGCAAACCTGATTGGTCAGAGGGATTACAAAACGTATTGTAAGCTTATAAAAGCGGACGAATACGCGACATCCGCCACTTACGCGGAAACGCTTACAAACTGTATCGAGGCATACAACCTGACAAAATACGATGCCACAACCGGAACGGATGCAGTGGAAACACCCACGGTACAAATAAGAAGTTTCAACATCCACGCAGGGCACAATCCATCCGGGATGCCGGCAGCTGGATCCGTTGGATATTTAAACGAATCAGACGAAAACAGGAATGTTTGCAATGCTCTGATCGGTAAAATCCGTTCCGCAGGGCATACGGTTTACGATTGCACATGCAATAACGGGTTGAGTCAAAAAGATATTTTACAGAAGATTGTATCGAAGTGCAACGAGCACGCGGTTGATCTTGATATTTCGATACATTTTAACGCTTTGTCCAAAGAGACTGCATCCGACGGCAGGACAAGAGGTGTGGAGGTATGGATCCACCCAAACAACAAGGGAACAGAAATCGAAAGCTATGCGCAGAAAATATGTAACAGTGTCGCGTCCCTTGGGTTTACAAATCGAGGTGTCAAGTATAGCAACGGTTTATATGTCTTAAAAAATACCAAAGCGCCAGCTATGCTGATTGAATGCTGCTTTGTGGATGATCTGGACGACTACGCGCTGTATGACTGTGAAAAGATGGTGCAGGCAATCTACGACGGTTTGGAGATCAAATCCGTGAATGCGACCGGAGAAGCAGGAAAAGATGAACCGGAAACGAAAACCCTGTATTATGTCATTGCCGGTGTATATTCTTCCGAACAAAACGCAACTGCTTTTGCAAATATTCTTGCAGAAAAGGGATACCTGATGAATGTAGAAGGGAATCTCATGAAAGGAATAAAGACACAGATCAAGGAAATTTAGGGGCTTATTGCAAGCCCCTTTATTTTTTTGCCCGAAAACGCTATGTTCGACATTTTTTACGCTTCCGGCGCGGTATGATACAGTCAGCCTTAACAAATGGCATACGAGTTCTGGCAGCAGGGCGGTGTCTTGGCATTGCATCGCCCTGCAAAATACTTTACAAAACAGAACACGCGTTCTATAATTATGCTATCGCTACTGAGTGCGGAAGTGATTGGAGGGGATTTAGGTGGAGGAAAAAGAAGAGTACAGGAAACAGATAATCGAAATGATTGAAAAAATTGAAAATGCAGGCACATTATCGTACCTGCATACTTTTTTGAAACTTTTTCTTGAAAGGTGGGGCAAATAGTCCTACCTTTTTTCTTTTCTTGACAGCATCAAATCAATCATATCTAGTATTGTTTCCTTGTCTTTTTGATCCAGCATGGAAATTTTGAACATTATATCATGATCTTCTAGCGCTTCTCTCGGGGTGTCTTTTCTTGCCGGAGAAACGTCAAGTCCCATTAGCCATCCTTCAGAAACATTTAATGCCATCCCGAGTACAATGAGTTTTTCCTGACTAGGCTCTACTTTCCCGGAAACGTATTGACTGATATCTGACTTGTTCATTTTTACTCCGAATTTTTCACAATACGGCAATGATAGATTCAATATATCAATTTGTTTTAAATTTCTATCATTCATAATTTTGCCTAATCGAATTGCTGTGTTTTCTTTCATGATTGCATTCCCTCCTTTCGTTGATAATGTATCATATTTTGAACAAAAGTTCAAGGTGAAAAACAAAAAAATAAAAAACGTTGAACATTTGTGTTGACATGTCTAAAATAGCATGGTAACATATACGTAGTTCAAAAGATTGAACAAATAAATAGAGAAAGGAGAAAATGAATGGCTTTTGATTATAGTAAGCTTAGAGGGAAAATAGCAGAAAAATTTGGCAGTCAATCCCTTTTTGCTAAAGAGCTTGGATGTTCTGAGCGTACATTGTCATTGAAAATGAACGGGAAAATATCCTGGAAGCAGACAGAAATGCTGAAAGCAATGTCTATTCTTGGAATTTCGGAAGAGGACATTCACGATTATTTTTTTACGCTAAAAGTTCAAAATTTTTAACTAATGATGCGTAAAAATAATAAAGGAGGTAAGGAAATGCTTCATTATAGTTGGCTTGATGCAATTCCGATTGCAACATTTGCGATTATAACATGCGTTATGAGCTACTGGCATGGTAGTTCGCCGCGTGGATGGAAAATTTTCGGGCTTATCTACACTATAATTTTGGGAATAATTTCTCAGATTCTTGTAGGATTTTTCCCAATGTTTGGGTGACTGCGATCAGTTTTTCGGAGGAATCATTTTTCCTATTTAGCAATGAATCATGGAGAGATGACAACTGTTCCCAGTATTCAGACGGCACATACAAAACCAGCTCATGATAAGAACGTAAATATTCAATTCTCTCGCTCGGGTAATTTGCCTCTAATTGCTTGGAAGCAAATTCGAGAAAACAGTTGAATACGGATTGCTGTTTCTGATAATAAGAAAACTGTTTTTCGTATTTTAGCTCTAGTTTTCGCATTTGAGTGCCATGAACACTATTGACGATAGTAACAAGAACTGGGCAAATTATTGCCACGCATAGAGTTATGGCAGATATGGCGAGTTCTAAATGATCCGAATTTAATGATTCCATGAGTATTTACCTCCAAGAAGTTTTTTAACATTATACCACGAAAGAAGGTGTAAAGGAATGAATGAACCGGCAAAATGCGATATGCGTACTCCGATCGAAGTTGCACTGGAAATTGACAGCGAGGGTCGAACGACAGCAAGGCAGCTGTATGAATTCCTTGATCTTGCAAACGGGCAGTTTTCGAGATGGGCAAAATCGAATATCGAAAACAATGAGTTTTACGAAGAAAACGTTGACTGGTGGGGGTTCGACATCGTGTCGAACGGTAATGCCTGCAAAGATTACAGACTTACAACCGAGTTCGCAAAGCACCTGTCAATGGAGAGCCATTCCGCAAGAGGAAAGGAGGCAAGAAAATATTTTGTCGGCATTGAAGAACGGGTGAAGCAGAAAGCAATCGACAGATCACAGCTTTCACCACAGCTTCAATCCCTGTACGCCCTGATAGAAATGCAAGCCAGACAAGAGCTGGAGCAGAAACGGCAGGCTGAGCAGATCGCCAAAGTTGAAACGACCGTCACGAATATGAAGGAAATTTTCACAGAGCCAATCGGAGATTGGAAGGCTGATATCAACAGCCGGGTTAGGGAAATTTCCCAGAAGTCAGGAATCGACTATCAGACATTGTACGGTCAGCTTTACGGCGAACTGGAAACAACCGCTCATTGCAGCCTGAAACGGCTACAGGAAAATAAGCGATCCAGGATGGAAAAAGCCGGAAATACAAAGACCGCAATCAAGGACGGAACAACTAAAATTGCAATCATTTACGAAAAGCCCCAGCTGAAAGCCATTTTTGAGGGAATCGTAAAAAGGTATGCAATGAAATATTGCGCATAGATAGGAGGTGAGGTTTGTGAGCGAGAAAGAAAAACAGATTGTCGAAAAACTGAAAGACGCAATTCCTAAAATGTCAGAATTTGACAAGGGATATATCCTTGGAAAAGTTGAGAGCATGGCAGATGGTAGCAGAAGCTACGTGGAGTGCGGAGAGGCAGAGGACAAGGAAATTGATGATAAAAATTGAATCGAAAGGAGATGAAGATGTGAACATAGAAAACGAAATTCACAAAACTTGTGAAGAAATAGCGGAAAATTGTAAAAAGGCAAACACCATGTCGAACATAGCGATTGCCTGTGGGATTCTTTCGATATTGGTCAATTTAGTAGCTTGGTTAGCAAGATAGAAAGAATCCACATGAAAATGAATAGAAAGGAGAATAGAAAATACATGGTAAAAGGATATAAGGTTTTTAGACCTGATTGGACTTGTGATCCAACGTGGCACAACCCTAAACAGTACACCTGCCCCGGAAAATTTGAGGAAGAAGGGGAGCTTGATGTTTGCGGTCACGGGATGCACTTCTGCCAGGTTGCTGCTGACTGCTTCAATTATTACAGTTTCAACAGTGAAAACAAGGTTGCAGAAGTCATTGCCTATGGTGAGGTAAGAACAGACGGTGACAAGTCATGTACTGACAAACTGGAAATCGTGCGTGAAATCCCGTGGGATGAAGTGTTGCGAATCGTCAATATTGGAAAGAATTGCACGGGTCGCTGCAACACCGGGAACTGGAACACCGGGGACTTGAACGCCGGGAACTGCAACACCGGGGACTGCAACACCGGTCGCTGCAACACCGGGAACTGGAACACCGGGGACTGGAACGCCGGGAACTGCAACACCGGGGACTGCAACACCGGTCGCTGCAACACCGGG
>ERZ780067.139-NODE-139-length-39667-cov-8.66851_pt1 | contig 39667 bp, 35 predicted proteins | sample MGYA00511841_ERZ780067 | MGnify/ENA primary metagenome ERZ780067 (study PRJEB29588, sample SAMEA2143295) | human gut metagenome | biome: human gut; feature: human-associated habitat; material: faeces | place: Denmark | collected 2008/2010 ... | reverse complement strand
GCGTCGTAGCGCGGAATGACAGAGTAGTCTACTGCTTCGGCGGTATTGAGACAAACATGTGATTTTGCGGGATTCCAGAAAGCTTTGGTACCTATGTCTACTGCTTCGGCGGTATTGAGACTGCCCAAGAGATGTTTTTACCAGATCTGTCTAGGTACCTATGTCTACTGCTTCGGCGGTATTGAGACTTTTTTGTTTTTGAGTTAATAAAAGTAAAAATTTAAGGTACCTATGTCTACTGCTTCGGCGGTATTGAGACATTTATTAAAATTTTTCATTCTTTTTGGTGGTACCTATGTCTACTGCTTCGGCGGTATTGAGACATCCTGTGCAATTTTAACATCAGACTTTTTCATAATGGTACCTATGTCTACTGCTTCGGCACGGGGTGTCACCCCGCACTTGATGCGGGGTCCAGTCCCGGCACTTTTTCGGGTATTTCCTGGATTCCGCGTCGTAGCGCGGAATGACGGGGCAGTCTACTGCTTCGACACGGGGTGACAGTGCGATTTGTTACTTTTGAAGACAAGGGCAGAGTATGAAATGTTAAAAAAGAACGGGGCTGTATCGTAACCGATGCAGCCCCGTTTTTATATACTATGGTTTGTAATTGGTTGTATGTTAATCTATTTCTTTTTGGTGGTTAGAGAGACACAACTCCAACTCCACTCCTGTTTTTTCTTGTTGTAGTTATATACGGCTAATGCGGTGATGCAATCGCTGTTCTCCAGGCGATATGTGTGGACCATGTGCGGAGGAATGAAACATTCTATTCCGTTCCCCTTGACAAAAGCGAACAATCGGTCGGGGATTCTTTCGACAAGTCCCGTCAGTGATTGAATATACGAAGTGTCTTTCAAGGCCGATGATTCGATAAAACGGGTTTTCACAATATTCATATCCTTTTCATTCACGGGCAGCCAGTATAGCTTGATGATTGATCCAACCCTTACCTTCTGGGGTAGGTTGGAGAGTTTCACCATTCTTCGTTGTTTGTAGCCATATACGATTGCTGCCAGTTTTTTGTTCGGGTCTATATAAGTGACGATGGCGATATCTTCGTTGGTTCCATGCAGCAAGATGGCGTCGGTCGGTTGCTTGTAGTCCATACCGTCGCTGCCATCGCTAGTGCCCTGTTGTGCCCACGGTTCTTTTAGCCAGTTTTGAACTTCGTGTGGTAAACGCCATTTCTGACTGGTATAGCATTGTACAATTTGCTCTATCTGAAATTTGGCACGCGGATAGTCTTTTTTCTGTAAATAGGCTGCGGCGAGTTTCATGCGGACTTTCCCTAAGAATGTTTCCTGGGTTTTGCAATGTATGGCCCTCAACAGGCAGGCCAAGTGTATCTCGTTCTCGTTTTGATAGATTTCACTGAGTAGTTGCCATACCCAGAATTCCGATCTCTTTTTCCGGACAAATGGTAATACACTCTCCAGAGCCTCATCTTTCTCGACACCCATGGCCAGCATCAGTTTTCCGCAGAAGTATCCGGGATAAAGCATCGACGGATAGTCGTCCATTAGTTTTTCTATTTTAGGCAGGAAAACTCCGATTCGCTCCCGGTCGTTTAACTTCAGCAAGACTTTGGCATAAGCAATATAGGTCCGTTCGGCCAAAGAGATTATGCTCCGTCCGTTCTTCAGTTTAACCGGTTGATAATCTTCGGGCAGCAGTTTGTCCATGTTCCACCACTCAAGAAATTCGGCCCACCTCTCCCAAGTTTCGAAATTCAAACAGACCTTTAGCAGGAAGGAGTATCCTTTGGACGGGTTGAACGAGTATTTTCGTATGAGGGAGAATAGGTGGTCCAAGTCGTCAGGCTTTTCGGGCGACAGCCCTTTTATGAACTCGGCGATACACCACAGGGTCGTGTCGAAAATGAGCGGATCGTTTTCTGGTGTAAGCAGATCGAGGTTCACCAATTCTTCCAGATGTGCCCAAAAATCGGATTGTCTCTTCTCTTCGACATCCAACTTGATTAAATAATACAGTGCCCAGCCCATGCCACGCTGTGACCATATATTTTGAGGCGAAACGCTCCAATCGGCTTTGGCTATTGCATAAGCTGACTCGGGCTGGCCCGCTTTGCACAGGGCCGTTATCTCTTTCAGGGTAGCCATGTCTATATGAAATAATTTTGTATTTCCTCTATCAGCATTTTCAGCTCACCATCATCTTTCCCGGCTAATGACATCGGCTTGGCATAAGTGACGAAGCCTTGTTCGTTGATATATATTTTCAGATACGACAGTGTGCCAGATGTGCGGAAGTAGAAGATTACACTGTAATCTTCGGGGTGCTCTACTACATTGGTAATCTGAATGTCCAGGCTGTCGCATGCCGAGCGTATCAGTCGATACAGCTCCTCATGAATCTGATTGGAGGGCACATAGTCGAAGACCAAAGGCATGGAGTGCTCATCGTTCAGCATCGTGCAGACCATTACACTATGTTCCGATGGTGTTTGAGGTACGGCCGGTAGAAATATACCGCCCTTTTTATATCGGATATCATAACGCTCCAGGCCTTGAGGTGTTTGTATATAGTAGATTTCCTGATAGGGTTTGCTGATGATCTGCGCTATTTTATAGGGCGACCATTCCATATTGTGCTGAATGCACATCCACTTGGCCTGCAAATAATCGGGCGCAGAAGCATCGTGAAAGGGCGAGGGGGTGATTTTGCCGATAATCCTGCACTCTTCATTGATTTTTGAACAGGCTTGCAGGGGCTCGATGCGAAATTTGGAAAAAGGAGTTATGTGAGGTAAATTGGCTATATACAAGGTGCGCCTTGCTCTGGTTGTTGCGGTATATGCCCAACGCAAGCAATCGTTACTCAATCCTGTTCGTCCGGTATAGTCGACAAATACGCAGTCCCACTCTCCGCCTTGACATTTATGACCGGTTACCGCGTAACCATATTTCGTTTTCAAGCAGTTGTAATACGCGTCGGCTTCCAGGGCATCGGCAAATTCCTTCGTACCTTGTTTCAGATGAGGATGACGCATGCAAAAATTGATATACAAGGCTCTATACTCATCTATACTCAAGTTCGACATTCGATTATTCAACAGATTTAACAATAAGAAGCAACTCACGGGCTGGCCCGACGAATCGGGTATTTGAATGCGCATGAATTCCAACGTGATAATTTTTCGAACCTTATTCCCGCCCTCTTGTACATATACCGGAGCCGACTGCTGCACTTTTTCTCCTGTGTGCAATACGGGAATGAACTCACCATTCATTCGGTCCAAGTAAAAATTATTCTGCACAACCATAAGTACGTCTCCCTCTTTTAAGGGAGGATTCTCTTCATCATATATCCTTTGTCGGATAGCCTGATTATATTGTGCGGCATCACTATTGGAATAGCAGATGACTACGGTGTTGTTGGCTCCGTTTTGTTTTCTAGTTTCCAGATATTTGTCGAGTAGTTCGCCCGAGGATAGGCATTCAACCTCGCCCGTTTTCTCGGCAAATACCAATCGGTTGCGTTTGTCTTTCTCCAAAAGATTCCTTATTTGCAGGGCATTTTTCAAAATCATGCTGTCCCCCTTTTGTCTGAGAATCTCGGTCAACTCTGCAGTCATTACCTTTAATCCCTTGGCTTCAAAATAGGATTCGTTCAATGCTTGGGAAACAGGGTCACCAACCGGGGGTAACTGAGCCGGATCTCCTACAAAAATAATTTTTCCACCAGACGAAGGACGTGCATAGGTCAACAAATCGTCCATTAAATTGTCGGTGCCAAATTCGAATAGCTCTTGTTTGACTTGACGGGCACAGACCATGGAGGCCTCGTCGACAATAGCTACCAAATTACGGATATTGAAAGATATGGGAAAGTGTAGCTTAAATTCCGAATCGGCAATATCGGTTACCGGTTTTACGGCCAACGATGCCTTATCGTATATGACCCGGTGAATGGTATGAGCTTCATATCCCGTTTTGAGGTGTAGAACTCGGGCGGCCCGACCGGTAGGAGCCATTAAGGTTATCGGCCGAATCGTAGATATATAGTCCGCCATCTGTTTAATCATGGTCGTTTTACCCGTACCAGCATATCCGCGAAGAATGAAAACGGCGGCATCACTCTCCATAAACTTTTTTATCGCATCTAATACGTGCTTTTGTTGTTGTGTCAATTCCATATAATTCTACCGTTTGTTCTTGGATAGTAGATTTTCGAGACAATTACAACCAGCCATTAAATTGTCGGCATTTTATGTGTTGATTAACAATGGTATATCGGTTTGAATAGTGCCATTGGCAAGCAGCCATGAGCTGGATAATTTGTAAGTCAGTAGCTTTTGTATTCCTCTTGTTTTGTACCTCTTTTTAGGATAGTAAAAATAAGCGTAATTTCTTGAATATCAAAATGTGCAGTGCAAAAACTTGTAGGGAATGCTGTTTGGGGTGAGAAAAAGTCCCAAAATGGCTCTGAAACAAGGGTGGACATTATGATTGTTTTGCGAAGTACTCAGCCTTCAACCAATAGGTATAAATCGGGTCCTGGAACGAGCTTTCACCAGCCTTATTATCCAATATCATTCTTGATAAAAGCAGCCTTCGAGCAGGATATTGAGGTCGTTGAAGCGATTTGATAGCGATGCATCACTTCGGTTGAACTATCTCTCTAACGGTAGTGATTTGCAATGTTATTTTGATTCCTTGAGATTCATAGAAAGATAAGGCGCTCATAAGATCATGTGGTAATATGATGACTGAGAAAGGGGAATTCCTGGTTTATGATATAGCCTGGTTTATCCTTGCTATTATTGCGATTCTTTTTTCAATTAAGTTATTTCGCTTTATATTTGGCTCAAATGAACAACAATAATTGGGACTGTTGCGACTAGAACTTAAGTGGAGATGAGCTTGATACATATCCTCTAGTTCGTCTTTCTGGTTTTCATTGATATTTTTAGAAGATAAGAAATGGAGTCCTATTGGAATACATAAATCACCCATTGTCAGTCCATTTCTTACTTCAGATTTCACAAATGTTTTCAATTGGTAATTCGTCAGGACATTCCATCTGTGTTTGGCCTCTTTAGTCAATGAACCTCTCCATTTGCTATGCTTGACTTCAATAAGAAAGGTGCAGTGCTTATAATAACACCAATAGTCAATACGTCCAGAGCTATTGATCTTTTCTCCTCGGATATGGCGAGTCACCTGTTGTTCTGCCATTACATAACCATTGCAAATTTTCCAGAGAGCCGGCATAAGGCATGTGTCAAGCTGCCCTTCTGAATATTCGTATGGAGAGTCTATAGTACCTGGATTGCTGATGTATTTATAGCAAAGGGCACAAAATTCTTTGAATAAAGAGTTTATGAATTGTGCCGCAATTTGTTCGCTATCGTATTGAATTTCACTTTTATGGAGAAATACAAATTTCCCAATGGGGGATTCTCTCGATAATAATTTCATTGATGGAATTTATTAGAAACTATATTAAAAGACAAATATACATCTTTTGAAAATTTTCGGTAGATTGAACTAAAAAAGATTCTCTGAGTACATAATGACAAAAAGTACGATGGGTACTAAGGCTGCCAAGAAAGCTGGAACAGAAGATGCAAATTGTGGGTGAGCAAATCAGACTTGCACGATTGCGTAGAAATCTCAGTATCGCTCAAGTTGGCGAACGTGCCACCTGTTCACCTCTTACAGTTTCACACATTGAGAAAGGTGCACCGACAGTGGCAATTGGTATTTATCTTAGGGTGCTTTATGCGCTTCAACTGGGTGATGATATTCTTCTGCTTGCAAAGGAAGATGCAATGGGAAAGGCGTTGCAGGATTTGAGCCTGAAAAAACGGAGAAGAGCATCACCCCCTCGAAAATAAGCTATAAAAAGCGCCTCTGTACATTTATGTCTTTCTTGTGAATAGATAACTGAACTTATCTGTGAATTCAATCGTCCCGTAAATCATCGGAGTAGGGGGATGCATCGGTCAGGTGGCGGTTTATAGGTCCACTTTTACAACTTTAATTAGTATTCTAATGATGTCTAATTTTGACTTGTATAGCCAATAATATATTATCTATATACTGATAAATTTGTAAAGCTTGAATATTTTAATGCATTATATTTTATACTTTTGTGTAAGAATCTAAATATAGTCTTCAATGGATAAATCCTTAAATCGAATAAAAGATGTGCTTGAAGGTAAGGACGTCAAGCCGACTCGGTTAGCAGAAAAACTTGGAAAAAGTTTTTATAAGGAAACTTCTATATTTGTAATTTCGGAAGCTTGTTTAGGTGCACTGAAATACTAAATATAGGACCTAAGGGATTTATCGTTAACAAGAAATATTATTATGGCAGTAAAGAAATCAGAACTATATAGTACCCTTTGGAAATGTTGCGACGAACTTCGTGGCGGCATGGATGCAAGTCAATACAAAGATTATGTATTGGTTATTCTTTTTGTTAAGTACATCAGTGATAAAAGGCGTAATGATGAAGGCTTCGATATAGATATTCCTGAAGGTTGTTACTTTGAGGATTTTGTGGCTCTTAAGGGAACCCCGAATATCGGAGAAGAGATGAATAAAAAGATGGCAGCCCTTGCCGAAGCCAATCAACTTGGAGGCGTTTTTGTCGCCGATTTCGAAGATGACACCAAGCTGGGTAAAGGAAAGGACAAGGTTGAAACGCTCAGTAAACTTATTGCGGTTTTTCAAAATGAGAACCTCGATTTTGGTAAGAACAGAGCCGCCGACGACGATCTCATAGGCGATGCCTATGAGTATCTGATGAGGAATTTTGCTACCGAAAGTGGCAAGAGTAAAGGTCAGTTTTATACCCCGGCAGAGGTGAGTCGTGTGATGGCAAAGTTGATAGGGTTGAGCCATGCTAAGGGTGGTAGAAAAACGACAATCTACGACCCTACTTGTGGTTCTGGTTCACTTCTCCTGCGTGCAATGTGTGAAACTCCTGGAGGCGCAACCCTCTATGGGCAGGAAAAAGATAATGCAACCGTTGGTTTGGCAAAAATGAATATGATTCTTCATAATGAGATTTATGCCGATATCAGACAGGGAGATACGATTAATGATCCTCAATTTAAGGAAAATGACCAGTTGAAGACTTTCGACTATATTGTTGCAAATCCCCCTTTCTCAACCAAATCCTGGTTGAAGAGTGCAAAGGTCGAGGACGAATATCACCGTTGGGGAGAAGGCATCAAAATCGGTGTCCCACCAGAAAAAAACGGCGACTATGCCTTTCTTCTACACATAGTGCGCTCTCTGAAACATACCGGTTGTGCCGCTTGTATTTTGCCTCATGGCGTTCTTTTTAGAGGTAATGCCGAGGCTCACATTCGCAAGTATCTTGTTGCAGAGAAGCGTTATATTAAGGGAGTTATCGGACTCCCGGCCAATCTTTTTTATGGCACAGGCATTCCGGCCTGCATCATTGTTGTCGAGAAATCAGAAGCAGCAGAGCGTAAAGGGGTGTTTATGATTGACGCCAAGAGTGGATTCATCAAAGACGGAGCCAAGAATCGGTTGCGCGAGCAAGATATTCGTCGCATTGTCGATGTATGGGAGGCTCAGCGCGATGTTCCCCATTTTGCACGTTTTGTCCCTATGGAGGAAATTGCGCGTAACGATTATAATCTCAATATACCGCGATATGTATCGGCTCCCGATACCGAAATCTTGCAAGATATAGACGCTCATCTCCATGGCGGGTTACCTGAGCATGATATAGACCAACTCGATACCTATTGGGCCGCATGCCCTTCACTTCGTAATGATCTCTTTTGCAGCCATCCTACACGTCAAGGCTACTATTTGCTGCGCTGTAAGCAAGATGCTGTGCGCGATGTAGTGGCTGCAAATATAGATTTTTGTCGACAGAATGAGACCTTCCGAAACAGTTTCAACCTGTGGTGCGATTCGCATCGGGCCCAACTGTATGCCCTTGCACCGGGATTCGCTCCGAAAATACTCATCGAGCAGCTGGGCGATTCTCTATTGTCGATTTTCAAAGCCGACAGGTCGTTGGTCGATGCCTACGATGTCTATGATTGCCTGATGAATTATTGGAGCGAAACGATGCAAGATGATTGTTACATGATATCGTCGGGAGGCTGGACGGTACAACTCTACACGCCACAACCCTCTTCCAAGAAGAAAGACGAAAAGAAGAAGGAGAAAAAGGCAGCCACCCCCGAAGATGTCGTTTGCGATCTGCTTCCTGTACCGATTGTTATTGACGAGTATTTTGCCGAAAAGCGGGATATTATCGCTGCGGCCGAGGAGTTACTGACGCAAAAGGAGGCCCAGCTTGCCGAACTGGTCGAGGAGCAAGCCGAGAATTACCTCGACGAGGACAATTTCCCCGATGGCAAGATGACCGATGCCAATATCAAGAAGCGAGTGAAGGCCCTCGATAAAAAGGCCGATGCCGACGAGATTGCCGTGCTGCAACAGTTTCTCGATCTCAAAGGCGATATATCACTCAATAAGAAGCTGATTAAGGAACGTAAGTACGACCTGCTCACCGCACTTGTGGTCAAGTATGCCAATCTGTCTGAGGACGAGATTAAGCGGCTGGTCATCGAGCGGAAGTGGTTTGCATCGCTTGCCTTGCGCCTTGACGGTGAGATGCAGCGCATCAGCCAGCAACTCACCTCCAAGGTGTCGGCTCTTGCCGAGCGTTATGCCCAGACGCTCCCCGAGATTGATACCGAGATCGCCGACCTGGAAGCAAAAGTCGCTGCACATTTGAAACAGATGGGATATTAAACTGGTCGTTATGAAGAAAAATCTCAAAATCATATTTCTATTATTAGCCGTTGTCGGTATATTAGTAATTGCACTATTGTTGATTTTCTGCAATGTCTCGCTTGCCGATGTGTCTCTTGATACCTTCATAGGAGTGATGGTTACTATGGTTGGTATTTTAGTAACTTTTGCCGTTGGATGGCAAATCATCAATGCATTGGAGATAAAAAACAAACTGGCAGAGATGGAGAAACTCAAGGTAGAAATCAATAGCCAGCGAGAGAAGATAGAGAAAATATCGGCACGTAGTCGTTATGACATTGCACTCAATCGTAGCTATACTTGGTATAAAAGTGGGGAATGCGTAAAAGCATTTGTTAGTGCATTGGAAGCTATTCAATATTGTTTGCAGATCGATGAATATGAAGAGCTGGATACTGTACTTGATAATCTAAAAGAGTTTGCTTCATCTTCGTATAATCAGCCTTGCTATTCAAGTGATAGAGACATACTGGTTGCGGCTGATTCTGAAATCAGAAAATCTCCGAAATTTGTCCTAATTAAGGACCGATATGATGCAGCAATAAGAACGTATAGCATGTTTCCCAAGTGTATTATAAATGATAAAAAACATGAGTAGTTCTGAGAGCAAAATAGACATCAAGTCGGAACGTGTTTCTGACTATAAACGCATACACCTGCTTAATGATACATCTTTGGCTCAAATTGATACTTTGTATAAGTATATGCCATATGATAGACTGATTAGTAGCATAGAGCACAAGGAGTTAGTATTTGTTTCTCCTGAAACATGGGTTGATCCATTTGAACGTAGATTTTGGAAAACAGATTATAAGCGAAAATATAACTTTATTCAGCCTGAGATTGCTTGCATGTGCTTGACTACTAAATTTTCTACCAATGAAGAGGCCGCGTGGAAAATGTATACAGATGGTAAAAGTAAGTCATTACGCATATCGTTTAATGTAGAACAATTATTAGGTATTTTGGAATCTTATGCCCAAACAAATGATTGTGCCATATATATTGGTAAGGCTATCTATTCCCTGGAACGTAAAGCCATAGTGGGATTACATAATAAGAAAGGAAGTGAGTTTTTCCCTGAACATGATTTTTCAAGGGCTCATTATCTAACTTTGATGTGTCTTAAACGCAAAGCGTTTGCATTTGAAAATGAGATCCGAATATTTATAGTGAAAAAACATCTTCCTTGGGAGAATAATATGATAAGGGTTCATACAGAAATTGACAAGAATCTTATTCCTCGTATTATGATAGGGCCATTAACTCCATTTGCGAAGAGTGATCCTCGCCAAAGCTTATATAATACGATTCAAAATGTAGAAGCAGACATATATAAGCAACAGCTGGGTAAAGCAATACCAGGTTGCGATGTGAAACAATCCCAATTATATACCGATAAAAGACCATTGAAGAGGATATGAATATACCACAAGGATATAAGCAGACCGAGTTTGGCCCGATTCCATCGGATTGGGAGGTGTGTACTTTTCAAGATGTGTTAACTACATTTTCGAGTGGAGCTACTCCTTATCGTGGTATTCCCGAATATTACAAAGGCAATGTGCGATGGATTTCTAGTGGGGAATTGAATTATAATAAAATTTTTGACACTATCGAACACATTTCACAACAGGCGGTTAGGAATACCAATTTGCGTGTTCATCAGCCCGGGACATTCTTGATGGCAATAACAGGTCTTGAAGCTGAAGGTACTCGTGGAAAATGTGCTTTTGTTGGAGCCCCTGCTACAACCAATCAATCTTGTTTAGCAATAAATGAGACAGAGAGGATGTGCACTGAATATTTATTTTGGTTTTATCGTATGTGGGGGCAATATTTGGCATTTAAATATTGTCAAGGAACCAAGCAACAAAGTTATACGGCCAATATTGTTAGGAATTTGCCTATATATGGGCCAAAGGATATTGCCGAGCAGCGTGCTATTGCCGAGGCACTGAGTGATATAGATGGATTGATTGCGGCATTGGATAAGAAAATCGCCAAGAAACGCCTGATTAAACAAGGGGCGATGCAACAACTCCTAACCGGCAAAAAACGCCTCCCCGGTTATACTGGCGAATGGATAGAGAAGAAAGTAAAGGACATTTTCAAGGTTACTCGTGGATATGTTTTATCAACCAATAAAACAGTAGAAAGACCTGATGGATATTACAAGTACCCTGTTTATTCTTCGCAGACGCAAAATAATGGTATTATGGGATATTATTCAGAATATCTATTTGATAATGCTATTACTTGGACTACTGATGGTGCTAATGCAGGGGAAGTAAATTTGCGTAAGGGTAAGTTTTATTGTACAAATGTCTGTGGAGTATTGATTAATGAAGAGGGGTATACCAATGACTGTATTGCGTCCATTATAAATATGGTTGCAAAGTCTCATGTTTCATATATTGGAAATCCTAAATTAATGAATAATGTAATGGCTGAAATAGATATCCGAATTCCTTCATCATTAGATGAGCAACGAGCAATTGCTACGATACTGAGTGATATGGATAAGGAGATAACCGATCTTGAAGCCCAACGCGACAAGTATCGCCTCTTGAAATCGGGCATGATGCAAAAATTATTAACAGGACAAATAAGATTAAAATACTAAATATGAAAACAAATCTTTTTTTGGAAAGTGTATTTTGTGATTCTGGTGTTCCTCAATACACATTTGTAGAGCCATCGGAATATACAAAGACTAAAGTAGCGCTTCGTACACCAGGACGAGGTGTCGTAGTTGAGGGGCCTTCTGGAATTGGCAAAACTACATGCATAAAAAAAATTCTTGAGGAAATAAATTTAAATTCGATTTGTCTATCAGCTAGAAAAAAAGAAGATATAGAATATATAAAGTTATTATTACAAGAACCTCAAAATGATTGGGGAATTGTAATTATTGATGATTTTCATTACTTCACAGATGAGATAAAACAATCTATATCTGATTTACTAAAGGTCTGCGCAGATGAGGGGCGAACCGATATGAAACTGGTACTAATCGGTATTAACCGTGCTGGAGAAAGTTTGGTAAATTTGGCTGCTGATTTGAATGATCGTATTGAAACCATTAAATTTCAAAAAAACTCAAATGACAAGGTATTAGAGCTGATTGAAAAGGGGGAAAAAGCATTGAATGTATCTATCCAATGTAAACAAGATATTGTACGAGAATCATGTGGGAGTTTTCATATCGCACAAATGTTATGCAAAACCATATGTATCACTCAAAATATCACTGAACGAACTGAAAATCTATGCCAAATCACGACCTCGATTGAGGCGGCTATAACACAAAAAATGCAAGAATTAAATCGCGTATTTAAGGAGCCTGTCCAATTGTTTGCTGTTGGAAACAGAAATCGACGGAGTGGGCGGGTCCCATATCTACGACTTTTGATGTGGTTGGCGGAGAGTGATGAAGGAGCAATTCAAATGAGTGATATATGCTTATGTCATCCTCAATATAAGGCAAGTATCAACCAGATTGCTGATAGAGGATATATTTCTTTGTTGATAAGCAAACATGAAGAAATAGGTAATATCCTATACTACGAAACAAATTCAAAATTACTGGCCGTAGAAAATCCCAAATTCATTTTCTATCTTAAGCATTTAGATTGGGATCAATTTGCAAAAGAGATGGGGCTGAAACTCGAAGAATGCAAGACTAAATATGACTTTGCCATATCTTTTGCTGGAGAACGTCGAGAATACGCAAAAATGATTTACACTCAATTGACAGAGAATGAGTTTAGCGTATTTTATGATGAAGATTTAGATATTTCTGCAGATATTTTAGGCCGTGATCTTGACAAATACTTTGAACCCATTTATAAGGCTGATGCAACTTATATAATCGCTTTGATAGATAATACATATTCTCAAAAAATATGGCCGGCGTTTGAGATGGGTAAGTATAAAAAGCGATTTAAAGAAGGTTCAGTAATACCAATTTTATTTGAAGATTTTCACCCATCTCTTGTCGATCCGTTGTACAAAAAGGGCTATATGCGCATTGACTCAAAAAAACCTGATATTCAACAGCAAATAGAGGAAATCGTAAAACTTTTGATTGTTAAAATGAATATTAATTAGTTATGGACACAAATATCGGGGCCAAGGAGCGTGTAACGCAAAACAGGTTGATAGGGCTTTTTAAGAATGTCTTGAAGTACACCTATTGGGGTAATTGGGAGAAGCGCGAGGGCAATAGTCATATCGAGGAGAGGCCGCTCGCGGCATACCTCTCGCGGCGCGGTTATACCGACAAGGAGATACGGAGTGCCATCGCTAAACTCAAGCAAGCGGCAAACTCTCTGAGTGGAGGCTTGTACAATGCCAACAAAGAGGTCTATACGCTGTTGCGCTATGGCGTGAATGTGCAGGCCGAGGTGGGCGAGAAGAAAAAGATGGTCCACCTTATCGATTGGAAGAATCCGATGGATAATGATTTCCAGATAGCCGAAGAGGTAACCATTCAAGGTGAAAGCGACCGGCGCCCCGACCTGGTTGTCTATGTCAATGGCATTGCTCTTGCCGTGATTGAGCTCAAGCGCAGCACGGTGTCGGCCCACGAGGGTATTCGCCAGAATATCCGTAATCAGCAGGAGGGTTACATCCCCCGGTTTTTCACGACCATACAGCTGCTTTTTGCGGGTAACGATACCGAGGGGCTGCACTATGGGGTAATCAAGACTCCCGAAAAATTCTGGTTGCGCTGGAAAGAACCGTGTGGCGAGCCGTGCAAGCCCTCGCGCTTCACCGTTGAAGAATACTCCAATGAGTTGGATCGTAGTGTGTTGCAGTTTTTTGAGCCGACCCGGCTATTGGAGTATATTCATGACTTTATGATTTTTGACGGTGGTGTGAAGAAAGCGGCCCGACCCAACCAGTTTTTTGCTATTAAAGCTGCTCAACCCAGAGTGCGCAACAAGCAAAACGGTATTATATGGCACTCACAAGGATCGGGCAAATCGCTTACGATGGTATGGTTGGCCCAGTGGATACGTGAGAATGTGACCGATGCGCGTGTGGTAATCATTACCGACCGCGATGAGTTGGACAAACAGATAGAATCGGGATTCAAGGATGCCGGAGAGCAGATTGAAAGAGCACAAAGCGGGAGCAAGTTGATTGAGATGCTTAATGCTGCCGAACCGTGGCTTATTTGTACACTGATACACAAGTTTGGCAATAAGAATGATGGCGATTCCATTGCGGTAGGCAGTAAAAAGGCCAATAAGTCGCTTGATGTCTATCTGGATGAGTTAGCCAAATCGCTCCCGGCCGATTTTCGGGCTAAGGGTAATATCTATGTCTTTATCGATGAGTGTCACCGCACGCAGAGTGGTTTGCTGCACGAAGCCATGAAGCATATCATGGGCGATGATGTGATGCTGATTGGTTTCACGGGCACGCCTCTGCTCCATACCGATAAAAAGAAATCGATAGAAGTCTTTGGTCCTTATATACATAGCTATAAATTCAATGAGGCCGTAGCAGATGGGGTTATTCTTGACCTGCGCTACGAAGCCCGGAATGTGGAGCAGTATCTGGGTAAACGTGAGAAAATTGACGAGTGGTTTGATGCGAAGACAAAAGGATTGAGTTCGGTGGCTCGTGCCGCTTTGAAAGAGCGGTGGGCAAAGATGGAAAAGCTCTTTAGCAGCAAGGAACGCATAGACCGTATTGTTGCGGATATTTGCCAAGATATGAGTACCAAGCGCGCCCTGGCTGGGGGCTATGGTAATGCCATGCTTGTAGCCGATAGCATTTATCAGGCGTGCCGTTACTGGGAGGTATTTCAGTCGACCGAATTGAAAGGGCATTGCGCTGTGGTTACCAGTTACGATGCCAGTACAGCATCGGTCAAAGACGAGTATCAAGGCGATGGTGAGACAGAAGATTTGACCAAGTATGAGATTTATAAAAAGATGATTGGCGACAAGACGCCGCAACAGTTTGAAACCTGGGCCAAAAAAGAGTTTATAGACCATCCCGGGGATATGAAACTGTTGATTGTGGTCGATAAGCTGTTGACCGGCTTTGATGCGCCATCGGCCACGTATCTCTATATCGACAAGAAAATGCGAGATCACAATTTGTTCCAAGCCATATGCCGCGTAAATCGCGTAGATAGTGAAGAAAAAGATTACGGGTATATTATTGATTATCAAGATTTGTTTGGCGCTGTAAAGAATGCTATTGAAGATTACACGAATGGAGCCTTCGATGGTTATGATAGTGAGGATATTGAAGGCCTGCTCACGAATCGCCTGACAGAAGGACGTAAAGCTTTGGATGAGGCTCTACAAGCGGTTTATACGATGTGTGAGGTGATACATCCACAAACCCGGGAAGGCTATTTCGAATATTTTGTATATTCCGAAGCTACCCCTGTAGAAAATCAACAAAGTGAATGTGACGTGAATGCCAATAAGCGTGAAACATTCTACAAACTTGTATCTCGTTTGGTGCGTCGCTATATAGATATAGCCAATGAAATGGAGCAGGCAGGCTATACAGCCGAGGAGGCTGCCGATATTAAAAGGCAGGTCGATTATTTCAATGATACCAAAGATGAAATAAAATTGAAAAGTGGCGATGCGCTTGATCTGAAATATTACGACCCGGCCATGCGTCAACTCATCGATAACTATGTGCGTGCAGAAGATAGTGAAAAGTTGGTCGATTTGGCCGAGATTTCATTCCTTGATCTGATAGATGTAGAGGGCGATAAAGCAATTGATTCATTGCCAAAGGGGATTAAGCAGAATGAGCGCTCTGTCGCTGAAATTTTGGCGGCGAATATGCGTAAAATGATTATTAGCGAGCGCCCCAATAATCCGGCCTACTTTGATAAAATGTCGGAAATACTCAACCAACTGCTTCAAGAACAGAAAGACGGTAAGATTCAATACAAAGAGTTGATAGAAAAACTTATCGAAAAACTGCGAGAAGGTCGGTCCAAGATGAGAGCCAAATATCCTGCAACTATGGATACAAAGGGGAAACAGGCCCTTTATGACAATCTCGGGAAAGATGAAGCATTGGCTCTCCGTGTCCACGAAATTGTAAAAGCTAATGCTCGTGATGGTTTTAGAGATATGGATAGCAGTGGCTTGAAAAAGATGAGAGCACTGCGAAAAGCTGTGGAAAAGGCTTTGGTTGGGGCCGAGCCTGGGAAAATAGATGATATTATGCAGTTGATAGTTGCACAAAAGGAATACTAATGACTATTATTAAGGTTTCTAATATATCGGCGGAAGTTGAATGGAAGGAGATTAAGAATGTGCATCTTACAATCTATCCTCCCGATGCTCGTATTCATGTATCTGCTCCTATTAGGATGACAGAGGAAGCCGTGCGACTATTCTTGATTACAAAAATATCCTGGATAAACCAGCGTGTGTCACAGGTACTTGATCAGAATCGTCAAACTCCTCGTGAGTATGTATCTGGAGAGAATCATTACTTCAAAGGACAAAGATACCGTCTAAAGGTTTTATATCATCATGCTCCTGCAAAAGTAGAGATTCAAGGTAACGAATTTATTAAGTTGTACGTTCGTGAAGGCACAACAAAGGAACGTCGAGCAGAAGTCTTGCGAGAATGGTATCGATCGGAATTTAAATCGATACTTCCTCCTTTGATAGCCAAGTGGGAATGTATCTTGGGCGTAAAGGTAAATAAATGGGAAGTTAAGCAGATGAGGACCTTGTGGGGAAGTTGCAATCATAATATGCGCAATGTTATTTTTAATTTGGAACTGATTAAAAAGCCAGTCCAATGTATTGAGTATATTGTGGTACATGAGTTATTACATATCAAAGTCAGACTGCACAATGAAGAGTATACGACTCTATTGACTCAGTATTTCCCGAATTGGAAACAACTGAAAGAAGAATTAAATGAATTTGTTGTATAAATATTATCGTTATGGGCAAAACAGTTACGACATATTTGATAGATGGAGATCCTAAGGGAACACAGTATGCGTTCATCAGTAATAAGATTTGCCAGATGTTTGTAATTCCGCGTTCAAATTTGGCATATTTGAACGAACAAGAGAAGTTACACAAACCTGCGTTTTATATCCTGATCGGAGAGGATGAGACAACGAAACCGCAGGCTTATATTGGAGAGACCGAAAACTTTAAGGAACGGGTTAAAGATCACGATAGTAAAAAAGCATTCTGGCAGAAAGCTCTTGTTTTTGTCTCTAAAGATGAAGATATGACCAAAGCCGATGTCCAATACTTAGAATATAGGGCAATAACTGAGGCTAAGCAGTCTAATTCATTTGTAATGAACGAAAATAAACAGATACCCAAAGCCCCTAACTTGCCAGAGCATCAGCGCGATGCCATGAATGAATTTTTTGACGATATAAAATTTCTTGCATCATTTATTGGGTGTGGTATTTTTGAGATAGCTAAGCCTAAGGAAGAACATCTCTTTTATACAAAAGCTAGAGGTTGTAATGCAAAAGGATTTTACAATTCGGCAGGATTTACGGTGTTAAAGGGTAGTACCATAGCAAGTCATTGTGTCCCATCTTTTACCTGGAAAGAAAAGCGGGAGAAAATGGTTATGGAATACGCTTCTTTAGATAATGGCGTTTGGACAATGAACTCAGATAAGACATTCTCTAGTCCTAGTACAGCCGCCGATTTTTGTATTGGGCGGCCTGCTAATGGATGGAACGCGTGGAAAGATAAAGACGGAAATACCTTGGACTCGATATATAGGAAGCAGCTAGAATAAATTGATGATAAATTGGAGTCTTGCTTGATTGGCATTTATTTCGGTTGATATTGGGGTTTCGATATGTACAGCGTCGTCAATGATTCTATCAATCTAGAGGGATAGGTCAAAAGTTATAACCGCCCTTGGGTTTGCGTTTTGCTCCATGTACTATCTCGGCCGCTTGTTGCTGGAGCGACATAGACTGTACTTGCTTGCGTCCAGATTCAATCCATTGCAGCAGTTCGTCTTCATAGAAATAAAGTTTCTTGCCTCGTTTGTAAGCGGGAATCAATCCTTTACGGGCTAGTGTGTAAATGGTGGGCTTTGCCTTTCGTGTGATTTTGCAGGCTTCGTCAATTTCAATAAAACGATGCTTGTCGGAGGTGGTCTGTGGTTGCAGTGCCGCTACCATTTCCCGGATTTGCTCCATCTGTTCTGTGAGATAAGCTACCGCTTGCGGCAGCTTATCAAAAGTGATTTGTTCGTTTGCCATACGTACTCGTTTTTAATTGTTCGCTGACAAAGGAAATTGGTGTTTTGATGGTGGGAAACATCACCGGAATATAACTGTGAGATAACTTTTGGATGGTGATTGGTAGTGATTACAAGGAATTTAGCTACTTTTGCAAGTAGAAAATATATCTGTCATGAGTAAAAGAACTATTATTTTTCAAGAACATAAAAAAATTACAATTAAGGAAATAGATGAGTTATTCTATTTCACAATCTTGTATTATGACAAGTGGAGTTCTCGTAATATAATTAAACAATCTGAATACATAGTAGTGGCAGCTTGTAGAGGGTTGATGAAAATTAGTCTAGAGGAAGTAAATGGGAAAGATTATTTATTCATCACGGATGACATAAGTGATTTTACGGATTATCCTAAGCAAATAGATGATTTCCTATCCTTGCAATGTGATAATGATAGTAAAGTTACTGCAGAAATGTTATACCATGCGATCTTAGATTCTACAAATGAATTATTTCAAGAAATGCGATTGACGGATATATATTATAATTACAAATACCTTAGCGAGGGTAAAACAGGAAGTTCTAAGATTGACATTTACACGAGTTCTTTTGACAAGTATATAAATGATATTTTTCCAAATAGTAAAGATGTAGCTGTTGAGAAGATAATGTTGAAATTAGGTATTGTCAAGCAAGATGCAATATTATTGTTTGAGCGTTGGAAAAAATTCTATTTTATAGATTATCATCCGTACGAAGAATGGATTCCGAATCCTCCCCAAAAAACACTTACTATTGAACAGTTTAAAGATAGAATATCAGCTACAAGAATTGATGTAAAGAAGAATGAAAGCACAGGGGAGCTATATTTTGAAGCTGGCAATGTCAAAGGAAAAGTATCTACAAAAGAAATACCGAAACATCCAATGATATCTTTATTTATTACTTCTGACTCAAATGAACATTGGCTTTTACATGAGGAAGGAACTGTTTTGGGGGCACCAGTAATAGCGATATTTTAAATATATTTTGAAGAATGAAAAAGAATAAATATATCCCAATGTTTGACGAACAAGAGTTTGTCCTTGTGTGTCGTAGAAATGATTATGAGAATGAGCATGGAATAATTGGTGATGGTTTATTCCTTGTGAGTAGAGAAGAATGGGAAGATACTGATGATTACTCAATTAAAACATTTGATTTGCTTTTAACAGCAGTTGAAAATAATGTGGTTAAGTTGTACCCTGCCCCCAATAATGCAGTGGTAATATTTCAAACTCTTCCTTATTCAAGAAAAGTAGATTACATTGAAGTAGATTAATATTTGAATTATACTATTTTTACATCTAATTTAATACAACATACTGATTCTGTATGTGACATTTTACGCTCAATTGTTGAGATTTCCAAGTCGCGAAGGGTATGGGCAAAGACATTCTTGATGAATGTGGCAGTGTGAACACGCTTTTTATTGAAGGCTTTGCCGATATTCCACCCAAAGTGCATAATATCAATGCTTTTAAGTTGAGCGTCAACTTTTACAGGCGATATCTTTTGTAAGGTGTCGCCTGAACTATATTCAGTAATGTACTCGCACAGGCGGGTAAGATCTTCTTCACTTATGTAGGCCGCCATGGTTCGTTTCGTATAGTTGAGGACCTTTTCTAATTTGATTTGAGTAGTACGAGTCTTTTCTGCAATAGCATGGGTTCGCAGGGCATCGTATTCTGATGAGGCAGAGATTGTTTCTTCAGCGGTAGGAACAGGGGCAATGACATCTGGTGTAGTCAGGTTTGAATCTTCGATTGTGAGGGTTTCAGGAACAGAATTGGGATTATCTTTCATCTTCTGAAAAGCAGGGTAGCGAAGTAGAAACGCTTTTATGCGAGGCGACAGTAACTGGTCGAAGGTTATCTGCAAACTGGCATAGAGCGCTGTCAAGACGATGACTGTTACAAAAAATGCGATAGTACTACTGAAGTCGTCAAGTCCTTGGGATAAAGCAAACAGACGGACTAAAATACCGATAACAAGAACGACTCCAACTACCAGGAAATAGAGTGCTATATATTCTACATTTTTCTGATTCATAGTGATATATGCTTATGGTTTATGCGCAAATATAAATCGTTTCATGTATACATGGCTCTGAATAGAAGTGAGAGGCAGTATGTGTCCTCAAAATGTAGCTTTTGTCTCTGCCGGCGTAAGAAGGAAAGACTTGATGGGGTAGGGTAGGCTCCCAATTATTTTATAGTTCTAGTCCCTTCTCAGGTTTCTTTGTATGAGAATATGGTTTAAGAGATAGGTCGGGAATATACTCTCAAAGGAGAAGTGATACCGCAGCCGAGTCCCCATAACCACAGGCGAAGTTAATTCGTGTTCTTCTCGTACAAGCAAGGCCAAGCCCTTCGGGTTCGTGGAAAAAATCATCCTCGCCCCGGAGGGCTTGCTGTATTTTTCCCGAAGCCTTGCATGTACGGAACACGACCTTTTTAAGCCTGTAGTTATGGGAACTCCGGCCCCTGTAAGCCGGACTAACAAAAAAACAAATGTCATGTTACAGAAAGCGAAGAAGAAGTACACGGTGGAAACACTCAAGCCATTGAATGTGCTGTACGATCACGAACACGGGCTGACACAACAGGACGTGGATATGGCCAATAATTATGTGGAACTGATAGAGAGGACACGCTCTGAAAAGAGTCCGCAGGTCGGGGACAGACTTATTTATGTGGACCGATACGGAAGGTATTACGGCAACGCCCTTATCGAAAAACGGGAGGAAACGAGCGGGCTGATCTCCATCTGCGAAGAGCCCTATATTCCCTTTGTCTGGGAAAAATATGACGGTATAGGACTGAGCGTCAGCGGAGGGGCCTTCCATCATATTGACCCCAGGCAGTTGACATTCGTCAGATGGACGGAAGGCGCATTCAAGGACTGGGGAAACTGCGGGGCGTGTGCCAACGGTGCCGTCGCATTCACGTCAAGAGTTCCGTTGTGGTCCTATTCCGAACCGGACCCGCTCTATGGCGATTTCACCACGGAGACATGGAGACAGTACTATCTGACCAAGGATACAAGTCCGGACGCACGTAACCTGTACCAGGGCTTCGACAAGGCTTTCAGGACGGAAGAGGAGTTCCAGCAGTTCCTGAAGGACTACGAAGGGACCGTGTTCAAGGGTAACTGGGAAAACCAGATCGTACTCTGGTGTTTCCGCCATGAAAACCGGTTCCTGCCGCAGAATGAGTGGGACAAGATAGCCGCTCCGGCCGTGGAACGGCGTCTCAATTTCCATCCCGAGCAGGTGAAACTGGTCAAGGACATGGACAGCCACATCACCTACTGTTACCGTATCAAACCCGAAAATGACAATCTCTAAAATAATACAGTTATGCAGACAACAGCAACAGCAGCAGGCAGCCATACCGACCTGCTCACAGGAATCCTGAACGTACAAGTGAGTAACGAGGACAAGATTACAGAACAGGACCGGCAGTATTGCCAGCTTCATCAGAATCAGCTTTACGAGGCGCTAGACCGGATTGACCGATGGTACGCCATTGCTCGTCCGCACGCAAGACAGCGAAGGCAAGATACACATCAGCTGGGGAAGCCAGCGAATAACAGAATGAACATGAACCGTATGGAGAAGCCCGGAAGTTCCATTCCCACCGACAAAGGTAGTCCGCGTCCCATTCGGCTGAGCAAGGTCATGCCGCAGGCGGTTTCGGGAAAAATCATCCTCGCTTCACTCCGGTATTTATCTCGAAAACCTTGCCTGTGGAGGCGGACTGCAAGAAGCCCCCCGAAAACGGGAATGGTATCCCCACTAAAACAGGAAGATTATGAAAGCAAAAGAACATATCAAAAAGATAGCGGGCAGCAGATGGACAAAGCCCCTCGCGCTGGCCGTCACGGCAGCCGTCATTTTCAGTTGGCTCTATACACACGGCATATTTCCCGTATGGACCGCCGTGGCCATTGTATGTTTCAGAGGAATCTTCAGGTTCCTCTACCGGGTAGCCTGCCTGCTCGTGGCACTGGCCATTCTCCTGTGCATCCTGAGTCTCCTGGTCTTCTGAAATCTGACAGCAGGGAACATACACCGATTTTATAGATGAATCCGGGAAAGTCGGATGGTTTAACATTATTAAGAGGCTCTTTTAGGCAGGAACAAAGTTCGGTATTTTACTAGGCTTTGTTTATTTAGTCTCAATTTGATACAATCATTGTTAAAGTAGCGTATGGAGAATTATATAATCGCCTAATACCGGATATTTTGTTTATTTTTGTGAATATACTGTTTCACCCTTTAATCATTAGTATCATGAAAACGATGATTGTATTTCTAACTTGTATTTTCATAGTGGGTTGTGCAAGCAAGTCAAAACAGAAAGAAGAGGGTACTTCAGAAGCATTCATAAACAATACGGTCGAAAGGAGTGATACTTTGCTTTTATTGAACAATCAACAGGAAGAAGAACAGGAAGGTAAGATAATTAAGCCAATTACTCGTGATATTCCTACGGGGAAAGCTATCAATCCTGATTCTCTTTCCATGCGGACTGAATATGACTATTACCCCTTATCAACAACGAAAATAAAAGTAATCATTACCAATCTCTCCCATTATGAATATGAATGTGGAGAAAAATACAGTCTTGCCTATTTCGACGAGCAGAAGAATACTTGGGAGACTTTACCAACCAATCCGATCATCAACAATATATTATGGATTTTTGTGCCAGAAAACCCAACCCATGAGCAGCCGATTGAACTTTATACTTCCGAAGTCCCAAATCGACCGGGCAAATATCGTATTTACAAAGCTTTCAATAGAGAAACGAAAGTCGCCTATGCGGAATTTGAGTTGGTTGATAAGAAAGGAGTTAAAAGGCTTTGTGAACGAATTGATAATTATTGGAGAAAAAACAGAATGATCTCTAACGATACCACAGCACAAAATATTCATTCTATCTGGATTCAAAATGATGATGGTGATACGATTTGCGTGGGCTTAATGAATAATACCCCACGTTTCCAGGAAATGTTCAGAAGAAAAGTTGTGAGTTATTCGGCAGTCAGTCATGGCGAAATACGATATAGCGTGCCTTTTACCCAATCTACGTCTCCCGACACTTTACATGTAACCATGCGAACCGAGCTACCTGTTTATCCGATGGATACTGAAGTCGTATCGGTAGAATTAACCAATAATAATCCTCGTACCTTGGTTTTTGGAGAACAATACCATGTCGTGCGCAAAGAGGGAAATCGTTGGGTATTTCTCTATGATGGTGGTGCGTGGACTGACCTTGGTCATGGATTGAAACAAGGAGGTACATCCCACTTTAAGGCCAGGCTTCGCCCAGTTGTCAACGACAATAAGCCGGGAGTTTATAAAGTAATCAAGGAAGTAGGTTTCAGTGGTTCTTCCCAAAAGTGGTTTATGGGTGCAGAATTTAGAATCAAATAAAGACAACTCGATGCCATCAAACATCTTTTGGTATCTCAAAAGCTGATAGTGCCACCTCCGGTCAGTATACTGGACATGCACTTCCGGTATAGACCTTTTTGTAAACACCATTCTGAACATCGTAAGGGTCATCAATGCTTCCCCCCAGTCTTATGCAGATGGGCTTCCCTTACTTCTACTAAATGCTGGTGTCTTTCCTGCTCAGTCATTTTTATATCCGTCACACCCGGGAATGATACACCAGGAAGAGAGAAAGGACGGAAAATCCAGGAATTGGCACTCCAGAGAACTACAGGGCAAAGTTGGCAGACGCTTCTTGTCAGACTTCAAGGTCGAGCCGTAAGCGGTACCGGAATCTATCCGGTAGCTTTGAAGGACGCCAGACTGGATAATCTGGCCAACATAGCGATTATCTGCACGGACAACATCAAGTCCCGTCTCGACCTGTGGAGCATACTGAAAGCCGTGCCGGTTTCGGAATACAGAAGCTACGAGACACCCCTGTACTGGATGGACTTCGGGAATACGCAGGATACGGGACAGTTCGTTCTCGGAACCATACCGAAAAAAAAATCAAGCAGCCGGTATCCAAACTGTACGAAACAGTGGAGTCACTGAAAGTGATTACCCGCTGTGAAATACGCGAAAATAAAGGAGAAGGACTCCGGATCGAGCTGCTCACTGGCAGAGGTTCTGGAAAAGTAGAAACTGTTCATCAACTCCACACTGGCACAACTCGGCTACAATATCTTGTGGAAAATGTTCCGCCACGGCATGATCGAGCATCACGAGCCGTACCTGAATCTATCTACCATGAAGGTGAATCCTATCGGGGTGTGATTTCTCTTTTATCTCTCTTCTATTCTAACGAGGAAGCTCATAAAATCAGAAGTTTCAGGTCTTCATCTTTATCTTATTTGCAAGAATAGTTTATTTTTGTGTGCGGTCAAAGACAAAATTATGGAACCTAACCTTGATGATTTACTAGTACAGGAAGCACAGAATTCCGAATGGAAAGAGTGGGTGGGCACGGTTATAGAAACAGCCCGACAAATTGATTTGCGTAACCCAAAGACCTGGGGCGGATTAAGCTCGCTGGCGGAAAACATTCCGGCGATGTCATGGTTGATCGGAAAATTACAGAAACTTTGTCCACGACCCTCTTTGAGAGACAGGACCGAGGCCGCCTTGTATATACTGGCAAATTACTGTCGGGCTAACAAAGCCCTTGGTTATGTGACCGACACTTACTGTAACTATTATAAAGCCCATGATGCCAAAGGGGTTCTTGCATGTGCCAGAATTCTTCACTCGGTAAGTCCCGGAGAGGAATACCCGCATCTGAATTTTCTATATGATCTTATGACTGCCAACGTCATCAATGAATTCAAGAGATATCTGAGTGCGGACAATACTTTTATGTCAGAAGCCGATTTCCGTCTTGCGGGAAAGTATATCCCAGATTTTAAAGGTATGGGATTTAGAGAAATGGTACTGATTCGTTTCGCACCGGATATGACAGGGCGTGAACTTGCAGCAGCATGTCACATGTCAAATACAGTGTTCAGGGAACATTTCAAGGAAGAGTTTGGAATGAATGTGTCGCAATGGTTGCGCAGTCGGAAAAAAGAAAGAATCGAAAAGATGCTTCGCAATCCATCCATACCGTTGTTTCGGGTCGCAGAAAATAACGGGTTTAAGTCTGAATCCACATTCTCAGATTATTGCCGACGGAATTTTGATAAAACACCGATGCAATTAAGAAAGCAATTGCTTCAGAACGGGAACCGACAGAAATCAGAAAAAATCCGTTAAAAATCAGAATAGGACTTCGATAGAGCCGCCATACCTTTGCAAGGTTATGATGCAAAGTTATGGGAATGAGGAAAAAAGAATTAACAAGATCGTCGGGATCCTTATTGATAAAAATATTTGCGGGTTACACCATGCTGATTCTGCTGGTTGTTGGTATTATTGTAGCATTATGGCATGAAAAGAGAGTGTTTCGTGAAGCGGAAGCAGAAGAGAATGCGATGCTTGTTCAACGAGAGCTCACCAGTCGGACATTCAAGGCGCTTGTCTCTTTGTTTTTGGACAATGAATCGGCATATTTGCGAGACTCTTCCACTCCGGAGCAATACAGCGAAAAAGAAAATCGGGTCTTTACTTTGCTGGAAGAACTCCGTAAAGTATATACGGATTCCTTGCAATTGGCTCGGATAGATACCGTAGAATATCTTCTCAGTCAAAAGCATGAGCATATACGCTCATTCATAAAAATACCTGCTGTCTTGATGCAGGTGGATAGCATACTGGCCAAACAACTTCCAGAATTGGAAAGAAGTGTAGTGACTACGGCTACCGTTATTCAAAAGAATGAGCCCGAAAAGAAGACGTTTCTGAGTAGATTGTTCCCTCGAAAACAGAAACGCAGTCAGTCAACGACTAGCGGTAGTTCCTCGGTACATGTTCGCAGTATCCAGAATATTGGAGCTGAAATGTATGGGGTATTGGAGAGACAGGGTCGTCTTTTTAAATCTATGGTCGATTCTCTTGACCAGAGGAATAAAATTCTCAACAGAAACATATCCAGGCTGATTAACGAATTGGAAAAAGATGCCATGCTGCGGACGGCCGAACGGCATAGGAGAGTATCGGAACTTCGGGAGGAAGCATTTGTCCTTATTTGTATCATTTCAGTTGCAGCTTTGTTCTTTGCCTTGATGCTATGTATATTTATATCCAGAGACATACATCACAAGTATAGGAATAGAAAGGTCCTTGAAGAGTCCAACCGGAGTAACGAGGAGATGCTGAAAATTCGCAATCAAATCATCGTTACGCTTTCTCACGATATAAGGGGACCGCTGGGTACTATCAAAGGAGGTGCAGAACTGGCAATGGATACCAGAGACAGGAAACGCCGTAATGTGTACCTGAGAAATATCATGGATTCTGCAGTACATATCATGCGGCAGGTCAACAGTCTGCTAGACCTGTCGCGACTGAATGAAGCCGGGGAGGTGCTGAATGAAACATTGTTCAGATTGGATCGGTTCCTCTCAACTATTGAAAGCGAATATGGGCGAATAGCCAATGACAAAGGGCTTCTGCTCGTTGGCGATTTCAAGGGAACCGGTGTAGTTGTATATGGAGATTCCGACCGCATCAATCGAATAATCAGCAATCTCTTGTCTAATGCTATAAAGTTTACGGAGTCTGGAACAATTCGTTTTTCTGCGCTCTACAGTGATTCTACATTGACAATAACGGTAAGCGATACCGGTATTGGCATGAGTGCGGATACGTTGAATCGTATTTTTGTACCTTTCGAGCGAGCTGCAGAAAAAGTCTGTCCGGAAGGTTTTGGACTTGGCCTACCCATTACAAAGGGGTTGGTAGCACTGTTCGGAGGGAACATATCTGTGGAAAGCCGCATTGGTGAAGGCAGCAGTTTCAAGGTGAATATCCCGTTGAAGGAGAGTCAGGAACCGGTAATGGATAAACCGGACCGACCGATGAAGCCTATAAAGAAGTTACCACGGCGTATCATAGTGATAGACGACAATCCTGTCCAGTTGGAAATCACTCGTGAAATACTGGAAAGAAATGGTATCCGCTGCTACGCCTGCCTGAATGTAAAAGAGGTAGTCAGTCTGTTGCGAAAAGGAATATACGATTTACTGATGACGGATATACAGATGCCAGGAACTAACGGATTTGATTTGCTGAAACTGTTGCGCAATTCCAACATAGGTTGTTCACGTAGTATTCCCATAATAGCTATGACAGCACGAGGAGATCAGGATAAGGAAAGTTTAATCAGAGCCGGATTTACGGAATGTATACATAAACCGTTTTCAGGCATCGATTTGCTTCCGTTTTTGTCATCTGTTATGGAGGGGTTATCAGAGTGTACAGTCTCTTTTGAGACTTTGATTACCGACACAGATAATAGGCATGAGGTACTTACAATGGTTTTGAAAGAATCACAGGAAAATCTGAAATCACTGGATATGGCTATGCAGGAGATGAGCAGGAATATGATGCGGGAGACTGTTCATCGCATGTATCCTATGTGGGAGATGCTCAATTTGGCGGATAGTCTTCAGGAATATCGGGCGCTACTGCGAGATGAAGCAAGCGATAACCAAACGCTGAAAGAGGCGACACTGAGAATCAAGGAGTGTCTCATTAGATTGATTGAGGAAACCGAAAAAGAAATCAACAATATAGCCGTATTGGAGCATGAGAAAGAGAATACTGATAGTGGAAGATAATGTGGCTTTGTCTCAAATTCAACGTGCTTGGCTTGAGCGTTGCGGCTATGAGGTAAGTACGGCCTTGGACGAACCCATGGCAAGGCGCTTGCTGAAAGCTGGGGGAATAGCTTTGGTCTTCGCAGATGTAAGGCTTCCTCAAGGAAATGGTATAGAACTGCTCGTATGGATGAACCGTGAACATATCCATATTCCATTTGTCGTGATGACCGAATATGCCTCTTATCCAGATGTGGTAAAAGCAATCAAGCTCGGAGCAAAGGATTATCTGGTAAAGCCTGTCCATCGAGAACATCTTCTGGAATTGGCGGATACGTTCCTTAAACATGTGTCGGCTGTCTGGAGTGGGGAGAAGCATCTGTTCAAACGGATAAGTTCACAAGCAATGAAAAGCGAAAGGCTGGCCCAGCTTGTCGCACCTTCCGATATGTCTGTACTTATTTTGGGCGAGAATGGCACCGGAAAGGAGTCGGTAGCAAGGATGATTCACTATTATAGCGATCGCAGGAATGCCCCTTTCGTGGCGGTCAACTGCGGTGCGATTCCCGAAGAGCTTGCTGCATCTCTTCTCTTTGGCTATGCCAAGGGGGCATTTACGGGCGCGGATATGGCCCGGGCAGGATATTTTGACATGGCAAAGGGTGGTACGCTTTTTCTGGACGAAATAGGGACACTCTCTTATTCGGTACAGTCTGTTCTTCTGAGAGTGCTGCAGGAAAACACCTATATGCCAGTAGGGGAAGGAAAGGAGCGGCGAGCTGATGTGCGAATTGTATCAGCCACCAATGAGGATATACCTCGAGCAATCTTGGAAAGGCGGTTCCGCGAAGACCTCTATCATAGACTCGGGGAGTTTGAAATCGTACAGCCATCTTTGCGAGAGTGTCCGGAAGATATTTTGCCACTCGCTGAATTTTTTAGAAAGGAATGTTCCTCTAATCTGAAAAAGGAAACAGAAGGCTTTACTCTTGAAGCACAGCAGACTCTATTGTCATACTATTGGCCGGGAAATATCCGGGAATTGCAGAACAAGGTCAAACGGGCCGTTCTCCTATCGGAGAGTAGTCTTATCGAGGCGGAATTTCTGAATATAAAGATTCGGAAGAGCGACGAAATACAAGAGATTGACTGTGATATGGATACAGAAAAGAAGCTGGCCATTATAAAGGCTCTTAAAGCCTCAGGGGGACATCGCATAAGAGCGGCCAGACTGCTCGGTATCAATCCTGCAACACTGTATCGTAGAATGAAAAAATATGGATTGAGCGATAAATGAATCGTATAGTTGGTAGGGGATACGTGTTGCTAGATTAAATATGCGAGGGAAATACCAGCAGAGCTTACTGACTCTGCTGGATATATACACAGTCTCAAATGTCTCGGATGGGAATCTGACAAATCCAAACATACGGAGATTTTGCGTATTACCTGTGCTATCTAATTTAATAGCGTGACTCATGCATAACTCTACAGTGGGTTTACCAGAACCTCTACCTGATAGTGCACGAGTTTCACGCTTTTTGCTTTTGAATATCTATGGTAAAATTATAGGTTTTATTGCAAAACATTGCAATAAACTATTGCGTCTGCAAGCTTTTTGCAACACTGATGATAGCTTGTTTAGTCTTATTTTGATTTTTATTTTTCTGGAATACAAATAAATATATATTTGTCTGTATGTATGGCGCTGTATTGGCCTGCGTTTTGGCCTTTTACATAATGAAACCTGTTGCGCAACACGGTGTAATTAACGGAATTATTACACTAAAAAGACAGAACTCATTATGATACAGATAGACAGGGAGACATTTCAGATGATGCTCCAAAAGATAATGGAACGGTTCGACAGAATCGAAGCCAGATTGAACCGTATGAATCGGCAGACAGCAGCTCTTGAAGGGGACAAGTTGCTCGACAACCAGGATATGTGCGAACTGCTTGGCGTTACAAAACGCACCCTTGCCCGTTATCGACAGAAGAAACTGGTGACTTACTATATGATTGATGGGCGTACCTATTACAAGGCTTCGGAAGTGGAGGCGTTCCTTAATCAGAAGGGAAAAGTCCTGCCCGCGAAAATAAAAAAGGAACTTGGAATTCAAACTTGATTCGGTGGCGTTTGTATGAGTACGTGAATTCTGGACGAAATAACCGTCCGATTTGCGAGATAGAATATAGTCCGTCTGTTGCTGGTGAAAGATGCAGAGCTGAAGAAATGGGAAGGCCGTTAGTCGGTATTTGAAGGCTTTCGTATCTTGCGTACATTAAAGGTATATTGTATGAAAGAGTTTGAAAGAAATTGCCTTATTATGAGGTAGTTTCTTTGTCTCTTAAATATTTTTCGTTTTATGATAGTTGACGGCTTGTAGCCTAATTTGAATTGAAGTTAAGAATTAGTTAGATAAAGCAATAAGATGGAAGATAGGTATATTGAAAATCAAATATTATTGCATTAGTTTATTAAATTATGTATTATTTCTGTTTATTATTATGGAAATTTCCTATATGTTAATCTTTTTAGTAAAAATGAAATTTCATTAATTTGCTATAGGTTGATTATCAGTAGAATATAGGTTATATTATATGTACCGGCCATAATTTTTCTATGTGGATATAATTATCCATTAAAATGAATTTATCTCGTCCAATAGCATCTTTAAGATCTTTAGGGAATTGGGCCATATCTTTGTAGTTGCTTAATATGATAAAAGCAATGTCATCATATGTAAAAGGAAAATCGTGTGGAACTCTCCATTCTCTTTCATGTGAATAGTCTACTGTATTGAAATATTGCCCTTTCATGTGTTTAGGACGATATGATGGTGAAAATGGAGTTACAAAGGGCCAAACATGTTTGTCAAATTTATTGTCTGTCATTTGTCTCTTAAAGTGATCTGGTCGTATATAATAGACGGGCCCTCCATGTTTAGCAAATACTGTAGGTTTAGTAAATCCGATTCCATATTGTGAATATCGTTTAGTGTGAGCAATTAAACTAGACCATGGACATTCTGTAAAACAGACAGCATTAGCGTGAGTCCATGGCATTTCTGTTGCATTAATTTTTTGATTCCTAAGAATTGAGATTAATCTCTTCTGTGCAGTCATTTGTTGAATTTCAGGATAGGCACCTTCAGCTGATGGTTTTCCGTCTTTTGTGAAATGTGCTAGAAAATTTGAAAAATCAGGTCTATTATCCATAATCTAAGAAATTTTATTTTGGTCCTAAAATATATAATCTTATTATTATATGCAAATTATTGTAAATAAATTTCATCCGCTGTCTCTTGTCTTTTTGAAATTGATAAAGTATGCATAAATCGGTATGGTAGTAATATTTTTATGTGTTAGCGTTTTTTTGTGTATAAATATTTGTATATAAGCAAGTTGTTGTGTATGTGCAAAGGTGCCTGGCTAGGGGAAAGGCGAATTTCTTTATGGTATATATCAGTTCTGTTTTTATAATTGTTGATACGTTGTGTAGTGGATTGGAGGGTATCTGAGTTTTTTTGTTTATGTTGGAGACTGTTCCTGTGTTATGTGTAAAATTATAGAAACGGGTTAATGGGGTTCTTGTATAATTTTTCTATTCTTGTATTTGTCGATAAAATAGTTATCTTTGTATCATAATTTGGGTACTAATACTCAATAAGAATATTAATAGTAAAAAAGTGAGATTTTGACAGTGAATAAGTTTAGGGTTATAGATCTTTTCGCAGGATGTGGTGGTTTGTCTCTCGGCCTTTATTTGGCTGGGTGGAATGGTGTGTTTGCGATTGAGAAAAATCCTTGTGCATATGCTACTCTCTGTCATAATTTGATAGAAAAAAAACATCATTTTGACTGGCCTGATTGGCTCCCTCAAAAACCGTTAGATATCCTTGAAGTAAATAAATTGTATGCAGAACAACTTAAAAGTTTGAGAGGGTCTATTGATTTGGTAGCGGGTGGCCCTCCTTGTCAAGGGTTTTCAATGGCTGGGCGCAGGGTGAAGGATGATATTCGAAATCAGTTAGTTTTTGCATATATAAATTTTATTTCTATGGTGATGCCCAAACTTCTCCTATTTGAAAATGTTAAAGGATTTACATATGCATTTGATAAAAAAAAGGATCCGGATTCTATTCCATATTCGATAGTTGTCATTGAAAAACTAAAGAAATTGGGATATGATGTTTGTCCTCAGGTAATTGATTTTTCCAAATTTGGTGTACCGCAACGTCGTAAGCGTTTTATTTTAGTCGGAGTCCTTAATGGAAAGAACGGTGCTGCTGAGCAGTTTATAACCAAATTATGGAGGCATCGAAAACAGTTCTTTTCTGAGAATAAACTACCAGAATATCCTTCAATTGCAGATGCTATCTCAGATTTGCTTCGTAGCAATGGAGAGGTTGATACCCCTGATCGAAAAGGCTTTAAGTCTGGTATATATGGGAAGCCATTGAGTGAATATCAGGTCTATATGCGTAAAAATGTGCAGGGAATAATACCTCAGAGTCATAGTTTTGCACATCATTGCAAGGAGAAGATTCTATGTTTTGAGAATTTGTTAGCATATTATCCTATTCGAAATAAAAGAATTGATGGAGAAGAGCGTGAAAAATGGGGTATACATCAGAGAGGATTAACTGTTTTGGATGCACAATCTATTGCGCCTACTATTACGAATATGCCTGATGATTATCTGCACTATCTAGAACCTCGAATAATGACTGTTCGTGAGTGTGCCAGAATTCAATCGTTTCCGGATTGGTATGAGTTTAAAAGCAAATATACAACAGGAGGACAAATGCGAAAAACAGAAGTACCGAGATATAGTCAAGTTGGTAATGCTATTCCACCTTTATTTGCTCAGCAAGCAGGGTTGGTTCTAAAAGAAATGTTATAAACATGGAAGATTCATTACAATTTAAAATAAGTTCTGCATTAAAAGATCTTGTAGGTAAGGATTTGATAACAAGCGATAATGTGGCTATTTTTGAGTTGGTAAAAAATTCATATGATGCATATGCAAATCATGTTATCATCACCTTTTCAGAAGATAAGATTACTATTGCCGATAATGGCAAAGGTATGTCTTATTCTGATTTAATAAATAAATGGCTTTTCCTTGGCTTTTCAGCTAAAAAAGATGGTTCTGAAGATTTTGTTGATGAAAAACAAAAATCATATAGAGATAAAATTAAACGGTATTATGCTGGTGCAAAAGGTATTGGCCGATTTTCTTGCGATCGTTTAGGCCGTTTTTTAACAATAACTACAAAAACAGATGATGCGACGCAAGTAGAACAGATTTTTGTTGACTGGGCAAAATTTGAAGAAGACCAAAAAATTGAATTTGTAAATGTAAATGTAAAGCATCGTTCTCTAAATTCTCAGGTTGTATTTCCAAGTAATTACACTCATGGTACTATTATTGAAATTACAGATTTACATGATGATGAAACACCATGGACTAGAAAACATATTTTGGAACTTAAGCGTTCTTTACAAAAATTAATTAATCCGTATTCTGAAACAAATGATTTTGTAATTGATCTTGTTTGTGAAAGAGAAAGAGAGGGAGATGCTAAATTGTTGGAAGAAGGAACAAGTTATGATCGTGAAATTGTAAACGGCCCTCTTAAGAATAGTATTACAGAAATCCTTAAACTCAAAACAACTCAAATTGATGTAAAAGTAAAGGATGATGTTGTTTATACAACTTTGACAGATCGAGGAATTGATATTTATAAGATCAAAGAGCATAATAATTTATATCCATTGATAAAAAATGGAACTGTATCTTTATCATTTTTAAATAGGGCTGCAAAATATAATTTCTCTAGATTGATGGGGGTTGATCCAATCAATTATGGATCTGTATTCTTGTTTAGAAATGGATTTCGCATTCTTCCATTTGGAGAAACAGGTGATGATAGCTGGGGAATAGACTTTAGGGCTCAACAAGGCCGGGCTAGGTATCTTAGTAGTAGAGATCTAATGGGACGGGTTGACATTTTTGTTGAAGATGTTAGTGAATTAAAAGAAGTATCTAGTCGTGATAGTGGATTGGTGGATACTCCTATGTCTCGCCAAGTTTTGGAATTGTTTAAACAAAGTGAAAAAAGGCTTGAAAGATATGTTGTTGGTGTTTTATGGGGGGAATCTTTTTTGAGAAATGAATATTATAAAGATGAGCATATTGCAGATATTGCTCGAAAAGAGCTCCAAAGAATTGATAAAGACTCAGAGAGTCCATCATATGTCATAGATTCAAGCTTAGGTAGTAAAATTGATTTTGTACGCCTTATCAAAACTTTATCCTCAGACAACAATGTTGAGGTCCTTTATTACAATACTGAACTTGCAAACTTAGTATCATCTAGTTTTTCACCTGAAGATGTTAAGCCACAGTTCATCTCTGATTTAGAAATAATAGCTGAAAGAACAGGAAATAAAGACCTTATTAGTAAAATTGAAGATGCTAAAAGACAAATTGAAGAATTAACACAACAAAAAATTGAAGCAGAAAAAGAGGCTGAGGAAGCAAAGCGTCTTCAGTCTGAAGCTGAAGCTAAAGCTTTGAAAGCTGAAGAAGAACGTCGTATCGCAGAAGCAAAAGCTAAAGCCGAAGAGGAACTTAGACGCCAAGTTGAATTGGATAAATTACGTGCAGAAAATGAAAAAATTAAAGCTGAAAATGCTCGTCTTATTGCAGAGAAAAGAGCTAAAGAAGAAGAAAGTAAGCGAAAACAAATAGAGAAAGAAAAACAATTAGAGAGTTTAAAGGTTGAATTTTATAAGAAAGCTTCTAATCCTGATACAGATGCTTTGATACATCATGTTAAAAATAATAATAGTAGGATAAACGATAAGGTTGATGAGTTAATACAACTTGTTAGTAAAGGGGAGTTTGGAAAAGAAAATAGTTATTTGATCCTTGAGTCATTATCTCATATTAAGAAACTTTCTCAAAAGTCATTAGTTGCTACAGATCTTATACTTAGTTGCGATTTAGCTCAATCTGATTCCCAGAAAATTAATTTACCACTATTTATTCAGGGATATTTAGCAGAAGAAATAAAAAGTACTGTAAAATGTCATTTTTTATCTGATATTGAGTTGTTTGCTGTCTATGGCAGTAAACTTGATTTAGCATTGCTAATTGATAATTTTGTAAAGAATTCAGAGGACTGGCATGCTAAAAATATTTGGTTACATTGTTCTCGTCAAAACAATTTTCTTCAACTTGATATTTACGATGATGGTGATGGATTAATAGATTCCTTCAGTCAAGAGCCGAATCAAATATTCGATTTTGCGAAATCTGGTAGAAATGGTACAGGCTTTGGAATGTACTTAATAAAAGAAACATTGAAATCTTTACATGCATCCATAGAAATTGATACGCCTATTAATAATAAGGGTATGCACTTTAAAATACTGTTTAAATAATGGAATTGCGACATTTGATTTTGATTGATGAACAATCTCAAAAAGATCGTCTTGAAAGAATAAGTAAGAGTCTTGAAAGCGATGGCATACAGCTAATATATGAGGAGATAAATCCTAATGATTGTTCAATAAGACAAGAAAATGGAGATTTGAAATTTGATAAAATCACATTAAAGGATAAATTAAAATCAATAAAATTCTTGTCACATTTAGATGTTTTTGCAACTGACTATAACCTTATAGATGATGAACTTAAAGGTATAGATTTAATAGCGATGTTATATGATTTATTACCTTATTATCGCAATCAAGTAGTTATGTATTCTGCTCAAATAAAAGACGTAATCAATGATATTATCACTAAGAGAGCTATTGGATTTGTGCAGCAAGTCGAAATGTTAAGATTACTTGCTCAAAACGAGATTAATTATTTGAGTAGTGAAGGGGAGTTCGAGATAAACTTTAAGAAACTTATTGTTAAAGAGCCTGATATGACGATTGATGCAAGGTTGGCAGATTCATTACGCGCAATAGATAATGAAAAATTTAAATGTTCAATACCTGGTTATTCTGATAAGAAAATTAGCGAAATTGGAGAATTACTTCTTGCAAGAGGTGCTAAAACAATTGCGTTAAAAAAAAGTATTACAGATCATATAATAGCAAATATTACTGCAATACAACATTATGAGTAAAGTGTTTGCAATATACCCTCTTGATAAGAGTAGTTCAACTTCGTTTCTTAATCGTATCCATACTTTTGAAACAAGAATGCTTGGAGATGCATGGCATTGTTATAAAGTCCATTTTTCTGATGATGACCATGAACGATGTATTCAGCAAGCTATGGATAGTCATTTCATCTTTTTTATGGGTCATGGTGGTGATACTCAGCTTCATGGAGCTTGTGCTAAATATGGTGAAATGACTGTTGATTCGGCTGCGGTACAAGAGAATAAGGATTTCTATGACAAAGAAATATTCATAGATGCTAATAATATAAATGCTTTTAAAGGAAAGGTTTTCTTTTGTTTTTCCTGTAATTCAAATAAGAATAATACAAAAAGTCTTGCAAGGTTATCTAAAACTTATGGAGTAGAAGCATTTGTTGGATTTGGTAATATTCCCACAGACTATATTAGTGGCGTACCCTTCTCAAAAAGATGTATAGCTATTTACAAGGGTAAAATTGTCAAAATTATGAAGTATGCTCTATATTATGCAGTAGAAAACAATGAGAATGTAGATAATCTTGTTAGAATAATAAGGATCTTGACTTGTAAAGAGATACAATCATTGCGGCATCAGAAAAGATTTCATGGTCGAGATGCAGTAATTGAACAGTTGTACAAATTCAAAGATGAGATAAAAATATATGGGGATATATATTCGAAACTTTAGTGGGTTTGATGATAATTCATTTTTTGAAGAAGCCACTGCCCATTATTTGAATTGAAATCTATAGGACAGTGTCTTCTTTCTACTTATTATTTCAATGAAATCTTATTCGCTGTCTCTCGCTTCTTAGAGTTAACCAAATCAGCATAGATTTGTGTAGTGGTGACATTCTTGTGCGTCAGCATCTTCGATACTGTATAAATGTCTGTACCTAAAGAGATTTGGATGACCGCATACGAGTGCCTATAGGAGTGGAAGGTTATGTGTTTTCTGATTCCGGCTTCGGCAATCCATTGTTTCAAGGGATGATGGGTCATGGAGCGAGTTAAGCCTTTGAATACTTTTCCGGTGCCCCATTCGCCACACAACTCCAGTGCTTCCTGACTGATGGGGAGCGTAGCCTCGGTTTCTGTTTTCTCAGTACAGATACGGATGTAATAGCCTTGATCTGGGCCAACCTCAAAATCACGCCAGTCCAGCTTCAGAATATCACTGATACGGAGACCGGTCATGCAGGCAAACAGGGAGGCTTGTTTTAAGACAGGAATCTTGCAGGGCGTAGCTGCCAGTTTCTTGACTTCATCAAGTGTCAGATACTCTTTCTTGACCTCTTTCCATTCTATCTTTTCCAGAAAGTCGTTCAAGTTCTCGCGCAACATCTTTTCTTTATAGGCTATTTTCAATAAGGCACGGAACGTCGAATAATAACCGGCTGCCGAATTTCGTGAGATATAAGCATTGGGATGATTGATCTGTTTGCATTTGAGCAGGTAATCCCTGAACTTCTCGCACAGTTCCACGGTGACATCGCCAAAGGTGCATTTACCGCCGACAAATTTCTCAAAGTGGTTGTAGACGCAATCCCATTTCTCATACTTCTCCCGTGCCTTTGTCCGGAAGTAGGCGAGGAAATCTACCTTTTGCTTGTTCTTGTCTAGGAACCCGAATTCTTCATTGATAAGCGACTGGACACGGATACAGCGGATTGCCTCTGCCTTGTTCAGCATATCCTGATTGAACATTCTTTGCTGCTCGTTCTTGGGCTTGGCATAGATGTAGATGCCGAGGAATTCCCGGCGACTCATCTTCATCGTATAAGGATTACGGATGGCCGGATAATAATCCAGATAAAGAGATATACGGTCGTTACGCAATGGTTTTTGTCTCAGTGTTACGTTGGTGCATGTAAGTGTCATAGCTATATTTTTTTTGATTAATACTTGTTTTTGTTGCAAATAAAATAGGTGTTCTGATGGTGGCATTTATCACCGGAAAATAACTTTTGCCTCATTCTATCTTTGGAGGCTCAAAGAACTTGTCCAGCTCTGCCCGCAGGATCTTGGTATATTTATCGACCTTGATACGGGGAATATTATGGTATTTCACATAATGGTAGAGTTGATCCCGTGTCAAATTGAATCGCTCCATCGCTTCGGCAATGGTGTAGTATTTGGGCTCTTCGGGAGCTATGAGACCTTTGGCAATGTCCACATGCTTCTTGGAGTAGTATACCATGATGCCAACCTTCTTCTTGGGAATGGCATTCTTTGATACAAAAGAATAAATGGCCGTTAGCGTCATGCCGAACTTCTCCTGCATGTCTTGTGTGCTGTACCATTCCTTGATTTCAGGATCGGGAGCTTTCTTTGCAAAGTAATCATCAATATGCTTTTTGCTCCAATAGGTTTTTCCACGGTGAAAGGTTCGTGGAATATTATGTTCCTTAGCGATGTGAAATATCCAGGAATCCTTTACACCATACTTTTCCTTAACTTCAGCTGTGGTGTAGAAATCATTAATGGAAGGTTTGTCTCTGACCGGAATCTTAAATTCTATAGACTTATTGAATAAGTTATCAATATCTTCTTTTTTCAATAGAAATTTATATCCAAGTCGGGTGGCTTTTAGTTCACCTCTTTTCAGATAGCCATAAAGAGTAGGTCGGGTTACTCCAATGTATGTGGCAGCTTCTGTGATAGTAAGAATAGGCTTGTCTCTGATTTTTGCAATCGGCTTCTCCTTGATGACTTTTTCAACAATTTGGTTGTTAGCCTTAATAGAAGCCTCACGTTTCTTCTGTTTATACAGAAGGTTTGCACATCTGTGCGAACAACAGGTTGTAGTTGTTTTATGCGCAATGAATTCTTGCTTGCACCACGCACAGATTCGTCTGATTTCAATGTTGCTACTCATGTTATTTCTCCAATATTTTTGTATAACTCCGTAAAATCCCGTAAAATGGCGTAAAAGTTCTCCACGACCTTGCCAACGATAATCCTCGGATTTTCGTGGTGAGGTACACAGGAGGTACAAAAAATGGCGTAAAAAGGCTTAGCAACGATTATCAACGATACTTGAGCAACAAAAAAGGCGCCCGTAAAGAGCGCCATATTAATCGATTATAATCAATTTAACTAATTGACAATCAGATATTTACTTGCCGATGCAGAATTTGGAGAAGATGGTACCGAGGATTTCGTCGGTCGAGATTTGGCCGGTGATTTCGCCCAGGTAGTGCATGCATTCGCGGATGTCTTGGGCAAGGAAGTCGCCCGAGAGGCTGGTTTGCAAGCCGTCAAGGGTGCGCAGTATGGCATCGTGGGCGTGCATGAGGGCTTCGTAGTGGCGGGCGTTGGTGACGATTACGTCGTTTTCGCCGGCCTGGGGCAGGTTGACGGTATCGACCAGCATCGACTCGAGGGCGTCGATGTTCTGGTTGTGCGACGCCGAGAGGAATATCATTGCGGTGTCGGTCATCTCGTGGGTGAGGCGCTCGTACAGTCGGGTGAGTTGCTGCCGGGTGGTGTCGTCGATTTTGTCGACTTTGTTGAAGGCGATGATGAGGTGCGTGTCGCGGCAGCGAGGGAGTATCTTCCGGGAGAGCTCCTCGATCTCTTGCGGGGCGTGGGTGGCGTCGATGAGCCAGATGACGATGGTGGCCTGGTCGAGTTTCTGGAAGGTGCGCTCGATGCCCATGCTCTCGATGGTGTCGTGGGTCTCGCGGATGCCGGCGGTGTCGATGAAGCGGA
>ERZ780067.109-NODE-109-length-49369-cov-33.106_pt1 | contig 49369 bp, 59 predicted proteins | sample MGYA00511841_ERZ780067 | MGnify/ENA primary metagenome ERZ780067 (study PRJEB29588, sample SAMEA2143295) | human gut metagenome | biome: human gut; feature: human-associated habitat; material: faeces | place: Denmark | collected 2008/2010 ... | reverse complement strand
ATCAATCACTTATCGAGAAACAATAAATTGTTTACATTGTTTCTCTTGTTTACGCGTCAATGTTTATCATATTAGAAAATTCATAGGAAAAAATTTTCAAGAAACAATGCAAAACTTTTTGTTTCTCAGCAAAGTATTACAAATCAATTAGTTAAACATTCTCGCATTTCGAAATAAACGAAACAAAACATGTCCATAAAAGTTATACGACATATCTAATATGTAATAATTATATTTTAATTTATAAGTATAATAAGTATAAATTCTATATTACAATTCATTCTATTTTTTAGTAATTTCTTTGTTTACATTGTTTATTTATATATAACTCATTGAAAATCAATCACTTATCAAGAAACAATAAATTGTTTACATTGTTTCTCTTGTTTACGGCCTTTTTGCGAGAATGCCTGAATGATAGTCTTTGCGAATTTTGATTTGGCAGCAATTTGCGAGAATGATTTGAAGCCAAAAATTTTTCTGCCTATGGGCATGGCTCTATATACTATATATATAGGGGCACGCCGGCACCGTGCCAGGGGCCTAACTCGCACCAACATATTTTAACAATCGGCCTACGAGCCTCTGAGCCGGCACGTTAACAGGCTTTAACAATTGGCCTCTGAGCCGGCACGTTAACAGGCTTTAACAATTGGCCTGCGAGCCGGCACGTTAACAGGCTTTAACAATTGGCCTGCGAGCCGGCACGTTAACAGGCTTTAACAATTGGCCTCTGAGCCTGTTTGGCTTAATCTCGTGACCCGTATCGCGTTCAAATCCTTGCGATGATAGTTTATACAGTTGAGAGGCCCAGAACAGGTTAGGAAATGTTAGATTGAGCCACTCTGGTCAAAGTAGATTCACAACCACTCTGGTCAGAGCCACTCTGGTTAGAATAGATTCACAGCCACACAGGAATTAAGCCACAATTTTTAACATAGGTTTAACATTCCCTAACCTGGTATACCTAGCCATGTTGAAGTTTACTGCACGGGTACTACTTGGCTAACTGCCAGAATATTAAATGTGGTTAACAACCATCTGATTTAACACGACTTAAGCCTGAGGATTTTCCTATGCTATTTTTTTAGCACCCATAAAATAGCCTGAAAAAAATATGCCGAAAAGTTTCGTGTTTCGTATATTATTTGTATATTTGCATACTGGAAATAACGAACGAAACAACTGAGATTACAAATAAAATTTAACACAAAAAGTTGCTCAAAAGTTTTTCCGGTTCAAATGTAATTAGTATATTTGCATATCGAAGCTGAGTAATCAAGGTCCGGAGCGTACGACAGCAGCTCCCATCGCGGAAACAGAAGTAATAATTGTTCGCCAATACCGCAAAGACCTGAGCCCTCCCTCTGGATCTTTAACTCAGCATGCATAAAACAATAAAACATTACAGCAATGAAAGTAAACCGTAATTATCGTTTCGTATTGACGAACATTCCAAACAGTATGTTGGAAACAGGAGAAATAAGAATTGACAACGGGGAAATAACCGGTGAGAGAATGTTTGCTAGTGAATGCCACTACTATGCCGAAAAAAATATCCTCGAGTGTATCAAGGACGCAGCAAAGCGCGACGATTTGCGCAGCTACTACGAACACACTTACTGTATCTACAAAGAAGACAAGCCGAAAAAGGAGACAGTAGAACGTGAAGAGGACGGCAAGAAAATTACCGAGATAATAGAAATACCTGGCAAGGCAATGCTGGTTGAGGTAATTACAGTAGACGAGAACGGCATAAATATTCAATAAAACGGATTGCCGGTTGTTCCACGACAGTGGGACGCTGAAGCCGTTCGCCCGGGTTGGACGCACAGGAGTTCGACTCTCCTGCCGGGCACTGATTTATAATAATAAAAAATTACAGCAGTGTGAACAAGAGAAAATTGGCCTTAATGGTCGGAATGCACAAAATAATATGTGTATACAATAATGCACTCATTGGCTACTGCAAAGGATTGAGCGGTGTGTGCGTAGCTTTTGAAAAGTATGGCCTGCGTGGTGTTGGGCTATCGTCAGCTAAGCACGCAAAGCAATTTATAGATAACTTGTATAATAATAAGTAATATGAACAAGAGAATAACAAGAGAATACAGTTATGACAAAGAATTATTACAGGAGTGAGTACTCCGACAAACAGTGGAAAGCCTTAATCGGCAAGGCCACGGAACTGGGTTGCCAGATAACTTATAGCAAGTACGGCAACATAGTAATAATCGACAGCACAGACCGGGAGAGCTCAATAATAGCTCAAACCGGAAGAGGCGAGCAAGACAGAGTCGTATGGGCCGAGAGAATACACGGCATGATACAGGAGAGCACAGACCTCAGAACGTGGAAAGTGCAGCCCAAGAGATACCGCAAAGGCTATTGTCCGACTATTTGCAAGAGTCAGAAGTCGGCTGAGCATGAACAGGAGCGTCTCGAGAGAATGACAGGCTTTGAGTGGACAATAACAGTAATACCGGAATAATATAAAAACAGTGGTATTATAGATGAAAGTACATTCGGTTGGCGGCTCATAGAGTATGAGCAGCAACTCAGAGAAGCTAGGTATGATGAGAAAACAATTGCTCATCTTATATTAGAAGCAGTGTTAAATAATTAAAACAAGAGAATATGAGCAGCAAGAGAACTTATATCGCTACATTCTGGCGTAGCAATCCGCAATTGAAGAATGGCGGTTACTTCACTACAGAGGAATTTCAAGCTGTGTCGCTCCAAGGAGCAACAAAACAGGCCGAGAGATATGCAGCTAGTAATATATATGGAGGCATGGCAGTAAAAAGTGTTGAACTAAAACAAGAGAACAGCAACGGAAAATAACAGGTCATAGTTCAAGAGAATGCATGACCTTAGCCGCTGCGGAGAGAAACGATATTCGTGGAACAGTATCAAGTGAAGCGGATTTTAGGAGCGACACCTACAGCGGCACTAAGTTTAACCCTTGCTTTCGCAATATTGTTGCGGAGCAACCAAATCAGAAACGTTGTTTTGACGCCGACAATTGCAGTTGAACAAAACAACTCAGAAACAGCAATCCGATTTGCTCTTTGGCACGGCGTGTTCAGTGTAGAGGTAAGCAGGAGCTACAAAGCCGTAAAAGCTAAATAACATGGCAAGAAATGAAATGTTATTTAGCTTTTACGGCTTGAAGTTGAGGCCACTCGAGAGAATTTGGACAGTATGGAGAACTTCATAGAAGCCATTTCGGATTGCGCTATCGTGTCCAACGATGAGGGTTATGTAGCTATCATAGTAGTGTCTTCGGATGCCTTAGGGACAACGAAATTGGCTAATATGGCACTCAAATTCTTCGGCAAGGAGGGATATAATATAAGTACTCTCGGACTCTTAGGGCCGTTTAAGAAACTCAATTGATATTTTTTAACACAAAGCTTGGAAAAAAGTTCCCAAAGCGGCTCAATAATTCAAAAAAAGCATAGTACATTTGCAATATCAGAATTAAACAATAACGTTTTAATAACAATTCAAAATTTACAGTATTATGACAACAATGAAATTTTCGCAGATGACAACGAAGAAGCTGAACGCTCTTTTGGCAACAGCAAGTGACGAAGACAAAAAGGCTATCGAGGCCGTACTCGCAGCTCGTGAACAGTCCCAAGTTTCAGTGTCAGGAGAAACACAGCTTGAAGCAGCAAACTCTGTACAGGAGTTCGAAGATACAGAAAATCCATTGACACCAGAAGAAGAAGCGGCTATCAAAGCAGCTGAAGAGAATGGCGGAATTAATCCTATGAGTAACAGTAGCAAGGCAACTCAGGAGAAAAAGCCAAAGATGGCCGATGAGGACCGTCATGCACTGGCCGAAGAGCTGAAGAATAATGTTAACCACCGTTGTCAGGCAGTTCCTTTCAACACCGCAGAATGGGTTGACGGCTATATCGTCGGAGTGATTGAAGAGAAGCGCAGCAATAAGGTACTCTATGCAATCAAGACAGACGACGGACGCCGCATCGTTAAGGTACATGACAGCAATCTCGTTCGTATTCTGGACGAAGTTGTTGAGCCGGAGAAAAAAGTCCGCGCTCGCAAAGCAAAAGACCCGGTAGACAAAATTGAATGGACACCGGAAACAATTGCCGAAAAGATTAACGAAGTTATCGGCAACGTAGGTAAAACGGTAGAATTTGAGAAATACCGTACTACAGATGAAAACGGTGAAGAGCACATTGAAATGGTAATCGGCCGTATCGTGGCAATCGTGCCTGACAAACGAGCTCAGCGCTTGCTCTACCGCATTTCAGTTCCGGCTCCTGTTGAGGGCAATCCGCTTGCAACAAAGACTATGCACAAGATTGTGAAAGCCGGGGACATTAAGATTGCCGAAGAGCTCGACGAAGAAGGCGCACAGCTCAATGCCAAGTATCTGGAGCGCCGTGAGGCAGCAGTAACCCGCACTCTGCTTACTCCTCAGGACCGCGTAATTCGCTGCGAGGAGAATGTGAAGAAGGCAGAGGAGAAGCTGCAGAAAGTTCAGGAAGAGCTGGAAGCCAAAAAGAAGCAGCTCGAGGATGCAAAGAAGGAGCTGGATGAATATTTCGCCGGTCAGGTAAATGGAGAAATTGCCGAAGCTCCTGCTGAGGCTACAGCTGAAGAGGAGTCACTTGCATAACACAGCCACCTGACACTGTTTCTCCCGTGGAGCCGTCTCGAAAGAGGCGGCTCTTTTTTTTGCTGCATATCTAAGTATGCAGCTATTTTTGTATTATTGTGATTTATGTTAAAATATGTAAACTCATAGAAACATGCTTCTTTCGCGTTCTAGGACACTTTTAGGCTTTAGGTGTACCATAATATGGGTTAACTCAATTTGACGCGATAGAGGTCAAAAGAAGTGTATCTATCAATGTATTTTTATAAAGCCTATAATATGAATTGAGGCATGGACTTTCCTGAGCTTTAAGCCACCAAGCAGTTATATAAATAGCTGTTAAATTTATGGCTAAAAAGTTGACTCATTTTCTTGGCTTCTAGGACACTTTTATTTGAGAATAATAGTAAACTAAATCTATAAAAAGAAATGAGGAGAGAATGAACGAGAATAATGAAATTTCATATATTTTCGAGGCATTTAGAGCTCTATATTTTTATTTTGAAGCCGCAATAAACCAGTAAAAAATTTTTATGTTAAAGTCTGTAAAACAGTAATTTATATCAAGATTATTTTGTACTTTAGTCTATAAAAGAACAAAAGTGAAACTGTTAAAAAATGTTGCACACTAGAATACATAAAAGCCGCATGGCCATTATGATTAAACAGCTTATGCCTGAATGTACAAGCTGTGTAGCCCGCGTGCACAGTGGACTATGCAGCAATTGTCCACATTGGACTCCGAGTGTGGTACAGGAGTTAACAGAGGAAATGGCCGAGAGAATATCCGCCACAATTGGACAGGAGAATATCACAAGGCCCAACGAGAGAAATGTTGAACAAAAATAAATAATTGCAATATGGAAATAAATGAACAAGAGAATACCCAAGAGGTACAGCAAGAGAATTTGCTTGATGGCTCTCAGTCAGTTCAAGCAATGCAAGAAGGAAATGAACTGCCAATTGCTGTTCAATTAGTTCAGCCTCAAGCTGCTTTAGATGAAATAGCAGAGCTTGAGAAGAAATATCGTGAAACTATAGAACGGGAGAATAAATGAGTAATTTCGTTTTAGATTACAGCAAAAAGCAGACTTTGCAAATATCAAATGATGCTTTTTGCTTTTTGTATTATGGCGAAGAGCCATTAGACGAAGACAATTTGGAAGAAGCCAATGAGGTATCTGAAATGTTTTCCAATAATTTTTATATAGAAGATGATTGGAAAGCAGTTGATGACTCAGACCTTATAGAATGTACTTTTGTTCCGTATATTGAAGACCAAGCCGATTATGATGAATATGAGGACCTTACTAAATATATTCAGCAGCAAATAAAATGGCTTGATGCAAATCATATTAGAGTGTGGTGGTTTAATAACCAAACTGGAACGAGAGAATTACGCGGTGATTTTAAGGTTTATACCAATAAATATGGCCTTAAGTGTTTTCATACAGGCAATCAAGATGAGGATTTTGTGACAGGAAAAATGAGCTTGTATTTTTTGAAGAATTTCAAGAAGCGCATAGCTTAACAAATGAACGAGAGAAATATAAGGCAGACTACAGAAAAGTAGTCTGCCTTTTTTACATTAAGCTTTCATCTTCTTCTATAATGAGAGAATAACCGACTCCTCGTATGGTTTCTATAACTACTCGGCTATCCATTTTAAGCATATTTCGCAGCATACATATATGGACATCTAAGCTACGTTTATTAAAGTAGTTATCATCAGTCCATACTTGTTGCATAAGTATTTTCCTAGGTAATGTTTCATTTTTATAGGCACATAGTAAAGCAAGAACTTGATTTTGTTTATTATTAAGCTGTGTTTTTATACTGCCTATAGTAAGAATTTTATCTACTGTATTAAACAGGTAATCGCCTATCTCATAAGATGACTCTATACTTCTTACTCGCACACCACATCTTTTCAAAACAGCTTTTATTCTTCTTATAAGCTCTTCAATGTTATATGGCCTTATAACGTAATCATCTGCACCTTCATCGAATGCTTCAATAATATACTCATATCGGGCCTTGCCTGATACCATTATTACTGGTATTTTATCATCTGATTTGCGCAAAAATTTTAATGGCTTTAGCCTCATAGAGTCATCTGTTGTTTTATAATGGCTTAATATGCATAAGTCATAATTCTTTTCTCTGATTTTGATTAGTATATCATTCTCAGTTGAGGTTATTACTTGAAAGCCGTTATACGCCAAATAATCTACCAGGATTTTACAGTCTTCATCTTGATAGATTAAAATTCTTGGCAATGCTAATTTAGTGTTATTACTTTTCATACCATTTCTTTAATCTTGTTTTGCAAATCATTATATAAAACTTCATACCAAAATGGATTAAGCCTTAACAGGTCAAAGTATGAATATATGCCTTTTTGATATATTAAAGAAGCATATTTAAGCTCTTTGTTTGCTCTTTGTTTAAGATGCTCATGATAGAACTTTATAGACTGGTCTACATTTACCAAGAATGGCGATTTATGCTCCATAAGAACTTTTTGCTCTGTATTTTGAGCAAAATAATATGGGATACTCGGCATCGCCCAAAAAGTTAATCCAGCACCATATTCTTCACTTGCTTTATATAAAAAGCCAGGACATGGACGAATTGAGTCAGGATATAAGCTTTTACATATTCTTAACCTACGTGGAATAAAAGGATTAAGTAAAGTAGTTAATCGCTTGTTTATATAAGTTGAGTATTTATCAACCATTCTTGTGTGTTCTTTAACAAGTGATGAAACTAACAGCTTAATCCTTTCATTTCCTATAGGGTCACTCAGACGTATATATTCTTGCCTGAAAGCTTCACGCTGAATACGTATTCTGTCTTCTTTAAGCCGTTGAGACTTTTTCCTTTTAGCTTCTATGCTAGCTATTGCAGCTCTGCGCTGTCCCTCAGGTCCAAACAGTTTTACACCTCGGCAATTGTTTGGACCTAAACCTGTCCATGGCATTTTATCTCCATATCTAGCTTCAATCTCTCTGTTTTCCTGCTCTTCTTCAGATAATTCAACATGCTCTTCTTCCAAGGTAATTTTTTCAATCGCCTCAGATTGAGCCTCTTGAATATCCTCATCATCGCTTTTAATTTCATCGAGAAATTCAAAGAGTTCCTTTTCGGTTAAGTCTCCATATTGCTTAATATCTTCCATGCCACTTAAATAATGACTTGATTATATCTTTTCCAGCTTGCTTGTTAAGCAATCCAAAGTATGCGATTGCCAGTGTGAGTCTTGCTATTTTATGCAATACCCATGCTAATAGATATATAGGGAAATAAAGTATACCTACATGTCTCCATAAAAATTTAAGTACCTTTTTCATTTTTCTAATATATATAATGGTTGTTTTATTTCTGCAAATTGTGCATTTATGCGCTGCATATTTGCCTGCTGGTTTATAGCTTCTTTTATTGGGCTTTTTATTTCTTATACACAGCTCATTGAACTTATTATGCTAAACGGAGGGCATGCCATATAAACATCGACCAATGCATCAACTAACTCATCTTTGCTCAGTTTCTGCAGATTACTCTTTATTATCTCCCTTATTGGATTGTTCATCTTCTGCTTGCTTTAATTCAACATAAGTCTTATGAAAAGCTTCATCACCTATTCCTTTAATAAAAGTTCTAAGTGTAGAAGGATATTCGCTTGTATTTATAGTCTTATCGACTACTTTCGCGTAAAGAGCAGCAAGAGCTTTAGGCCAAAATACCTTTTTCTCTTGTAATCTTTCAATGGGACCTCTTTTGAATTGAACATCTGGATGTTCATTCATAATCTTCGTACGAGTTAAGTACAAGTCCTTAATCAAAGCCTCAATATGCTTTTCAAACTGAGGCATTTGAATAATATCAATAACTTTCAAATCTTCCGGCTTCATTTTTATAAGTTTTTAAGCTGTTGTTTATAATACTTTTCTTGCATACCGAAATGTCTCTTATATATATGCAAATCATGAGCAAAATGGTAATAAGTGCCTATTGGCACACCGAGCTCATCTGCGACTAATTGTTGAAGTTTTGTCCAGCAATATTGGTCATTGCAAAAACCATAAACCAAATCGTTGCTTCGCATGGTTACACACATATCAAGAGTTCCTATTTGAGGCTTAATGTCAAATCCGACTGATAGCGTACAAGGTGTATCATATTCATAGTCATCTTTTTCTTTACCATCAAATATAGTAAACCAAGCTTGACGAGTATCTTTATTCTCTTTAAGCTGTTTAATGCACTTTGCCAATTGGTGATTGCGAGTCCACTGCCATCCATAATTAGAATTGACAATGTTATCTCCACCATGCATTTTATCCCATATAGGAGCATGCTTTTTAATTTCAGCTACACTCCTATCTCCAGACATATACCAGGCATATTCGCGCTCTGCATATCGTTCGCTGAATTTACGCCATTCTGTTGTTATGACGCGTTGCTGAGGATTAAGTAAATAAAAACCAACATTGTAAACAGCTTTTGTTCCAACATTAGTATTTACTCCTTGGCCCATAATAAAAGCATATAGGTCTTCAAAAGCCTCAGTAGCATTTTTATAAGCTATGTTCATACGTTATTCTCTTCTTTATCTTTATAATCTAATGTAAGTGCAACTCCATAATCATACCAAAGAAGCTCATCAAGTTCTTTTTCAGTTTTGCAATTATATTTACATAATTCAGCTTCTAAATCCATCGGACTTTCAATGTGAACTTCATCTTTTATATACTTTGCCATATCATTTAACTATTTTATTAGTGTTACTGTTATAAACTCTAAACAACAATTCTTCAGCTTCCTCATTCATGACATTGCAAATACTTATTGCTTCTTCCATAGATAAGCCTGTAAGTTCTTCGTCGTTATCATCAAATGCTATTTCGCCAGTAATTACTCTTATTTCAAATGAATTGGCTGATACAAAAGCTTTGATAGCATCAAAAGCTTGTATACAAATATAGTGTACCGCATCCCAGTATATATAAGACAAAGCGCTTGTATCTTTTAATATATCGATATAAAGCTCTCTCAACTTTTCTGGCTTAAACCATCCATGCTCATCCATTCGCCTATATTCAGCAAGCCATCTACCATACCCATTTGTGGCTTTAAACCTGTTAGCATAAATGGCCACAAATCTGAGAAATTGGTCTGTATAAATGGCTTGTGGAATTTCAGCTGTTTTCTTCTTGAGCTGTTTCATGTGCTTAAAGTTTATATATTCTCGCGTGTTCTAGAGCACGCTTGCTATTCCATTATTATTCAATCATTCATGTACTTAAAGCGCGATATTGCACGCGAGAATAATGTGAAAATCAATCCTTAGTATGACCCAGTAGACCCGAGTGCTCCATCACCACGTTCAGATGAACGGCTGAAAAGCTCTGATTCAGAAACTTCTTCAAGACCTTCATACGATACAGGCACAAGAATAAATTGTGCTATTTTCATACCTGGCTTAATATGAACCTTGGCTTTGCCGACATTAACAACATGTATATGAATTTCGCCCTGGTAATCTTCATCTACAATCTTGGCTCCGAGGATAACGATGCTTTCAAATGCTTCTGCTTTCGGTGTTCTACCAGCTCCAAGGCAAGCCCATTTAGAAGTTACAACTCCTGATTTATCAGCTGCCATAAGCATATATCCTTCTGGAATTTCCATCTTAATACCTGATGGTATCAAAACATCAGTTCCTGGATTTACGATAAAGCCTTTGTTACTGCCAAAGTTAGGAACGAAAAAATCAATTCCTGCTGCTTTACCAGTCCCACGAACAGGGGACTTTACATTTCTTATTTTTGCAAATTTCATGACTACATCATTTTAACAAGTTCCTTAGCTGCTGTTTCTACAGCTCTAGCAAGTCTATGTTCAACTTCTGGACTTATAAGGCTGTAAACTCCTTCTTTTTCAAAAGCATCAGCCATGATAGCTCCAATTTTTGAAAGCTTAGGATTAGAAGCATTAATGCCATGCTTATTCATAAGTTCTTTATTGTACTCATACTTAATACCTCCTTCTACAGGAATAAGCTTGGCTATTTCTGCATGAGTATTTGACTTTCTGCTCGTAGGAACAGTGATAACAATCTCCTGATTGGTTGTCATGCACATATCTGTGCACATTTCCATTACTTCGTTGAAGTTGCGCTTAAACTCTCTTGGAGTTACTGAAATTAAACTTTTCATAATGATGCCAAATTAGCAATTAAGTTCAACATATATGTTTTATCTTTATCTCTTCTGAGCTTCATCTTATCTTTTAAGGCGAGAGCTACTAGCTGAACACCTATAAGATGATATTTTTCATGAGGCTCGTCGGTTATACCCAATACTACCTCTTTGGATATAATCTCATCATAGCTTTCGGTTTTGTCAATGATAGCATTTATCTTGACTCCACCAATTACAAATGAGTAACACTTGCCTCCTTCATAGTTTTCATTCTCAAGACCAGACAGGAATTGAAGTTCTTTTAACTTTGCTTCCTGCTCTTCTTTCAAATGAAATACCTTTATATCTATATCCTGTGGATTAGACGGAACTCCGAGCATAGCCAGAGCAGTTGTACCTGTTACCATATACTCAATTCTATTTGCATTGCAAATGTCATTGAGTTTGAATAAAGCTTCTTTTATCTTCATATCTATCTTCATATCTGTTACGCTAAATCGTCATCGAATAAACTTGGTTGCTCAGTGGCTTTAGAAGCAACTTTTACATCTCCTGGCTTACGTTTTAATACCCAAAGAGTATTACGTGAAGCATCCGGGAACATAGGAGCCATGATATTGGCAATGAGGTTTGAGTCATAATACTCTTTAAGAGCATCAAACATTTTCTGCTGCCAATCATTCATCAGTGGCTTATAGTCTTTAGCCGAAGCAAATGTACCGAACTTCTTTACTATGTTGAAGTGTTTCAGCAATATGCCTTCAAGCTCCCAGTGGTCAAATTCTTGCACATCAACTCCACGACCATCACCTGAGTCATAAGTATGATTACCAGCTGCTCCTACAGATGGGTCATAGTTCGGAGTTGAAAGGTAATAAGTAGCGTTATTATTGCCACAAGCCTTAAAGTTCTCCAAAAACGCATCTGCATTCTGTTTGCCAACATGCTCGAGCACTTCAAAAGCGCAGACTTTGTCAGCATTAAACTTGCTGAAATCCATGTAGTTTTTAACAAGGTCAGCAACATAGAAATGAGCCCAAGGTACATTGGCATACTTCTCAACTGCTTCTTGAATTGTTTTTTCACGAATATCGATACCGATATATTCTTTCTGCTTAAACTTGTTTCGGTATAATACCTCAAGCAAGTTAGCAGCTCCACAGCCAAAATCAACAATGGACCCACCAATCTTAACTTCTTTTAAGATATGAGTCCATCGCAGATAATGCGCAAATTGGTCTCTGTGGAATACGTGACGCTCAAAGGCCTGGTCAGGTCTGAGGTCTGTTGTGTTATACACTTTTGCCATAATTAAAAAATTGTTTATTTGTTGAAAATATCTTTATGCTCTTCCAGATAGTCATTCATAGAGCCCATGTAAGCTACTGCATCAAGAAGATTATCCTCTTTGTGTGCATAAGCCTCACGCGATAACTTAAGAGCTATCATAGCTCTATACATACCAGCAGTTGTTATTTGCTGGTCTTTAGGTGACATCAAGTTATAAAGAGCTGCTGCTCTTTCCATTGATGCCCGGAATGGCCCGTATTGGCGCTCTTTTTCCTCTGAGCGTTCATTTACAATCTTGTTTGCTTGTTCTAATATATTACTCATGCTTTGAAACTGTTTATTATTTTATCTTTTAACTCTTATTCTCAAGCATTTCCACAAAAAGGTCTGCTGCAACGTTTATACTAAACTGCTCATATCGTCATTTTCTTGGAAATACCTAAGGAAAACCAGTATTTCCTTAAGCATTTCGTTATTCTCTTTTAACAGTTTAAGTATCTCATTCATTACAGCATCGATTTTAGTTCTGCTTTTAATCTTTTTGCATCAGCACCTCTAAATGTTTGTGCATTTGCCAAGAAGTATCTAACAATATCTCCTGCAGTATCATAAAGATACATAGCATTAGGGTCTGAAGTATCAAGTGTTAACATTGCCTCTAAATAAGGCACTGCGCCAAAATATACATTAAGCCATGTTGACTTTATATCTTTAGCTATTTGCTGAAAGGTTCTTTTCTTGTCCATTTTATTATCTTTATCTAGAATACGCAAATATACTAATTTCTCCGAGAATAGAAAATTTTTTCATTATAAAATGCACTCACTTAACACTTCTTAACTTGACCAGATTTTATTGCTCTTCTGGATATTCTATTTGCAGTAATTCTTTGCAAAATTGAATAACTTGCTCATAGTTATTATATGCAGTTTGAGTAATAATTCTCCGCTGAAGTATCTTCAGTTTATTTTTAATAATAAACTTATTTATGTTAAGAGAGAGAGCTTTATCATTACATCTTCTTTTATCTCCTAACTGAATAGCCAGTTGAGCATAATGAATACACTTCTTTATATCCTGTGCTCCATTTTTAGCTTTATACCTACTAATATATTTTATAATACATCCTTGTATAAAAGAGCATCTTAAAGCAGTTATAAGCTCTATTGGTTGCATAGCCATATCTTTATAATGGCTACCACCTATTTGTACATCTGTTGCTTTCATATCAATATACTTTACGTATATGATTATCTGGTATATACCCATTTGCCACTCTCAGTTCATCCATAAGCATAACAGAATTGTAATGCTTAGGAAATTCTTTTATCACCTTAAAGCTTGCTGTTTTGTCTTTAACAAAGCTATTATCGCCTACAGGCTCTACATATCCAAGTTTTACAAACTTATAAAGATATGCGGTTTCTGAGTTTCTACCTGGCTCTTTACCAAGCAGAATTTCTTTTGAACTTACTACTTTGCCAACATTATCGTTAACAAATTTTACCATTTCCGGAAATACCGGAGTTTGCTTTCCATTACGTCCCATATTACATAAATTTTTTATATTTGTCAATTTTTGCTTTTATGCTATCCATTAAGGCATTTTGCTTTTTATCTTTTGCTTTAAGTATTCTGATTACATCTTCATCGTGAGTGCCTTGCAATATCAAATGATTTATAACAACATGATTTTGCTGTCCTTGTCGATATAATCGAGCATTAAACTGCTGATATAATTCAAGACTCCATGTTTGCCCAAACCAAACTATTATGCTACCTCCTGCTTGAAGATTAAGCCCATGGCCTGCTGATGCTGGATGTGCTAACATAACTTGTATTTTACCAGCATTCCAGTCTTCAATATCTTTATTGTTTTTAAGCTCTCTTGGCTTATATTTTTTAAGATATTCCACGATTCTATCCCTATCGAATTGATAGGTCCATGCTACAAGCACAGATTGGCCGTTTGCATCTTCAATTATCTCCTTAAGAGCTTCAAGCTTAATATCATGAACTGGAAACACATTTCTTTCTTCATCATATATGGCCCCATTAGCAAATTGAAGTAATTTATTTGAAAGGGCAGCGGCATTGACTACGTTTACTTCCACAGGCTTTTCAACAAATACTGAATTGCTATTTTCGTCTTCTTGCTCAACAGTTTCAGTAGCACTTATTAAGTCAAGCACTTTACTCTTTTCAAAGTCATCATATTGCTTCTTTAGAGCTTCAGGCATTCTAAGCTTTATATAGTTATCTGTCCTAAATGGCATTTCAAGATAATCATCGGCTTTCATGCTTATGCAAATATCCTCTATTTTCTTATGTATTAGATATTCTGAGTCACTCATCAAATCGTATGAATATACGACATGACCATTTGTTTGACCTGGCCGAAAATACCTTTCTCTATATCTAGATATTGTCTTTTCAAGGCGCTCGCCTCTATCCATAAGATATATTTGAGGCCACAAATCAATAAGTCCATTTGGAGCGGGTGTACCAGTTAGTCCTACTAACCTTTTAAGATAAGGTCTTGCGCTGCGTAATGCCTTAAAACGCTCTGATTTATAAGACTTAAAACTGCTAAGCTCATCGACTACTACCATATCAAAAGGTAATTTGCCTCCGCCATATAAAGCACAAAGCCATGCAACATTATCTCTTGATATGATATAAATATCAGCTTTTGTTTCCATAACAGCTGCTATTCGCTGTTTAGCAGTACCTATAATCTTAGAAAAGCGCAAATGCTTTGTATGTTCCCATTTCTCTGCTTCTTCTTGCCAAACTGACTCAGCCACTCGTTTTGGAGCTATAACTAATACAGAATTAACTTCACAATAATCAAACATCAAATAATTTATAGCAGTAAGAGTTGATATGGTTTTGCCAAGGCCCATATCTACAAATACACCGCAAAATGGATGCTCGATTATATGCTGCACGCAAGCTAATTGGTATTTATGTAAATCTGTTTCTTTCATCTTTTGTTACTGTTAAATATGCTAAACAAGCTAAACCAAACAAAGCACCTATTATAAATGCAACTATGTTACTTATCATAAATTATACTATCTATAAATTGTTCAACACCTTTTATCGTATCTATTACTTCAACTCTAAAGCCCAAAGCTCTAAGCTTATTGTGCATATATTCCTGTATGCGTTTAGGCTTTCGCCCAGTTGTTTTTAATTCCACAAAAACTATTTTATGGCCCGGAAATAAGCACATTCTATCTGGTAAGCCTATAAGTTGGTCACACAGCAGTTTTATACACATGCCACTATTTATCTTAACAAGCTCAACCAATTTGTGCTCTACAACTTTTTCACTGTCTACTGTCTCTTTCTTCATAAGTTAAATTTATTGAACTTACAGTTACTCCAAGTATTTGCAATGACCGGTTAAGCTTATCTTTAAGATTTTTCTTGAATTGGGCTACATCATCGCAAGTATTCTCTTCTGTTACATGGTTTTCATCATATTTTATTGTTCTTAAAGAACCATCGGAGAATTTGCATACAACTCTTAGTATTACATATTTCATAACCTGACCATATAAATGTTATACTCACACTTATCCAAATTAAATTCCAGTCTGTCAACACAAAACTTTTGGCCATTGTATATAACAACCGTTTTGACAGATGGAATATGTTCTATATTTCTTGTTACAAGAAGCACAGAATTACGGTAATTTCCGTATTGCATTTTATAAAAATTTGCTATCATAATAAACTATCTTTACGTTTATAGTACTTCTGTTTACCATATAAAGGAAAGTTCTTAGTGGATGCTATAGCTTCCCATTCAGGCAATGACCTAAGAATTTCATTAACCTCCCTGGTATTATATCTTGACATTTCTGTCTTATCTTTGCCGAGACACTCACACCATACTTCAGCAATGCAGACAAAATCTTTTTGTACTGTACCGTTTTTAGACAATGGGTCTTCAAGCCAACGTCTTCTGTCGTACAGGTCCATTTTATCCCAATCATCTGGAAATTTAGTATTAAGATATTCTTCAATAATACCTTTTCGCTCATCTGCTTCTGAGTGTTTATGTTGCTCAATCTTAGCAATTATATCTTCATCACCAACAAGGTATAAAGGCTCTTTTGCTAAATATAACTGATATGCTTCAGCCCATATTTGATTTACTTCATCTTGTGTAAGGTCATCATTTACAGACTTTGTAGCATATTCTGGCCTTACGTCTATAGGCATAAATCGTCTATTTCCTGTCGGGTCACGTAAGAAATCTTTGTTATTAGTAGTACCAAAAAATACACATTGGCGCTTATATGTTTCTACTGTTCTACCATATGCCGGCCTGAACATATCTTCTCTTTTTGATATGTAGTGCTTTATTGACTCTACTTCTGCTTTCTTAAGGCCTGAAAGTTCTGCCATTTCAATTAGCCACGCCCCTTGTATCTGTTCAAATGACTCCTTGCCCTGCACAGTCGTGAATGTATCTGAGAACCATTCCATGCCGAGCTTTTTAACGAAAGTACTTTTATATGTTCCTTGTTCTCCGACAAGTATAAGTGCTGTGTCGAACTTAATACCTGGCTCGAATACCCTCGCAACAGCCGCCACCAACGTCTTCCTAATGGCGGCTCTAGTATAAGCATTATCTTCTGCTCCAAAATAATCAATCAATAATGTATTAACTCTCGGTATGCCATCCCACTTTTGAGCGCATATATACTCTCTTATCGGATGGAACTTTTTCTTTTCAAATTCAAGCGCAAGTGCATCGTCCACTTTTTGACTTGACACAATGCCGTAAACACACTCAATGTAATTACGAACACCAGAATAGTCAACATCACGAAGAGGCTCCATAGTATCGACTTTACGCCATGGTAACGAACGCGTAACATATCTTTTATTATCAAAAATGTTTAGCTTAAATACATCTTTTAAGAATTGGTCATGCTGAATTATCATATTCAAGTTATTGGCAGAATTATCATATTCGCCTTTTGTATTAGCGTCAAGCTCTTCTGTCCATGAAGTATCATATTCTTCAGGAACTTCTGCTTTTACTTCTTCTGCAAACTCGAATTTAGCTTCAGCAAACTTTTCTTCAGCAATATGCTTTTTTGTTGTAAAGTCCTTAGAGGCAAATTCTTCCATTGCCTTAAAGCTCTTTTTATCTTTGTCTTCTTTTTCTTTGCCTGTATCTAAATGGCCAAATTTATGTATGCGAACTAAGTCAAATGCATTACATAGTCTACCTCCAGCAGGGTCTGTTCCATGATGAGAATATGCAAATTTATCATCATAGACTATTAAGCCCGCAGCTGTAGAGCCATTTATATATGTATATCGTCCTTCTCCAGTTGGTGTATATACATCTGAAAGAAAAGTCTCAATAGCTTCTTGTATAGTATAAGTACGACAGAAAACACCAATTATACCTTTTTTATCTTCTGGGTCTTCTTGCTTTTTGATAGCTTGCATTATTGCATCTGTGCTATCTGTAGCAGTTGGCCATTCGCTCGTATCATGCCAATCATCATATAGCCCAAGGATATAATCAGCTTCAAGGAAAGGTCCGTCTTGAAATTCAAAGTAGTACTCCATATCTGATGATACAGACGGCCAGAACATAAGTCTATTTACATCAAAAGTTGACTGGTCAAACAAATCAATGTTTAGGTCTCCAGCGACTTTTCGAGCAATAGCTTGATATTCTTCTTGCGATACTTCTCTATCAAGTGGAATTATCAATCTGTGTCGTGGCTTTTCAGGGCATGACTTATGAGTTGAATGAATAACCGCAGCACAATCAAATAGTATCGTAAAGTCCCACCAAAAGTTCTCATGAGAAAAGTCAATATCCAATGTAATTAACTGGCGGTAAAGTACATTTGTTTTATCACGCCTACCATTTGTAAGAAATCCGCCTACAAATCCACCTATGTCTTTTATCTTACTTTGCTCTTCTTTTGTGGCACTTATAAACCGCTTATATGTTTCAGCGGTTACTACAGGAGTAGCTAGCTTTTGAACTAAATTGCTCCAAGTAGTTTTGGTATTTTTCCATACTTTACTTGAAACGTTTAGTCCAACTGCTATGCTCAAATTTTCATCGTATTTCAATTTATCTACTTGCATAATATGTGTAAACAATATATAAACACAACCAAATCATATTTTTAATCTTCATACTTTATATAAAGATTAGGGCATTTTGTTATATTTAATCCTTCCGTAACATTTAATTATTTTTGGTAAAACATCATTACTCCTCCATCAGCGTTCAAAGGTAAATCTTCTGCCCACTGCGGTGGAGTACTCATTATTTCAACAAGCCTATTATAGTGGTCTTTAGCATTTATTTCTGGTACTTCTACTATTACTTCGTCATGTACTGACGCTACTATTTCATAACCTTCATCTTGCATTCTTAACATTGCATCACCTAATAAGTCACGTGCAATAGCCTGTACAATGTTCTCTGTTAATTTACCTCCATACGTATCAATTTCACCCCATTGCTTAGTTTCTTGCACAACTCCTTGGTAACATAATACTCGTGTTGGCATCGTAGAACGGCCTATCTTCTTATCTTTGAATTTAGGTCCATAGTAGAATAGCTTTCTGCCAGATGGCAATTGTATTGTCATAAACTCACCATTACAGTCGAAAATTATATTTCTACATGTGCATGATACTGGCCTTTGGTATCTGACAGCCTCTTTCGATGCTTCATCTATTTCTTTCCACATATCTACAATTGCAGGGTTTGCCGAGCGCCATTTACGCACCAAGCTCATCATTTCAGTATCTGATAAGCCCATACGTTCACCACCCATTCGCTTAAGTGCTCCTAATGAGCCCTCATAACCGAGTGCAAGCTCTGAAATCTTTGATTTGTCGCGAAGTACTGAGCCTTTTGTAATAGCAGATATTGGCACATTAAACATCTTTGCTCCTGTAGCTTCATAGATTTTACCATCTCCGCGGAATACGTCCATTCGCCATTTTTCATTTGCAAGCCAAGATATAACGCGTGCCTCAATGGCTGAGAAGTCTGCAACACTAAATACTTTACCAGGCGATGCTATAAGAGCTGTTCTTACTAACTGAGACAAAATATCTGCAACATCATCATACATCATCTCAACTGACTCCCAATCACGCGCTCTAATCATTTCACGTGGTACTTCTATACGTGATATATGATTTTTTGATAAGTTCTGCAATTGCAATAGCCTACCTGCCCATCGTCCAGTTCTATTTGCACCATAGAATTGAAATGTACCACGGACTCTGTGGTCTTTCATGGCACAATTAAGCATAGCATAATACTTCTTAATAGACGTTTTTGAGAGCTTTTTGCGTATATTAAGCAACTCAATAACATCTGGATAATCTGCAAACTCTTTCATTAAATCAGGCATTGTTTCCTTTGAAAGTGACATAACAACACATCCTGTTGTCTTTTCAATCCATTGCCTAATTTGAACAGGCGAGTTTGGATTTTCAAGCCCTGTTAGCTGTTGAGCATGTTGCGTTAAGATAGAAGTATATGTGTTATCTACTGCGATAGCAGACTCTGCTAATTCCATATCAACCAAAATACCTCTATCATTTATATTCTGGTCAAGCACATACATCTTGCGCTCAATATCAGGAATGATATATGCCTCTAATCTCTTAAATATCTCACGCTCTGCAAGTACGTCATACTTGTTATATTCCTTATACATTTCCCACTTTTCAGGAGCATGTTCAGGATAATTCCGAGTACGCATGCCATTAACTCGAGTTGCTTTGCATGGGCATGAAAAGTATTTAATAAGCGCTTTACCAGTATCTAACTTTTTATCTGTAAGATTAAGAGCCTTTGATACTCCGTCCAAAGAAAGTGGTAAACCGCAATACGCAGCTTTTACAGAGGTACAATACCACTGTTCTGCTGGAACATTATATCCTATACGCTTAAAGCTCAAGCGCTCAAATACTGCATTGTGCGCCACTTTTACACAATCTGGGTCAAGTAGAGCTTCTTCAAACTCTTCAGGCATTTCTTCACCTTGAGCCAAATCTACTATCTTTACCTGGCTATCATCTAAAGCATATCCTATTATAAGAATTTCAAAGTCTGGTGACTCAATATACTTATAAGCCCCAGACTCTTTAATATCTACAGATGAATATGTTTCAACGTCTATAAAAAGATTTTTTGCCATTATTATTTTATTTGATATTTATAATAGTGGGATAAGCGGGAGTCGAACCCGCAAGTGAGTGCCCATGCCTCGCCCTGTTTTACCAGTTAAACTTATTATACCATAAAAGATAGGTCCAGACTAATTGGCCCGAACCTATCCCGGCGTAAACAAGTGCCCGATATTACATCATATCGTCGTCATCCTGAACAGCATTATCTCCACCGAAATCTTCTTCAGCTGTTGAGCCACCAGCCAACATCTCTCCATCTTCGAGCTTCTGGAGATTGTTCAATCCGGCAGCGATGCCTTTGGATGAAACATTGAAAGCATAGAAGTTGATTGAAGCACGGCCATAACAACCTGAATAGAACTCGTCTCTGCTCATGATTGGATTGAGTGAGCGGTCCACAATGCTCGGCTGACGCATTGAGTTTGCATTGATGAAATAGTGGCCCTCAAATGCTGGGTCATCCGAACGTTCTTCATCGCCATCGCGTAGAGGCAATTTGAGGTTTGCTGGAATACGGCCATTCTTATCTGCAAGTTTTGCCTTACCTGCTTCCTTTGCAGCTTCTATGGCTTTCTTGATTTTGTCAATAGTAGCCGTATCGCTCTTAGGAATAAGAACGCAGATATTGTACTTAGGAGTATCGCCCTCATTCATAGCTGTGGGCTCGAACACATTTACATAGCAAAATCTTACTTTGCCAGTTACAACCTTGGTTGAATTTACTTGATTACTCATTGTCTTTTAATTTAAGCTGTTATTATTACTTTTTTCTATTATTTCTCATATAACCTTTAAGCTTTCTATGTTTAGCTTTAAAGTTAATACAATTGATACCATAGCCAATCATATTATCGGGGTCATGACCAAAAGCAGTTCCTACCAATTTTGGTGATATAATAAAAGGATTACGCTCTATGCTAAAAAATATTATTCGTCTTTGAAATCTAATTGTGCTTGAGCATATCCCATTGCTGGTCTCTTGTCTTCAAGCGGTACAAGAGTAGGTTTGCCTTGTGGCTTGATAACCACATCTGAGAGTATTTCCTCAAAACGCTTTTTGCCTACTAACTTCTCAATAGAAGTAATTGGCTTAAGTTTCATATTGAAAATCTCATCTTCTGAAAGTTCAGGGCAACGTGCAAAAATTGCATTAGAAGCTTGGTCTTCGTCAGTCCATTTGCGTCGACTAATTCCTTCAACTAATTTAAGCCCCGGCCATTGCTTATTATCGTTAACCGCTTTAGTTTGTGCATATTCTGTTATTGAATTAGCCCATTCTATAAGCTTAGGCACACGCTTAACTATATCAGCAATCTCATCATCGGTTAACAACTCTGGGTCTGCAAATTCATGTTGTGCAATTTCGAGCTGTTGCTCATAAAGCTTACGACATTGATTACGCACAGCACAAAATCTGCACCAGTCTCCGGCATTAAGTTCTCCTTTACCTTCAAATGCAAGTTCAGCTCTTGGTCTAAGCTCCTCTTCTGCCCATTTACGGAGTTCTTCGACAGATATTTGCCAACTTGATATATTGTTAATGCGAGGCTGTATAATAGTCAATCGCACTTCCGTTATATCATACATTGTATCATATTTCTGCAAAGCTCCAAGCCCATAAAGCATAAGTTGCTTATTCCATTCAGCATATACTGGAACACCTTTTCCATATTTTAAGTCAATAACTTCCATAAGGTTGTCATTGATAACAACACAGTCAGCTGTTCCAAAGCTTTCAGGCACATATTCTGTCAAATCGAGTTTCTGCTCAATTTCCATGACAGCTAACTGATTTTCAGTTCTTGCTTCAGCTAATTGTTCTGAGCAATAATCCGTATAGATAGGTACAACTTCAAGCATTTCCTCACTGAACAAGTCATTTGCCATTATCTCTTCGAGCCTTTGGTCAAAGTCTTGCTCACTAATGCTGTTAAGTGTATCTTTTCTCAGGTAAAGCTCTGAGAGCTCATGAGCTAATGTACCTTCTTCTGCATATACTGAAGACTTCTTTTCTCCGTATTCATCTTCAAGCTTAGCAGATGGAGTACAATTCAGCCATCTTCCTGCTCCAGAAGCCGAGAGGAGTGCATGACTCCTCTGACTATGTTTCTGTGGTTTAGTACTACTTGTCGTTTGAGCCATATTCTTTTATCAATTTTGCCAAACAACAGCATTGAATAGCACACTGAGCATAAAGCTTTGGATTTTCTCTGCGAAACTTCTGAGCTGCTTTTTGCAATTTCTTTGTACTCGACATAATTACAGTGACTCTAAGAAGTTATACATCTCATCATACTTAGCCGGGTCAAGCTTTGTTACACTCGGAGCCCCAAGTTTATTGAGTTTTCGCTTGATTACGTCGCGATGCTCATTGACCTTACTTGCAAGCATTCCGCGAACATCCTCAATGCTCTTAGAGGCAGAAGAAGCAGCCGGAGCAGCAGGTGCTGAAGGAGCAGGCTCGGCAGCGCTCTGAGTCTGGGCAGGTGCCGCAGGCTGAGGAGTAGGTTTTGCAGGTTGAGCTGGAGTCACTGGAGCTGCAGGCTTTACCGGTTGAGCTGGCTGAGGAGCTGGTTTTGCGGGTTGAGCAGCAACCTGAGCAGCTACTTGAGCTCCACTTGGAACTCCTGCTGCAAACAATGAAGTTAAAAACTTCTGCGTATTTTCAGACAGGTTTACGCTAACCTCAACAGAAATTTTAATGGTTTCCATTTTCGTAATTTTTAATGAAATTATCTAAATAGTTAATAAACTCGTTTACTGTCATATCTGGTACGTTTGAGAGTTTTTGGTGGATAAGCTCATTATTCTTATATATAGATACGTACACGCCTTTATAATTCAGCTTTACTTTATATTCGCCTTTCAGCATTGTTAGGCATCCATCTTCAGATGAACCTTTCCAAGTATTTGCTGAAAACAAATCAGTTACTAACACGCCAATATGATTGGCCAATCGCTCTAACTGTATAACATCCAAATTGGCTTCACCCTTTAACACACGGTCAAATGCCTGTTTCGGATATTTAACAGTAGGAAATAACACCTTCGCTAAATCTTCCGTATTTAGCTTGTAGTGCTCAATTACATTACCTATATTAAATTGTTCCATATTTTGGTGAATTTTACTATCTTATTTTCAATATACAAATATACAAACTATTCTCGAAAGAAAAAAAATTTTCTATTATTTTTTTTGAGAATTTATTTGTTAAAAATAATTAAACAGCAATTTTAGTGTGGCTTTGAAATTGGCGTAAACAAAGAAACAATAGAAACAATGTCCCTATATATTTCAAACTTAATTTCTTAATTTCCGATTAACATTAATGTTAATAAGAAATATCGGCTTTTAATACGAAAAGATTTAATGAAATTATTGTTTCTTTGTTTACAATATATATAAGTAATTAATTTTGAGCACTTTAGGCGTAAACAATGACTTGTTTATATTGTTTCTGTTGTTTACCGCTTTATGAAGTATTTTGCACACAGCCATATAATTACTAAGGCTATGGCGGTTATCAGGTATTCACCAATATTAATTTTTATCTTTTGCCATTTAGTAAGCCGAGCTTCTACAGGGTATGCAACTTGAATTGTATCAACTTTTTCTCGCCAGAGAGTATCATGCTTTTCTATGTATTTATACAAGTATTTATATTTACTGAGATACACGGTATCGCCTTTGCGCTCTACATAGATTGAATCTCTATGATATATGCTATCAATTTTGGTCTGAGATAAGTAAGTAGTATCTCTTTTCGTTGTTTCCACTGGCACATATTGAATTGACTTACAGCTATATAATATAGTGGCTAAAAATATAAGTGTAATTATTCTCGCTAATTCTCGCATAATCTTTGAGTTTTATTTGTTATTATTCATATTTAATATAAAAACCATTCTCGCACATAAGAAATTATTGCGAGAATGGTTTTTATACACTTCAGAGATCTTTATACTCGTACTTAGCATCAAAGCTGGGGCATGCCTTAGCTGCAAATTCTCTGTGTCCATGAATAGTAGCATTTGGGTATTTTACCTTTAAGCTTTTCAGCAATTCGAGTAAAGATTGCTTTTGAGCCTCAGTGCGCGTATCTTTAGGAGTTTTACCGTCTTTAGCAACGCCTCCTACATAGCATATTCCTATAGAATTTGCATTTTGACCTGAGCAGTGGGCTCCAACTACACTTTCATCTCTGCCTTTATGAACAGAGCCATCGAGCTCAACCACATAGTGATAACCAATATCTTTCCAATGATTACCATTCACATGCCAATCTCGTATGGTCTCAGTTTTAACATCTCGTCCTTCAGGAGTAGCAGAGCAATGGACTATGATTTTATTTATCTTTCTCATTTCTTTTTGTCGTTTAAGGTGATTATTTTTGTTATTTCATTAAGTATTTTGTGGCCTTGCTCTGCAGTGGCTGCTTGCACAATCTTCTTTACTATATCAGGTACATCTGCAGCATGAGCCTTTTTGCGTTTACTATTTTCCACAACAGATTTACCTTCAATATAGATTATAGCTATAGTGCATAGAATTGTGGCAAATGGAATTATATAGAATGATAATAAGCTTCCAAGTATATCAAACATAAGAGCAAAAAGCATCAGCCTTACATAATCGCCGATTTTTGTAATTGTTCTACGAAATCCATGCGACATCAATGCTTGGCCTAATGCTTTTGCTGTAGTTATTCCACTCCAGAAGTCCACGATACTGCTTAGTATCATGAAAATCCAGCAGATTAAAATAATGCCAACTCTAATAGCTATGAAAAACCTTAGTTCGTCAAAGTTCTTTGCTTCAATCAGTTCTAACATATTATACGAATTTTTCCCAGCCCAACTTGATTGCTTTTCCGATTGCGTCAGCAGTCCATCTGCAGAAAATCATGCCATCATACCCATCTGGGTCATTGGCTACTTTATGAGCATACCTTAAGCATGCAGCCTCATCTTTCAGAGGATCTGGATAGAAATCTGCATAAGCCATGTTAGCCATATAGGTAACATCACCTGTTGTCACTTTGCCAGGAATGCTCAATCCTAAACTTTCCATAGACTTTTTGACTTGGCTTGCAGTCCAAGAGTGCTGTTGGCCATTAGCATTTACCATCATTTTACTTACGTGCTCTGCAAGAGCATCTGTAAAGTGATAGCCGTGCTTTTTGACATACTCAGAATATCCTTTAGCAGACATAAGAGCATTCGCTGTTTGCTCGTAAGGTAAATCGAATTTGACCTTATGCTCACCGTGAGGAGTAGCTATTCTGCTTTCTACTACTACATCCTCTTCATCTTCGTGCTTCTTATCATGGCCGCACGTATGATGCTTTACTATGATACATTTTAATCTGTGTCCCATAACTTTTAGCTTTCAAATTTTTTGATGAAATTCTCCATCATTTCCTGCTGCTTTTTCATGAGTTCTTTCATTTCACCGATAGAACCTTCAATCTTGCCGAAGCGCTGCTCTGTTTCTTGCTTTTCCTTATACATAGGATTAAGTTCTGTGAGTAATGAAGGAGCTTTGTCAATGATGTTTTGAGCTTTAGAAGCAGAAGCCAAAACCTGTTCAGCATTTGCCTTTTGAGCTTCAACTTCGCTCGTCAATCCAGATTTTTCTGTTGACAGAACAAGATGCCCGGCATAGGTAACTGAATGGCTTTCAGGAATAGCGTAAGTTGCCATTTTTCCATTGGCCTCTATAGTAACATCTACTACCATCTCTGTTTTGCCAGTCTTCTGGTTCATTTCTAATCGAGGAAACGATACCTGAGTGGCTTTGCCTTGAATAAGGCTAAATTCCTGTGTATCAAGAATGTATACAGGATAATTCTGCTTTATATCTTTGAATAACAACATATAGCTTATCTTTTTGAATTGTTAATAAAAAAGAGGGCACTCAGAGAAGTATAAAACTTCCCTAAGTACCCTTAATTAGGCTGCTGGTTCAGCTGAAATAGAAACGCTCAATGAGCTATTGATAGCATAGCAGTTGGATTTTCTGCGTACTATCTTAATAAGTTCTTGAGTCATTCTAAGCTGGTTGATAGTAACAGATGTAGGAAGCGTCGTTCTACCTTGGAATGCAACCACAAACCGTTCATTGATTACCTGTGTCTCAGCTTGGCATTTGCAAGCATTTGGAGTAGTAATCGTGATTGTTGCTACAATAGGCACGAATACTGTAGTTCCATTAAGAACAGGCATTTCATTCCTATAAGTAACAGTCGCAAACGGTTGATTTGTAGAAGTTGCACAAACACAACGACACAATTTCTCCTTAAATGTGGCCAAGAACGAAATTTGATTTGCCACAGGAGCAGCGGCTAAGCCTACTGGCGGCGATAATGTAACCATAATCTTTACAGTTTAATGGTTAAACATTACTGGCCACAGCCGCATCCGCGGCTATTACCACCACAGCCGCATCCGCCGTTTATGAGACGAGCGAAATAGTTGTTCTGGCGCTCCTGAGAAAGCTCGAACTTAAGGTCCTGAATTTTCAGAGCCTGTTCGTCCTTCCAGTGGTTGTTCAGAGTGTCGATGATGCGTTGAGTATTGTCCTGCAACTGAGTGCAAATAGCATTGAGCTGAGCCTGAGTTTCGATACCCTGTGTAGCAACGCCCGTGCCGTTTCCATCCACGAAACCGAAGCCTCCATTGCGGAATAGGGCCAGGAACATAAGATACGCAAAAGGATTGTTCATCCAACCATTCATATCAAAATCGCCATAGCCGTAGCGATTATTGTTGTTATTGTTTGCCAAAATAGCTGCTGCCAATACGTTGTCGTTATCACCTCTGTCGCAGCAATAAATTTTTTCTACGCATTCTCCCATAATTGTAAATTTTTTAGGAAGTTAAACAATAAAGTTAATTATAATTAAGCCTCTCTAGAAAATGCATAAATTTTATAGTAAAAGTTGCAAAGAATTTTTATGCGTTCCTCGGTAACACATCTTACATGGCTGGTTAAACCCACTGCGACCTTCTTACAATCGTACCTTGCAACCTTAAAAATTATCAAGTTATTCTACAAACCTAAATATTTCAGAATATTGCCTCTTGCAATCTTATACATCTTATAGTGGAATTCATTACCACCATGAATTGCGTCTTTATACTCTAAATCTTTCATCGTGGTATAATTAATTTCTGTCTCTTTGTAAAAGTCTATGATACCAACGCCGAAATAATCAGATACCTCTCTGATAGCAGTCAACAAATCCTTAAGATAAAATCCTTTTCCACTGTTAAACTCAGGGAATCCCCAATCTGTATTTCCTGTCGGAAATGGTGTACAAACATATATTTTAGCGTGCGGATATAAATCAAGAAGCCTATATATAACATATTGGTATGCCTGCTTGAATTTATAGGTATCAAGTTCTGAATATTGTTCTATTTTTTTCGTTAAATCAAAATCTCCAATTGTAGTTCCAAACATATCATTTACACCAATAGGCAAAAAGATTATATCCGGTTCGTTCCCGTCATCATCATATAGATGCTCAATTCTGTTCGCATATCCAATCCATCTGTATTTATTCTCTTCTTGTGATACATTAGTCACAGTGGATTGAGATACAGATTGATTTTTTGTTAATACCATTCCGTCAGCTATCAATCGCCCCCACCATGTCTGATAGTGGTTATATATGTCAAATCTTGGATAATAAGGATTTGAATAAGCATAACCATCAAATGTTCCAATGCTATCAGATAAAATAGCAAATGTGACGCCTTGCATTGTGTCTATTTTGTTTTCAAGAAATTTATATTTAATCCCTATATTTATAGCGACTGTATTACTATTGCTAATATTGTTAAATGTTGTACCGGTGTCATAATATATCAATTTATGCCCATCCGGATTTGATGATGCCGTTGTGATAGCACTCATTGAGCCTAATGTCTCATTTTTATCTAAAACAAAATCAACTTTATAAGTATGCAATCCTTTTTTCGCGTATAATGAGGCTATCATTTTAGCATTAATAGACGTATCTTTATTTAAAGCATACAAATCAACCACTCCATTGCCTTTTGCTAAAATTGTCATTTCAGTAACGTGTACTTTTGTAGAAAAATATCTGTCTGAACCCCATATAGCGTTTGCCATAACTCCAGAATCAGTTTCCATGCCCCCATATGCATAGTATTGTTTTGGAAAATGTTTCAAAGATTCTTTGTATACAGATGAATCAACGATATTACCTTCAAAAACAACAACTCCATTTATTACGTCCAATATATTTTTATTTATGCTTATTAAAGAAGAAGTATCAGATGCTGCATTGTATATTTCTATTACGTCAGTTATTTTATCATTAGTAATATACCTCTCAAATAGTTTTTTTTCTGCTCCTTGATAAAAATCAAATTTAATGTCTTTTTTAGTACCAATCGTGACTTTTAATAAGTCTATATTTTTATTGGATATATAGCATTCAGTTATTATGCTATTTATAACATGATTGTCTGTAATATATTTGTTCCCATTGATTGTTTTTGCAAAAAAATCTTCAGTTATCTTTTTTTCGTCAAGGCTTTTATCTTTTAATGTAGCATTTGAATAAAGATATTCTTCTGTATAAGATTTCTCGAGTATGTTTCCAGTTTCACTAATAACAGAAGAATTATTTTTTGCTATTCTTTTTAAGTATTCAACATCTAAATACATAATATTTTTCCCTAAAGAAGAACTTGTTTCTATCTTTTCTGGAAATTTATCTTTATAATAATGCTGCTTATCATTTAACGTTATATTAATATCGTTATGTGTTCCTATTATAAGACCTATAGTAGAATAATCTTTTTGTATCATCAATCTCGTAAAAGCTCCATTAATGAATTCATTATCGGTAAACCACTTTTTATGATAGTTACCTATAGATTTGGTAGTTGCAAATCCAGTAGTTTTTTTAACCCAACTTCCTCTCCATTCCAAAATAGCAGATTCTTCTTCTAACAATTCTATGGAATCAAAATTAGAATATATACCTGCTTCTGTGGCGAGATAGAATACATTGCCGTCAGGTGCGCCTGGGTTCGTTGTCGGCGTGGCTATACCTACGTATGTGGCATTTTCGCCAATAGCATTAACAATACTATTAAGAGTATTTTGCAGAACAAGGCCGGTAATTTCTTGATTACCATTTGTCTTTATAACATCAGCTATAGCAGCTTTTAACACCGTCCAATTTGCCATATTTCTACTCTATATTAAAATCGTTATTAAAGTCGTTATTAAAATCACCACCTGCTAATTCAGGTTCATATCCGCCTATATTAGCTATAACAGTATCAGTCTCAAATTCGCATTCAACCGCTGCTAAATCTCCTTGGTCTTCCCATTCAGGCTCCATGCTAAATGTAGTCAAATCATAGGTTTGCAATTTACTTGTAATTTGTTTGCTTTCACATAGTCTTACAATTCTAAGTGCATCGCATAGATATTCAGGAGCTACGAATGTAAACTTATAAATTTTTTTGCTTACCTGGCTTTCAATAAAGGTATAACCCATTCGTTCAGTAGCTTCTTCCTCAAAGTCATATTCAGGTTTACCGATTTGTGTATTCAAGTAGCACCTAAATTTGAAATTATCAGAAAAATCTACTATGCCATTTTTTAACTCAAAGCTATACGAATTATAATACTCAAGAAGCAGATAATCGTCTACCTTATTAGTTACAGTAAATATGTCAGAGTATATTGTTCCTAAGCCTGATATTGAAATAGCTAGATAATATAAACCTTCATGCTTTATTTCAACTATAGGAAAAATACCGGGATATTTAAGAAGTTTGAAGCCGGTATATGACTTGATAGCCAGGCCATTTTCTTTCATGCTTGTTGTTATAGTGGTATATGCTCCTGTATTGAAATTATATAATCTCACCCAGTTTATAGCTGTCCCACTAGCAAGAACTACTTGAAAAGGCAATAATATATTCTTATAGGTTATTAGCGGATAAACCTGGCCAAAAGCATAATCTTTACGGTGATTTTGCAGCGCAAGATTATCGTAAAAAGGCAATGGCGATATGTTATTATTCACTAACTTCATGTTGCTAATCTACAAATATAAATCTATATAAGAAAATTTCTTAATAATTTTTAATACACGGCTTTATCGAGGCACATAAAGTAATCTTACTTTAGCATAGCGGGTATTTACATTGACAGAAATCTCATCTATTTTACCATTCCCTATAGTGGTTTTAATTAGCTCAAGTTCATTCAAATCTTCTTCTATAGGAAACTCTATGGTATGCTTCATGCACATTTTTACACCACTAGCATATAAATTACCGAGCACATTACATTTTATATCTGCTGCCGGCATATCTTGCATGTAAAAATGTACTAAATAAGCCCATGATGCATAAAAGTTTTGAATTACCGCGTTATATGTATCACCATTTTCATCTATCAACTGTGTTTCAATTATAGGCAATTCTAAAGAGGAACCGTTTTTAATTGGGCATAATAGTGCAAAGCCGTCATCTGAGAAATTAGATGGATTAAATAGCATGTAATCTACATCGGATGAAAACTGGCTTATATTTATTTCTTCTGTTTTATCCTTTTGCACGTAGTTAGATTTAACATCTATAGTTACTCCATCAAACAAATCGGTTACATCGTCCATCCAACCAAATTCGTATCGCTGACTTAGGTCTGTTTTATCATATTCTACTTCTGATTGAAAATATGATGATAGCTTTTTGTTAAATTGGTCTACAAGTTTAGTAAAATCAAGCTGAATACTTGTATTATAAGAATATGAGCCTCCTCTCATAAAGAAACTTATATGCTCAATCTTAAACTTGTTATCTTCTATATACCAATAACATCTAAAACAGTCACGAAGCATTTTCATTACATCTTCTAGTGATACTTCTGCCTTTTGAGCGGGCTGGTCATATTCACCTTTAAGTATATTTGTTTTTTGTGTTATGTGTACATAAAATCTTGCCATTGACATTGGTACAGTTGTATCATACAAAAAGCGACTATATTCGGCAGTTGCTTCATGCTGAAGAGTAGGGTCTATTTCTTTAAGTAAAGCCTTTATTGCTGCTGCTATAGAATAACTATCCCTAAGAGTATATTGCTTTCTTAATCTCTGCTCAAATAAAGAATAATAGCTATCATATACATACCACAATGAAGCATTAGCCCAAGAATTTCTACTAATAGGTAAAGGCCTACCTATACCAGCACTACTAGGAATAAACTCACTAGTGAAATACTGACCATAGTCATTCAAACCATATCTTGTAGGCTTATCTACTGCTCTAGAAGTACAGAAAAACATTCCGCCTGTTAGCCCAATACACTTCTTATAATTCCTATTATCTGTGACAAAGTCATCAGATGGCAAATCGTATGTGTTCTTTATACCTTCAGAGTCTTCTACAGAATCTACATCGCAAAGCAGGCGTCTATAGATATGATATACGAAAGGACTTTCTATAATAAATGTATCGTCTGGATTATTTACATTTACCATTTTAACATCATCGCGCAATATGTATTTATTGTCAGGGTCACTAACACCCCATTTATTTTCTGACTGATATAGCAGCAAGTTATCTGAATTTCTATATAACCGTACTCTATATGGCGTAGAGCTTTCATCTACTAATTCCATTTTGCACGTGTAGCCTGGATTCCATTTACTCCAATATCCGTTTGTTCCAGCATATACTCCATTAACATCAGAAATGTTAGCATTTCTTATATAAAACTCATTTCCTGCTTTTATATAAGAAAAATAATATTTGTTTATCAAGTCGTTGTGATTGTCAATTACTTCATTTACATCACTTTCCCAGTATATACCTCCGAAAAAATTAGATACTGAATTAGAACCTCTAACATAAACCTGCATTAAAGAGCGTTTATGCAGGTTTATTCTCGATATAGCTGGAGCAAGTTTTATAAGGTCATAAGTATTTTCATACTTGTTAACCACATCATTATATTCATCAAGGGCTGTTGTTTTAAGTTCACATGACTTTTTTTCATAATCAAGTTTGCAATCTGTTTTATTAAATTCGCCTTTATAATATTCCACCCATTTGCCAGAAGTCCTATTATATTTATCTATAGTAAATACCATGTGGTCCTCTAGGCTTGAGTTATGTACAATCTCATAGTCATCGCCAAATAGTTTTATTTTTCCATCAAGTGAAATACGGAAAAACTCTTGCCCACTTTCTTTAGCATATTTTTTATTAAGCTCTTTATAATGTGGATTTACTTCTACTTTATCACCGCCATTCTTCGATATGTAAAATTTATATTTTGGAGGTATCATATCTTTAATTCTTTATAATTCGTTTAACATTTTTATGCTGAATAACTACTGCACCATTAGGCAATGCATAGTATTTAGTCTCACTTTGTTTCCTAATACTTCTCACGTCATCCTCTATTTTTGAGAGGTCCATATTTCCATTGGAATTAAGAGAAATACTTAGGCCATCTGAACTAGCAAATGCATTAAGATATTTATCTTCAAATGTTCCTTTATTTAGGCTATCAATAACATCTGGAAGTATCTTTTTGTATTTCCTAGTTCGCTTCTTACTTATAATAGCAAGTGCTTCTCCACCTTCAGCTCTCATTCTATGCTTCTTCTTATTCCTTACACCCAAATCAATATCATCACCTGATGCATGAGAGCCTCCTTCCAAGAACTCAAGACCTCCTTCTCCATATTCATCAGATTGGCTTGCTGTTATTTGTTTAGCTTTAATTTTGGCTACTGCAAATGAAGTCCACATCGTGGCAATAGCAGCTAATGCAAGAGCTGGGCCAACAATAGGAATTGAAGAGAATGAACTCCACAGATTAGCAGATGCAGTGATAAGCGAAGATGCCTGAGTAACAGTATTTAATGCTTCTTGACGTTTTTGGGCTGCCTGCAGCATTTTTTGTTTTTCTTGCTGATTTTTCTTTTCTTGCTCTAATTCTTTTTTAGCAGTAGCTACGTTATTAGCATAGCCATTATTGCGAGCCTCAACCTCGGCATCATAAGCTTTTTGTGCGGCCTCTACTCGAGCTTCAGCTGCTTCTACAGCCTGTTCAGCTAATTCAACTTCGGCATCCATAATGGATTGAAGCTGTTCTATTACTATATTTACAGCATCTTTTAGGGCATCAATCTGGTCATCATCAAAGCCAAGTTTCTCAAGCAAAGTACCGCCTAAACCTTTTTTACCGATGTTTTTAATAAAGTCATCAAGCTCTGATAATTCACGGTCAATGCCTTTAACCGTGGCTTTAGCAGCATCAATCTGAGCTTGACTCCAATCTAATCCACCAGCTTCTGCTAAGCGTATTTGTTCTTGCCATCTAGCTTTTTCTTGTTCAAGCTTAAATTGAGTTATCTCAGTTTCACTGCGTTTAACTTCATTAAATACAGCCTCGTCAAGAGCTTGTTGTTCATCAAAGCTGGTCATTTGGAATGACCCTTTAGTTTGAGCTGCAGACTTATCAAACTGTGCATTTATTACAGATGTACTTACTTGCTGTTCTGCGGGTTTAGCAGCATTTTGTGCTAAAGCTAATTGTCTACGTACTTCATTTTGCTGAAGTAGCAGATTAAGTTCATCTTCACTGCCTTTTTTAACAAGCTCAAGCTGATTTTCAATATCACGCTCTCTTGCATATAAAATTTTCTGGTCATATTCACTCCACAACTCAAGTTTTTTCTTGTTGAGCTCAATAAGTATTTCTTCTTCAGAACGAGCTTGGTCATCTCCTGCCTCTAATAATCTCTTATTAGTATCAAGTATCAAGGCATATTCCAAATCAAGATTTTCTTCCATGAGTTTGCGCTCTTCTACCAACGAGGCTTCCATCTGAGAAGCGTCACGTGTAACTACTACATTGGTAGTTACAGTAGACTCTTGATTTTGGGCTGCTTCAGTTGCTGCGCTAGTATCAGTAGGATTTATAGTATTACGCTGCGTCTGCAAAGAAGCAACTTTTTGCTCATTCTGAATTTGTTGTAACTGAAGGTCTAATGCTCGTAAATTATTAGCAATAGTCTTAGTTATAAGCTCTTGCTGCCTATCAATTTGTTTCTTCTGGTCTTCGGTAAGCTTTTTATATTTCCCATCTACATTTTTAACATATTCTTCGTTAAGACGATACATCTCACGAAGCTTGTTATTTTCATCCTGGACCTGGTCGGCTGCAGCTTTACGCCTTTTAGCATATTCATCTTTAAGTAATTCAGTTACACTTTCCTCGTACTCTCTTTGTATTTTTATACCATTCTGGTTTATAGTACGAGTTAAGTCACGCGGCTCTCTTGTACGCGTTTTATGTTTTCCTTCTAGGCCAGCAGCTTCAAGTTGAGCTTTAGCAGCTTTTTCATATCCAGCTGCTAAGTCAAAGTATGCATCTCCTGTTTTCTCTGCAGCATCCGCTTCATCATTAAGGTCTTTAATTCTTTGTTGCCTAAAATCTTCTGCAGATACCTGGTCAGCTACTTGTAAATTGGCTGCAGATGGTCCTACACCAGATTCATCAGTAGCTCGTAAACTAGATTGTACCCACCAGTTTTTGAATTTATCCCAACCTGATGGACCTTTACCTGCTTCTGTTTCTGCTTTATTTCTAGTAATTAAAGCTTTTTCATATTCATCTGTGGCTAATTTTTGAGCAGCGGCGGCTTTAGCTCTTAATTTAAGAGCATTGATTACAGCTTCAGTATTATCTACAAATACATTTTCAGCATCTGTTACATTATTAACAGATACTCCAAGCTGGTCAAAATTAGATTTGTTGTCTTTAATCCACTGGTCTTTTTTAGCAGTAGTTTCAAGATTTTTCCATTCCTGCTGTAATTGCTTTAGCTTTACAATGTTATTGCCGTAGCTGCCATTAGTATCTTCAAGTTCTTTAGCTATATTATCAAGAGCCTTAGTTGTAGATATAATAGCGTTTTTTGCTTTGAAAAGATTACCAACCCATGTTATAATCTGTTTGCCAAACATGGAAAATACAGTAAGCAATATAACAAGCGCAGTATTCCAGCTAAACAAAGCCTTAACTATTGAACCTGTTACACTTACTGTTGCTTTACCTTCTGCTTGCAAAAGTTTATTCTGAGCGCGTAATCTGTTAATTTCATCAACTACCATAGGTATATTATTTGATATACCTAAGAAGAATGTATTAAGCGATACAGCTGCAGCAGGTAATTCTCGTACTACTTGAGAAATAGAAATACCTAAGCCATCCCATGTTTTTTGGTAATGGCCTACAGACAATCTATAATTACCTGTTGCTTCTTGCAATTTTATCATTTGCTGATAAATTGCATTTGTCTCAGCTTCAAGCTTTTTACCAGAGTCAGCAGCTTCTCTCTCAGTTGCAGACATCTGATTAAGTCGTATTTTATTTAATGCATATTGAGCTGAAAGTCTATTATAAGAACCTTCTGCAGAATTAGCAATTGTGACCTGTAATTGAGCAATCTGATTTGCTTCTCGTATTTGAGTTGAATAAAGTTTAAGCTGCCGATTTTCTTCTGACTGAGCATAGGCAAGTTTCTCTTGAGCCTGAGCTAATGGGTCTACTGTAGCTTTCTGCTGTTTTCTAGCAGAAGTAAGCTCAGCAATCTTAGCTTTCAATTCAAGTAATCTTTTACCTTCATCTGACTGTAAATAAGCTAATCTTTGCTCTGCCTTTTCTACTTCAGACAGAGTTTGGATATGAGGCTTCATTTGGTCATCAAGGGCCTTAATCTGATTTTTCAAATTAAGAATATCATTGAGTAGCTGTTGCCCCATTTCGCTATCTGCTCTTTCAGCCGCAGTTAAAGACTTATATAGCTCAACTGCTTGCTTTAGGTCAGACTTAAGACGGTCATAAGAAGATATAGCTTGCTGGATATAACGCTGCTGTTCTACAGTTGCTCTATTAGTATCTGAAGTTTGTGCTTTAAGCCAAGCAATCTGTTTACCTGTATCAGATAAAGCTAATTTAAGCTCATTCTGAGCTCTTTCAAGTCTTGACGTAGATGCTGTTGCTTCATCAATAGCTTTACGCCCTTCACTTGTAGCTCCACTAGCAGATTTAAGAGAATGCACAATCCTATCTGCACCTGCCCTGATAGCATTTACCATTGTCTCGTATGACTGATTGAGCTCGCCAAGTTGTTTGACAAGCTTTTCAATCGAGTCATCCGGCTCAATTATATCGCTATATTTTATCTTATCGTCTTCAGCCATAATTATTTCCTTTTATGCCGTTTAACACTCTTGCTTTCTGCTTCTAATTGCTGTTTTATATTATCAACAGCATTATAGAATTGAAGTACTGTCATCTTTTTAGCATCCATACTTGTTTTTTGAGCTATCAAAAGGCAAGTACTTTCAAACTGCTTATCATATTTTATTTCAACAGACTCACTTCCTATGTATGATTTTGGAGAATGCATATTAAGCATTATCATATCTATGGTTTCTATCTGTTCAGAGTTATCTGTGTCATTTATCATAGAATCCAACACAAGAAGTGTTCTTTGCTTTAACTTATCGTATGCATCTTTTTCCTTTGGATTTACAAAATCTCCTGGAAAGTACATTTCAAGTTCGGTGGTTACTTTTTTTTTAAGCAAAGTCAAAAAGTCTATAATCTTTGAATGCTTTATTTCTTTAAGCCTGGCCAATATGTTTTTAAGTCCATCATCTGACAAATCATTAACTTCTTCACCGTCTATGCTATGAATAAGAGCTGCAAAAGCTAAATACCTTGGTGAAATTTCGTTGTTCACCATATACATATTTTGCCTCATGTTTTGCAGTTCTTGCAAAGCTTTTTTGGCATTATTGCTTTTAATGAATTTAGCAACACAGGTTATATGGGCATCAATATCATCTGCATCTGAGCCAATTCCAGAGTCTATAAGCAAATACTTATTGTACTTCTGAAAATTTACAATAGGCATTTCATCTATGCTGTCATATACCCGCACGACTTTTTTATTTACTATCAGGTTTTTCATATTAAAATTCGCGTTATAGGGGTTGATATGATAGGAATAAGTATAATACTCATGTCATTAAAGAAAATAGCGAGAATGATAGCAAGAATAAGCGACGTCCAAAAGCTTAAGCAAAAGTCACAATCGAATAATCGAGAAATAAGCTTAGGAGCTCTGGTAATTATCTCATCGCGCACACCGAGTTTTCCAATTAGCAAAATAGCAAATGCTGCTGCTAAGGTTATATATATTAAAGCCGAAAGCATTGTTATAAAATATACCGTTGACATAATTCTCTAGTTGTTAAAGTAAATTCAATTCGTATTCCTGCATAAGGGTACATGAAGAATTGTTTATCAATATCTTGTATACCTTCTCCTTTATAAGTATAGTTATTATAGATTTTCTCTATTGAATAACCTTTGTATATATTTTCAAAGCGCTCATATATATCATTTATAACAAGCTTACCAGTTGTAGTAATAAGACCTGGAGTAGTTAATACCCGCATAATTTCATCTTTTACTTCTTCTGTATGCACAACAGTTTCATCTTCGTAAATGCTACTGAGGTCATACCAGAATATAATGGCTCCGCTGAAAGTATATTGTGGCAATGATTGAACTACTTCAGTAATCTTTTGTGGGTCATAAATATCAAACCATGAAAAATTGCCAAAGTTATCATTTGGTAAAAGCGATACATATTCTCCATTGCCATTATACATTGCAGGATATATAAACTTATTACCATCTGGTCTATGTTCTACGAGCTTATATGCTCTACCAAATGCATAATTAAGCCACTTAAGTCTATTCATAAGTGACTTTTGCATATCCTGTAATATCTTATCAAGCAATACAGGGTCTTCCTTAAATCTTATTTGTACTGAGTTTTCCTTCATTTCCTTATTGCCTGTTTTAATCGTTTAACTAATTCTTTTCTTATGTGAGAACGAATTATTCTGGTAAAATTTTTATCTGTTAAGCGAAAAATCTCTTCACCATATTTCTTAATAAGCCCATGTGTTTTTTCATCGCTCGCGGTCACATAAAAACCTTCTGAGTCAAATACTACAAACATAGACTCGTGAAAAGCACCTGTGTCTCGTAATGTGACCCTTGTAGTAGGCTGGCCTTTTTTCTTTTTTATTTGTATGGTTTTAGGCCTATATGGCATATAATCCATTATCTTTTCACCTCTACCGTTGATACCACGACGATATAACTGGTCATCTGCTATAGCTGATACTATTACGTCTTCTTTGTCATGCACAATATCTTCTAATAGCATAGGCAAGCTATCCTTAAAACTTCGCAGCCTATATTCCAGATTGCGAAGTGTCGCGTTATATCGTTTTACAGCCATACTTATACAGTTCTATATTTAATGCCATTATTCCGACATGGCAAACACACTCTATCAATTCCAGAAGTACTTAACTTAATGGCCTTGAAAGCCATATCTAGCTGATAACTTAAACCTGATTTTTTCATAGAAGAAGAGTCGCCATCTACCTCATATAATATATCAAGTCGAGAAGCACTGATTGAATGCCTATTTGTTCTTACGTTAGAGTTGTATGCAAATTCGCGTAACATATCTACAGCTACCTGCTTAGCTATGACATCTTGGAACATCATTCTCTGCTCAACTATAAAGTCTGTAATATCACAGCTTACAGTAACTTCTAAGTTTAATCCGTAGTTATTATCATAGGTATATTGATTGTTTTCAACATCCCACAAATGTAAACTTTCGTCTTCTGTATTTATAAGTTCTTCATTTACGAAGAATGGATGAATTTCAAGATATTTAGACCATGCCATCCAAGCAAGTAATTCTCTATGTGAGCATGAACCACAAGGCTCTTTTGACCAGTCTTTATTTTTTCTAATAGCTTGACTTCCCTCTGGAAGTTCAGACTGAAAATAGCACAAATACCAACTTCCTCCTGCATCATTATCTTCACTTTGATATGGCAAATAGAGGTCATCGACTGTAAACCATTCAGCACTATTATCTCGTATCTTATTAAGCTTTATAATCTTTACTGGAGCATCCATACTTGAATGCATAAGATACAAAGTATATTCTCCAGCTTTAGTAAACTGAAGGCATATCTTATTTATTTTTGCAGTTACGCCCTTTGCTCTTACTGGTACAATTTCAAAACCAACTAAGTTTTTCTTATTCTTTACGGTATCTACTAATCTACCTGTTCCATCAAACAAAGTACGACTTTCACATAATGGCTTGTTTGTTCCTTCTGCTGTTTTTTCATTGCAATATCTAGCAATAGCTTTTTGAATGCTTGCCTTTGTTTTACTTTCAAGCCATTCAGAAAATAAATTAGTTTCAGCCCAATACTCAGACTCAATATCGGGCTGTTTTCCTTGTGCTTTTTGAAGCGCTTTATATTGTGTTCCTTGATAATCAACTACATTGCCTTTGCTATATTCCTTTTCAGAATTGTATTCTGGAAAAGTGATATTCTTAAAGTCCGGAGCAATACATGACATATTCTGCAAAGTCAGCAAAGGATGAATTTGTTGAAAATATAAGCCACTTTCACTCACGGTTAAAGCATCAGATATTTTTAAGTCTGATGTATCATAATTCTGCTCCCATCCAATAAGGTGTAACAGTTTTTCTTGTATATCGTTGGCTCTAACCATAATTCTTAATTTTTTAATGAAAAATAGGAGGCCACTATCGCCTAGTGGCTCAGTGTGCCTCCTACCAAAGCTAATAACAACTCAAAGATTTGCTATCGGTTTATCATCCTCCAACTCCTGCAAGAAGCCTAGCCAAGAAGCCTAGCCTCCTTAGTATTAACCGGATTGTCTTTAGAGTTGACAACGACTACAGGCTTAGCATAAGCTGCATCTTCACTTGATACGTTGAATGCCAGAATAGGACTTGCCAAAGTGCCAGGTGCGCTGTTATGTGCGGTCAAGAAGGCCACATCAACAGCAAAGCCATAGTGCTCTTTACGAGTACGAGTCATATCAGCGGTAGCGGTCCCTGCGATAGTATTGTAGTCACCTACAGAATCGTAGAAGTATGTACCAACAGGCATATTCAACAGAGGCAAAGTAGCAATGCCCCACTCATGGCCATCACCAGAAACAGTTCCGAGCAAGCAGTCACGCTCGAAGCGGGTCAACATTCCAATAGAGCCGGCATTTACGGCATAACCTTGGGCATACTTACCTTTGGCAGCTGCAATGTTGTTCGTCAAGTGAACAATTTTTGTGCCAAATTCATTCTGCTTGTTTATGTCATTGTAAAGACCGTGCTGCTGCAACTTACGCATGATAGACTCAACACCAGGGTCACCTACAAGATGCAACTGGCCATAGAAGTCATTTGCTCCCATCATAACTTCAAGGTCACCAAATACGTTTTCACGCTCAGTCCACTTTGCATTGATGGCATTAGAAGACCAGTCATACAACAGCGGATTTTTCAAAACCTGTGTTTTGTTGGCTGCGAGAGCAGCAAGAGCAGCTTCATCAAGCTTTTTCGCAAAAGCATAGATGTACTTCATCATCTTGATTTCAAAGTCCTTCTGAATGCCAATTTCGTTGTTCATGTACATTGCCGGAGCAATAGTAAATCCCCACGCATAAGTGGCAAATGTGATTTGAACCATCTTAGAAGTGTTTTCACTGTCGGCGATTGTCAAGGTGCGAGTACTACCGATAGTAATATCAGCATCGTAGTCAATTACCGGAGTTTCCAGCGTGTTACCGATGGAGGTCCTTGCTTTTTGCTTCAGTTCCTCAGTGAGGATGCCAGTAGGGTCTTCAGATTGCACCATAAAAGCATTCAATGCACCGTACCTACTGGGGCGATACTCAAACTTATCAAGGTTAGAGTTCGCACGAATGTTCTGGATACGTGTTAAAACTAGACTCATAACTTTTAAGTTTTTTAATTGTTAATAATTATGCTATTATGGTGCATTACCCTTTTACGCCTCATAGCATTTTTCGTTTATCTCTTAGGATGTGCCATTTTATCTAATAGGCAAACTTGCCACATTGTTTTCAGTTCTCAGCTGCATTGACTGGTCTGCAAATTTCTGTGAGTCGCGGGTCAAACCATTTGCAAGCAGATACGCCTCAATGGCTTTATCGGCCTCAACTTGGCTCTTGATGCCAGACAAATCAAGTGTTCCACCTGTTCCGCCTGAACCAGACCCAAAGCCTCCTGTTCCACCGCCTATCTGCTGACGGCCTGTATCGATTATATCTTTAAGCGATGTTTCCATTACAAGCTCTTGCATCGTATAAGGATTAAGATTGTTCTTCGGATTGTTAAGGATATTACCATCTGCGCCGCGAATAACAAGTTTCTTTCCTCCTTGGCCGTCCTCTATGAAATCAGGAGTACCTTTTGCAAGGACTTCTGCTTTTGCAGCATTGAGCAGTGTCTTCTGAATAGGCTCAGTGATACCACTCTTAAACTTAAGACCTGCCGTAGCAGCTTGAAAAGCATAATCTACATGCGTGTCCTTAATAGTTTTATCAAACTCTGCCTTTTTGGTATTGAACTCAGTTTCCTTTGTCTGAAGCTGAGTTTGAAGCTGAGTTACTTGAGCTTTAGCATCTTTCAGCTGTTGCTTCAAAGTTTCATCACCAGCTCCTTTTTCAAGTTTAGACTGGAGCTCTGCAACCTGTGCCTGAGCAGCAGTAAGCTGAGTTTGAATTGTTTTCATAGACTCTGCTTTAGTTTTGTACTCGCCAAGTACGCGCTTAGCATAGTCGTAACTTTTTTCACCATCTTTCTTTTTAATGCCTGTAATGCTAAGAATATCAGTGTCATACTGACCGTGCAATGCACCGATTTTAGTACCTATAACGGTATTCTCATCATTTTTTGACATCTCAGCAATTGCATTCAGCTGGTCATCTGTAAGACCTGTTAAAGCTGAACTTTGTTGTAGCATCTCAATTGTTAACATATAGCTTTGTTTTTATTGTTAATTACTTTTGTACTAACTCTGCAGCATCTCCGTATGGGTCATGCAAGGCCGCCATAATGGTATAACCAAGGCCTTTATACGTTTTCTTGAAAAGCTGCCACTCTGCGAATGTGAACATTTGAGTATATGCTGGTGACTCTTCTTTGCCAGTCATTGGATTAAACCTACGGCCACGCACAATTGACAAATGCACCATCTTCTCAGTACCCGGCTTAGGAGTATAACCACTCTTAGCCTGTGTTTTCGATGCCGATAATTTTTCTTCGATAACATCGTCAACATCTACTAGGAAAAGAACTACCTCGTTAAGCTCTTCCTGTAAGTCGCTTGTCCAAGCTTTTCCGCCTTTAGCCTTAGCAGCTTCTAGTTCTGCTTTACGCTCTACGGCCTTTTTCTTATAAGACTTAACATCCTCAAGACTGAGTGCCTGTAGTTGCTGAAGTTCCAATTTCTGTAACATATTCCAAAAGTTTTTTGTTTATAATATCTATTTTTTCTCTCATTGGCTTATTTGAAGCAAACTCAATTATGTTAATGTTCTCACGTTCAAATTTTTCAATTAAAGTACTAAAATTTATTTTAAGCCTTACCAAATTTTCATTTAACAACTCTTTTTCATACAATTTTAACACTTCATCCAGCGTTTTATGTGGATATGGCTCCAATTGCTTTAAGATGAGCATTCTCTGAAGTACCAAAGGATTATTGCGATACTCAACCTCAAGAATTTGTTGCGATATAGCATCTAGTTCTGAGTTAGACGCACCATTCTCCTTCGCTTGTTTGTACTTAGAATATAGCTCTGTTACTGTGAAAACGTAAAACTCTGTACCCCAGTTTACAGAAGATGATATGAAAGCATCTCCATACCTGAGTTTGCAAACAGTATCTTCGACAAATTTCTGTGCCAATTCAAAGTTGGTCTTTAAGGCATTGAGAACTGAGGTTTTGCTTTCAAAGTTAGCAGTTACCTGAGTTTCATTGATAGCTTCTTTTTCACTTACAGTACCACCTGAACCAACAACAGAAATTACAATCTCATTTTTAAGCCTTGCACACTCATTGACATTATAATCAAGTGAGTCTTTATCGATAGTAGTTATCTGAACAGGATTACGCATATCTGCGACACCTTCAGACTGATTTGGTATAGGAACTTCTAAGAATGAACCAGGACCAGCTATACGCTTTTCGCTACAGCAAGGACACTTTTCAACTGTTCCATCGTTGAGAATTTTATATTCGCCTTTTGCATTACGTAGAAAACCTCCATCACAGTAATCACCGGTTTCATTATTCTCAAAGTTACAATCAGCTTCGTATGCGCTATATATAGGATAAGGCGCATACAAGTCTAAATGCTGCTTCGAAATGGAGAAGAACAAATACCAGTCAAGATTTGACAGCTCTTTTGTAATTGGATTTTTCTTAAGGTCTTTATTTTTCTCGTTGAGTTGCGTTGACCAAAAGAACCGAGCTGGGCAATATCCTAAATCGTGCTTTGCCTCTGAAATAAGTGACTGAATTTCATTTTTCTCATTCAGCTGATATACTCTTATAGAAGTATCATCAAATACAGCTATTCGATGTTCCGGCTGTTTGAAAATAAGCCACTCAAACTGATTTTCATCAAGTCTAAAAGTCTGGTAATCAATTACGGCATCAATCTCAAGCCAATAAAAATATGGCTCTGGACGTAAAGATGTTTGTACTTGAGGAAGGTCTACTACCAAAATACTATTTGGCGATACCTGCATTCTCTTCCATCCAATTGTCTTCCACACCTCTGGCTCATTGAGGTTATTCTTTTTATACTGAGACCAATCCTCTGCAAGCTCTGAGTCTGTAAACTGGTATGAGCTTGATGAGTTACGGCTATAGAAAACCCTTTCGAGTTCTCTATAGACGTCCTCAACTACGGCAGGTGTAGGCAACGGAAATTTAAACAGATGAAGGAATATGTTGAATTTATCCTTCGGAAGCAACTGTCTTACCCAATCAAGGAATATAGTCGTAGGTTGGTTAATATCAGATACAGCAACATTCGTCTCAGTATGAAATCTAAGACGACGCTGCATGTTTACAGCTTTCTGAATAGTCTGACGTTTAGTCGGCTTTTGCAAAATTTGCTTTATCTGATTTAACTCTAAGGCCATTTTCTTCGTCGTAAGTATAATTGCTATCTTTAGGTAATTCCCATCCACCATTTATGGCTGTGCCCATATCAAGCAGGCGTTCAGCATGCTGAATGCCAAACTCCTGTCTCATATTGTATTTAGGCACAACCAATGTTACTGTTTGTTCTTTTTTATTTCTCATAACTGAAAGTTTTAAGCTCCAGCAGAAGCGGCATTAACCCAATCTGTAAGAGGATTGAAGTCAAATGCTTCGCGCTTGATGATATAGAATTTATCACTCCAGTTAGGATAGAATGACCATTCAATTGTATTGCTGTCCGGCTCTTCAAAACCACCAAGCTTCTTGTCACCAACAAAGAACTTACCAATAGGAATAGGATAGTACTTTGTAGGCTTATCCTGGTCATCTACTAAACAGCCAATATTGCCATTTTCATCAATCAGCCAAACGCCAATCTCTTCGCACATGTACTGTTTCAGCTGTGCAATTGTCTTCTGACTTTCCTGATAGATAGTGGCAGAGAACGTTGTCGGCTCACGGCCGATTGTAATCTCAATACCTCCAAGTGTCTGGTTACCACCGCCGAATGTACGAACTGCACCAGGCTCAGAAGTAGGTCCTTGAATATACGGAGAAACTGTCATCTTAGAGCCATCAGCCGCAGAAAACAAGGTAGAAAACGATGCTTTCTTAGTCGGGTCAGTGACAGAGTTCTTCGTTCCAGCTGTCTTATAAATGCGCTGGAATGCAACTTTTTGAACTTGCCCCATACTCTCCTTGCAGTCAGCAATCTCAAGGTCGGCGATATGAGCACCGGCAGGGCATCCACAGTTTAATCCCATATTATTTATGTTTTTAATGTTAATACTACCGAGCAGCTACCCTTAACTTGCATCGAATTACCTGTATTTTTGCTTCGAATTGACTTCTCCACAGTGTAAATATACTAAATTTCTTTATAAGCTGTACCGCTTTTAACATTTTTTTATAGAGGTATTTTTTATCTCATATTCTCGCACTATGTTCATTCAAGGCTTATGATTTAATCATTCATATATAATTAGAAGCCTAGAAATTACGAGAATAATGTGAGAATATGAATTTTAACTCAATTTCTCAATGATATTTTCTTCCTTCCAGCTTTTCTACTATGCATTTCTACTACTCCAGTTAATGCATCTGGTGCATCATCATGAGCAGCCCTTCGCTTATTATCTTTACGATAAGTTGTAATAGCATTATAGAATTCACGCCATTTTTTATCCCAATTTTCTGGAAACGCTACATCTGAGTTAACAAGAGCTGAATTTGAAAAAATACGAGCAGCTTTATTTTTTGTCTGTGTAAAAGTATTTATGGCTGTTTTGAAATTATGCAAAGTAGCTCTTGTAATACGCTTTACATTTCTAGCAAACTGCCTACCACCATTATTGGACTCTATCAGACATTCTGTTATACTATTTTCTGTGAGCATTTTAGCCAACATTACTTCAGTTTTTTCCATGGGCAGCTGTGTGTATAGCACATCAATTATATATAGCATTTCTGGAGTATTTATAAAGCAAATTGCACATAAATAATCAGAGCCAGTATCAGCTGTATCAACGTAACACCATCTTTGATTAGCTTTAGAGCCTGATGGCAATTCTATATTTTGGTATGTTCTAAACTCGTGATACATAAGGCCCTCAGTAGGAATTGGATTTTGCATATACTGCGTCTCAAATACTACCGGGTTAATCTCTCGTAGTTTATATAGCTCCTCAAGATTGTGCTTCATTGGCCAAAGAGCATATTCTTCTCCTGTCTCAGGGTCTGTTTGTATAACTGGAAGTGATAAAACAGTCCATGTATCTGGCTCTATCTCTTGTAAATAGCCACAGAGGTCATGCTCATGTAATCTTTGCATTATAATAATGATAGGCGTTCTACGCGAGTTAACACGGTTACGTATTGTATTTTCGAAACGTTGGTTTATGCGTTCGCGTACTAAATCAGATGCTGCATCTTCAGGTTTTATTGGGTCATCAATCATAATTGCGCCTTGAAAGACATTGGATTTTGCCCCAATCATTGATAGCATCTCATTTGTATGGTCATCAAATATGAATATGTCGTTACCTCCGTCCATTTTATTTATCTCTGGGTCAGCATCTACATTTCCAGCACCAAAACCTGTTACTTGACCTTGGGTTGATACGGCATAAAGCTCTCCGCCTGCTTTAGTTTTCCATCTCTTAGCTGAGCCCTTCTCAGACGCAAGAGCCGAATTGGGAAAAAGAGTCTTATAAAGCTCTTCTTGCATAATATTTCTGATTGTTTCAGAATTATCATTCACGAGTATATCTGAATAAGACAAGTGCAAAAATCGGCATCGCGGATTTAAGGCGAAGGCCCATGAGATAAATGATTTTATAACAACCTCAGTTTTAGAATAGCGTGGAGCAATATTGATAATTAATCTGGTAATTTTGCCATCCACAACATCTTGCAAAGCTTCAAATATCTTTTTATGATGCTCTGCAACTATAAAACTTCTATGGTATTGACACTTAAACATGCATTTTGTGTATTTCTCAAAAGAAGACAGTAATTCAAGCTGAAGAAGCTCTTTAGGATTTACAGTTCCTGGTCTTGAAGTATTTAAAGCTGTTTCTTGCATTTCTTTTAATGACTTCATGCTTATGCCTCCTTTTTTGTAATACATTCTAATTTCTTTTCTGCCTGTTTTCTAGCAGCAATAGCTTCTTCACGAGTATTATAGCATCCAAGTGATATATACTTTCCACGTTCATTTCCTATATATGCTCTCCATTTTCCAGTAGCTTTTATTAAAAATACACCTGGATAGTCAGAAGTATTAGAAATTCTGATTCTCAAATTCCTGCTATTCTTAACTTTCGTAACAAGTCTTAGATTAGCTATTCTGTTGTCCGCTCTATTACCATTTATATGGTCAATTTGAGGTGTTTCATCTGAAGGCCATTCTCCATAATGATAAAACCAGGCTAGTCTGTGCGCCTTATATCTAACTCCACCCACACATATAAGCACATAACCAGATGCATTTTGAGTTCCAGCCTCATCTCCTGGATGCATTTGATGTGATGCAGGTTTTTTCCATACAAACTTGCCAGTTTCAGCATTATAATCTAAAACTTCAGTAAGATAGCTGTGCGAGAGCATTTGCTCTTTTCTTCTCATTATTATATAATTAGCTTCCATATTTTACTTTATTAAGTTTTCACGTATAATCAGGTACGCTTCACGACTCACAGGCACATCGGGGATAATACCAGTTTGCAGCTGCTGCCCTTCTGGGAGATTTAGTTGCATAGGTCCTTTACCGAATATTCTATCCCATAATTTTTCTATAGTTTCAATGTTACCTAGCTTTTCATCTTCAATAAGGCGCTTAATTACAGTCTTTATTACAACTGGCACTTTTTTATTAGTCATTAAGGCTTGTAGCTGCGAGTGGTTACATGTTAACAAACAAGCCAATAAATTGGCCGTGTCCTGCTTTGTAAGCTGAACACTTAAATTGATATTAAGGCTAGTAAGAAGCTTTGTTATTTCAGGCTTTGACGCTCCTTGTAACTGAAGTGCTGAGCGTATAGCTGATGAATATGAGCCTTTGCCAGAGTCATGGCGTTCTGCTAACTCAGTCGCTTTAAGCGGCTCTACAGTCTGAGCCTCAAGTGCCTCAATAGCCTCAACTCGTTTTTGCTGCTCCGCGATACGTTTGGCTTGAAGCTCAGTCTGGCCATCTGGTATTTCTTCCACACCAAGCTCTTCTGCTAATGATTGACGCTTTTCTTGTTTAGCTTGAAGATTTTTAAGCTTCTGCTTTTCAAGATACTTAATACGAGCCAATTCCTTCGCATCTTGTTTTGATTTGATGCGCGTGGCCTCTTGTTCTACAAGCTTAGATGTATCTGGATTAGACATCCCAGGAACTATTGGCCTGTTTGGCAATATATCCGCTAATTTCTGTGCTATTTTATCTGTTTTCATATCAATGTTGATTTTTTGCAATAAATTCCTTTTGTCTTTCTATCAGTTCGGCTTCTGATGGCAATTGAGCTTCTCTAAAGCGCCTATCTTTAGATTTAGAAATATCGGCTATTGGCTGATAAATATAAGACCACATATATCTTCCTGCTGATTTTATATGGCCGTTACAGCACATGGATATATTACTTGCACAAATACCTGTTTCTTCAGCAGCATCTTTTATAGAAGCGTATTCGCTTATAAACAAACCTGTATTTCTATCATAACAGTATACAGACTTTGGAAGTCGCCCTCTTTTATGAGTGTTATAAATACTGTTTGGTGGGTATGTAGCATTTTTGTCTATTTCGCTTATAAGCTCTTGTAATAATATATTAGCATAATTCTGTTCAAGAGCATTACCAGCTTTTATAAGAGTATTATAGCCATAAGGCAGATATGTTCTATTCGCCTTTATCAATTCATACTTGTAAGCAAGTACTTCCAACTCATCTGTAAGATTATACTTTTCTATATTAACAGTTATGTATTTGCTGTTTAATAAAGCTTGTCTTAGCTCTATACTCTTTGCGTTTATGCTTAGAATTTGTCTGATTAGACTTTTTACTCCTCTATACACTGATTGATTGAAAGTATGACAAACTATGAGCCTATTATCAAATTCAAATTCTACAGTAAAGACTGCCCATTCATTTGATAGGCTATCTATGCTTGTAATAATATCTACCTGTATGCCATTAATGTTTACCATATTAGAAATTTTATTGCGATTTACGATTTATAATTATAACGCGAAAATACATAAATAATATATAAATATATAAATTCTCGCACAGAAAATTCG
>ERZ780067.104-NODE-104-length-51914-cov-9.87005_pt1 | contig 51914 bp, 43 predicted proteins | sample MGYA00511841_ERZ780067 | MGnify/ENA primary metagenome ERZ780067 (study PRJEB29588, sample SAMEA2143295) | human gut metagenome | biome: human gut; feature: human-associated habitat; material: faeces | place: Denmark | collected 2008/2010 ... | reverse complement strand
GGCCGTCAAACCGTTTTTTGGGGGGAATGCTTAAAGATACAAAAAAGGCAACTAATTCGCAATGAAGTAGTTGCCTTAAATTTTATTATTTTAGGAATATCCCTAATTAACAGTATCTCAATATAGTAATCCCGACGAAACGATCAAAGTTCCGCCGGGATTTCATTTTCCGTACACTCAGAAAAGACTATACTCTCATTTTTCTTTCATCAATCTTTTAGCCACATCATATTTTAGCTGATAACTTTGCCCTTTTATGGTTTTAAAGGACAACATTTTATTCCCATACTTTATCACACAATTTCCTCCCGCACCGGAACGTACCGTGGCTTCTTTCGACTGATTATTCTCCCATATCATATCAACCTCAAAATCCGCACTACTCTTGATCAGTTCATATCCTGTCTCTTTCAAAAAATTCAAATCCCTTGTATAGCCATAATATTCCCAGATATGAGCAGCCAACCAAGGGCCTGCCATCGGGTTGAAGTTCCAAGACATATTCTAACTTTCCAATGGCGTAGTGAAACCGAATATATTGCCCTTTGGTATAATCTGTTTCGCTCGCCAAAATACCAGAGACTAGAAATAAAGAATTGATAAACAAGAAACAGAACTTTTTCATGATTGTCGCATTATTATTCAAGGATTAATCAAATACCTATATACTTTGTACAAAAGTAATGAAAAAAACTCTATATACAATCAGACTATCTGATACCTTTCCCTCCACAACCAATTACCTTCAAGATCAAAAAAAGGAGCAACTACCTCATCAGGCAATCGCTCCTCCTTTATCTAGTCAATTGAATTGTATTATTCTACTTCATTGTAGTCGAGTACCGTTTTCTTGTTAGCCAAGATACGGTCATACTCTTCTTTTGAACCAACAATAAGTTTTTCAAATTCACGCTGGCCGGTACCTGCCGGAATCAAGTGACCGCAAATAACGTTCTCTTTCATACCCTCCAGTTTATCAACCTTGCCGTTAATAGCAGCCTCATTCAATACCTTCGTTGTTTCCTGGAAGGAAGCAGCCGACATAAAGCTTGAAGTCTGCAAAGCAGCACGTGTAATACCTTGAAGAATCTGAGTAGAAGTTGCGGCTACCGCATCACGAACCTCAACAGGTTTCAAGTCACGACGTTTCAGCATACTATTCTCATCACGCAACTTACGGGCAGTCACAATCTGACCGGCTTGCATATTCTGAGAATCACCTGCATCAACCACGACTTTCTTACCCCAGATACGATCGTTTTCTTCCATGAACTCAAGTTTATCTACAACCTGTTGTTCCAAGAAACGAGTATCACCCGGTTCGTCAATCTGTACCTTACGCATCATCTGACGCACGATAATCTCAAAATGCTTATCATTGATTTTCACACCTTGCAGACGGTATACATCCTGAACTTCATTCACGATATATTCCTGTACAGCCGTAGGACCTTTAATAGCCAAGATATCCGCCGGAGTAATAGCACCGTCAGACAACGGAGTACCTGCACGTACATAGTCATTTTCCTGTACAAGGATCTGCTTAGACAATGCTACCAAGTATTTCTTAACCTCACCAGTCTTAGAAGTTACGATAATCTCACGGTTACCACGCTTGATCTTACCCATTGTCACCTCACCGTCGATTTCAGAAACGACAGCAGGATTGGACGGGTTACGAGCTTCAAACAATTCAGTAACACGAGGAAGACCACCCGTGATATCACCTGCCTTACCTACGGCACGCGGAATCTTCACGATAACCTCACCGGCCTTCACTTTCTGACCATTTTCGATGATCACGTGACCACCTACCGGCAAGTTATAAGTACGAATCAGATCACCGTCTTCTGTCAAGATATGAGCCGAAGGTACTTTTGTCTTATCTTTGGATTCAATAATAATAATTTCACGAAGACCTGTAGCTTCATCCGATTCAACCTTATAAGTAACGTTTTCTATCACGCCCTCAAATTCGATCTTACCGGTTGCTTCAGTAATGATTACAGCGTTGAACGGGTCCCACTTAGCAATCATCTTGCCTTTTTCTACCAATTCACCATCGCCTACATACAGCGTTGAACCGTAAGGAACGTTATGAGTAGAAAGAACAATACCGGTATTTACATCTACAAAACGAACTTCAGCCAAACGACCTACTACCACTTTTGCAGATTCACCCATCTCATCTACAATATCTACCGTACGCAACTCTTCAAATTCAAGACGTGCATTGTTTTTAGCAACGATACTTGCATTAGCAGCGATATTGGCAGCAGTACCACCGGCGTGGAATGTACGCAATGTCAACTGTGTACCCGGCTCACCGATAGACTGAGCTGCGATTACACCGACAGCCTCACCCTTCTGAACCATGCGGCTCGTAGCCAAGTTACGTCCGTAACATTTAGCACAAACACCCTTCTTAGCCTCACAAGTCAGTACCGAGCGAATTTCAACACTTTCGATCGGAGAATCCTGAATCTTCTTGGCAATCTCTTCTGTAATTTCCTCACCACCGGCAACAAGCAGTTCTCCTGTTGTAGGATGAATAATATCATGTACGGAAACACGTCCCAAGATACGTTCGTACAGAGTAGCAATAACTTCATCGTTATTCTTAAGGTCTGTACAAACCAATCCACGAAGTGTACCGCAGTCTTCTTCTGTAATAATCACATCGTGTGATACGTCTACCAGACGACGAGTCAGATAACCGGCATCGGCAGTTTTCAAAGCGGTATCCGCCAAACCTTTACGAGCACCGTGGGTAGAGATAAAGTACTCCAACACCGAAAGTCCTTCTTTAAAGTTCGACAAGATCGGGTTCTCAATAATCTGGCCACCTTCTGCACCTGCTTTCTGCGGTTTTGCCATCAAACCACGCATACCTGACAACTGACGAATCTGCTCTTTAGAACCACGGGCACCTGAATCAAGCATCATATATACAGAGTTGAATCCCTGATCATCCGAAGAAATTGTCTTCATCAGGATATTAGACAACTCAGAGTTTACATGTGTCCAAATATCGATCACCTGGTTGTAACGTTCGTTATTGGTAATGAAACCCATATTATAGTTGTTTACGACTTGTTCTACTTCGTCGTAACCTTTCTGCACCAAGGTCTCTTTTTCCTCCGGAATGATAATATCACCCAAGTTGAATGACAAACCACCCTTGAACGCCATCTGATAACCTAAGTTCTTGATTCCATCCAGGAAGTCGGCAGCCTTAGCCACACCACATACCTTGATTACATCACTAATAATATCACGAAGAGATTTCTTAGAGATGATTGTATTGATATAACCGGCTTCAGGCGGAACGATTTCATTAACAATCACACGTCCTACTGAAGTTTCGCGCATTACGTCTACAATGTTACCATTTTCATCAACGTCTTTCACGATAACTTTTACCGGAGCATGGATATCTACCTTACCTTCATTGTAAGCGATCAACGCCTCTTCCGGTCCGTAGAATGTCAAACCTTCACCTTTCGCACCGGCACGCAACTTAGTAATATAGTACAAACCAAGAACCATATCCTGTGCAGGCACAGTAATAGGCGCACCGTTTGCCGGGTTCAATATATTATGTGATTGAAGCATCAACATTTGTGCTTCCAGAATTGCTTCATTACTCAAAGGCAAGTGAACAGCCATCTGGTCACCGTCAAAGTCGGCGTTGAATGCCGTACATGCCAACGGGTGCAACTGGATAGCTTTACCTTCGATCATCTTAGGCTGGAAAGCCTGAATACCCAGACGGTGCAATGTCGGAGCACGGTTCAACAGTACCGGATGTCCTTTCATTACATGTTCCAGAATATCCCAAATCACCGGTTCCTTGCGGTCAACGATCTTCTTGGCAGACTTCACAGTCTTAACGATACCGCGCTCGATAAGTTTACGGATAATAAACGGCTTGTACAATTCGGCAGCCATCAATTTAGGAATACCGCATTCACCCATCTTCAATTCCGGACCAACAACAATTACCGAACGGGCAGAGTAGTCAACACGCTTACCCAGCAAGTTCTGACGGAAACGTCCTTGTTTACCTTTCAAACTGTCAGACAATGACTTCAACGGGCGATTGGCATCTGTCTTCACAGCACTTGACTTACGTGAGTTGTCGAACAAAGAATCTACAGATTCCTGAAGCATACGTTTTTCATTACGCAAGATCACTTCCGGAGCCTTGATTTCGATCAGTCGTTTCAGACGGTTATTACGGATAATCACACGACGATAAAGGTCGTTCAAGTCAGAGGTAGCAAAACGGCCACCATCCAACGGAACCAACGGACGAAGTTCGGGCGGGATAACTGGTACGATACGTACAATCATCCATTCCGGTTTGTTACGTCCACGTGATGCACGGAACGATTCTACTACCTGAAGACGTTTCAAAGCTTCATTCTTACGTTGCTGTGAAGCATCGTTACCTGCACGGTGACGCAATTCGTAAGACAAAGCATCCAAATCCAGACGGGCCAGCAAATCATAGATAGCTTCAGCACCCATCTTTGCAACAAACTTGTTCGGATCAGTATCTTCAAGATATTGATTGTCTTTTGGAAGTGTATCCAGAATATCCAGATATTCTTCTTCAGAAAGCAAATCATATTCAGCTACACCGTCTTCAGCTTTTACACCCGGCTGAATAACAACGTAACGTTCGTAGTATATAATCGAATCCAGTTTCTTTGTCGGCAATCCGAGCAGATAACCGATTTTATTAGGGAGCGAACGGAAATACCAGATATGAGCCACCGGCACAACCAACTGGATATGTCCCATACGTTCACGGCGTACTTTCTTCTCAGTAACTTCCACACCACAACGGTCGCAGACGATACCTTTATAACGGATACGCTTGTATTTACCGCAATGACATTCATAATCCTTGATAGGACCGAAAATGCGCTCGCAAAACAAACCATCACGTTCGGGTTTGTACGTACGGTAATTAATGGTTTCAGGCTTCAAAACTTCACCACTCGAATTCTCAAGGATTTCTTCCGGAGAAGCCAGACCAATTGAGATCTTCGAGAAATTACTTTTCGTCTTATTTTCTTTTCTAAAAGCCATACTCTATATTTAATTGAAAATGGAAAATTAAAAATTAAAAATTAAGAAACCGAAGAATGAAAACTGAAAACTAAAAACTCTCCATTTTCAGTTCTCAATTTTCAATTCCCAATTTATTAATTATTCCAAGTTGATACTCAAACCTAATCCTCTCAACTCGTGCAACAATACGTTCAAGGATTCCGGAATACCAGGTTGCGGCATCGGTTCACCTTTCACAATTGCTTCATAAGCTTTCGAACGTCCTACCACGTCATCAGACTTGATAGTAAGGATTTCCTGCAGGATATGAGCAGCACCAAAACCTTCGAGTGCCCAAACCTCCATTTCTCCGAAACGCTGACCACCGAACTGCGCTTTACCACCAAGAGGTTGCTGAGTAATCAATGAGTACGGACCGATAGAACGAGCATGCATCTTGTCTTCAACCATGTGGCCCAACTTCAACATATAAGTTACACCTACAGTTGCCGGCTGGTCAAATTGCTCACCTGTACCACCGTCACAAAGATACGTTTTACAGTAACGCGGCAGTCCTGCCTTGTCTGTCCATTCGTTCAGATCCTCCATTGTAGCACCATCGAAGATAGGAGTAGCAAATTTAACGCCCAATGTTTTTCCGGCACGTCCAAGTACAGCTTCAAAAATCTGACCGATATTCATACGAGAAGGCACACCCAACGGATTCAATACAATATCGACCGGAGTACCATCTGCCAAGAACGGCATATCTTCCTGACGAACAACACGGGATACAATACCCTTGTTACCATGGCGACCTGCCATCTTATCACCCACACCGATCTTACGCTTCTTAGCAATATATACTTTTGCCATCTGGATAATACCAGCAGGAAGCTCATCACCAATGGTAATCGCAAACTTCTTACGCTTCAGTTCCGCATCCAGTTCTTTATATTTCTTGATGAAATTCATCACCAAGTCGCGAATCATACCGTTAGCATGCTCATCACTGGTCCAGTTACTCAACTGGATAGAAGTAAAGTCAAGTGAATCAAAATCAGATGCACTGAACTTCGCTCCCTTAGCAATCACTTCCGCCCCCAAGTAGTCTTTCACGCCCTGAGAAACCTTGCCTTCTGTCAAAGTCATCAGTTTCTTAACCAGAATGCGTTTCAAGTCTGCAACCTTAGATTCAAACTCATCATCAATCTTAGGCAACAGTGCCTTGTCTGCCAACTTAGAGCTACGGTTCTTGATCACACGTGAAAACAATTTCTTATCGATAACAACGCCTTTCAGAGAAGGAGATGCCTTCAAAGAAGCGTCCTTCACATCACCGGCCTTATCACCAAAGATCGCACGAAGCAGTTTTTCTTCGGGAGAAGGATCAGATTCACCTTTCGGAGTAATCTTACCGATCATGATATCACCCGGCTCGATACGGGCACCGATTCTTACGATACCGTTTTCGTCCAAGTCCTTAGTTGCCTCTTCACTGACGTTCGGGATATCAGAAGTCAATTCTTCCATACCACGTTTCGTTTCACGAACTTCGAGAGAATATTCTTCTACGTGAACTGAAGTCAACAGATCTTCACGTACAACGCGCTCGTTCAATACAATAGCATCCTCATAGTTATATCCCTTCCAAGGCATATAAGCCACCAACAGGTTCTTACCCAATGCCAGCTCACCCTTTTCTGTAGAATAACCTTCGGTCAGGATATCACCCTTTTTCACCCGTTGGCCCTTGTCGCAGATCGGACGCAAGTCAATCGTCATGTTCTGGTTAGTCTTACGGAACTTAGGTATTCTATATTCCTTCAAGGCAGGTTCGAAACTTACGAACTCTTCGTCTTCCGTACGGTCATACAAAATACGAATAGTAGTAGCATCCACGTAGTCAACAACACCATCTCCTTCTGCAGTAATCTGCGTACGGGAGTCTCTTACCAACTGACGTTCGATACCTGTACCTACAATCGGCGCTTCACTTCTCAACAGAGGAACTGCCTGGCGCATCATGTTAGATCCCATCAATGCACGGTTAGCATCATCATGTTCCAAGAACGGAATCAATGAAGCGGCAATAGAGGCAATCTGCTGAGGAGATACATCCATCAGGTTAACTTCAGACGGTTCAACAACCGGGAAGTCAGCATCCTGACGAGATTTAACTTTATTACGCACAAATGTACCGTCGTCATTCAACGGAGCATTACCCTGTGCAATAATCTTTTCTTCTTCTTCTTCGGCCGTCAGATAAACCAAACCGTTTTCAGAAAGATCCACTTTTCCATTTTCTACCTTACGGTAAGGAGTTTCAATAAATCCAAGATCATTAATCTTAGCGAATACACACAATGAAGAAATCAAACCGATGTTCGGACCTTCAGGAGTCTCAATCGGACAAAGACGACCATAATGTGTGTAGTGAACGTCACGAACCTCAAATCCGGCACGTTCACGGGAAAGACCACCGGGACCTAACGCAGACATACGGCGTTTATGCGTAATTTCAGCCAATGGGTTTGTCTGGTCCATAAACTGAGACAGTGCATTCGTTCCGAAGAATGAATTGATTACAGAAGAAATAGTCTTCGCATTAATCAAATCAATCGGAGTAAACACCTCATTATCACGAACGTTCATACGCTCACGAATCGTACGGGACATACGAGCCAAACCAACAGCAAACTGATTGGAAAGCTGTTCGCCTACTGTACGCACACGGCGGTTACTCAAGTGATCAATATCATCTACATCTGCCTTTGAGTTAATCAACTCAATCAGATACTTAATGATTTCAATAATATCTTCCTTAGTGAGGACACGCACCTCCATATCAGTCGTCAGATTCAATTTCTTATTGATTCTGTAACGACCTACATCACCAAGGTCATATCGTTTTTCCGAGAAGAACAGGTTGTTGATAACTTCACGTGCACTTGCATCATCAGCCGGATCGGCATTACGCAACTGACGGTAGATATACAACACAGCCTCTTTTTCCGAGTTACTCGGGTCCTTCTGCAATGTATTATATATGATAGAATAATCGGACTGGTTCGGCTCATCCTTATGCAACAGAATGTTCTGAACTCCCGATTCAAGAATTTCATCAATATGCTCTTCTTCCAGTACGGTTTCACGGTCGATAATAACTTCGTTACGTTCGATAGAAACCACTTCACCGGTATCTTCATCAACGAAATCTTCAATCCATGTTTTCAAGACACGTGCAGCCAATTTACGGCCCAACACTTTCTTCAGATTTGTCTTGTTAACCTTCACGTCCTCCGCAAGGTTGAAAATCTCAAGGATATCTTTGTCATTCTCGAAGCCAATCGCACGTAACAAAGTAGTTACCGGCAATTTCTTCTTACGGTCGATGTATGCGTACATCACATTATTGATGTCAGTAGCAAACTCGATCCACGAACCCTTAAACGGAATAATACGAGCCGAATAAAGTTTCGTACCATTGGCATGTACACTCTGACCGAAGAACACACCCGGAGAACGGTGAAGCTGCGATACAACTACTCGTTCGGCGCCGTTGATAACGAAAGTAGCCTTATCAGTCATATAAGGAATAGGGCCGAGGAATACGTCCTGAATCACTGTATCAAAATCCTCGTGATCGGGATCGGTACAGTAAAGCTTAAGTTTCGCTTTCAAAGGAACACTATAAGTGAGCCCACGCTCTATACAATCATCGATGGTATAACGCGGCGGATCAATATAATAATCCAGAAACTCAAGAACAAAATTGTTTCTAGTATCGGCAATAGGGAAGTTTTCAGCAAATACTTTATACAATCCCTCATTCTTACGTTTTTCGGGCGGGGTATCTAATTGTAGAAAGTCTTGGAATGACTTCAATTGTACTTCCAGGAAATCCGGATATTCGAGCGGATTCTTAGTCGAAGCAAAATTAACTCTTTGATTTACAGTATTTGAAGACATCTATTAATGAATTTGGAGAACTTAATTTGAAATATATACACAAAAAGGTTAAGAATCCTCTTGCGAAGGATTCCTAACCGAATTACCTGATTACCAGGCCAATGTTATTTAAGTTCAACTTCAGCTCCAGCTTCTTCCAATGTTTTCTTCAATGATTCTGCTTCGTCTTTAGCCAAACCTTCTTTAACTGTGCTAGGAGCACCGTCTACCAAGTCTTTAGCTTCTTTCAAACCAAGACCACAAGCTTCCTTAACGGCCTTAACTACTTGAAGTTTAGCTGCACCAGCGCTCTTCAATACTACGTCGAAAGAAGTTTTTTCTTCTGCGGCAGCAGCACCAGCTGCAGGACCAGCAGCAACAGCTACAGCTGCAGCAGCAGGTTCAATACCGTATTCTTCTTTAAGGATAGTTGCAAGTTCATTAACTTCTTTTACTGTCAAGTTAACTAATTGTTCTGCAAAAGCTTTCAAATCTGCCATTTTTTGTATGATTTTAATTGTTTAAATACTTTGTTGTTTTTGAAAATTATTCGGGTCTCTCACCAAGAGTCTTGAGAACTCCGTGAAGGGTGTTACCACCTGATTGAAGAGCAGAAATAACATTCTTGGCCGGAGATTGCAACAATGCAACGATATCGGCGATAACTTCATTCTTACTCTTGATTGCAACGAGAGCATCCAATTGATCTGCACCAATGTAGAAGCTTTCTTCTGCATATGCAGCTTTCAGTCCGGGAATACCGTCTTTCGCTTTATCCTTGATAAGTTTTGCAGGAACGTTTGCAGTGTTGCAAAACATAACAGCAGTAGTACCCTTCAAAGAATCGTAAAGAGGTGAAAAGTCTTCTTCCAGGCTTTCAAGTGCTTTGTGAAGCAAGGTGTTTTTAACCACCATCAATTTGATGCCTGATTTAAAACAATCTCTTCTCAGTGCGCTTGTAGCAGTAGCGTCCATCGCTGTAACGTCTACCAAATAGAAGTGACCATATTCCTTTACTGTAGCAGCAATTTGCTCTATAATCGTACTTTTATCTTCCTTTCTCATTATTTCTCTGTTTTATTAGATTTCATCCACTGATTTCGGGTCGATTTTGATACCCGCACTCATTGTACTAGAAAGATAAATACTCTTAATATATGTACCCTTTGCTGCGGTCGGTTTCAGCTTGTTCAGTGTAGAGATGAACTCCTTCGCATTGTCGCGAATCTGATCAGGACTGAATGATACCTTACCGATAGAAGTATGAACGATACCGCTCTTATCAACTTTAAAGTCAATCTTACCTTGTTTTACTTCTTTTACAGCTTTAGCAACATCCATAGTTACAGTACCACTCTTCGGGTTCGGCATCAATCCACGAGGACCAAGTACACGACCGAGTGCACCAATTTTACCCATGATAGATGGCATAGTGATAATCACATCAATATCAGTCCATCCACCTTTGATCTTTTCAATATATTCGTCAAGACCAACATAGTCAGCACCAGCTTCTTTTGCAGCAGCTTCAGCATCTGGTGTACAAAGTACCAACACACGTACTTGTTTACCAGTACCATGAGGAAGTGAAACAACACCTCTCACCATCTGGTTAGCTTTACGTGGATCGACACCTAAACGTACATCAATATCCAATGAAGCATCAAATTTGGAAAAAGTGATTTCCTTTACCAAAGATGCAGCCTCTTTCAGTGAGTATGCTTTCCCTGCTTCAATCTTTTCTGCAGCTAACTTTTGATTTTTTGTCAGTTTACCCATTACAATTGAAGTTTATTAGTTATTAACCGGGAACTCCCCTTTTACAGCGATACCCATACTTCTAGCTGTACCTGCAACCATTCTCATGGCAGCTTCCACAGTAAAACAGTTCAAGTCAACCATTTTGTCCTGAGCAATCGTACGAACCTGTTCCCAAGTAAGCTCGGCAACTTTCTTACGGTTAGGCTCAGCAGAACCACTCTTTACCTTAGCCATTTCAAGCAACTGAATGGCAACGGGAGGAGTCTTGATTACAAAATCGAAAGACTTATCTGCGTAGTAAGTAATGATAACAGGTAAAATCTTACCTGCCTTGTCTTGGGTTCTGGCATTGAATTGCTTGCAAAATTCCATGATATTGATACCCTTAGAACCCAAAGCAGGTCCAACGGGAGGTGATGGATTTGCAGCGCCTCCTTTAATCTGTAATTTGATTAGTCCAGCAACTTCTTTAGCCATTTTTTTATTGATTTATATATAAACATTAAACGAAGAACAACAACAGCGTAACAATTCCGCGTTATTCCTTTTCCACTTGCATAAAGCCCAATTCAAGCGGTGTTTTGCGCCCGAATATCTTTACCATGACCTTTAGTTTCTTTTTTTCGCTATTCACCTCTTCAATGATACCACTGAATCCGCTGAAAGGACCAAAAGTAACTTTAACAGTTTCACCAACCACGTACGGAATATTGAGTTCTTCACCCGTTTCCTGCAATTCGTCCACTGTACCAAGTATACGATTCACTTCTGATTGTCTGAGAGGCACCGGTTTCTCGGAGCCGCCTAAAAAGCCTATCACATTCGGAGTATTGCGCAAGTGATGAGAAACCTCACCAACCAAAGCAGCCTCCACCAAAACGTAGCCAGGAAGATAACTTCTTTCCTTCACAATTTTTTTACCATTGCGAACCTGGTAAACTTTTTCAGTAGGAATCAATACCTGAGATACATATTCACCAAGGTCGCTGTTTTTAATGTCAGCTTCAAGGTATTCCTTAACCTTAGCTTCTTTTCCGCTAATAGCACGCAGAACGTACCATTTCTTCTCAATCTCAGCCATTTTCAATTCCTAATTTTTAATGTGGATAAACAATTTTTTCCATGAAGTTCTGAAAACAGACATCCATACCCCATACTACCAATGCAATAAGCAGGGAAGCATATAAAACAACTACTGCACTGTTAGCAAGTTCAGAATACGTAGGCCACGAAACTTTATGAACAAGTTCGTCGTAAGATTCTTTAATATAAGCTATTACCTTTTTCATTTCAATAATATTAGCACGGGAGGAGAGGCTCGAACTCCCGACACCCGGTTTTGGAGACCGGTGCTCTACCAACTGAGCTACTCCCGTGTGTACATAATCAGTTCCCGATAAAGAACCGGGAACTGATTAATTATTGTGTATTAGTCAAGAATTTCTGTAATCTGACCAGCACCTACCGTACGCCCACCTTCACGGATAGCGAAACGAAGACCCGGATTCAATGCTACAGGGTAGATCAACTCAACTGTGATAGTTACGTTATCACCCGGCATTACCATTTCAGTTCCTTCCGGCAAAGTGATTTCACCTGTACAGTCCATAGTACGCAAGTAGAACTGAGGACGGTATTTGTTGTGGAACGGAGTGTGACGACCACCTTCTTCTTTCTTCAAGATATAAACCTCAGCTTTGAATTTAGAATGCGGTTTAATCTGACCCGGTTTACAAAGAACCATACCACGTTTGATTTCGTTCTTGTCGATACCACGAAGCAACAAACCTACGTTATCACCAGCTTCACCCTGATCCAACAGTTTACGGAACATTTCAACACCAGTTACAACTGATTTCTTATCTTCACCCAAACCAAGGATTTCGATTTCGTCACCTACGTGGATAACACCTGTTTCGATACGACCTGTTGCTACAGTACCACGACCTGTGATAGAGAACACGTCTTCAACCGGCATCAAGAATGGTTTATCAACATCACGCGGAGGCAATGGAATCCAAGTATCAACAGCTTCCATCAATTCCATCACTTTATCTTCCCACTTTTCAACACCATTCAATGCGCCAAGAGCAGAACCACGGATGATAGGAGTATTGTCACCATCGAAATCATAGAAAGAAAGAAGTTCTCTCATTTCCATTTCAACGAGTTCCAACATTTCTTCATCATCAACCATATCGCACTTGTTCAAGAATACAACCAGACGAGGTACGTTTACCTGACGAGCCAACAAGATATGTTCGCGAGTCTGAGGCATCGGACCATCAGTTGCAGCACAAACGATGATAGCACCGTCCATCTGAGCAGCACCAGTAACCATGTTCTTTACATAGTCGGCGTGTCCCGGACAGTCAACGTGTGCGTAGTGACGGTTAGCTGTTTCGTACTCAACGTGTGAAGTATTGATAGTAATACCTCTTTCCTTTTCTTCAGGAGCGTTGTCGATAGAATCAAAAGAACGCAACTCAGAAAGACCTTTCTTTGCCAACACTGTAGTGATAGCAGCTGTCAACGTTGTCTTACCGTGGTCTACGTGACCGATTGTACCAATGTTTACGTGCGGTTTGGTACGTTCAAATTTCTCTTTAGCCATAGCTTTACTTGTTATTTATTTGATTAATAATCAGCATTTACATCTTTATGAGCTGTTACCGGGATTTGAACCCGGGACCTCTTCCTTACCAAGGAAGTGCTCTACCACTGAGCTATAACAGCAAGAAAAAAAAAGAGCGGAAGACGGGGCTCAAACCCGCGACCCTCAGCTTGGAAGGCTAATGCTCTATCAACTGAGCTACTTCCGCAATTTTTTGTGGGCAAAGATGGATTCGAACCACCGAAGGCGTAAGCCAGCAGATTTACAGTCTGCCCCATTTGGCCACTCTGGTATTTGCCCTTAAACAAGTGGAGAATGTAGAGTTGAGGAATTCTTCCCGCCTCAGTTCTCCTTATTATTTTCAATTGAAGTTCCAAATTTCGCATAGAACTCTCAATTTCCCATTCTCAACTTTCCACTTCTTTGAGCCTCTTGTCGGATTCGAACCAACGACCCCGAGATTACAAATCACGTGCTCTGGCCAACTGAGCTAAAGAGGCGTTCTAGCTAAAAAATGCAACCGTCACGTTCTAACGCGAGCGAAACGGCTGCAAATTTAGTTATTTATTTCTTTCCCGCAAAATATTTGGGATTTTTTTATTTGCTACGCTGTTTTTCCTTGTACTTAACCAGTTGTTTTTCGAGTGCTTCCACATCCAAATCAATCGCTTCTTCAAACGTATCACACACTTTGCTAGCATAAAATTCCCCGTTAGGGACAAGTATTTTAATACCTGCTTCTTTATTTGCAGCAACTTCCGGCTTAATTACCTTTAATGACACCTCTACTTTCTTTATATCTTCGTAATATTTTTCCAACTTAGACACTTTTTTCTGAATAAATGCCTGCAATTGCTCTGACGCATCAAAGTGAATTGATTGAATTCTAATATCCATACTTACCTCCTTTTTTTAGGCTCTTGGATGAGCCTGTTTATACACTTTTTTAAGTTCTTCAAATGTGGCATGCGTATAGATCTCGGTCGTTGTTATACTCTCGTGACCCAAAAGTTCCTTTACTGCACCCAACTCCGCGTTATTATTCAGCATTGTGGTTGCAAAAGTATGCCTCAACACGTGAGGACTCTTTTTTTTCAGCGTCGCCACCTTTGACAGGTTCCGTTTCACTAAATTATAGACCAGATTCTTATAAAGCCGTTCGCCGTTCTCTCTTACAAAAAAAGCCTCCGACCTTTCCGGAATCATTTCGTTTCTTACATCAATATACCCAAGCATCCAATCCCGCAGTTCATCACCGAACGGAATCAACCGCTGCTTGTTTCTTTTCCCGGTCACTTTCAGGCAAGATCCTGAGAAATCCACATCTTTATCATCCAAATCTATCAATTCCGAAAGTCTCATGCCGGTAGCATAAAACATTTCAATAATTAATCGATCCCGACAACCTTTAAACCCCTCGCCAAAGTCCGTCTCATCCAGCAATTTATTCATTTCATTTTCTTTCAGGAATACCGGCAACGGTTTTTTATTTTTAGGTCCCACTATTTTTCGTAATGGATCTACCGTCACCTCTCCTTTCTTCAAAAGAAACTTATAAAATGTCCGGAGCGTACTTAACTTGCGATTTACAGAAGTTGAGGTATATCCCTTATCCATCAATGAAACAATCCATTCACGAATCAGTTCAGCCTCGACCTCCAACGGATCAAATTCCCCATACTCTTCCTGAGCAAACTCCTGTAATTGCCTTATATCCTCACCATACGCAAGAACGGTTTTATCAGAATAATTCCGCTCATACCGGAGATAATCAAGAAAAGATTCTATCAACATAATCGCTACATCTAAATCGTGCAACGAATGTATGAAAAGAATTCAATAATTCAAAGGAAATTACGAATTATTAATCTTCTATTTGCTGAAGTTGTTGTACGTAAACTGCACGTTCTTTCTTAAGTCTTTTAGTTACAGACGGTTTGTCAAACTGCTGTCTGCTTCTCAATTCTTTCACAATGCCAGTTTTCTCAAATTTTCTTTTGAACTTCTTCAGCGCTTTTTCAATGTTTTCGCCTTCTTTTACAGGTACTACAATCATTTTGTTACTATTAATATGTTATGATTAAAAAAATTCCGCAGTCAAATTGCGTCGCAAAATTACACATACTTTCTTTATTCACAAAACTTTCGGCAAATATTTCTCAAAAACTATTCATAAACAGGTCATTAAATGCAGAAAGTTAGTACCTTTGAAACATTTATATATCTATAATAATATAATAAGGTATGAAACAGAACATAAAAGAACGAGTACATGCTCTGCGCATGACACTCCACCCCAATTACATCAAAGCATTCATTATCCCCAGCACCGACCCTCACCTTAGTGAGTATGTGGCTCCCCACTGGATGTCACGCGAATGGATTTCCGGTTTTACGGGTTCTGCAGGAACAGCGGTCATCCTGATGGACGAAGCGGGATTATGGACCGACTCACGTTACTTCCTTCAGGCAGAGAAAGAGCTGGAAGGTAGCGGCATCACACTCTACAAAGAGATGCTGCCGGAAACTCCAAGCATAACAGAGTTTCTCTGCCAGCACTTAAAACCCGGAGAATCTGTAAGCATCGACGGGAAAATGTTCTCTGTGCAACAGGTAGAACAAATGAAAGAAGAACTAGCGGCGCATCAGTTACAGGTAGATATATTTGGAGATCCATTAAAAAACATCTGGAAAGACCGTCCCTCCATACCTGACTCTCCAGCCTTTATTTATGATATCAAATATGCAGGAAAAAGCTGCGAAGAAAAAATATCCGCCATCCGTGAGGAGTTGAGGAAGAAAGGCGTCTACGCTTTATTCATATCTGCACTGGACGAAATAGCATGGACTCTCAATCTACGAGGAAACGATGTACATTGCAATCCAGTCATAGTGAGTTACCTGTTAATTACACAGGATGAGGTGACTTACTTTATTTCACCGGAAAAAGTGACGCCGGAGGTCGAGACTTATCTAAAGAAACAACAAATAGGAATACAGAAATATGATGAAGTAGAGACATTCCTAAATTCCTTCCACGGAGAAAATATTCTTATTGATCCACGAAAAACGAATTACGCGATTTACTCGGCCATCCATCCGAAATGTTCCATTATTCGTGGCGAGTCTCCCGTCACATTATTGAAAGCCATTCGCAATGAACAGGAAATAGCCGGCATCCATGCTGCCATGCAACGGGATGGAGTGGCACTTGTCAGATTCCTCAAGTGGCTGGAAGAATCTGTATCTGCCGGAAAAGAAACCGAATTAAGTATAGATAAAAAATTGCATGAGTTCAGGGCAGCACAACCTCTCTACATGGGAGAAAGTTTCGACACCATTGCAGGATATAAAAGACACGGAGCAATCGTGCATTATTCGGCAACACCGGAAAGCGATGTAACTCTTCAACCTAAAGGATTCCTACTCTTAGATTCAGGGGCACAATACTTGGACGGAACCACTGACATCACTCGTACCATCGCATTAGGCGAACTGACGGAAGAGGAAAAGACGGATTATACCTTAATATTAAAGGGACACATAGCATTGGCTATGGTCAAATTCCCAGCCGGAACCCGCGGTGCGCAACTCGATGTACTGGCTCGTATGCCTATTTGGAATCACAGAATGAACTTCCTCCATGGCACAGGGCACGGTGTCGGGCATTTCTTGAGTGTACACGAAGGGCCACAAAGCATTCGCATGAATGAAAACCCTGTAATTCTCCAGCCCGGCATGGTTACATCCAACGAACCCGGTGTTTATAAGACAGGCAGTCATGGGATACGTACGGAGAATCTGACGTTAGTCTGCAAAGATGGAGAGGGAATGTTTGGAGAATATCTTAAATTTGAGACTATCACTTTATGTCCTATCTGCAAAAAGGGGATCATCAAGGAGATGTTGACAAAGGAGGAAATCGAATGGCTGAATAATTATCATCAGACTGTTTACGAAAAGCTATCTCCGGATCTTAACGAAGAAGAAAAAGCTTGGTTACAGAAAGCCACTACTTCTATTTAAAGATAAGATATCTGGCACCCGGGTGTCGGGCAACATAATATAGTATCAACTAAAAAACATTATTAAATCAAACAAATCTCATGGCTTTAATAAAATCAGTACGCGGATTCACTCCCGAAATCGGAGAAAACTGTTTTCTCGCAGACAATGCAACTATTATAGGAGATGTAAAGATAGGAAATGACTGTAGCGTCTGGTTCAGTACCGTGCTACGGGGAGATGTCAACTCTATACGGATCGGTAATGGTGTTAACATCCAAGACGGAAGTGTCTTGCATACATTATACCAGAAATCGACTATTGAAATCGGCGACCATGTTTCTGTGGGACATAATGTTACCATTCACGGAGCGACCATCAAAGATTATGCATTAGTCGGCATGGGCTCTACTATTTTAGATCATGTCGTAGTGGGTGAAGGAGCAATCGTAGCGGCCGGATCGCTGGTACTAAGCAATACTGTGATTGAACCCGGAAGCATCTGGGGCGGCGTACCTGCCAAGTTCATCAAGAAAGTAGACCCGGAGCAGGCAAAGGAACTGAACGAGAAGATTGCCCACAATTATTTGATGTATTCGCAATGGTATAAAGAAGAATAAGCCAGTTTTACAGATGACTTATAAAAAGATAGCGGGAGACTCTTTTCGGAAAGAGTCTCCCGCTATCTTTTTATAGAAACATCAAAAATTAATCATATTCATGATTTTTTCCGTCGCACCGGACTTACTGGTCACATAATATCCGGCATTCTTTCCCGTCTCGTCTAAAAAGTCTTTGTCTGTCTGGAAACGGTCTAACAGGCTTTTCAGTTCTTCGTAATCTTTGATGGAGTAAGCACCTTTCGCTTCCAACAGTTCCACGGCTTCCATAAATTTCTGATACTTCGGCCCGAAAATGACAGGGATACCATACACGGCAGCTTCCAGCGTATTATGAATACCAACACCGAAACCGCCACCAATATAAGCAATCTCTCCGTAGCGGTAGATGGAAGACAGTAAGCCGAAGCAATCGATAATCAGACAATCCGCTTTCAATACATTTTTTTCATCGGCACGAGTATAGCGCACATACGGACGTTCCAACTTACCAATAATCTCCACCAGATGATTCTCGTCAATCACATGCGGAGCGATAATCAGTTTCATTTCCGGATGATTATTGAAATATTCGAGAAACAGATCTTCATCCGGTCCCCACGAACTGCCGGCAACAAAAGTGAAAGCATTGTTTCCTTTGAACTTCTCCACCAGCGGAAGGTCTTTCGCCTCCTCACGTATTTGCAGTACCCTGTCGAAACGGGTATCTCCCACCACTGTTACACGGAGAATGCCAATCTTCGACAGATAACGTTTGGAAGCCTCGTTTTGCACAAACAGATGGTCGAAATCTTTCAGGACATTGCGATAGGTACCGCCATACCATTTAAAAAACACTTGGTCGCGGCGGAAAATAGACGACACACTATATACCGGAATCCGGCGCTTGTGAAGCTCATCCAGATAATTCTTCCAAAACTCATATTTGATAAAGAACGCCATACACGGATTAGTGATATCAAGGAACTTCCTCACATTCCGGGGTTTATCAAACGGCAGGTAGCAGACAATATCCGCTCCCCGATAATGCTTGCGCACCTCATAGCCCGAAGGAGAAAAGAAAGTCAGCAATATCTTATAAGCAGGATATTTTGCCCGAATCATTTCTATCAACGGACGCCCCTGCTCAAATTCTCCCAATGAAGCGGCGTGGAACCAGATATACTGTTCCCCCTTTTCCACCTGCTGGCGCAAAAGTTCGTACACCACCCAATGCCCCTTCATCATCTTACGGGGCTTGCGGCTGAACGGTGCGGCCAGATGAACGATAAAGTCATAAATGACTATTGCCAGGTTGTAAAGCATAGTACTATGTCGATTACTTCAAAACCTCAACCGCACGTTTGATACGAGCTATTGTTTCTTCTTTACCCAATACCCAGGAAATATCGAACATATGCGGGCCTTTTCCTTCGCCCACCAATGTCAGACGGAAGGCATTCATGATATTACCTGTATGGTAACCTTTCTCTGCAATCCAGTCCATAACGACTTTCTCCTGTTCTTCGATACTGAAGTCCTCGATACCGGCAATGACTTCCGCCAGTTCAGTCATACATTTTGCAGAATCCTCTTTCCAGCGTTTCTTCACCGTCTTTTCATCATATTCGGTAGGAGCTACGAAGAAGAAGCTACATACACCCCATAATTCTTTAATGAAACTGACACGGTCTTTCATCATGCCAACTACTGTCACCACCTTTTCGAAAGGAACTTCCACACCTTGTTCTTTCAAAAATGGCAAGAACAGTTCCGCAATTTCTTCATTAGGTTTCTGCTGTATATATTGATGGTTGAACCATATACCTTTTTTATAATCGAATTTGGCTCCCGACTTGCTGCAACGATGAAGATCAAACAGCTTTATCAATTCCTCCATCGACATTACTTCCTGATCGTTACCCGGATTCCAACCCAACAAGGCAAGGAAGTTGATCACCGCTTCCGGCAAATAACCGGACTCACGGTAGCCCGAAGATATTTCTCCGGATTTCGGATCGTGCCATTCTAACGGGAACACAGGGAATCCCAAACGGTCACCGTCACGTTTGCTCAATTTTCCATTTCCTTCCGGTTTCAACAATAAAGGCAAGTGAGCAAATTCCGGCATTGTATCTTCCCAGCCGAAAGCACGATACAACAACACATGCAATGGTGCGGAAGGCAGCCATTCCTCACCACGGATCACATGAGAAACTTCCATCAAATGGTCGTCAACAATATTCGCCAAATGATAAGTAGGCAGTTCATCAGCCGATTTGTAAAGGACCTTATCATCAAGGATGGATGAATTGATGATAACTTCTCCACGAATCAAGTCGTTCACACGAATATCTTCATTCGGCTCTATCTTGAAACGGACAACATACTGCTTGCCTTCTGCAATCAGCGCATCTACTTCTTCTTCCGGCATTGTCAATGAATTGCGCATCATGCCGCGCGTAGACGCATCGTACTGGAAGTTCGCAATTTCCGCACGTTTGGCATCCAATTCCTCTGGAGTATCAAAAGCAATGTATGCTTTTCCGTTCTCCAACAGAACCTGCACATATTTTTTATAGATATCGCGACGCTCCGACTGACGGTAAGGACCGTGTTCGCCACCGAAACTCACTCCTTCATCAAAGTGGATACCCAACCATTTGAAAGATTCGAGGATATACTCTTCCGCTCCCGGAACAAACCGGTGAGAATCAGTATCCTCAATACGAAATATTAAGTCTCCGCCGTGTTGACGCGCAAATAGATAATTATACAAAGCTGTACGCACACCACCAATGTGCAATGCTCCCGTAGGACTCGGAGCAAAACGAACTCTTACTTTTCTTTCTGCCATAATTTGGGTTAGTATAGGTAAATCGCGGCAAAATTAAACCTTTTTTTCCACACTATTGTTTTTTTTTGTACTTTTCGCAAAAATTTCAGTGGATATGGAACATTTGAAGAAAAAAAAGAGCTTTTCATGGAAAGATTTGTCATATAAATCGCTGCTATTCATAGGTACTGTGGCATTGATTGTCTATTTCCTGCCGCGCGATGGCAAGTTCAACTATCAGTTTGATATAAACAAGCCTTGGAAATACGGACAGTTAATCGCAACTTTCGATTTTCCTATTTATAAAGATGAAGCGATAGTGAAACGAGAACAAGACAGCCTGATGGCCCTCTTCCAACCCTATTATGAGCTCGACAAGAAAGTCGAAAAGGAGGCGATAGCCAAACTAAAAGAGAACTATCATACGAACCTGAAAGGGATTCTTCCTTCTACAGATTATTTACGCTACATCGAACGTACGCTGAAAGAGATTTATCAGGCGGGCATTGTATCTACCGAAGCTATACAGCAACTTTACAAAGATAGCACATCCGCCATCATGGTAATAGATGACAAGTTGGCCAATTCGCACCCCATCGAAGGTATTTACACGGTAAAGAAGGCATACGAGTATTTACTTACGGCAGACTCCGTTCACTTCAACAGGGAAATTCTACGGCAGTGTTCGTTGAATGAATATATCAGCCCGAACCTCACTTTTGACGAACAACGGACTCAGACAGCCAAAGAGGAGATACTGAACAACTATTCTTGGGCAAACGGTTTGGTTGTGAGTGGTCAGAAAATTATCGATCGGGGCGAGATCATCAGTCCGGAAACTTATAATATTTTGGAATCCCTGCGTAAAGAGTCCATCAAGCGAAACGAATCTATGGGACAAAGCCGTCTGATTCTTGGCGGACAAATTCTGTTTGTCGGCATGTTAATGCTTTGCTTTATGCTCTATCTTGATTTGTTCCGAAAAGATTATTATCAGCGAAAGGGCAGTCTGTCGCTACTCTTTACATTGATTGTATTTTATAGTATTGTTACGGCTTTTATGATGACACATAACCTATTCAATGTGTATATCATTCCGTATGCAATGCTACCTATTATTATCCGCGTGTTTCTTGATTCGAGAACTGCGTTTCTGACTCATGTCATCACAATATTAATCTGTTCCATATCACTACGCTTTCCACATGAATTCATTCTCACTCAGCTAGCTGCCGGTATGGTTGCGATATTCAGTTTGAGAGAACTGTCACAGAGATCACAGCTTTTCCGAACGGCATTATTAGTCATACTGACCTACGCCGCTGTTTATTTCTCTTTTGAACTGATGACAGAAAACGGACTTGCCAACGATTTCTCGAAGTTGAATATACGGATGTATACCTATTTCTTTATCAACGGAATTTTATTGCTGTTCGCCTATCCATTATTATTCTTATTGGAAAAAACGTTCGGATTTACTTCCAACGTTACTTTGGTAGAGCTTTCAAACATTAATAACGACTTACTGCGTCAAATGTCCGAGACTGTGCCCGGAACATTCCAACACTCCATGCAGGTAGCCAATCTAGCAGCGGAAGCAGCTATCCGTATCGGCGCCAAAAGTCAGTTGGTGCGTACCGGAGCTTTATATCATGATATCGGGAAAATGGAAAATCCGGCTTTCTTCACCGAAAATCAATCAGGAGGAGTCAATCCACATAAAAATCTAGGTTATGAACAAAGTGCGCAAGTAGTCATCAGTCACGTGACAGATGGATTGAAACTTGCCGACAAACATAATCTGCCTAAGGTTATTAAGGACTTTATCAGTACTCATCACGGACGGGGAAAAACAAAATATTTCTATATTTCCTGGAAGAACGAGCACCCGGACGAAGAACTGAATGAAGAACTGTTCACCTATCCCGGTCCGAATCCATTCACCAAAGAGCAAGCCATCTTGATGATGGCAGACGCTGTAGAAGCTGCATCACGCAGTCTTCCGGAATATACAGAAGAGACAATCAGCAACCTGGTCGACAAGATTATCGATTCCCAAGTCACTGAAGGTTACTTTAAAGAATGTCCTATCACTTTCAAGGATATAGCCACTGTGAAAGCCGTATTCAAAGAAAAACTAAAGATTGCTTATCACACCCGGATCAGTTATCCTGAGTTAAAGAAGTAAGCAGCCCCGCACAAGCGTCTTCAAGTATGTCAAGCACATATTCAAAGCCCTCAGCCCCTCCATAATAGGGGTCGGGGACATGATCTGCCGGGATACGAGTACAGTACTCCGTCATACGATGAATCTTCTTCCATTCTTCCGGGGAAGGAGATTTGTCTTTCAGATCATCTATGTTCCGGTCGTCCATACCGATTATCAGATCAAAATTATAAAAATCTTCCGTACGGACAGGACGCGAACGATGTACCAATTGATAACCGCGACGAGCCGCGTGAGCACGCATCCGACTATCCGGTAATTCACCCTGATGATAAGACAAGATTCCGGCAGAATCTATCACAAACTCTTTCTCCAGTCCTGCTTCTTTTATCAAATGAAGCATTACACCTTCAGCCGTAGAACTACGGCAAATATTTCCTAAACAGACAAATAATATTTTCTTCATTTTCATTACATTGGGTCTACATCATAATAAACTATCAAAGATTTATAGCGTTCGTCTTCGATCATTTCCCTCTGAATGCGTAGTAGAAGCTCCCGTGCACGTCCCATCGGGGCATTCTGCTCAATCTTGACGACGATCTTCTTGATAAACAAAGTCTGGATACGGGCAACAGGAGGTTTATCCGGACCTAATACCCGATTGCCAAATACAGCCCGCAACTTATCCGCCATCACTGCCGCCATCTGATCCAGCAACGCTTCATTATGATTTTTCAGATAAACATATACCAACCGGTAATAGGGAGGATAATGGAACATCTGCCGTTCCGCCAACTGCCCGCCTACCATATCTTCATAATCATTGGCAATAACCTGATGAATGATAGGATGATCGATACTCTTGGTTTGCAATACCACCCGTCCGCGTTTGTTCTTACGTCCGGCACGTCCCGCTACTTGTGCCATCAACTGAAAAGCACGCTCATAGGAACGGAAATCGGGATAATTCAACATGGTATCGGCATTTAATATACCTACTATACTGACATGATCGAAATCCAACCCTTTTGATACCATTTGCGTACCAATCAATATGTCCGTCTTTCCCTGCTCAAAGTCCGCAATAATCTTCTCATAAGCCGAGCGGGTACGTGTAGTATCCAAGTCCATCCGAGCTACGGCAGCTTCCGGGAAAAGAATTTTGATATCATCTTCAATCTTTTCCGTACCGAAACCACGGTTCACCAGTTCTGTTCCCTCGCAGGCAGGACAGGATTTCGGCAGTTGATACGTATAACCGCAGTAGTGGCAGGTTAATTGATTAATTCCTTTATGATAGGTAAGGCTTACGTCGCAATTTTTACACTTAGGCACCCAACCGCAGGTACGACACTCCACCATCGGGGCAAACCCACGACGGTTCTGAAAGAGAATCACTTGTTCTTTCTGTTCCAAAGCCTCTTTCATATATTGTATCAGGAGTGGCGAGAATTGTCCGACCATCCGCTTTTTACGATGCAGTTCCTTAATATCCACCGGAATAATCTCCGGCAACTGGATTTCTTTATATCGTTCTTTCAGTTGTACGAAACCATATTTTCCCTCTCTTGCATTCTGCCATGACTCGATAGAGGGAGTAGCCGTACCCAACAAAGTTTTAGCTCCGTACATGGCAGCCAGTACAATAGCCGCGCTACGTGCATGATAGCGGGGAGCGGGATCTTGTTGCTTATACGTATTTTCGTGCTCTTCATCCACAATCACCAATCCCAGATTTCGGAAAGGCAGGAAAATAGAAGAACGAACACCCAGAATAATATCATACCCGTTCTCTCCCAGTTGCTTCCGCCATATTTCAACCCGTTCGGCATCGGGGAACTTAGAATGATAGATACCCAGACGAGCACCGAAGACCCGTTGCAAACGCTCCGTGATTTGAGTGGTTAATGCAATTTCCGGCAACAAATATAATACCTGCTTTCCCTGACGAATCGCTTCTTCTATCAGATGGATATAAATTTCAGTCTTACCGCTGGACGTTACCCCATGAAGCAGACAGACATTTTTCTCTTGAAAAGACTGTACGACTTCATCAAATGCACGCTGTTGAAACTCATTCAAAGGATTTAATTCGACAATCTCCTTCTCCTGCTTATCCAACCGGCCGATTTCATGGTAGTAGATTTCAAAAATCTTCTTATCTACCAATCCATTCAATACAGAAGGGGTCACATTAGCCCGCTGCAACAGTTCTTTCTTGGAGACTTCCTTCGGAATTCCCGCTCCTAAAACACCGGAACACTCCACATATTTCATGAGTAACGCCAACTGCTTCGGAGCACGAGACAGAATATCAAACAGGATATGAAGCCGCTTTTCATCCGCTGTACCCGCAAGCCGAACCCGTGCCTCTGTTTTAGGTTTATAAGTACGCCTCAACTCTTCCTTTACGAAAATCGCTTCTTTATCGAGCAGAGACTTGATGACCGTAATAATATTCTTGATGCCGCTGTCCTTCTCCAATTTAGTAACACACTGTTGCGAATCTACGGCAAGTAAATCCAAAATACGTTGCTCACGTTCCGGCAATGGCGCATCCGCTTCAAAATCAGGGTTATATTCAACGATCGTTTCACTCTCCAGTTTCAGGCCGGAGGGAAGTGCCGCTTTATAGACATCGCCTTGTGTACAGAGATAATAATCTGCTATCCACTCCCAAAATTTGAATTGAGCGGGTAACAGAATGGGAGAAGCATCCAGCAATGCAGATATATCTTTCACTTCGTACTCCGTTGGAGCACAATAATGAACGTTAAAGACGATAGCCGTATAAAACTTCTTCCGCCCGAAAGGAACTACCACACGGCAGCCTATCTTCACATCTTCCGCACATTCATCCGGCAAAGAGTAAGTAAAACTCTTCGGAAGCGGAAGCGGTAATATGACATCTACATACTTTTTCATTGCAGCTACAAAAATACAATAAAAAAACGGGGATTTAAAAGAAGGAAGAGAGAACACTTAAAAAGAAAGCTCTACTTCATACGAGAATTGGAAGAAATATATTCGAGAGCGCAACAGGACAATCCCAAACAAAAAAAGAGTTTCCAGTTATCGGAAACTCTTTTTCATATACTATGTAAAGTGATAGACTACTTAAAAAATATAGGCCACAGATACTTGCCAAGTCTTAGTTTTATAAGAAGCATTTGTTCCTTCAATATCAGCAGTATTGCCCAATGGGATATTGTAATTAGCACCCACCTGCAAATGATTCAGCAACTTCAAACCGGCACCCACATTGATACCTACTTCGGCCTTCTTCTTATCTGTTCTCATACCTTCAATAGTCTTATTTCCAGCAAAATCGAAATAGAAGTCAGGACCTGCAGCCAGATAAATACCTGCCAGACTTCCCAAACCAATGGTATACTTCAGGTTTACAGGAATATCAATACCGTTCTGCTTAATAGTGTACTCATCATTTCCTTCTGAAACTTTGATACCCCGTTGAGCAAAAAGCAAAGATGCATCTACTCCCAACCCTACGATTGGAATATTAAACTCGACCATCGGACCGATAAAGAAACCAGTAAAATTATCCTTCTTGAAATTTTCGCCCACATTAGAGAAACTCGCCTTTGACAAGTTCAAACCTCCCTTTACACCAAAGTGTATCTGCGCCTGAGCAGGCATTGCCATACCGATACATACGGCAATCATTAAAGCACCAAAAATCTTTTTCATAAATTTACGTGTTTATAATTCGGGACAAAGATATATATTTAGATTATATAAACACAAATTATCGGTTCTTTGTTCATTTTTTGCTTCCTGATTCTCATACATAATTTATTCAGTCAAAACTTCTGCTGACCGGAAATTAGCTAAGTAATCACAGGGCAAACAAATCATTCAACGCTTCGCTCATGCTGGGATGAGTAAAAATGAAATCACGCAGAAAAGTATAATCCTGACCTGTTTTCATTGCCATGGTAACTATATTGATGACTTCGCTGGCATCAGGCGCAAACAACATACAACCTACTATTTCTCCTGTATTCTTATCAATGACAGCTTTCAGCAGACCGTCCGTCTCTCCCAATGTCTTTGCTCTCGATATCGCCATAACAGGCAATTTCTTGATGATCACATCCAAATTCTGCTTTCGAGCCTCATCCTCATTCAATCCGATACGCGCCAATGGAGGGTCAATAAATACGGAGTAAGCAACCGGATTACGGTCACTTGTTTTCCGCTTCTTATCTCCAAACAAATCTTCACGGATAATCCGATAATCATCCAATGAAATATAAGTGAACTGCAAACCACCTTTCACATCACCCACGGCACGTATATTCGGATTAGTTGTCTTCAGATATTCATCCACAATGATGGCTCCATGTGCGTCCGTCTCCACTCCGGCAACTTCTAGATTCAAATCTTTCGTATTGGGTTTGCGCCCCGTAGCCAACAAGACAGCATCTGCCTCAAGTTCGAACACTTCACCAGTTTGTGAGTCAGAAAAGACAACGACAGCCCTATTTTCAACATGCTTCACAGATTGTACCTTCGCGTTCATCCGAAAAACAATGCCTTTTTTCTCCAATGTTTCCTTTACACTTGCAGCAATGTCACGATCTTCACGAGCAATCAAATCCGGATAACTCTCAAGCACCGTCACCTGCGAACCGAACGAAGCATACATAGACGCAAATTCTAAACCAATATAACCGCCGCCAACAATAACCAGCCGACGAGGAAGATCGGTCAATTCCATAATTGAAGTACTGGTATAAACCAAAGAATTGTCCGCAACTCCTTCAATAGGCGGAATAATTGTTTCCGCTCCGGTGTTGATAATTATTTGCTTTGATGTCAACCATATTTCTTCAGTAGATGTACGGACGGAAACCACATCGGCAGATACAAAAGAACCCACACCTGTATAAACTGTTACATTAGGATGATCTGCCAGATTATGGTAATTCTTGTCTCTCAACGCACTTGTCACAGACTCCTTCACAGCAATGGCATTGCGATAAAACTCTCTTCTCTCTTCAAATGTCGAGTTCTTCATACCGGAAGCAATTTTAGCCTGATGAGCCAACGTCTTTGTCGGAATGCAACCGATATTGATACACGTCCCTCCATGCATTTTATCAGAACGTTCGACAATGGCGACTTTCCACCCACGTTTTGCAAACTCTGCCGCAAGGGTCTTTCCTCCCTTACCGAAACCGATAATAATAACATCAAATGTATTCATATTTATATCTTCTAATTGGTTCGAAATTTACTTGTTTAGTTTACAAGAAATGATATTGCAAAGTTCGCCACTTTCGAAGTAATAAACAATAACCATTTCGCCGGATAAATTAGCAATTATTCCCATATAAAATCAAAGTAATACATCATCAAAACCACCGGAACAGATCAACGATCCGCTCGGCGATTTCTCATCTTAAACCAATTCCACTTACTATAAATACCAATCAACGATTTGGGTGAATATCCAACTTCACCGGCTTAATCATATTCTCCGGTTTCAGAATGGTATCCAAGTCTTTTTTAGAAAGGATATTGTGCTCCAATACAAGTTCATACACTCCTTTCCCTGTCTCTAAAGCTTCTTTTGCGATCTTAGTAGAGTTTTTATAACCAATTACCGGATTCAAAGCTGTCACTACCCCGATACTATTATGAACATCCCTACGGCACTTTTCTTCGTTGGCAGTAATGCCGTCTACACATAAAGTACGCAAAGTATCAAAACCATTCATCAACAGATCAGCGGATTCAAAACAGCATTGCGCCATCACCGGCTCCATTGCATTTAGTTCCATCTGGGCAGCCTCCCCACTCATTGTCACACAAAGGTCGTTACCTATTACTTTATAGGCGACCTGATTCATTACTTCTGGTATTACCGGATTCACTTTTCCTGGCATGATGGAGGAGCCCGGCTGCATAGCCGGCAAATTAATTTCGCCCAGCCCACAACGCGGTCCGGACGCTAACAGCCGCAAGTCATTACATATCTTATTCATCTTTACAGCTACCCGCTTCATCGCTGCCGAATAACCCACCATACAAGAAGTATCCGAAGTCGCTCCAATCAAATCATCCGCCAATTTTATATCCAGCCCTGTAATCTTACACAGAGCCTCAATACACATTTCCGCATATTCCGGCTCGGCTGTGATTCCGGTTCCAATAGCTGTCGCTCCCATATTGACTGTCAAAAAATCCTGTGCGGCAAAATCCAGGTTCTTCACTTCCTGCTCCAGAATATTTGCAAATCCATTAAAAGTTTGTCCAAGCGTCATCGGTACCGCATCTTCCAATTGGGTACGTCCCATTTTGATAATATGTGCAAACTCTTTCCCTTTTTTCCGGAAAGAAGCTATCAATTCTCCAAAATGCTTCACCAATTTGAGATGAGTGTAATACAAACCAATGTGAATAGCGGTAGGATAAGCATCATTAGTAGACTGGGAACGGTTCACATGGTCATTGGGAGAACAATACTGGTATTCTCCGCGCCGGTGTCCCATCAATTCCAATGCACGGTTGGCAATCACTTCATTGACATTCATATTCGTAGTCGTTCCGGCACCACCTTGAATCATATCAACCGGAAATTGTTCATGATGCTTGCCTTCAAGAACTTCCTTACAAGCTTTCAATATGGCGTCTGCCTGTTCTTCTGTTAACAGGTCCAATTTGCGATTGGCAACGACAGCTCCCATCTTCGTAATAGCCAAAGCCTGAATAAACAAAGGGTATTCGTTCAAGTGAAATTTGCTGATGCGAAAATTTTCAATACCACGGAGTGTCTGCACTCCGTACAATGCACTTTCCGGCACCTCACGACTACCTATCAAGTCGCTTTCTGTACGAGTTTTTGTTGATAAATTCTGTTTCATATCGGTTGTTTTATAACAATGACATTTTAGTTAGTTCTTATAATAACCAACCAGCAAGGTTATTGTTTTAATAAATATGCAAAAACCATTCAATAACTTTTTTGTTCTTAATACAGGAAAAAGAAAGTACAAAGAAAGAAATCACTTATCTTTGTCTTTAAACTTAACGCAATAACCTTATGATATTACAATTAGCATTTGTTCTGACTGCCATTATTATTGGTGCACGCTTGGGAGGAATCGGTCTCGGAGTGATGGGAGGAATCGGATTGGCGATACTTACCTTCGTTTTTGGCCTGCAACCTACCGCTCCTCCTATCGACGTAATGTTAATGATTGCAGCCGTTATCTCAGCCGCCGCCTGTATGCAGGCTGCCGGCGGACTCGATTATATGGTGAAGCTGGCAGAACATTTATTACGGAAGAATCCGTCACACGTTACTTTGTTAAGCCCATTAGTGACTTACTTGTTTACTTTTGTGGCCGGAACCGGTCATGTGGCCTATTCCGTATTACCGGTTATTGCGGAAGTTGCCACCGAAACAAAAATCCGTCCGGAACTTCCCCTCGGTATCGCGGTAATCGCTTCCCAACAAGCGATTACCGCAAGCCCGATTTCTGCAGCCACAGTTGCTTTACTCGGACTATTGGCCGGTTTCGACATCACTCTGTTCGATATTCTCAAGATTACGATTCCCGCTACCATTACCGGTGTTTTGGTAGGTGCGTTGTTTTCTATGAGAGTGGGCAAAAACCTGTCAGAAGATCCCGAATACCAGAAACGTCTGAAAGAAGGGCTTTTCAACGACAAGAAAATAAAAATCAAGGATGTCAAGAACAAACGTTCAGCTATGATTTCTGTTATCATCTTCATGTTGGCTACTGCCTTCATCGTACTTTTCGGCTCTTTTGAAGGGATGCGCCCGTCTTTTCTTATCGATGGTGAAATCGTTACTTTAGGAATGTCCTCTATCATCGAAATCGTCATGCTGTCGGCTGCCGCCATCATCCTGTTGCTAACAAAAACAGACGGAATCAAAGCTACACAAGGCTCTGTATTTCCTGCCGGAATGCAAGCGGTAATCGCCATTTTCGGTATTGCCTGGATGGGAGATACGTTCCTTCAAGGTAATATGGCGCAACTGACTTTCTCCATCGAAGGTATCGTACGTCAAATGCCATGGCTTTTCGGAATTGCACTGTTTGTGATGTCTATCCTATTATATAGCCAGGCCGCTACCGTACGTGCACTAGTACCGCTAGGCATTGCACTCGGTATCTCCCCCTATATGCTGATTGCCTTATTCCCTGCAGTGAACGGATATTTCTTTATTCCAAACTACCCTACCGTAGTAGCCGCTATCAATTTTGACCGTACGGGAACAACAAAAATCGGCAGATATGTGCTGAATCATTCATTCATGATGCCCGGACTTGTATCAACGGCTGTTGCTATCGGACTAGGGTTGCTTTTTATACAAATATTCTAACTATATATTATTAACCTAAACTTCATTCAGTTATGAAACAATTCAAAAGATTTGGTCTGATAGCAGTAACACTACTATTAACCGTGACAATGGCGTTTGCCACAAAACCGAATATTCATATCCTTGCCACAGGAGGAACGATTGCAGGTACAGGAAGTTCTGCCACCGGAACCAGTTACACAGCCGGACAGGTGGCCATCGGTGCGCTGCTTGACGCCGTACCGGAAATCAAAGAGATCGCTAACGTTACAGGTGAGCAGATCGTAAAAATCGGTTCGCAGGACATGAACGATGAAGTATGGCTTACACTTGCCAAGAAAATCAACGAACTGCTGAAACGTCCGGATATCGATGGTATTGTCGTTACTCACGGAACGGACACAATGGAAGAAACCGCTTATTTTCTGAATCTAACCGTTAAAAGTGATAAACCGGTAGTATTGGTAGGCGCCATGCGTCCGTCTACCGCATTAAGTGCCGACGGACCGTTAAACCTTTATAATGCCGTAGTCACTGCCGCTGCCACAGAATCAAAAGACAAAGGAGTACTGATCGCCATGAACGGACTTATCTTGGGAGCGGAAAGCACAGTGAAAATGAACACCGTTGACGTACAGACATTCCAAGCTCCCAATTCCGGTGCACTGGGCTATGTACTAAATGGAAAAGTATTCTATAATCAGATAACACTCAAGAAGCATACCACCCGATCAGTATTTGACGTGACCCGCCTTACTTCACTCCCCAAAGTAGGTATCGTATATAGCTATTCCAATATTGAGGCTGATATGATGACTCCTCTGCTCAACAACGGATATAAAGGAATCATCCATGCCGGAGTAGGTAACGGGAATATCCATAAAAACATCTTCCCATCATTGATAGATGCACGTAAAAAAGGGATTCTTGTTGTTCGTTCCTCCCGTGTTCCAACCGGTCCTACGACTCTTGACGCAGAAGTAGACGACGCTAAATATCAGTTTGTGGCTTCGCAGGAGTTGAATCCGCAAAAGTCGCGTGTATTGCTAATGCTTGCATTAACCAAAACTACGGACTGGAAGCAAATTCAGCAATATTTTAACGAATACTAAACCCTGACTAACTTATGAAAAAATTGATTTTTATACTGCTCCTCACGGGCAGCATACAGGGAATATATGCCCAAAAAGCAGAGAAAAAAGACAAATTCTCTCCTAATACTCCTTTATTTGAGGAACTGACAGACGTGAAAAAGAATACAGATAAGTTCAACCTTTATCTGAATATGCAAGGTAGCTTTGATGCCCATTTCCGGGACGGATTTCAAGAAGGTGACTTCAATATGCACCAACTCCGCATCGAGGCAAAAGGTAATATCAACAACTGGCTCTCCTACCGTTACCGTCAACGCCTTAACCGCTCGAACGATGCAAACGGCATGATTGATAATCTTCCCACCTCTATAGATTATGCAGGTATTGGTATCCAACTAAATGAGCAGTTCAGCCTTTTCGCCGGGAAGCAATGCGCCGCTTACGGTGGTTTTGAATTCGATCTGAATCCGATTGATGTCTACCAATATTGCGACATGATTGATTATATGAGTAACTTCATGACCGGATTGAATGTTGGTTATAATATCACTCCCGACCAGCAACTGAATCTGCAAATCCTAAACAGCCGCAACGGTTCTTTCGACAGTACCTACGGGATTACAGAAGACACCGAAGGTAATGTACCCGATCTGAAATCCGGGAAAATGCCGCTGGTATATACATTGAACTGGAATGGCAACTTCAACAACATGTTCAAAACTCGTTGGTCGACCTCTATCATGAATGAAGCCAAAAATCATAATATGTATTATTATGCCATAGGTAATGAACTGAATCTGGGTAAGTGGAACGCCTTTGTAGATTTCATGTATTCGAAAGAAGATATCGACCGCAAGGGAATCATCACGAGTATTGTCGGACATCAAGGCGGACATAACGTCTTCGACACCGGTTATCTTTCCGTTGTAGCCAAATGCAACTACCGTTTTCTGCCAAAATGGAACGCTTTTGTGAAAGGGATGTATGAGACCGCATCTGTCACTAAAGCCTCCGAAGGAGTGGAAAAAGGGAATTACCGCACCTCGTGGGGATATCTTGCCGGTATCGAATTCTATCCGATGGAAACCAATCTGCACTTCTTCGTAACATACGTAGGACGTTGCTATGACTTTGCTTCCCGGGCCAAAGCATTGGGACAAACGGACTACACTACGAACCGGGTATCTGTAGGTTTCATTTGGCAAATGCCCGTATTCTAAGCACTGTAAGATACAAAAAAATACCCGATAGCTTTTGTATAGTTATCGGGCATTTTATATGTTCAGTTCTCAGTTAAAATTAATACTCTTCCTCGTTAAAGAAAAAATCCTCCTTACTAGGATAATCCGGCCAAATATCTTCGATACTTTCATAGATTTCGCCCTCATCTTCCATCTCTTGGAGATTCTCAATAACTTCAAGAGGAGCACCCGAACGCATGGCATAATCAATCAATTCATCCTTGGTTGCCGGCCAGGGAGCATCTTCAAGTTTTGATGCTAGTTCCAATGTCCAATACATAATTTTGAGTATTTAAAGTGAATACTAAATTTGTCTTGCTTTCTATTTTTCGGCAAAAGTATAATAAAATCTATCATTTCCAACTATTATCCCAAAATATTTCGTTATTTTGTTCATCAAAATTAATTTTCCGGGATAATACAAACAAATAGTCTGACAATCTGTTGACAAAAGCGAATACTTCGGGCGAAATTGTACAAGTTTCGGATAAAGCCAAAATACGTCTTTCGGCCCGTCGGCAGACTGTCCGGCAGATGTGACAAACAGATGCGCCCCGACTTCCACCCGGAATAATAAAGGCACAAAGCTCCGGCAATTGTTCGTCCAACTTATCAATTTCATGTTCAAGACTTTCTACATCTCCGGAAGTTATAATACTCGCAGGTTTCAACTGCATTGTCTCCTGATCGGTAGCGAGATGGGAGCCGATAGCAAACAACTTATGCTGAACTCCTAAAATAAAGTGACGGTCCGCCTCATCCAACAGATAGGTGTACAGCCAGCCCAAATTCGAATTCAGTTCGTCCACTGTCCCATAGGCTTCCAGGCGGATATGCGTTTTCGGCACACGACTGCCGCCAACTAGGCTGGTAGTCCCCTTATCACCGGTTTTTGTATATACAAGGCTCTTTTTCATAATTTTCTTTTTTAATCATCTATATAAGGTTAACGTACAAAGGTTCTCAGAAGTTGACGATATAATGCTGTTTTATCTTTGTTTTATCAAAAAAGAGTAAACCCAAGTCATACAAATCAAAAGTAACCCCAACCCGCTCGTCCTCCTTCAATTGATTCCAAAGCGTTTTCATCTTCTTTGAATAGCAAATTCCCTGCACCACAAACACACTTTTCAAAGTAACCCGCTGCGCACAAATATGAAAAACTTCTTCCATCAGTTCAGGATTCTGATAATTATTCATATATAAAAAATCGACCGGAGTATCTGCATCCAGAAACAGTTCCGAGAGGTCGGAAGCAAATAGATAAGAAGCGGAAGGCTTAGCCGACTGCAAATAAAGTGAAGCCGTCGAAGGCTGTCCCACTTCTATAACAGTGGCAGGTTGTACTTTATTCACCAACCGGAACAAAAAGCGGTTTATTTTTCCTCTACTCTTACTCCACCCACATTCTCTCACTTTCTTTCTCTGCTCTTCTTGCAAAGCATGATATGCATAATAGGGTGTATACTCATAAATCACATCCGTTATCAGACTGAAAGCAAAAGGGGAATGCACACCATATCCGCAACGATAGCGAAAACGGGAAAGCCAAATAAAAGGTCTTTTTATAGAAAGTAGAAGATTCATAAAACAAACGTTCGTTTTTTATTCTCGGATACAAAGATATGTTTTTTATCGCAAAGACAGAATAGTGGCGCAAGAAGAATTCAACAACTGAATACACCCCGATTGTCTAAAATTTATCTACTTTTGTAACGTCTAAAAATATTCGAAGAATATGGAAAACAAGAATATGCTACAAAAGTTGTTTGGATTCAATTCACATTCCATGCAGGTAAGAACTGAGATTCTTGCAGGTATTACTACATTTCTGACTATGTCATACATTCTTGCCGTGAATCCTAGCATACTGGGTGTCACAGGCATGGATAAGGGGGCGGTATTCACCGCTACCGCCACAGCTTCCTTAATAGCCACTCTTATTATGGCGGTATGGGCCAAACTTCCGTTCGCGCTTGCTCCCGGCATGGGACTAAATGCTTTTTTCGCTTTCACAGTCTGTCTGGGTATGGGTAATACTTGGGAATTTGCATTAACAGCAGTGCTTATCGAAGGCATCCTGTTTATCCTACTGACCCTTTCCAACTTACGTGAAGCCATCCTCAACGCCATACCAGACTCCCTAAAGAACGCCATTGGGGCAGGTATCGGACTTTTTATCGCCTTCATCGGATTGCAGAATGCCGGAGTTATCACCAAGAACGATGCAACCTTAGTGACACTCGGCAATATCACTTCCGGTTCTCCGCTTTTGGCGCTTATCGGACTTGCCATCACTTCCGTGTTACTTATAAAAAAGGTAAAAGGGTCTATGCTATGGGGAATCCTTTTGACAATGTTGATCGGCATTCCGATGGGAATTACCGAATTTAACGGAATCGTCAGTATACCTCCCTCATTGGAACCGGTATTTTTCAAGTTCGACTTCTCAAAAGTGCTCACCACTCAAATGGCTTTTACTGTGTTTACATTGTTATTTATTGATATGTTCGATACCATCGGCACGTTGGTCGGCGTATCCAACAAAGCCGGAATGTTGGTTAATGGGAAAGTGCCCCGTGCCAAACAGGCATTTATGGCCGATGCTATCGGGACTACCGTAGGGGCAATGTTAGGAACCAATACGGTAAGCACATTTGTAGAGAGCGCATCAGGCATCGCTCAAGGAGGCCGTTCCGGAATCACTTCTTTTGTAACTGCTATCTGCTTCGGAATAGCCTTGCTTTTCGCACCGCTTTTCCTCTCCATCCCAAGTGCGGCAACCTGCCCTATCCTGGTGTTGGTCGGTTTATTCATGATGTCACCTATCAAAGACATTGATCTGGATGATTTCACGGAATCAGTTCCGGCATTCATCTGTATCATTATGATTCCAATGGCTTATAGCATTTCAGACGGTATTGTTCTCGGGCTTATCAGTTATGTACTGACCAATCTGCTATCGGGTAAGTTCAAGAAGATATCACTCACCATGTATATTCTCGCAGCCCTCTTTACTCTCAAATATCTGGTATAAGCGAAAAAGATAAAAAACAAATATAGAAAAAGAGGGTATGTCAATGGCTCATTCGATTCCGAATTTTGACATACCCTCTTTACACTCATCTATTTCAAGCAATTACTGAAGTCTGAACATTACAGGCACAGTATATTTTACTCGAACTTTCTTACCGTTCTGCACTCCGGGTTTCCACTTCGGCATAGAACTGATCACACGGACAGCTTCTTTATCCAAATACGGATCAACCCCTCGTACCACTTCAGGATTCGTTATCGTCCCGTCCTTATCTACAACAAACTGAACAATAACCTTTCCTTGTGAGCCGGTTTCCTGTGAAATCATCGGATACTTGATATTACCGCTTAAATATTTCATTAAAGCAGCCGTACCACCCGGAAACTCCGGCATAATCTCAACGCTGACATGAATAACGTCTTCAACTACCGTTTCGGTTTCCACCACAGGCGGTATCCATACAATTTCATGAACTGCATTCATATCCTCTGATACTGTAGAAACCTCATCCGTCACCTCTATATCGTTCTTTACTATTTCTAATATGTCTACGACCTTATTTTCGGGAGGTGGAGGCGGTTCCAGTTTCTCCTCAGGGAATGTAATTGGAACTAGCTCTGTCACAAAGATGGATTCATCATCTGATGATAGTGCCGCAACCCTGACATCATGTTGTGTCCATTCGAACGAAACGAACATGAAAGCGAGCGCAACAACCAAACCCATCAACAACCAAGAACCCCGTTGATTCTCAATTGCAGCCTTTTTTGATTTCTTGGCTTCCATAAAAAATGTGTTTAAGTAATTAATAATAGAAAATATATAGTATATATACTACTTTTCATTTTTCCTCTTAAGCATTACTTAAAGTGCTCTCTAGCTGCAATAAATATAGTATTTTTATTGACAGGGTGTTACGCTTCTGCTTGTTTATTCTATTCTTTTGCCTTCTTTTGGATAAAATTTATGAATTCAACTTACAGCTTTTACCTCAAAAACAGAATTAACAGGAAATTTCAGTTAGTCTTGCGAATTGCCCATCGCCTTTTAACAAACAGCATTTGCATATCTATTTTTCAGAATGCAATAGTTCTTCAGAATACAACTTTATCTATTCTTCTTACCTATATTAGTTTCTTTAAAACCTAATTAGCAGTACGCAGTGATTTAATACTCGTCATACATAACTTTATTCGTCTGACAGTTGTTGAACTTTCGTCTGACAACTGTTATTCTTTCGTCTAACAATTGTCAGACGAAAAAGAAACAGTTGCCAGACGAATAAAATCATGCATCATTAGTCATAAATCCATTAAGTATTAAGAATAAATTTGCACAAGCTCAAAATTAATTCATAACCTAGTACGGAAATAAACAGACTGAAAACAACCGAAGTTTCGGATTAATCCAATTTAAACCAACGAGTTACGAGGGATAGAAAAGAAAAGCGGAGAGAGTTTTTCAACTTTCTCCGCTTCAGTACCCAGACCCGGTACAAGCCATAGAAATCATAGGAAAACAAAAGAATTTATTTTCCTTATTATCAGCTATTTGCATATTTCCTATTTTCTCCATTTTTGCCCTATTTTGCCCGTTTTCTGTTATTCAGTACACTTTTAGTACACTTTGAAATCTCATTTTCTTTTGTACCTTTGCAATATCGGAAAACAAAAGAAAATCAACTATTTAGTGTAATTACCCGGTTACGGTACCTAAATCGGGATAAAACCTCTAAACAATGGCAAAGTTAGAAAATAAAACGAAAGAGAACCCCAAGTTGGAGCAAAATAAGCTCTCGGACGGTAGAATAAGCCTTTACTTAGAGTATTATTTAGGTAGAGAGGAAAAGCCCGTATTGGATGAAAACGGTAATCAGGTGTATTACGATAGTGGGAAAATGCAAGGCAAGCCCAAGTTTGCAGTAAAGCATAACAGGCGAAAAGAAAACCTTAGCCTGTATCTGATAGACAAACCCCGTACTCCTGCGGAACGGCAACAGAACAAGGAAACTTTGGAACTCGCCATGCGCATACGTGCAGAGCGTGAACAGGAGTTTAAAGAAAGCATGTTGGGTTACCGCTTAAAGAAAGACAGGGCTGTTAATTTCTTGGACTACTTTCAAGCCTATATCAATAGCTATACCAAGAAAGATATTCGCATGGTGCAAATTGCGCTTAGCCGTTTTAAGGACTTCTTAAAAGAGCAATACCCCATGAATGAGTTTAGTATCAAACCGGAACTTATCACCAAAGAAATGATGGAGCAGTTTGTAGCCTATTTGCAATCCCGAAGTGTGGGTGAAGGTGCTAAAAGCATTTACCAGCGTTTCAAGAAAGTTATTCGATATGCGATTGACCATGATGTAATGTTGAAAGACCCATGTAAAAGTGTTACCTGTAAAGTGGATAGCCAAATGCTTCGAAAAGATGTGCTTTCTCCCGAAGAAATACAAAAGCTGATAGCTTGTCATTATGACAACGAAAACCCCACAATCAGACGAGCGTTTATCTTTTGTCTGTATTGCGGTCTGCGCTTCTGTGATGTAAAAGACCTTACTTATAAAAATGTGGATTATGCCAACCGATTATTGAAATTCGAGCAAAGCAAGACCAAGGGACATTCAGCCAGTAGCGGTGTGGTTATCCCCTTGAATGACGGTCTATTATCCATTATTGGCGAAGCTCCGGCAGATAAGAACTGTTTGATATTCGATTTGCCTACATACGAAAGCTGCTGCAAATCAGTAAAACGTTGGGTAAAGAGAGCCGGAATAGACAAGCATATAAGCTGGCATTGCGCCCGCCATTCGTTTGCCGTGAACATTCTGAACAATGGGGCAAATATCAAGACCGTAGCCAGCCTTTTAGGGCACAGCGGATTGAAGCATACAGAGAAGTACACCCGTGCGGTAGATAAATTGAAAGAGGAAGCAATAAACAGCTTACCTGAATTAAAGTTTTAACCATAAAAGACTTATCTTTGTAACTATGAACTTTGAAGCATTAGTAAAACATATCAACACGATACAGAACACGTTGCAGGCACAAGCCGCACACGCTGTAAACCTTGCACTTACTTCCCGTAACTGGCTTATGGGGTGCTATATCGTAGAGTTTGAGCAGAACGGAGAAGACCGTGCCGCATACGGTGAACAACTGTTGAAAAAGCTGGAACAACGGCTGAAAACAAAAGGTCTGAATGAACGTAGATTCCGTGAATTTAGGCGGCTGTACCTTGTTTATCCACAACTGAAAGAACAAGTATTACACTACATCATGGCAGGAAATGAAATTCGGCACACGCTGTCCGCCGAATTCACGGAACCAATTCGGCACTCAGTGTGTGCCGAATTACAAACATCAGAAATACAATATAATAAGTGGAGTATTCCTGCTAAAAGGTTGTTCAATAAATTACCTTATTCTCACTTAAAGTTCATCTCCAAAATCGAAAATCCGACAAAGCGTGCTTTCTATGAAATGGAAGCAATACGTGACTGTTGGTCTGCAAGAGAACTGGAACGGCAAATAGCGTCTTTATACTATGAACGTAGCGGACTATCCAAGAACAAAGAAGCCCTCTCCGCTTTAGTCCAGCAACAAGCAACCATATTACAACCTAAAGATGTTATCAACACCCCTGTTACTTTAGAGTTCTTAGGATTGAATGAACGAGCCTTAGTAACAGAAAACGACTTGGAGCAATCCATTCTTGACAACCTACAACACTTCCTGCTGGAAATGGGGCATGGATTCTGTTTTGAAGCTCGGCAAAAGCGTATCTTGATTGATGAGGACTATTTCTTTGCCGACCTTGTGTTCTATCACCGCATCTTGAAGTGCCATGTTATTGTGGAATTGAAGATAGACAAGTTCCGCCATGAGTATGCTTCGCAACTGAATATGTATCTTAACTATTTCAAGGCGGAAGTGATGCAGCCGGATGATAATCCGCCTATCGGTATTCTGCTTTGCACAGAAAAGGGTGATACATTAGTGAAGTATGCCACTGCCGGATTAGACCCAAATATCTTCGTACAGAAGTACATGATAGAACTTCCAAGCGAGGAAGAAATAAAGGAATTCATTGCTTCCTCAAATTACTAACCTATCATAAAAAGTAATACTGGCGAAAAGAAGAATACTGTTTTTCTTTTCGCCAGCAACATATAATCTGCCGACAAAAAATAGGTTTAGTCCGTTTTGGATATATAAACAAAGGTATGAACTAAACTTGTAAATGTACTGATTTTTACTTGAGTATTAAAAGTTAATTTATTCAAATACAGGAAGAAATAAATTATTTAATACGCTATTCTATTACTCATTTACATTATATTTGGATGTTGTTTATATAATTGGTTGAATGAAATATTTTCTATCCATATTATTTATATTTTCTCTCAATCTTGTCAGCCCACTTTTAGCCCAAGACAAGAATTCGGCAGATATGTCTGCTTTATTAGAGAATAAAATATGGAAAGTGCAACTTCCCAAAGACAAACACTATGCTATGGAAATGGAATTCCGCAGCGCGGAATGGAAACAGACCTTTCTATATGATGAAAAACAAACTGAAATATGCGATTCTTACTCTTTGCATGGAGATACAATAAAATCTTTTCAAAAGAATTACATTATTCAAGAACTGACAGATAGTACGTTGGTTCTCCAATATCTGCCGGAAAGTTTGACAATCGGAGTTACACCTGTCAGATGTACAACAGATAACAGTGTTCAAGGACAAAGGCAGAACGAAGAACGCTTGGATAGTATTTGGCGTAAAGAGGATATTTGGAATAAAGGTGTTGCTAAAATAACCGGAGAACCAATTAAAGATTTATCCATGATAGAACCTCCCCGATGGGCGGTATGGGATTACGATTTGACAAAATACTATGTTTCCCAAATGAAATACCCAGAAGAGTTGCTAAAAAAGAATGTGGCAGGTTATTCCGTAGTGATGTTTGCTCTTGACACATTAGGGCTACCACGCTGGAATACCATTTTGACGACCATCCATGAAGATTTTGACAAAGAGGTCATCAGACTGACCAAAGAACTTCCACACTGCCTGCCTTGCAGGAACAAAAACGGCAAACGAATGGAGTGTCTTTATACGGTATATGTCCCTTTCCTGCCCCAACATTATAGGGATAGGGTAAAGGCGGACAGCATTAGGGAAGAAGAATTGAAACAAAGTTTGGTGGAATGGGAAAGTGGGTCTTACTTCCAAAAAGGAAATCCGTATGCAATTACCAGCTACATCAATGAACACTTGAGATACAATCCTAAAATGTTGGGCAACAAAAAGCAAATCAGAGGAATTTACACGATGCAGATTGATTCCTACGGAGAAGTGTCAGAAGCTAAAACCATGAGAAGTTGCGGAATCCCGGAATTGGACAGTATGGTGTTACAGATAATGAAAGGTATGCCACGGTGGACACCGGCAATCAATTATTGGAAAGGTGAATATCAGAACTCAGTTTGGACTGTTCCTGTTTTATTCAAGAATGATACTTCTGTCTTGATACGATATGGTGCCACACTGACTGCCCATACCACAGAGCCTTATTTGGAGGTGGGTGTTCCGGTCTGTTATCTGAATGAACGGGGTGATACCATTGTACCATACGGCAAGTACAGATACTGCCAGACAGACACTATCAAAGAATTAGGTTTTGTTTATGAGAACAAGCCAAAGGACGCTCGAATAATCTGCATCAACAATACAGGCAAAGAACTCTTTTATGTCTTCAAATATGACAATGGTCCCGACTACATACAAGAAGGGCTTTTCCGTATAATGGACGAGAATGGATTGATAGGTTTTGCCGATTCATTGGGTAATGTAATAATTAGACCTCAATTTAAGTTTGCCTACCCATTTAAAGGAGGAAAAACCAAAGTAACTTTAGAAGGTGAACAAAAGGAAGTTCCCAAATCAGAGGGAGAAAAACATTATTGGGAAAGTGGTACTTGGTTTTATGTAGATAAGAGAAACAAACATTTAACTGATTAAAAATATTTTACCATGAAATTTGCGATACATTTTTTTCTCTTGCTGTGTCTGATTTTGTGCGGAAGTTGTTCAAACAAACAGAAGAAGTTCCAACCGGAAGCGACCAACGACCATGAGGTTGCAATTATTGGTAGTGCGGATGGTCCTACAGAAATTGTTATTGGTGAGGATAGTTACAAACAAGATAGAGATACAGTGATTTATGAAATTCCCCAATGTAGGCTTTGGTACACAAAGGGACTATCCGAAGCGGATAAAGGAAAAGAAATCCGTATGTGGACGGAGCGCAAGGAATATTGGAAAGACGTACAAGTGATAAATGTGTTTGTAGCAAATCCGACAGACGTATGGTGGAATTTCGGACGTGATTGGTCTTTGTCTGTTTGGAACGGAACAGATTGGGTGAACCCTGCGTTCAAACAATCGTTGTCTTGGACTGATGATGCCTTTGGTATTGATAAAGCCCCGTTATTTTATTGTTTTCGTTTTCCGGTGGGAGAATATTATCATTTGCCCAAAGGCAAATATCGTCTGGCTAAACGCTTTAGGGCGAATGGAAAGAATTTAACACTTACCGCTGATTTTAGTATTTATGACACAGATATAGTGCCAGTCAAGCCACTTGAAATAACCGGAGGTGGAAGAGTGGAATCAAAGTAAATTTTATTATGATGCGTGATGGAACAAAAAATAAAACAGTTGAAGCAAATCATCCCCTACTTAATGTTTTTGGGGTTGTTATTTTATTTGTCTCCAATGTTAATCAGTGACACAGGTTCCGCCATGTTTTTCTTATTAGGCGTGTTTCCTGCTATGTGCTTCGGATGTTCGTTTGTCTGTGGTCTCAAACACATATCCTTTTGGTATATATTGTCTGTACCTATTCTATTTATTCCATCAGGACTTATCTTTTACCAATGGTCGTTTGATGTAGGAATATTCTATGCGTTAGGATATACGTTGATTGCATTAATCGGGCAAATAGTGGGGATTGGCATTTCTTTATATGGCAAACGTAACAAATAATTGTAAAGATGAAAAAAGGAATATTATTATTATCAATGTTGATGCTGGTAACACTTTCGTTGCAAGCACAGACAAGCGAACACTACATTGAAGTGACAGGTACATCGGAAATAGAAATCATGCCGGACAAAATTCACTACATCATTGAAATTCGTGAATACTTTAAAGAGGAATTTGAAGAGTGGGCGAAGCCGGAGGAATATCGCACGAAAGTGCCATTGAGCCAAATAGAAAAGGATTTGAGGAAGGTGCTGAAAGAGGTGGGTGTGTTAGATAGTGCCGTCCGTACACAAGAGATTGGCGATTATTGGCGAAAGCAAGGACAGGATTTTTTAATATCCAAACAATTTGATATTACATTGACTGATTTCAAACAGATAGATGAAATAATCAAGCACATAGATACGAAAGGCATTAATACGATGCGCATCGGTGAATTGGAAAATAAAGATATGTTGGCATATCACCAAAAAGGAAAAACAGAAGCATTAAAAGCAGCACAGCGAAAAGCTACTTATTTGGTTGAAGCCTTGGGTAAAAGATTAGGCAATGTCATACGCATTGTGGAAAAAGATAGCGATAATGCTTTTCGGCTTGCACAAAGTAATGTTCTATCATCCGATGTTGCCTCATTCGACAATTTCCGCACCATCAAGAAGAACTATTCCATGCTGGTGCGTTTTAAAATTGTTGATTAGTAAGCTAAGTACAAAATTACATATCAAAAACGAAATAGCCGGAGTAAGAAAGTTTTCATTTCATCACTCCGGCTTTACTTCATTTATGGTTTACCCAACTTATCGGCTTCTTTCTTTAGCTGTTCGGCTTGCTCGTTCAACAGCCTTGCACGTTCCAATGCTTCCGCCTGTTTCTTGCTGCGATATTCAAAATCTATCACAGAATCGGTCAGAATTTGAATGAAATCATTATCCCTCTGCCAGTTGAATTTGGTTTCCAGTATATCAAGGACTTCTCCGTCTGCCCAACCCTGCATCAGCAAATAACGGTATTTCATATCATTGTCCTGTAACTGCTGCATCCGTGTAGCCAAACGGATATTTAACCATATGGAAGCGGAACAGAGAACCAGCGCTGCCGAAAAAATAAATAATCCCGGACGAATCCAAGAAGTAACCTTGTTGTAAATTCGTTGATAGAACGGCAAGGGGGCAACTTCCTCTTTATCCGTCTTGTAGGAATTCAAGGTATCAACCATTATTTTAAAATTACGATAGATTTCCAATGATATTTTCTTGGTGTCCTCGATATGCTGCTGCTGACCTTGCATCCTGTTCCGTACATCGTCAAGTTGACTTTGGATAGTCTGCAACTTCTCCACAGGAACAGCCGGATTACTATGCAGCCTCGACAATGCCTGTTCAATCGCTCCAAACCGTTCGAGAGTTTCCTCCCGGCTGGCTGGCGTTACCTGCGCTTCCAACTTCTCTTTCAGTTCTGTTACCATAGAGAGAAGCCCCTCTAAAATCAAGTTGTCTTCCATGTCTTTACAATTTAAGTCGTTTTTTCTTTTTCTTCTTCTTTCTCAAATTCAAGTTCGGTTCTTCATCCACCGGGGACAGTGATGCAAAAAACAGACCGAGCGAACCGCTTATAAACGGACTTTCTGCGTTACTCCGTGTGGGTATTTGTTCCCGAATGGGTGCGAAAGCTGTTTGCCGTTGACTTTCGGCAACATTCAAACCTGTATCTCCGAAATATCTATCCAGTTTGGAAAAACTGAAACTGCGGTCTATCTCCGAACCCTTGAACGTGTATTCTCCTTTGGAAAAGGATATGCCCTGTATTTCATCGGTCTGTCCCTTTCGTTTGAACTGGATAGTGATACCCTTTTCCGCCAAACGGTGCTGCAACTGCTGCCAGTTGCGGGATTTGCCGATTTCATTTTTCACAGCCGTGTAAATCTCGTATTTCGACTTGTCCGGCTCTTTCAATCGGTGCTGTTTCACCTGCTCTTTCCCCTTGGCGAAATAAAGCCCATGTTTGGCTTTCAGCTTCTTGCATACCTGTTCGTTACGGTACATATCGTTCCTGTCCGAAATGGTCTTGCCGTTGTTGTCTATACGGTTGAACACGATATGCACGTGTGGATGCTCCCGGTCTTGATGGCGCACGATGATGTACTGCGTATCGGTGATTTTCATTTCACGCATATACTCCTGTGCAAGCTGTACCATCTTCTCGTCTGTCAATTTGGGTGCGTCCACTGCCGAATAGCTTAGTGCAATATGTCCAACCGGCTTTTTCAAGTCGGGATTCATCCCGGTCTGCATACAGAAACTGCGGATTATATCGCTCCGGCTCTCGGTCAGAACCCCATCCGCATGAAGCAAAACCGCCTGCTCCTTACCAAGCACATAGTTCACACAACCCTTAAAACCGCTTCCTTTTTTTATTTTTCCAATCATCCGACAAATGGTTTATGATTTCAACAATCCTATCTTTGAGTTTCACCAATTCCACCGCCACCAATGCGAAACCTCCGGCATTTGCCCGATGCGCCAACTGGTTGATGTTGTTGGCTTCCCCTACCAGTTTGCGGATAGCATCTGCATCCTGCCTGTTCAGCCGGGGTATGACCTCTGCCGAAATAACTGCTTGCCGGACATATTCACTGATGCGCACCCCGGCTTCCCCGGCTCGCTTCCTGATGGCGTAATACTGCAACTCGGTCAGCTTCGTACTGACTACCTTTTTCTGCTTTTCCGTCCGTTTCTTTGCCGGACGACCGCCCGGCTTGTCCTGTATCTTTTTCATGCCTTTTTACTTTTAAATGATGTCTTAGAAATTGCGACCAACGGGAGCGGTTTCCTTTGCGGTGAGCAAAGCAAGGTGGTTTCGGTCTACCGAAACATAACCTTGCTCCCTATGAAACCGCCAGCCGCTGGCAATCCTGCCGGATTAAATGCCCCTGCCCTTCTTTTGTCTTGGGGCGGCACGTTGTCCGGTTTTCTGCTTCGTTTCCTGCACTTGGCTGGCTGCGTTTTTCTGTTCCTGCTTCCTGCCGCACAGGTAATCGTTCAAGTCCGAATACCCTCTGTAATTGTGCGAGAAGTCACGCACATGGTAGGAGTATTCCAATTCGATAGCCCGTGTTGCCTTATACCCTGTCTCATCATTGTCAAGCATACAGTGGATGCGTTCATACGGGGATAGCACGTCAATGGCTTTCGGCACATTGACAGTCGAGTTAAGAATAACATAGTCCTGCCTGTCAAGGTCAGGCATGGTTGGACAGTTCTTCATGCGGAGTGTAAGGAAAGAGAGGTAGTCCATGAATCCCTCGAATACCAGACACTTCTCTCTCGGCTCTCCCTGCTGCCGTATATGGGTGATGTCTTTCGGGGCAATGCAGCCTTTGAAAAAGGAATTGCGAACCTCGTAACCTCCTGCCATGTTCGGGAACCCGATAGCAAAGAACGGCTTCCCGTTATTGGTAAAATGAAGTTCCTTACATTCTCTTTTTGCCAGCTCAATATTGATACCCCGTCCCTGCAAATAACGGAGCAATGCCGGATGAGTTAAGTCCCGGACTTCCAAATGTTGGAAACTCGGCTCTGTCCTATGCTGGGGAAAAGAAAAACTGACCGGATGAACGTTTGGTGTCTGCTCTTCTATCCTCTTTAAAAGGTAGGGAAGACTGTCGGAAACATAAAGTTCCTTTGCCAGGGCGATGATATTGCCGCCTTTTCCTGCGCCAAAATCATACCAAAGATTGCGGTCTGTATTCACCTTAAAGGACGCTTCGTGTTCCTCTCTTAACGGTGATTTGTACCATAAACCGTTACCCTGCCGCTTGACGGGCAAATAACCTAAACTATGCAGATAATCTGCGATGGATATTTGTTTCACATCTTCGATGTTCATAATATTTTCTTTTTGGGGATTAAAAAATCGTTGAAAAGTGCACCAGTCCTGTTTAGTCCGTCATATATATACCCGTACCATACTAAACCTGCCTGCTGTCGATACCGGGAAACAGACAGTCCGTTCCGCTTATATATACACCCGGACTAAACCAAACCGACTTTTAATAATGAAAATCGGGATTGTAGCGATAGCCCTTACCCTCTTTCACAATCATGCGCTTGTTCACAAGGAACTTGTTAAGTGACACAAGGACATTGCGTCCACGCTCGTAACCTATACTTGCGTAACCTTGTTTCAATGCCGCTATCACATTGGAATAGCCTTGTACAACCTGCTTGCCGAAACCGTTCTCCAATGCTTCCCGGTGCTGCTGTTCCGTCAACTCTGTAAGCGGAAAGTTCCTGTCTTGTTTGGGTTGCTGGAATACATAACCGTCCATGACTTCGGGCAAAGCGTTGTCATTGATACGAAATGCGAACGGGTCAAACTCACGGTCACGTATATGCATCGCCTTTACCTCGCTTATATTGCCGTCCTGCGTGCTTTTCGTGATTTGCAGGACGGTTTCAGCTTTGTTGTTCAGCTCTGTACCAATATGTCCTCTTGTGTTATCATCCCCCTTGTTCAAATGCAGTACGGTATGGATATGCAGGTTATACCCACTTGACCAGCACATCAAAAGGTTGATTAGGTCGGTCGATTCGCTCGGACTGTTGATGTCGTACATCAAATCACGGATTCCGTCAATGATGAGCAATCCCACATCGGGCATATTCTCTAACATATAGCCAATTATCTGCTTACGTTTGTCGGGGGTCTGCTCCCTTAACACAATGAAAACAAAATCGTCCACATCTTTATCGGTCGGCAGTCCGGCAAGGCGCAAAATACGTTCCATGACCTTATGGCAATGGTACTTGCTCTGCTCGGTATCAACATAGAGAATTTTGCGCTTGTTCGGTGGCAGATATGCCGAATACTTCAAAACCTCGTCATTCTTCAATGCTGCCGCAACAATGGCGGAAATGTTGAATGTCTTTTTGCTCTTGGCTTTGCCTGTGGATGCACTGAAATTGCCCAACGTGCCGATAGTAGAACCGTTCACCCAAAGAATTTCGGGCGGTACTTCATAAGTGTCCGTCACTTTTAGACGAATGGTTTTCCAAAGGGCTGCAAAATCTTCTTTCGTCATGGCTGTGCCTTGTCCGATTTCCTCTTTCTTCTTGTTTTCCATAGCCATTATTTCTTTAGAGGACGGTTAAGGATATACTTCTGCGCTTCCTGCTCTATCTGCGCCTGCGTCTTCACCGGGTTCTGACGCAACCATGCTTCCAGTTCAGCTTTTTCAAAATAAAGCATTTTGCCCTGCGGCTTGTAATGGGGTATCAAGTTACCCGAAGTCAGCTTGTACAGGTAACTTTTAGAAAGGTTCAAGAACCTGCTCGCTTCATCAAAGCTAAGCACGTTCTTTGAAAGGAACAACATCTTTTCGAGTTCGGAAACTCTTAACTCCAAGTCTTTTTCCATATCGTTTGGGAATTTAGGTGAAACAATATGAAGGTGCGCACCCTCGTCTTTTGTGTTAACGGGGGCAAAGTTAAGAGGTTGAAAATGAAGTCTAATTGACCTTTGTTTGAGCGTTCAATCTATGCTCAACCTTTTTGCAGTTGTTTGATGTATTTGTCTATGATTTCATATCCTTTCGGATAGATGTTCTTCGCTTGGTCTGTCGCACTCGACAAGTCAGTACGTGTAAGCGGTTCTCCTTTTATCTTCTTCAATATCAACTTGTTGTTTGCTATAACTGACTGCCACTCATAAACGATGTAGTTATAACAGCTGAGTTGCATCATTAGGTAAGCCAACAGACGGGTATTATTAACTTTCAATACACCGTCCAACTTACAGTTGAAAAAATCGGTAAGTATTTTAGTGCTGACAGTAGTAGTAAACATATTCGCTTCGTTCACACATTCGGTCAGAAGTTTGATTTCATTGGCTTTCAAAGTGGATTTGAAGGGATTGCTTTTACCCACAATCTTGGCTGGAGTGGTTTCTACACTTTCATCTTTTTCTTTTGGCAAGGCTTGTTCTTGGGGGACAATAGAATCTGTATAGTATTTGCTTTCCTGTTCTTGCAGAAAGTACAAATACTTGGAAAGTACCACAAGGCTAACAATGATGGAAAAATAGGGAAGTCGTTCATCATAGCAAGACGGTTCATGCAAATATGCATCCATATCAAAATCAGAACAGCGGAAAACGATGTACTTTTTCCTCTCATCAGAGTTCAAGTCCTCAAAATAACCGCTTTCCCACAAAAAATCGGGAACATCCATATCCTGTACAATATCACGCACGACACGGTATTTTTGCTGAATGGCTACTATATTTTCAGTGACACGGAAAATTTCCTGTCGCAAATAATCCTTTAGCTGAGCCTGTGTCAGATATTCACGCTTTAAAAATAGTGCATCAACCTTAGTTTTATAGCCATGCGATACGCAACTATCTAATATCTTCTGTATCTCTCTGAAATTGGTTTCTATATGATTTTCCATAACTGTACCTTATATAAATTTGTTCTCAGATACAAATATAAGGTGGAAATCGCATTTCCCGAGAAAACATCAGCAATAATAAGACAGAAAAAAATGCATAAGAGTTAAGAAATTATAAAGATGAAAGGATGAAAACCACAAAAGTACACTCTATTCTTGTTTTTGTCGCTCAGTACACATTTAGTACGCCTTGCAGAAAGAGAAAACCCTGATAATCAGTCGATTATCAGGGTTTATTAGTACCCAGACCCGGGGTCGAACCGGGATGGAAGTGAATCCACTGGTGTTTGAGACCAGCGCGTCTACCGATTCCGCCATCTGGGCATACTTGATTTCTCAATTGCGGTGCAAAGATACGACATTATTTTGAATCTGCAATAGTTTGGTAGAAAAAAAGAGAAAAAAATAATAAAACATATCTCAAACACTTCTATATTCAGAGAATAAACCGTACATTAGCAGAAACTTTTAAATAGAGTCTCTGTTATGACAAACAAGGATAATTATTGCGTGATTATGGGTGGCGGTATTGGAAGCCGCTTCTGGCCGTTTAGCCGCAAAACATTGCCTAAACAATTCTTAGATTTCTTCGGAACCGGTCGTTCACTCTTACAACAAACGTTTGATCGTTTCCAAAAGGTAATACCAACAGAAAATATTCTTATCGTTACCAATGCAATGTATGCAGACTTAGTTAAAAAGCAGCTACCCGAAGTAAACGAAAAACAAATACTGCTAGAACCTGCACGAAGAAATACCGCTCCATGTATAGCTTGGGCCTCCTATCACATCAGGGCACTGAATCCAAATGCCAATATAGTAGTGGCCCCCTCAGACCACCTTATTTTAAAGGAAGATGAATTTCTTGCCGCTATCGAAAAAGGACTGGATTTTGTCTCACACTCTGAAAAGCTACTGACACTAGGAATTAAGCCTAATCGACCGGAAACCGGATACGGATATATACAAATCGCCGAGCCTGCCGGAGATAACTTCTACAAAGTAAAAACATTCACCGAGAAACCAGAACTGGAATTAGCTAAAGTATTTGTAGAAAGTGGAGAATTTTATTGGAATTCCGGACTGTTCATGTGGAATGTAAATAGCATTATCAAAGCAAGTGAGTCCTTATTGCCCGAGCTGACTTCTAAACTGGCGCCCGGAAAGGAAATTTATGCCACTGATGGAGAAAAAGCATTTATTGAAGAAAATTTCCCAGCATGCCCTAATGTGTCCATCGATTTCGGCATTATGGAGAAAGCAGATAATGTATATGTGTCATTAGGAGATTTTGGCTGGTCTGATCTTGGAACCTGGGGATCACTTTATGATTTATCAGACAGAGACCAAGAAGGTAACGTCAGTTTAAAATGTCATTCACTTTTATATAACAGCAAAGACAATATGGTAGTATTACCGAAAGGAAAACTCGCTGTAATTGACGGGTTGGAAGGATACCTGATAGCGGAATCCGAAAACGTCTTACTTATTTGCCGTAAAGACGAAGAACATTCCATCCGCAAATATGTCAATGACGCCCAAATTCAATTGGGCGATGACTATATTTAATAAATAAGGCAACTTCTTCATTACGAATTAGTTGCCTTATATTCTATATTTAAGGAATATCCCTAGGGATATTCAGTAAATGTTCCTCTTTCTAAAAAATCAAGAGAAAAGCTCACGT